>Ga0210040_10008144_pt1 | contig 12504 bp, 14 predicted proteins | sample CryGeyCG12114_NA_FD_185462 | JGI IMG/M metagenome (GOLD analysis project Ga0210040, IMG submission 185462) | Groundwater microbial communities from aquifer - Crystal Geyser CG19_WC_8/21/14_NA (SPAdes) (version 2) | ecosystem: Environmental > Aquatic > Deep subsurface > Groundwater | place: USA... | reverse complement strand
TCATTATTATTTATTTATCAACTAACTTATAGTATAGTGAGTAAACTATTTTGTGTTACTGCGGGAAGAACAGTCTATGTACTGACACAGTTATAACACGTTAATAAAGAGCTCAAATCAAATCAAAAAAAATGTTTGGATTGTAAAGTTTTTTGGAATTTCTTTCTCAATTTGAATGTGCACTTTCAATTTAAATGTACCTTGTATAGACTATCCAGAAAAAAGAGGTAAATTTTTCCTGTCCTGTGTGTGATAAATTTGTGTAGTAGTAATTTGGATAGGATAAAATTTACCTCCTTTTTGCGGACAAGGTATAAATGCCTTTTAAATTTGAATGTAAATATGAATGAATTTTTTCCTAACAACGTGCTTTTGAATGCACTTTCAACCTGAAATTTTTTAAAGATTTTTTATAATTTAAATCTTGTTTTGAATGTACTTCAAACCTATTGTTTTTTCTGTCCGGAAACCCCAGATACGAAATGAAAGACTAAACTTTTATTTCATTTTTTAATGGAAGCCCATAGAAATAAATATACTATATACCGCAGAGAAGAGAAGCCGCAGTTAGTATGTCCTTTAAACTGTGAAGAATGGTTTCTTGCACTGAGATAAAGGCAATCTGACGATCTTATGTTTACATGTGTATGTTTGTGTTGCTCACTTAGTCATTTGCCCTTGCCACAAGTTGATTGGCAATGCTGTTTTATAACGTTCTAATGCTTCTTCATTCGCAGAATGAGAAAAAGTTGGTTTTGGACAGCTCTGGGTCTTCCGAGAATGTGACCATCACTGCTGCGGCCAGTGCGGAAGATTCCCGTGAAACCCCAGCTCAGGTAACCAACCAACTAATTGGCTCAGCATTTGGACTCTTGTTGATCCTTTAAGCATCCTCCAGTCCCCAGTGCATTGACTTATTGACTATGCCTACAATTTTTTGTTTGTTTGTTTTATGAAGGAGGGAGACATGGGGGACTCTGTGTTGTACTCAGGAGTGAGTGGACGAGATGGGCCGCTGGAGACGGTGGCCATTTGTGAGAGCAACACGGCCACTCTCTATGTGTGGCCGGTCATCTTCTCATCCTCATAGACCCTTGGGTAGAGTCCAGTTCAGTTCCCTCCCTACCTACGGTACGGCCTTCAATCCATTTTATGGATAATTCTGGCCAGGGATTTTGCGCATTTGTTAAAAAGCTTTCCAATTCTCGTCTCTCGCAAAATAATCATTTGTTAGCTGCATATGGTGCAAAAGGGTGGCTTGCTAACGTAATCCATTCATATTCCCAATCTATGACTATTCCTATAGTTAGTAAATTAGTGGAGAACGAGTGTTGAGCTCTTTTTTGTTACCCTACCTAACCTAGTCTCAATCATGTTTGTACACATATGGACACATTCATTTTTCAGCATTTTGTTGTTGTTGGAAAGAACTAAATATAATAAAAATCAATTAAACCGATGGAATTTTCGACTCACAAATGGTCTTTATAGTCTTTATGCTCACTTTACTTGTAATACTGGCATGTTATAATGTCCCAAAATAAAAATAAAAAATATTTCTTTTTGGAATTTTCGTGCGATTACCTGGCCTAATTTTATTTCACAAATCGATTAGATTCCACTCTTTTCATTCAATAATAGTTTGGGATGCAATTTTTTTTGAAGAATTTTCGGGGGATATCTTGAATTTATTTAACAAATACTGCCCAATAATACAAAAGTCTGTAACTGAAAAAAAAACCCATTCAAACTTTCAGAAAATACGTGTGTCATTACCTAAACATGAAAAACAGTGTTTATAAAAAGTGGAGAAGTACTAACTCAATTAGTCACTATAATGCTGCAAAATCTTTGGGTAAGAATATTCGGGGTTTAATCAATTCTTATTACAAGACTTTTTTGTCAAACCAGATTTCTGCAAACGGGTTTTGGAATGCAGTGGCCAATAATCTCAAAGCAAAAAAACTTGTTTCCTTTTTGATAAACATTGATCCTGATGATATAAATAGTTACTTTTGTACAACTGCCTTCCAAGATGGTGATACTGTTGTAGACTCCATTGTAAGTTTCTTAGCCTAAAAACCTGAAAATGATACTAGCTGATTATTCATCCAAGTCTACAACGCCATTGGATTCAATTTTGGCCTGGAAAAAAAAGAAAAAAGAAGATAATCCTTGGTCAGATCCAAGTGGGATTTCAATGACTTAATTTTTAACATCCCACATGCTTTTGAATGCATTTTTAAACTATTTCAAGTTTTAGAAAGAAGTTCGACTTTTCATTAGAGCTTCGAGATAATATCGTATTACATACTATTAAATCGTCTATTCGTATATTGAATAGCCACTTATATTCTCCGGGATTATCATTATAAAACAAAAAAGTTCACATTATAAAAATCATATAAATATGTACTGAGTCCATTTGGGCTACCATTGGTGAATGGCAGTGACGAATAAACGTTGTTTCTCTCTTTAACTGGCGAAATACCTGATTTTCTAAAAATAAGCCGCGTATATTTCCTATTCCAAAAGTATCTAAACCTGTATCTGCAAATGATTTTAAACCAATTTCCATTTCATGTAACTTTTTGCTTTAACTAGAACGGATTTACTATAGTCAATTAACTGAATACATAAAAAATAAAAACATTTTATCCAAATTTCGATTCGGGTTTAGAGAAAACTGCTCCCCTGAACACGCCGCAATTGCTTTCTCTATATTTCAAAATCGTTCATTTTCATGCAAGAATTGGTCATTTCGGGGATAGGTTTGCAAAAATGTACATGCTGCGCATGTTTGATGGAAAAAATTCGCTTCAAGTTTGCGCTCAGACGTCAAAGCTGTACAAACTTTTAATTTTATTCAATATTTGCCGCCAAGTATACTTTTGATTAGAAAAGCATTTGAACCTTTTTGAACGAATCCTTCAGAAGGAAGGGTTAAGAGAAGGATTTTGAGCCAAAACGGCAAAAATTAAACTGAGAAGAAAGGAGAAGGAAGAAGGGTAAAAATTTGACTCTTCTCTGCAAAAAGGGGGAAGGGTGAAGGAAGGGCAGTGGCGACGCCAGGACCCCGCTAACGCCTGCTATAGCGGGCAAGATTTTTTGGAAGTTTACACTAGATAAAATGATATTTCGGCTGAAATTGCATGCATATTTTTTGCACTATTAGCGATAGGATATTTTGTCATTTAGCGGGCAGGCGAAAAAATCCTGGCGTCGCCACTGAGGAAGGGTAACTGAAATGCCCAGCTATGCAGTTACACAATCTTATTAACTATTAGTCGGCAACACATTGAAATTGAACAAAAAAGCATCCCAAAGCACATTCAAATTGCAAGTGCATTCGGAAGCACATTTAAATGAGTACAAAATTCCATAAAAAACCCATAAACTTCACCTTCGAAAATGCATTCGAACGCACATTCAATTTAGAAAAAAATCCAAAAAACTTTGAGATCCAAAAAGCATTCGGGACCACATTTAAATTTCTTTAAAAAATTCCGAAATAAAAAACTGTAATGATTAGAAGTGAAGCCGAAATCACATTTAAATAGAAACTGCGGCCATCTGGTCATCACAATATATATTTTTCTTTTTTGTACCACATATACAGCAAATATCAAATTCTTTATTCAGTTAGGAACAAAAATTGCACATGCAGTAGTTGAATCAAAGTATACAGGTTAACCAGTATATGAGATTCGTCAAACAATTATAAATAGCAAACCTTTTTAAACATATATGCGTGCGAAACGAACTTTTAACACTAAAAATACTAACAAATTTTTATGAGGAAGCTATATAAAGATATTTACACGATAATCCATCATGAAAATGAAGTGTTAAAAAATCTCTGTAGCCTTCAAAAAGACTTATTTTGGCTGTTTCGACTAAATACTAATGTTATGTACATTTTGTGTACATTTCATGTACAAAAGTTTGGCTTACTTTATAAACGTAAAGCACAGAGATGTACGTAAATTTTCTGATAGACTAAGGAAAATGGGAAGCAAAGCTGCAATGTTTTCATTCTTAAATATCGTTATTGTTTTCAGAAACAGAGATAGAAAACTAAAGTATCGCTTGCTTTCTTCACACGGTGTTGAAACTAATGTTTGGAGAGGTAAAAGGTTCAGCTACTCAACTGTTGTTGAATATACATGTCTTAACGTTAAAATATGAATAATTGACAACACCTTGCTCCCATGCATTACATATTTACGACATGAATGTCTAAGGAACGAAGCATGGAACTGCTATACTTGTTCATCAATCATGTGCTTAATATTCCAAGTTTGGCAAGTGAGATTTGTTTTCGGAGTCGAATAATCTCCCAGTATACGTCTTCACTACAGGCCTTCACTAGTCCATTTTTTATGTATCGCAGATAATTGAGCAATTCACACACTGCGGCTATCTGGTAACACAAAAAAAAAATTGGCTTGTCACACATTTTTTCGTAATCATAACACGTATGACGTTGAGAAATAAAAGGTTGTCATAATTACCCTATCTCGGCATAGCTGTGTGATCAAGAACCATTCTTGAGAGTCAAATGAGAACCGCATTCTATAGTTGCAAGTTCGTGTGGTCTGCAACAATGCACATTCTCTGCATACATGCAAATGAGCTTTTTAATGTACGGAAGAAAATGTATTGCACAAAGTGAGCATGAATGAACTCAGGTATCAGGTGTATACCTTGGCAAGGAACTCCTATCTTTATCAGCAAGGGCTTCAATCCAAATGGAATTTTGATGGACAGCATCTCGAACTTGAGTGACTAGACTGGAATTTGGAAACTTTAGAGCCGGACTGATATCCTCCCGCAACAGAGTTCCCAAAAATCCTTTGGAAATCTCCCAGTCCGTGGGAATCACTGTTGGCTTCTCTCTCCACTCCAAAAATTCACCGAAAAATACTGGGTCCACTTCTCCTCGCAATTTTTCTCCTCTGCTAATAACAAATATATGTAGTAGTCAATAGATTGCCAGCATGCATGTCTTTTACTTATTTTGGAATGGAAAGGTGGAGATGGAGAGGTGACCAAAGTGGACGGAATTTGAAACTTACAATGTGGAGGCAGACTGGAGCAGAGTGGAATTTTCTGAGGAAGGAGAACTGCCACTGGAAGACGTGATGACCAATGAGTCTTCAGAATTACGTCCATAGAGAAGATGATTGTGAGAAGGTGTCCTTTTGTGGGTGAAGATGGAGACCCCATTGGACTTGTTCAGATTTGGTCGGGATGGAGTGGAGGTGATGAGCAGAGCTTTGAGAGCAGCCACTTCTGCCTCCAGGCCTTCCAGTTTCATTCGCGTCTCTGTCAGAGTTCGTTCCGAGCTCAACTCTTTACATTTCGCTTCACTCACCATCTTGTGAGCTTCTTGGAATAGGGAAGCTGTCAGATCCTCCAGTTCACCTTCCACTTGCTCTTTCATCCCTCGAAGTTTTTCCACCTCAAAATTTTATAAATTTTTTACATTTCATCCCTTTCTGTCCTCACTCCTCACCTCTTACTCATATATAATAATAATGACCACCATGAGCCATGAGCACATGCTGGAAATATTTCCACTTTTCGTGTCCAACCAACCATATGCTTAGAATCAGAGGATCCCTTTCCTAAATCATATTCAACTCAAAACTACAAAAACTGCATTTCCATACGTAGTGCAAGTGTTGGCTCATATTTTACTTATGGAAATTTGAATGTCCATTGAAATAGACTGAAGAAAAGGAATGACAATAACAAATGTGTTGCAACATTTATATTTCATCTTTATAGGCTTGCTGACTATGCTCATTATGTAATGATAATTGCAAATACTTTTTGAATTTTCCTTTCCTGGGCAGTTTGCTGAAAAGAATTCAATTCCGTCAATTCCATGTATGTACCGTACGTACGTTACGTAGCCTGCACATAAATAAGTGAATTTTACACCCCCATGGAAAATGGAACTTGACAGAGTGTTTCACTTATGAGCAATGTCTATGTGTTCAGCATCAGCATAATCAACAATGAGCATAAACAACAATTCTCTAAAAAAAAAGAGATGCACATCATTTTTATATCTAATCTTCCACCTACAAGTTGTGTGCTCCCATGCAATTTTTAGTTTGAATTTGTCTTTTTACCTCGGCATCTTTCTCTTGAAGTGCCGTTTGAGCTCGTCTCAACTCATCTTCCAGTCCACTCCATTTTTCATCCAAAAGTTTTTCCGTCGCTCCTAGACCACCATTTTGGAACCCTTCTTTTCGCTCCGGTGGGCATAATTTTAGACCATGCGGTAAACTACTACTTTTGGCTCCTTCAGGCTTTTCCTCGCAAATTATTTCCTCTTCGGAAGAAACCTACGTTCAGTTTGCACCATTTTAATTAGGGTAAAATTTAAAAAAAAACTGTTTTCACAATTTGTGAAATGCTTAAGTATTTTGAAAATGTCTTAAATGTTACAAAGGCATACAATTATCCAGTCTAATGAAATGTTTTTCTAGGTTTAAAACAAATGTATTCCATTTTCTTTCGAAACGAACGACCAATTGAAACATGCTTACAATACTGGGCGACTTGTAGATTTATGAAAAAATCATTTGTTACAGTTTCAAAATGGCAAACAACAGACTTTCGCACGAACGCACGAAAAAAACTAAATTATCTAAGGAAAAAAAAGCGTTGAGCAGGTTGAAAAAACTTGAAATTTACCGAATTTTTTGAAATTTTTTTGGAATTGACTTCTTCAGAAACGTTATTATTAATTTGAGAAGTTTGAGAATTTTTTTCCTCTATAATGTCCATCACGCAGTTACTTGGTCAGTATTGTTTAGATATTCGAAAATTCTGACGTAAACTGCATATTTCCTCCAAATTTTCGTCTAAAACTGCAAAAACAAGTGGGCGTAACGTTATTTCTCTAAAATTCCTAGTGAGATGTAGAGGGAATTTAAATGTGCGAGAAATCGCATATACAGACAGACACAGGACGGTACACAATGTAAATATAATGACCATCTACTTTTAACTTTTAAGTATGTCAATTGTGAAAGTCAATTGCAAAGAGAAATTTTGCTGTTTACAATTTCCCGCACATTGTATCAGTCAGCCAATTGCAGACCGTGTTCCGTGCACAGAAACTCTGTGCAAAAATTAATGTATTATTTTTCTCCCCAAAATGGCATCCCTCAAAGTTGTATGCAAAATGCGAATTTTCAGAATATGTAGTGGTTTTATTAATGGCACAGTATATATATATGAACACAGGAAAAAGAGTCTCTTCTGCGTGGATGAAACAAAAATATAGCAAAGTATTCATTTTCCATGATTGTTCTGACAGATAGGATCACAAAAATAGTTGCATATCTTTCCATATACATATAATTCATATGGCACTGCACTATAACCAGCTAACTATATAAACTAACAATATGAGATTCATTTTCAGAATTCATATGTATTTAGAGATTCGATGGGACAACTATTTTCACGGGCTCACAGCATTCGTATGGCTCGTACTTTTTTTCAGTTCCTCCAGCTGAAAGAGAATTGTAAGCCACAAGTGATTAAAATTGGTGCCCACACGTTTGCTCATATAATTTTCAAGGCTACCTGAACTTGGGTGCATGTATGAATTTGAGAAGAAAAGTGTTACCTCAGCTTCAGAGTCGACTTCATCATCAGACTCGACATCTGAAGGGGCTGGAGTAGTACCTCTACTAGAAGATGGGGACGGGGGCTCTGACAACGGTCTGGGGTAACTCATCCTCCCCTTTGTATCCCTGCCATTCTTTTCAAAATCGGCGTCCACATCCGGGAACACCGAATGTAGCGCCTTCATCCGAGAGTGCCGATAGTACTGCACAAAAATTACACACCACATTCAATTTTTCGTTCACACAATTATACACAAAACACAATCGATCGCGAACTGCAAATAGTTGTGGTGCTGGTAGGGAAGATATAAACTTACGACGCCTAGATTTCTCCAGTCCAGAAGATCCGAGAGACGTTCAGTTCGGTTCCTCTGTATGATTCGTTGTCTTCGATTGAGTCGACAAAAGTCGAGCATTTGAGTTGCTAACTGAGTGACAGATTCCTCCAGTCCAATATGTCTTCTGTCTACTATGTAGATTCCGTAACTCTGGGGATCCGCCACATGTTCCGCCATAAAACATCCGAATCCTGAAAGTCATTTCGGAAATATCAGCTTGGCTTATAGTTGGCCATAGTGCTGCAGTCTCACAGCAGCGAGTGCAGTCGGTGAAACAATCTCCAAAAAATGTCACGTTCCCATATGAATGCATAAAATATGCATGTTACAGTTTTACCCGAAAGATTGGTGGTGATAGATGGAATGCCCATGACAGTACATTCTGCAGGAGTATAGCCCCATGGCTCATAGTATGAAGGGAACACGCCCAAATGGCAACCTCGCACAAAATCCTCATAGTCCAATGTGAACAGCGGGTTTGTAGACGAAAGAAATTCGGGATGGAATATAACCTGCAAACACACAGACACACACACACACACAGTAAGCCCCAAGAGTGGACTTGAATTAATATGCCTCCTGCGTTTTGTCGTGACACTGACTGACACATGGCGTGCATAGTGATAGTGAAGGAGACTGACCTTGACCCGATCTTGAACCGAGTTGAAGAGATTGCAACGACGTAGAGAAGTCAAAACTGGATCTTTCCAGTCATCAACTACATTATGAGTAGTGATAGGTGGCAAAGTGGATCTCTGCATCGAGAAAATACACCTCTTGATTTTGACCATATCGTCTTTATGAAGCAGTTCGTCTGGACCCGGTAGCCTTCCACTGTATACATGCAAATCCAATGGAAACAACATTCTCATCAACCGCACTTCCCACTTCCTGAGGGCATCAAATTTGTTTCCTATTTTTATGTTTACCTGAGACAAACATCATACATGCGTTTGCCAATTTTTTGCTGAACTTCGTGAATAGTGTCACGCAAGCTCTTTGTTACAGCTTGTCCCCTCAAACTCTCCACATTGAAGTTATTCGTTTTGGTAGGGAAAATTAAAAAGACCACAACTGTCTTGTCAGAATTCATACTCTGCACAAATAAATGTGGATTTAGGTCGGTACTTGCATGCAGACATTATATGGCATATAGCGAGTTAGTTAGCTAGTTTGGTAGTCAGTGTGAAAAATACCTTCAGCATATGATTGAGTCTGGCCAAAGCCTCAATGAAAATGTCAGCCCCTTTGTTACCAAACTCGTAGCGACCAGCAATGAAAAAATAGAGAGTCTTATCCAAATCAAAATCAAAATGGCCGTAAAAGTGACCTCGAACAAACTCGCTGATCTTGTCTTTTGATATGGCATGCAAATTCTGGAACTCATGGAGTGCTGAGAACTTTTTCACGTTCAGTCCATTTGGTGTGATGAAGTCGGGCTTCCTTTTTAACAGATGCTCCGCTTCCAATCCTAAATGCCAACAGTTCATTAATACCATGAATGACAATTGAATTCAATCCTCACAGAGACTATTGTTATGGGTTATGGGGATATCAAAAATAAAAACTTCTTTCACCTGTAATTTCAGAGACAGTTGTAAAAACATGTGCCATTTGTGTGGCAGCTCGCTCCATACAGTAACGATGATAAATTTGCCGTTTTCCTGCTTCTTCGTCAATATTGAACTGCAAGTGCATAGAAAAATCTTTTTTTTTTACAAAAAAAAAGTCCCGAAATGTGTGTACGGTGTGTACATAAAAATTGCAGACATTTGAATTTGTATTGACTTTAATATTAGTCTGACACTGTGGTTTTGCATTCATTTCCCCTCCCCTAGTTTTCGTAACCAAACTAAATCTGTCTGTCTGACGTCTGTCATATCTCACGTATAGAGCATTTATGAAAATTAGGTGAGCTGACTGACCCTTTCTAAATTATTGTAAAAGTCGAGTGCACCAGCACAAAGGAATCTGCCCAAAAGTGTTGCATGCGTTGTGAAAACAGTGGCCACATTCACATCCCAGATCCGGAGCATAATCAGTCCAATTCCTGCCAACCATTCGTGAAAATGAGTGACGATTCGGGGAGGCCCTTCACAAAAATCAGGAGCAATCCCTCGGAACTCTGCTATCATTTCTGCCACCTGTACAAATAAATGCGACCCATTCATTTTCGGGCAGACTGAGTAAACAAATTAACTGTAGTGTGTCCGATTCTCCTATTCCACCGGCTGAAAACTTTACCTACCATGAATCCAAAAATGACAGAATCATTGCATTCGATATCAGAATGAGGAATGCCCACTCCACTCTTGTCCCATAATTCTTGTTTCCACTCATCCAGTTTCCATGAACCCGATGCTATGTCGAAAAGGACAATTTGCGGATTCCCATCTACAAGCCATCTACCTGTTATTACCTGAAAAAAAAATCAATTAACTCATCTGCCATTGCCCATGATACTCTGCATGAATTGCTTGTCTTTTAAATATGTATTTAGTACATTGAATCCTCGTGCTCTCAGTTTATTACATGCTAACTGGATTGGACTATTTTCTGGGAAATCGGCAATTTCCACTTCCTGTCTTGCACATTGCTCTTTGTAAGGACCCATGAGACAATACTGATCTCCCATTTCCTCAGTTGAAACGTATGCCTTGCTTCGAATCACAGTGTAAATTCCGCCGACTGCTCATTCAAAATTTAAATGTTTTTTTAATCCGAGGTTAGAGATAATGACCATATGGACTGATTTGCCAGCCCCGAGTTTTGGGAGCTCAAAAAAGTGGCACCCCGCATTCACGATGCGTGCTTGTTTGTGTAGCAAGCTAAGATTTTGCTTTTTTTAGCTCTATAGAATACGTAAGATATTTCTTGCTAAAGCCAGTTTTGCCTATGAGTTTTATGGTTAACTAGTTAACTCGTTAACTTGCAAATTCAGATGTTTTCGCCTCATTTCCTATGCGACACTAAAAAACTTTGTGATCGAAAGCCATACTGCAAGGTCATGTCATAAGTAACTTGTTGCTGTTGTGTGCAATTATAGTGTTGAGTGAGTTGCTCATTTACTTCTGCTGACTGAGTTGCTGGGCAGTAAATCATTTCTCTGTACTTATCAACAAAGTTTGTCGTCGCACTGCGACTCGCAGGTACATACATTGGATCAAGCGATTGCTGTTATTTTGAGCTGCCTGGCACTGCATGCTGATGCACCCTGCCCTGATTGAGCTAGACAACACCGTTTTACTGAGTTTTTTGACAAAATTTTAATTTCTATCTACAAAAAACCACTCACGACTACTCAAGTTACGTTAGTAAGTTCTTGAAACGCAAAAGCTAAAAAGCGGAGAGTCATTAAATAAATTGGCCGAATTTCCAAATTTTAAATAAATAAACAGGGCAAATTCGAAACCCATGGTCAACTAGCTGAACCCAATCATCTCTTATTGGGAGAGTATGCATGCACAATACACACTGAAAAAATTAGACACGCCAAATATGTTTTCACACCGATTTTGGACGATAAGAATGATAACTAAAGCATTTATTGTTTTGTAACCTTTGTTGGCAGCTTCCCATGCGATTTCGAAAGTCCATCGATTCTCTGCAGCCGCGGTCTCACCACGGTCCAAAAAATTCAACAGGTCATGCTGACTTGTGACTCGATAGAATCTTCGGGATGTTCGACTTTCCCGGGACATTCTATATCGTTAACAAAATAATATCTAAAAAGTATACATTATAACCATGGCGCATGCATTTTTTTCGCTCAATCTGCTCCAGTTCATTCGGCATAATAGGATCCAAAGATCTTACCTGTTCTTTTTACTCTTTTAGAAACAATTTTGCTGATCCTAAATAGTAGAATTTCGTAATCTCCGACTAAAAGAGGATTTCAAGTCTTATCACACCAAGTTTATAGCCTACAACTAACTAACTTACTAACTAACACACATGTTTTGTGAGGCCAAATATTTCTTTCAATTAAATAGCTGTTGTGTGTGTATGTTAAAAACAAGAAGTTACATAACGAGTAGTTTTTTGGACAAGCACGTGTGTTTTTATTTACGTATGCGTGAAGTATAGTTATATGTACATAATGCTGATAGAATAAAAAATACAACAAGATACAGATGAAAATAAAAAACACATGTGGTGAGTGGTGAAGGATCGAGTCGTATACATAATGTGTGCATGCTGCCTGAAGATTTGTCTATGATTTTAGTTTTCGTGTAAGTAGTCAGTCAGTCCAGTTTTATCTATCGGATGACCATAAAAGCACATGCAGTAGGATAGGCTAGGCTGCTACTAAATACTACTGCAAGCAAATAAACCGGCTCTCATCATTCTCATCCGTTCTATTATTCCAAGTCATCCCAGCTGTAATTCCTTCATTTACATTTTCTGTCTTCTCGTCTAATTCAATTAGCTATATATTCATACACAGTTCAGCTAGTATGCAATGTTCCAGCTATCCCAGCAGACTAATGCCAAAGTACATGCAAATAATT
>Ga0210040_10008143_pt1 | contig 12505 bp, 14 predicted proteins | sample CryGeyCG12114_NA_FD_185462 | JGI IMG/M metagenome (GOLD analysis project Ga0210040, IMG submission 185462) | Groundwater microbial communities from aquifer - Crystal Geyser CG19_WC_8/21/14_NA (SPAdes) (version 2) | ecosystem: Environmental > Aquatic > Deep subsurface > Groundwater | place: USA... | reverse complement strand
GTTTTCCGTATTGCTGGCCGTGTTTTTCCTGAAAGAAAAAGTGACCTGGCAGTTGGTAGTCGGCGTTTTGCTGATGGGAAGCGGCGCCATCTTCATTGCTTTCTCGCAGAACCCGTCCAAGTAGGCCCTTCGGTCTTTGCTACTGGCCGCCTACCCTCGGCAACGCCGGAAACAGCTGGGGCGCGTGGCGGTGATGAGTAGCCTGCTCGTACGCGTAGGTATAGGTAATCAGCATGCCTTCGTCGAAGGGGCGCCCCAGAAATTGCAGGCCAGCGGGTAAGTTGTCGTAGGTGAAGCCCATGGGCACGGTGAAGGCGGGCTGGCCGGTATGCGGCGCAATCACCTGGCTATTGTCGCCCTTATAACCCTTGAAGTCGCCCACACCGGCGGGCGGGTTGTTCCAGGTGGGATAGATGAGCGCGCCCAACTGCTGGCGGTCCATGGTGGCTACCACGGCCGCCCGGAAGGCAATGCGTTTGGGGTCGGAGTAGGCGTCGGTGCAGGTGGTGGCGGTGGGCGTTTGGGCGTGCTCCCGGTGGTAGGTGAGGTTATCGGCGATGTAGGGGGCAAACTTGCCCGAGGCAATAACTTCCTGCAAGGTGTGCACCGGGGCAGTAGGCCCCAAGGAGGCAAGGTAGGCGTTCAGGTCATACTCGAAGACCGAGCACCATTGATCCTTGCTGAGCGTAGCAAAATCCGGCACGACTACCGAATCCACCACGATAGCGCCGGCCTTGCGCAAGTCGGCCAGGGCCTGCTCGAACAGGGCCTTCACTTGTGGGTCGGGGTTCCGCTCACTCAGGATACGCAGCACGCCAATGCGGGCGCCGCGCAAACCATTGGGGCGCAGAAAAGTCTGGTAGTCTTTGGGAACACGGCCCCGGCTGTGCTCCGTGAGCGGATCGGCAGGGTCGTAGCCGGCCATAACGGCTAGTAGCCGGGTGGCGTCGGCCACGGTGCGGGCCATGGGGCCACCAGTATCGTTGCGTAGGTAGAGGGGCGCAATGCCGGCCCTACTTACTAGCCCCAAGGTAGGCCGAAACCCCACCAGCGCCGTGTGCGACGACGGCCCGCGAATGGAATTGCCGGTATCGGTGCCCAACCCGGCCGTGCCGAAGTTGGCCGCCACGGCCGCCGCCGTGCCGCCGCTGGAGCCGGCCGGCACATGCTCCAGGTTGTAGGGATTCCGCGTTTCGCCCGCTATTGAGCTGATAGACACCATCGGGCTGAACGCCCACTCGGCCATGTTGGACTTGGCCAGCACAATAGCGCCCGCCGCCTTCAGCCGGGCTACCGTGGTGGCGTCTTCGGTCGGCACGAAGCCTTTGAGCGCCAACGAGCCGGCCGTGGTTTGCAGGCCCGCCGTGTTGTAGTTGTCCTTCACAATCAGCGGAATGCAGTGCAACGGGCGCAGCTGGTGCGTGTTTTGGTACTCGGTATCCAGCTGGCGCGCCGTGGCCAGCGCCTCGGGGTTGGTGACGATAATGGCGTTGAGCCTGGTGGGCTGATCGTAGGCGGCAATGCGCTGGAGGTAGGCCGTCACGAGCTGCTCGCAGTTGCAGGTGCCCCGCCGAAAAGCCTGGTGGATGTCGGCAATGGTGGTCTCCTCCACTTGGAAGGGCGTGGAACCGGCCGGGCGCTGGGAAGACGTGCAGCCGAACACGAGTAGCAGGCTAAGGAGTAGGGCTCGAAGCATAAACAGCGGTTGAAGTGCAGTGGTAGAGACACATAATCGGATGCTCCGTTGCCGGCCAGTGCTGATTTCCCGCGGAGACTGTTGGCGTGGCGCCTGCTGGTCAGGACCGCAACATGTAAATATGCTCGATGTCGTCTTCCAGGTAGATGTCGCCCTGCTGCACGAAGCCGAAGCTGCGGTAAAAATCGCGCAGGTAATATTGCGCGCCAATTTTGATGGGCTGCGGGCCGAAGATGCTTTCGCACTGAGCAATGGCCGTTTGCATCAGCTCCCGGCCCAGGCCGTGGCGGCGGTAGGCAGGCGCCGTCACCACCCGGCCAATGCTGACCTCATCGTAGCATTGCCCCGGCCCAAACAGACGGGCGTAGGCGGCCAGGGCGCCGGTTTCGGTGTGGCCCAGCAGGTGCAGGGCCGTGGCATCCTGCCCATCCACATCCTGGAACGGGCAGTTCTGCTCCACAATGAATACCTGCACGCGTAGTTGCAGGATACTATATAGCTCGTCGAGGGTGAGGTCGGGGTAGGGCTTGTTGGACCAGTACAGGGACATGGGGTAGGGAAGTAGTTTCCGCAAAGATGGGCAGGAGTTTGGTTTTGGAAATAATAAAACCGACCCCTTCGCCAGCACTCCGCGGACCTCGGTGCACCCTCCGCGAGCCTCCGCGGGAAACGACCTTGCTCCGGCAGCTCATCCTATAAAAGCAACGCTTCGGTAACGGAAAGTTTCGGGAGCAGCAGCCGGCCGCTACTTTTGGGACGCCCCAACGCCCCAACGCCATGTACCGACTGCTGCTGCTGCTGATGCCCTACTGCCTGCGGGCTCAAACGACCACCACGAGCCTCACCGGCACCGTGCGCGACAACGCCGGCCAGCCACTGCCGGACGTAAATGTGTTTCTGAAAGCCACCTTCGCCGCCCGCCACAACGTGTCGGTGGTGGGCAAGTACTGGGTTGATAAGCTGCACACGCTGCTGGGCGCTCTTACAGCTACGGCAGCCCCCGCCCCTACTTCAACCCCAATAGCTAAGACGTCCGCACGGGTGCCGACTATAATGCCAGGCGCCTACCCAGCTTTCAGGGCGTGAGCTACCTCACGCAGATTCGGAAAAACTTCACCATCGTCCACGTCAGCTGCTCCAATGTGCTGGGTCGCCAGAACGTGTACGGCTACCGCTACGCCTCCGCCCCCGATGCGGCTGGCCGCTACGCCGCTGTGCCCGTCCTACCTTCGGCCCCGCGCATGGTGTTCGTATATCTGCTGATTTCCATCAACAAAACTCGCCCGGTAGACCTGCACACAGCGCCGGAGGATTAACCGCTACCACAACTTGTTGAATCAGTAGGGGGCTGGTGTACAGTAATTTGTTTCCCGCGGATAGGAAAGTAGGTGTTGGTTAGGGTATTTCTAAAAACAGTCATCCCCTCGAATGGAGGTGTACTCCGTTCAAAGGGATGACTGTTTTTAAGCTGTTTATTGGAGATTTAGAAAGCGTTTTCGTGACCGGCTACGGCCTGGCGAACGGTGAGGAAGACGATTTTAATATCCAGCAGGAACGACCAGTTGCGGATGTAATGGATGTCCGCCTTCACGCGCTGCACCATCGCTTCGGTTTCCTTGGTCTCGCCGCGCAACCCTGATACCTGCGCCAAGCCCGTGATGCCGGGCGTCACCACGTGCCGATCCATGAAGTTTTCGATAGCCTGCGTGTAGTGCAGCGTGTGCTGCAGCATGTGCGGGCGGGGGCCTACCACCGACATCTCCCCGCGCAGTACGTTAATGAACTGGGGCAGCTCGTCGAGGCTGGTTTTGCGCAGGAACGCGCCAACTTTAGTGATGCGGTCGTCGCCGCGGCTGGCCTGCCGGTGGTCGCTGTCGTTGTTGAGGCGCATGCTGCGCAGCTTGTAGCAGTAGAAAGGGTTGCCGTTTTTGCCCGTGCGGAGCTGCTTGAAGAAAACAGGGCCGCGAGACTCCATCTTAATCAGCAGCGCCAGAATGGGTAGCAACCAGCTGAGCAGGAGCACCGATACGAGCACAGCAAACATAAAGTCGAACAGCCGCTTGCGGAGGAAAATACGCCCAACTACGTTGTGCACGGCCTTGTTGCTGCCTTTGTACAATTCTAAGGAGAGTGAGTGTATCATGACTTGCTTGTCTTATTAATATCTATTACAAATATAGTTATGTTTTGCCAAAAGAAAAAATAACACAAATATTTCTTGTAAAAAAACAATAAATTACTATTGGTCAATAAACTCATTGACTAGTCATATTTTGACAACAGTAAATAAAAAAGCCGTTTTCAATACGTAAAAAGCAGATAATCAATAATAAGGAGATATATAATATTGTCATTCTATTCACCATATTCTATATATCTGTCAAATTCGATGTTACCCTATCTTTAACAGGTCCGAAAAGATGCTATTCCGGGAAAGTGCTAGTTGGGTAGATATTGCTCTGATACGAGGATGACGGAGATTGCTTGAAAAAGTGCTAAGAAAACCTTACCGCAATCGTTTGAAATGCCCAGCAAACTAGTGCCAGGGGCTTTTGTGACCAATAAGGTGTTTCGGCGAGGCGCTCGTACGCTTCATCCAGTTGATCTGACGTTTCGGTAATTGCCATTTTCCGGGGAGCTGTCAACTCTGCACCTTTGAATCAGTTGACCACACAACCCCGTATCGCTATGAAAAAGATGCTCTTACTGTTTGCCTTCGCTGCCGCTTCATTCTCCGTTTCGGCCCAAATCCAGCCCGCGATGCCCACCGCCCAGACGGCGCCCGCCGGCTACCAAGGTATGCTGGCCGCCACCATTCAGGAGTTGATGAACACCGGCGACCCCGCCGTACTGAAAGCCAGTGCCGCGAAGTTCGAGCGCGCCGCCACCGTGGCGCCCGCCGATTGGCTGCCCCGCTACTACCAAGTATATGCGCTGATTATCAATGTGTTACAGAGAAAGGAAGACGGCGACGCAAAGGACAAAACCCTCGACCAGGCCGAAACGGCCCTGGCACAGGCCCGCAAGCCTGGCGTTGCAGGCGTATAGCTACCAGGCCCGGCTGGGCATTTCGCCTATGGTACGCTCCCTGAAATACTCGGGTATGGTGGCCGACGCCGTGGCGCAGGCCAAGGCGCTCAACCCCAACAACCCGCGTCCCTACCTCATCAGCGCCAACAACGTGTACTATACGCCCAAAATGTTTGGGGTGGGGCTGAGGTCGCCAAGCCGCTCTACGAAGAGGGCAAAGCCAAATTCGCGGCTTTCCAGCCGGCTTCGCCCGTGGTGCCCAACTGGGGCGAGCAGCAGCTACTAGGGCGGCTGAAAACTACCAGCCGGCAACCGTCGCACAATAAGGGCGCCGGGGAGTAGGCAACGTGCCTAGTTGCCCGCTTTCTGTATCTTCCACTGTTTCTCGTTGCATATTATGTCCTTGGTCGCCCCCACTGTTTGCATGAAGAGAGAGGCCTCTGTTCCGGTAAAAAAAGAAGCCCTGCGCTACCGGGTGCGGTGGTGGCAGATGCTGCTGCTTATGATGTTGATTTCGGTGGGGCTGGCGTTCGGGTTTTGCCCGGGCTGCGCCACCTTAAGCAAGGATTTCATCGTGTCCTTTTTCTTCAGCTTCTTCCTCGCCACGGGCCTGTGGCTGGTGAATAGCTACCCGGCAAAGTGGCTGCGCGAGCGGGCCAACTGGACCCAGCAGCCGCTCCAAAGCTTTCTGCTGACGATGCTCTACGCCATTGTAGCATCTATCACGGTGATAGTAGTCGTCAACAGCCTGATGCGGTACTACTTCTTTGGCCGGCCGCTGCTGGAGGTGTTCACGCCCAGGGTCATGGCCTCTTTTGTGCTTCCAATGCTGATCACAGTGGTCATTACTTTGTTTCTGCACAGCCGCTCGTTTCTGCTGGGCTGGCGCGATGCCGCTATTCGGGTAGAGCGGGTAGAGAAGGAAAACGCCGTGGCTCGCCTCGACTCGTTGCGCCGGCAGGTAGACCCGCACTTTCTGTTCAACTCGCTGAACGCCTTGACGGTGCTGGTGGAAGAAAACGACCCCGCCCGCGCCACGCGTTTCATCCGGCAGCTGGCCCAGGTATACCGCTACGTGCTCGACAGCCAGGAACGGGAGGTAGTGACGCTCGGTGAGGAGCTGGCCTTTGTGGAAGCCTACCTGCACTTGCAGCGCACCCGCCTGGGCAAGGGAATTCAGGTGGAAATGCAGCAGCCGGACGCCAGCGCGGACACGCTGCTGGTACCACCGCTGGCCGTGCAACTGCTGCTCGAAAATGCCCTCAAGCATAATGCCACCAGTCAGCGGAACCCGCTGCATATCAGAGTGGAAATAGACGCCGCCGCCCGCGAGCTGCGCGTAGGTAACACGTTGTGTCCGCGCACGGTAGCCGCTGCCGAATCGACGGGGTTGGGGCTGCGGAACTTGCAGGCCCGCTACGGTTTCCTCAGCAGCCAGCCCATGCGCGTGGAACGCACGGCTACCGAGTTCATCGTGGCGCTGCCGTTGCTGACGTTGGAGTAGGGGCGGCTTGCAGCCGCCCATCGTTGGCATGGGCGCAGTTGCCTGCTGGTTTTTTACCCTAGATCTTGTCCTGATTTCTCGTTCAACACTGGGCGGCTGCAAGCCGCTCCTACCTATGCCCGTACCGCTTCGCGCCCTAATTATTGAAGATGAACCCCTGGCTGCCCGTCGCCTCGCCGACCTGCTTCGCAAGCAGCCGGTGCCGTTGGAGGTAGTCGGCACGGCCGAGTCGGTGGAGGAAGCCGCCGAGCTGCTGCACGCTACGCACCCCGCGCCTGATGTGCTGTTTTTGGATATTCAACTGGCCGATGGGCTGAGCTTTGAGCTGTTTGAGCGCGTGGAGGTGCGCTGCCCGGTCATCTTCACCACTGCCTACGATCAGTACGCCCTGCGCGCCTTCAAGCACAACAGCATCGACTACCTGCTCAAGCCCATCGACGCCGACGAGCTGGCGGCGGCCGTGGCCCGGTTGGCGGCCCAACGGCCGGCCGTGGCTCCTGTTGCGCCTACCTTCGACCCGGTCGTGCTGGCCCAGTTGGTGCAGCAGTTGCAGCCCCAGCCGCAGTACAAGCAGCAGTTTGTGGTGCGGGTAGGCGAGCATCTGAAGGTGGTGCCTGTAGAGCAGGTGGCCTACTTCTACAGCCTCGAAAAGGCAACGCTGCTGCAAACCACCGAAAACCGCCGCTTCGTGGTGGACCAGACGCTGGAGCAGCTGGAGGTCCTGCTGGACCCGCGCCGGTTCTTTCGCCTCAACCGCGCCTACCTCGTCAGCGCCGACGCCATCCAGGACATCATCCATTACACCAACTCCCGCCTGCAAACCGTGCTGCGTCCGCCCGCGCCCGAGGGCGCCACCGTGCTGGTCAGCCGCGAAAAGGTCGCCACGTTCAAGCAGTGGCTGGATCGATGAGTGACGTATTCCTGCTCTAAATAGCTCGTTATGGACGGGTTAGTAGTAGCTCGGTGCCCGATTGAAAGTACAAGGTGAGCTGGGCACCCAGGCCGTCGGTGGAGCGGCGCAGGCGGGTGATGAGGGCGCGCAACACCTCGTTCGGAAGCTCCAATTCCAGGTAGGGCCTGTTCAGAAGAGTGTCGCGCTGCACGTGCCAGCGGCCGGGTGCCTCCTGGGTATCGCTCTGAATGCGCAACTCGCCCGTTTGCAGGTGCGAGGCGTGCGCCAGCGTGTAGAGGCTCCCCAATGCGTTGCCGGCGCACTCGGCCACCCGCCAGCTACCGTATAGGAAATCCTCGGGTACCTGTTGCAAATTCACGTCGTAGAGTAGGTCAGGTAGCATGGCTGGACTATCGGAGAGAGTGAAAAGCGGGGCGAAAAACCCAGGAATCGACTGCTCGGCCAAGCGGCGCGGGGCACTAAAACGAGCCCCCGAAGGTGCAAAGCAGCAGATGAAGCCGGAATGAGGATGCTGCGTAACGGCGCGTTACTATGCAGGCAAGGGTGGCACGTTGGCAGGCCGTATAAAGAGTAGTAGGGAAGGGGCAGCCGCTCAAAACTGCACGCGTAGGGTGTGGCGGGCGTCGTTGGGGGAAAAGGTGTAGGCAACCTGGAAGCCGTAGTAGCGGCAAATCTGCTGCACAATGGACAGGCCCAGGCCGGGCGAGCTGGTGGCCGCCTGGTGCTTGCGAAACCGCTCGAAAAAACGGGCAGGGTCGCCGGTGATGGCAGGGCCGGGGTTGCTGACTTCCAGTAGGGTAGGGGTTAGGAACACCTGCACGGGGCCCGTTCCGTGGTGGTGCTTGAGAGCATTCTGTAGGAGGTTGTGGACCAGCGAATCGGCCAGGCCGGGGTGCATCATCAGGGCTGGCACTCCGGCCACGTGGGTTTGCAGCGCCACATGCCGCGCCTCGGCCAGCGATTCTAACTGCTGAACCTTGTCGGCCAGCACTTGGTCGAGGCGCACCGGCACGGACGCCGCAAACTGGCGGTTCTCGATGCGGCTGAGTAGGGTGAGGGCCTGGTGCAGGCGCGAAAGGCGCCGCGTGGCTCCGTAGAGGTCGGCCACCAGGGCGGCGAGGGCGGGATTTTCCAGCTCCTCAAATTGCATAAGTTGCTCCAACTGGGCCTGCATAATGGCCAGGGGCGTCTGGGTTTCGTGGGCGGCGTTGGCCGTAAACTCGCGCACGGCCTCGTAGTCGGCTACCAGGCGCTGGGTGAGTAGGGTAAGGGCTTGGTTCAGCTCCTGAAACTCATCGGTGTTGACGGCCGGAAAGTGCAGTACCCGGTCCTGCTCTACGGTGTAGCCGCGCAGCAGGTGCAGCGTATCCCGAAACGGTGCCCACATGCGATGGGCCAGCCACCGATTCAGCACCACCACGCCCAGCAGCAGCAGCCCCAGCACACCCAGCAGCACGCCCAGCACCACGGCCAGCACGTCCTCCGTCTCCACCAGCGACTTACGCAGCGTAACCCACTTCGGCCGGCCCCGCGCCGGTAGGGTAAACGTGAGCTGCCGAAACGGCACCAGCTCCTGTTCCAGCGGGTCCAGCAGCAGCGTGTCGCTGAAGCCCAAGTGGCGGGGGCGCCGGCTCACGTCCAGTTGATAGTCGAAGGGCGTGGTGGGTAGGGGCAGGCCGCGGGCCACGCGGCGCGTCAGGTACTGCTGGCGATTAAGGAGTTGCTCTTCCCCCTCCCTGCGCAAGGCCGCGTAAAAACCAAAGTACAGCACCACACTGGCCAACCCAAACAGCGCCGTGGTCAGCAGCAGGTAGTAGCGGTTGGTTTTGGTGAGCAGCTTCACGGGGCGAGGTTGGCAGTTGTCATAAGGTAAGCGTTATTAGTTGATAATAGTATGGTTGTAAGGCAGATGGCGCGGGGCTGTGCCCCGTGCCGGCTATTCGCGGGCCTCTGGCCCGCACGCCAGAACGATTCGCCTACTGTCGTTCAACGGATGCAGGCCAGAGGCCTGCGCATAGTCGGCACGGGGCACAGCCCCGCGCCATCTGCGCCATCTGCATTACAACCATACGGCATCAACCCTTATTCAGCGCTAAGCTTGTAGCCTACCCCGTACATGGTGCGGATATAGTTGTCGGCACCCTTCTCCTGCATTTTTTTCCGCAGGTTTTTCAGGTGGGTGTAGATGAAGTCGAACGAATCGGCTGCGTCCACGGCGTCGCCGCAGAGGTGCTCGGCAATGGCTTCCTTGGTGAGCACGCGGTTGGGGTTGGCGAGTAGGAACAGCAGCAAATCGTACTCCTTGCGCGTGAGCGTGAGGGGCTGCTCGCGCACAAATACCTCGGCCTGCTCGGGCCACACCAGCAGGTCGCGGAAAGCAATGTAATGGCTGCCCTGAAACTGCCGCCGCCGGATGATGGCGCGCAGCCGGGAGTTCAACTCGGCCAGATGAAAGGGCTTGGTGAGGTAGTCGTCGGCACCCAGGTCCAGGCCAATGAGGCGGTCGTCGAGGGCGGCGCGGGCGGAGATGACGAGCACGCCGGCCCGCGAGCCGTCGGCCTTCAGCGTGCGCAGAATGTCGAGGCCGTTGCCGTCGGGTAGGGTCAGGTCCAGCACCACGCAGTCGTACTGGTAGAGTTTGACCTTCTCCAGCGCCTGCTCGTAGCTGCCGGCCACCTCGCACACGTAGCCACTTTGGCGCAAATATTCCACCAGCGTGGCCTGCAACGATACTTCATCTTCAACCAGGAGCAGCTTCATAAGCGCATGATAAGCAAAATGGTAAGAGCAGCTTACTCGTTGAGGGAGTTTGCCAGGGTAGGCCGCCGCACTTGAAAAGAGGTATAAATAATCAGCACTACCAGCACTCCAAACAAGATAGCCGACGAGCCGACGGTGCCGAAGCCAAGGCCGTTTTTATCGGGCGATTTGGTGAGCAAATCGCCCATAGTAGCCCCGAAAGGCCGCGTCAGCACAAACGCCACCCAGAACAGCAGCACTGACGAAAGCTGGGTGAAGTAGTGTAGCACGACCACCACCGCCAGCAGGCTGCCGATGAGTAGGGCGCCCCCGGCAAAGCCCAGCCCGGAGTCGTCGGCCAGGTAGTCGCCCAGGGCCGTGCCCAGCGTATTCGACACCAGGATGGCCGTCCAGTAGAACAGCTCAACCCGCCGCGACTGCACCTGCGTCACCGACAACGACCGTTCGCTCAGCCACCACGCGCCCAGCACCAGCAGCAGTAGGGTCACCAGAATAAGCGCGCCCGTGGCGTAGCCAAGGCCCAGAGTGCGGTCCATGTAATCGGAGAGGGTAGTGCCGGCCGTGCTGGTAGCCAGAATCACGGCCCAGTAGATGGCCGGAATGTAGCGCCGGGCAGCCAGTTGCGCCACCAGCGTTACCAGAAAACCGCCCAGCAGAATGAGAGAGCTGATGGCGTAGCCCACGTTCAGGGTCATGGAGAGCAGGTCGCCGGCCGTTTCGCCCAGGGTAGTCGCGCAGATCTTCATGATCCAGAACAGCAGCGTAATCTCAGGTACTTTTTTCATGCGGAAAATGGAGCGAAGGACAACAGGCCGAACGGTGTCAACGGCCCTACATCCCTGGTTTTGTGCCGGCCAAGCTAGCGGCGAATTCTGAAGACATTGTGGAGTTTTTAGTTGGCGGCTCATGTAACTGCGGTTACGCGGTAGCCCCAGAGGGGCAGCATGGGGGTAGTAAAAAACGTCCTGCCTGGTCATAAGCCCCAGCGGGGCGACACAATTCACTCAACGATAATGCCGCCCCGCTGGGGCTTAGTCGTCCCAGGAAACGTTATGACTACCAATATGCCACCCCTCCGGGGCTGCCATGTAACCGCAGTTATGTAAGACAGCGAGAACTAAGTAGAGTTACTATGAAACAATTAATTGATAATCAATAAGATAAAATGAAGACTTCCGCTCGCGCCGTTGGGTAGTTAACTAAAGAAGTAGGGGTTTCGTCAGATTTACTTCAGAAAGGCCCGGCAACTTTGGGCGTATTTCCGTTCGTCCTACACCTCTACCGTTGCTACTGTCTGCTTCCTTTTCGCCTAGGCGGTTCTGCTGCCGACTGCTGCTATTGGCTGGCCTACTGCTGACCGGCGGGCGCCCCGTTGTGGCTCAGCTGCCCAGTCCGCCTACTCCCGCCGACAGTGCCCGGCGACTAGAAGAGTTCCTGCAAGTGGCCCGGCAAAACAGCCCCCTACTGCGCGACCTGCGCGGGCAAGTGGTGCAAAACCTGATTGACAGCTTGCGCCGGGTCGCCCAGAACCGGCCGTACGTGGGCGGCACGGCCGCGGCCGTTGCCGCGCCCGCGCTTGGCGCTTTCGGCTACGACCAGGCCATTAGCAACGGCGGCAACTACGCCACGGTGGCCAGCGCCACCCAGCCGCTGTTCAACCACAACATCCTGCAAAACGACTACCGGACCCTTTCCAACCAGGGCCAAACTTTGCGTAACAACGGTCGCCTGTCGGCCCTGGACTTGCGCCGCAGCGTGACGGACCAGTTCCTGACCGCCTACGCCGCCGAGCAGCAGCTGGCCTTCAACCGGAGCCTACTGGCCCAGCTCCGGCAGCAGGACGTGCTGCTGCGGCGACTAGTCAACGGCGGTATCTACAAGCAAACGCAGTACCTGTCCTACTACCTCCAGATTCAGACCCAGGAAGTGACCGTGCAGCAGAGCCAACTGGCCTACCGCCGCGAACTGGGCACGCTGCGCTACCTCTGCGGCATCACCGATACCACGCTGCTGCCCATCGCCGCCCCCGACCCGCCCGCCCGCCCAACGCTGGCGGGCCTGAACTCTATCACCCAGCGCCAGTACACGCTCGACAGCCTGCGCATCCAACTCAGCCGCCGCACCGTGGGGCTGAGCTACCGGCCGCGGGTGAGTGCCGTGCTCGACGCGGGCCTGCAATCGGCCGCCCTACTGACTATTGGTCGGCGGTTTGGCCTGAGCGGGGGGGTGCTGCTCACCGTGCCCCTTTTCGATGGGCACCAGCGCCAACTGGCCTACCAGCGCCTGGATGTGGACGAGCAGGTGCGGCGCGGGTATCGTACGTTTCTGACCGCCCAGCGCCAGCAGCAGTACGACCAGCTGCTGGGGCAGGCCCAGGCCGCGGCCGCGCTGGTGACCACCATTCAGCGGCAGTTGCGCGTGGCCCAAGCGTTGGTAGAGGCCGGCCGCCAGCAGCTCGCTACCGGCGACATTTCTATTCTCGATTACCTTCAGCTGATTACCAGCACCCGCAGCTTTCAACTCAGCCTGACGCAGGCCGAAACGGACCGGCTGCGTACCCTGTATGCCCTTGACTACCTGAGCGAATGAGCTGGCTGCGACT
>Ga0210040_10008142_pt1 | contig 12506 bp, 10 predicted proteins | sample CryGeyCG12114_NA_FD_185462 | JGI IMG/M metagenome (GOLD analysis project Ga0210040, IMG submission 185462) | Groundwater microbial communities from aquifer - Crystal Geyser CG19_WC_8/21/14_NA (SPAdes) (version 2) | ecosystem: Environmental > Aquatic > Deep subsurface > Groundwater | place: USA... | reverse complement strand
CTAGTCCATGCTAGTACACTTCTTAGCCACACGCAAAATCCTCCCATACATGCCGCAACGTAATTTACAGTTGATTTACAGATAAACGTTTATAACTCATCAATTGAAAAACAAATTTACTATTGCATGTTTTTCCGGGAACTCCAGAGGGATTACTATCGGTATGCTAAATTTCATGACTATCCGTTGGGTTGGGTGGTAGAAATATCCCGAACAAGTTTAGTCACGCAAGGATTTTGTAGAAGCTTTTGGGTGAAAGCCAAGCTGCAATGTATTTCAATGTACCTTCCCTAGTCTGCGCTTCTCTCTTTCTCTCTCTTACTTTCTCTTTCGTAGCTGTTCTCAATAACTTTACTAAAGCAAAGTTAATAATTAAAATTGGCATTTAAATGAACAACATCTATAATACGCATAAGTATGAACATCTATAAGGATCTTTAATACGCATATTGTATTATATTATCGTAATTACGCGGCTTAAGCCGCGTCTTCGAATAAAGCCCATGCTTGCGTCCTTTTCATAAGCTCCTTACATGACTTTTATAATCTCATGTTTTTTGTTGGATTACAATAACAATTTTAAAGCCCCGCTCCTCTGATCTAATACATTTAGAATCTGTGTAGCCACAATGTGTTGTGTGGTGAGTAAATCTACTTCTATGATATCAAAAGATCCATCAATTTATAATTGTTTCCCCCTTTTTACTTCCTGCTGACCACTGCGTCCTTGAATCTCTCTCTGTATGGATAATATAATGTACGCAGCCCGAATCGTTATGAATAAATATCTTTAGAGAATATTTTAATCATGTTCGTTAATGCATAATGTTTTCACCCCAGCTAAACCTTGGATAATTTTCTGCTTCATCAGTGGTGCAGCAGAACCAATCACTTTGCCAGAATTCGTGTTTTCAATCACAGTTATACAGTAAGTGTTTACACACTTTTTAGTGGTTTCGAATGTTTCTGTTTTAATAAAAAAAATTTATGCATGAATAATTGATACCAATCCATTTTGTTTGACATATTGGATAAAATTCAATATGCATGAATTATATACCTTGTGATGGCTTTTTGGAAATTTCTCCAAATTGGATTGTAACACAACACAGTGATCTCTTAATTTTTTATGCTTCCCAAAAGCAACTGCTTCTTTAAACTCTGTCGAGATGAGAATAATTGTGAAAAGATTCACATGCACGTGGATTTGTAAGCTTTCTAGAATGACTAGGAGACCGCTACACAATTTGCAAACTAGTATGTAATGTACCATACCGGTTGAGCATTAACCAAGCATTGAGAAAAAACTGCATTCGAACCCGCGACCATAAAATAGCTAGCTAAAAGTTAGAGCAGTGAGAGTAAACAAAATATTTGGTTAACTTTATTAGGTCTGATTTGAAAACTGAAGATCCCATAACTCTTCAGTTTAAACCAAAATTCTTAAATAAAAATTGTCAGAGTTCAGTATGTGAGACAAGAAAAAAATTCGATATTCACCAGAGTGCTAGTGGCTGGAAAACCTAACCTAACTGGAAGAGAAGCTTAGTGCACCTGTTTTTGCCCCAAATACTGAGCCCGGACCATAATATTTAGTGGATAGAGTGCACAACAAGCATAAAGTCCGCAAGTCCATGAAAAATCATTTACGGATGAAAATTTCTAGAAAAAAAAGAGTGGAAAGAGAAGAAATCAACATGTCTCACCTATTTGAGCTTCACCTGAACAAGGTATTATTATCATTGTAAAGTTTGAAATGATTTTTCAAAGGGCATGTGCACTGGTTTATATTTTGGTGAATTTTCTATAGGAAATGTATCCGGACCCACCCAGGAAGGGTCAAGACAAGTGCTGGTTATCAAAATATTAGAAATATGGGACAAGAGTGATTTATTTAAGTCTTTACGAGGGCTGGTATTGTAAATCAATATGGAGCCAATTTTGGGGCCGGGAAGTTGGATATTCTTTTACAAGCAAATTTCGGGAATTTATTTAGCTAAAATATCGAACAATGAAAAACTTGTGCGCCTACAGCTCCTGTGTGAAGACTTGATGATAAAAGTATAACGAACGGGCAAAGCTCCAAGCAAACTATTAACTGAAGTATGTTACGTACGTATTTCATGCTTGTATTTCTTAACGAACGTATTTTTTAAATTTCTTATCGTTCATTTAAATTATACACAACAGTCGCATAGGTGGGCACGTTACCTACAAAGGGAAGGAATTTTGAGGGTGAAAGAGTGAAGGATTGGGTATTTTTGATTTTTCAAAAGACTAAAGTTTCCTTAGTTTTGCCGTTTTTTAACAAAAAATTAAATGTAGACAAATGTTTCAAGGAAAAATTAGCGCGAGAAGAGTAAGAGAAGGTTTTTGTCCTTTTCTAAATTTTTTTCTTTCGGAGGCAACGATGAGAGAAGGATGAACAATTTTTCGTATTTTTTTCCTTCTGAGTGAAAGATGCGTGAAGGGTGGGTTTTTTGGGTGAGAAGGGAAGGGTGAGTGGGAAACCTTAAATTTCTCGGTTTTTGAGATCCAGAGGGAAGAAGTGAAGGAAGAATCAATGAAATGCCCACCTATTAATAATACACTGTTGAAATTGAAACCTGCAGACAAGAAATTTGCAATCTTTATAGCAAAAATAGCATTATTTAGAGCCCAACAAATTTTGATCACATAGGACAATCGAAAATTTGACACAAAATTTTGATTTACCTAAAACATTTTTGCATTGTTGTTGAAAAAATTCAAAAGGTGATCGTGATATTTACGATTTTCCGCCAATATAAAAAACGATCATCCGTGCGTCGACTCTATGCGGTGCACATTTCTGCAGGGTTCTGTCAGCTGAGCTGGTGTCTAATCGCATTTAGTTAAACTTTAATCTTGTGGCATTTTATAGCATTTAGACTTTCAGCGTTCAGCTTTTTTGTCTAATTACTTTCAGTCAGACTTTTAGTGGTCAGTTCCAAAAAATCTGGTCAGTTCGAGCCGAAATTTATCTTCAAAGTGAAAATCAAGTTGTTTGATCGAAAATTCGCCAGATATTTGTGGATTCATCAAGTTGAATCATATTAAAGTTTTTCTTCGATGTACATAATCTGACGGTATTGTAACATATATTTTTATCTTACATATAGTTTTTTTTTATATCATAGAGTGCTATATTGGCTGGAACTGAATTTAAAACTTTGGAACAAGTGATGTTGTTCATTACACAAAGTACTCTAAAAACTATAATCAATTGGTTAAGATTCACAATATCTGGTTAAAAATAATTGATCAACCACCGTTGGGATCTATAGTGATAACTTGAATATCAAGATAAAACAGTACGCTTGTTTTCTTGCTTGTTTTTGTTCCTTTCAGCTTCAAATACGAAGTACAATCGTTCGTTTTTTTTTGAAGAATTTTAAATTTTGTGGCAAGAAACTCAGAAGTTTGGACTTTCGAATAATTTTAGATTCTATAGGTTTGGTATCGCATATTTTTTTGAAGTTTGCCATTGTACCATGTAAATCTGCTGCGCTCCTAAATATAGCTCTACAAACTACATTCAGGGGCCTATGGCATAAAAAGTTACAGCTGACAGGGTGAAAATTGTAAAATCGCCTTCTACAGTGACAATTAATTATTGTTTACAGAAGTTCCATAATTTTTTTAAAGTTTCTCTGACTGTGGAGAATTTTTACCTTTGTTTGACGATTGTATTTGAACCGGACTCGGTTACCAATCATTACTCTTGAATTACTTTTACTTTGAAAATGTAACCCAACTTCAAAGTGCTATTTCAAGGTTTGAGCGGCAGTTCTTCTACCCAACCTTTTGTCAGTCTACTAAAAAGCGTACAGCTGAACTTAAAGCCGAAAAAATTATCGAAACTCCTCATGAACGCAATTTTTAGTATTTAACATTGCCCAATTGGGCTGCCAGAAAATGACGACATTTTAAAATTTCGTGGAGAAACTGATTATTAATGCAAAACGTAGTTAAGATGATTTTAAAAATACAACTGTAAAACTCAAGAATTCTCCTGTCATCGATAAACCTTGACAATAGATTAATGTCACAAAAATTGTTTGAATCTCCAGGACAGTTTACAGACAGAGTCAGTAAACGGATTGTAAAGTGACGCTAAGGAGACTTGTATCGCACAACCCAACGATCAAAGAAGCCTGGAAGACTTGGACGGTATTTTGTTTTTAATTTTAGTTGATAGTTTTTGGGCCGCCCTTACAGATCAGCTTATGCTAGTCGATCAAGAAACGAAAGTTCTATTACTGCTAGTTTAAGTTAGCAAATCGATAGCACATATTTATGAAATCTTATTTGAAAAATTTCCCGCATCTTTATGTTGCATTTTTTATTTTCCCACCTCATAGAGTTTTTTCTCAAGTTTTTCAGAAACTGAAATTAATATTCGATGTAGAATTTTTAAAGCTACCAAATGGTGGTTTCAACGATCGAATGTTTTTTGGACACTGTAATTAGGATACCCTTTTTTGGCTCAAAAACAATAGATGTAGGTAAAAAAATGAATAAATGATATTCCTCTGTCAAATGTGAAAACACACCAGGGGTGCATTTGAAGCCGTGCACTATCGCATATCTATACTCGCGTAATTCTCCCAGCCAAACAGAGCAAACTATCCACCTATACCTACTGATCTGATTAACTGGGAGAAGTACGCCCGTACTATATCGTCATTCCGAAGAGACTAAGGCCCGTGTAGTTACCTCTCACTATTGCCTACACTTCACTTAAAATTGAGTATTTTCTTGGAACTGGTTTAGTGACATCTCCCTTGACAACTTACTTAAACCATACTTAACTTTCTTTAGTGAATACTTTATGAAAATGTGACCGGGTATAATTAGCTCTCACTAAGCAACTAAAAACGCGATTGGTTTTAAGTTAACACTCAAAGTTTAAAAGTGAGCCCCACCCCACCCTGAAGTAAAACAAAACGACGATAGTTTTTTCAAATTTAATTTGAAAACATGGTTTTTTTCGCCCAATATCAAGATTACTTCGACCAAATCGACGCAGCACATAATATTCAGAGAAATCTGCCGAAAAAACCCAATCCTTTAGTAATTGTAAATAAAAAAGAAGTATTCGAAAGATTTCACTTGTCAAAGTCAACGATTGAAACGATGTAACATCAAATATTCATGCCAGAAGATTTTTAGGCGTGAAATGTTGTAATTTAACCCCTTTACACTAACTACTATTAACTTCGCGCTTCTTTTGGAGATGAACACATCAAATTATTATTAGTAATCTTTTTGAAATACGTCAGCCGGTTGAAAGCAGTGTGGTTGTCAGAACTTCGAAGAAAACTACAGGACTAGCTGATTGGTATATCAAATACTCTACTGGGCAGCAAGCACAACGAAATATAAATTACTGACTTATGTCAGTCTACTAGATTAATTAAAATATGTTTTTCAAACTCTGTGAAAATATGAGTTTTAGTGGGTGAAAATACTTATTTTCTGCTCATTTTGAGTTATGTGTACGGAGAAACAAAATTGACAAATGATTTAAAAAGAAAACATTGACAATGGCATTGATGTTATATTGCGCAAGCGCAATCATCAAATTCGTAGGCTATACTTAAGTGAAGGCATTGAACTCGCACTTTGTCGAGTAAGATGTAAGTAGAGCCTCCCTAAAGCAATACATTTTACTTGAATTCTCATGCAATTGTGTTGCTATAGAGAGGCTTTACTCAATAGCTAAACGATTGGGTTTTAATTGCAGAATCCTCTGAAGATTATGTACTTCGTCAATTTGGTCGAAAAAATCTTAATATTGGGCGAAAAAAACCAGGTTTTAAAATTAAAATTGAATAAACTATTGTCGTTCTGTTTAATTTTAGGATGGGTGGGGCTCACTTTTGAGTGTTTACTTAAGCCCAATCGCGTTTTTGGTTGCTTAGTGACAGCCCGAGGGCTATTTATACCAGGTCACACTTTCCTTGGGTATTCTTTAAAGAAAGTTTAGCATAGTCTAAGTAAGTTGTCAAGGAAGACGTCTCTATACCAAATCTAAGTAAATTTTCAATTTTAGGTGAAGTGTAGGCCATAGTGAGAAGTAATTATACGGCCCTAAGTTCTATTAGTGCGTACTCTAGTTCAATAAATTGTAATACTTTAACAGCAAAATTATAAGTTGTCTACTAATGATTTCACTTACTAACATTTCATAATTGTTTATATTTTTTAAATCTTATATTTTATTTATAAATGTTTTAAGATTCCATATTCCACTAAGGCCTTATTTTCTATATTTGTATATCTTATATTTTATGTACCCTTACATCTTATAGGTGTTTCTCTTTATGCGTATCAACCTCTGTAATTTGAAATTCGGAAGCCCTATGGGTATTTTCTGATTGCGGTTCGTTTTTGAATAAAAGCATTATACAAACTGCATCGTCATTTCTTTCAAAAATATCAGTAAAATTGTAACTCTAGCGAAAGAAGAAGAAAAATTTGAAAACAAGAAAAATAAGAGTAGGCTCTATGGCAATCCCAATCTTCGAAAAACCGATTTATTGTTTCCCTTGCAAAAAAAGGCCAATAACTTTTCAATACCAAAGTTTGTATTCAATCATCACGTCTGGAATACATAGTTCATATATTGTATATATCTATATATTAGTTCTTTTTTGTTGATTTCATCCGCCGGTTGCACAGTAATTTGAAATCTTATCGTAGGATCAACTAATTTTTCCATGTGGACATTTTTTTCCATACCGAAAATTCCAAACCTTCTTATCGAATGTTAGTTGCAGTGTCAAACATTTCTTTCAGCGCAGTAAAACCCATCTTGCAAATATGCTCGGCAATCAAACTTCGGATTTACTTTTGTCTAGCAATTCTAAAACTTGTAACCTTTGTAAAAAAAACCTATGACATGAGAGGGAGTTTCATATTTGCTGTAGGGTTTACAGCGGCATTCGTCTAGACTTTTTTCCAGGAACACTTCTCACGTGGGCTACATTTGAATCTATTTCCATAGCTGCCACCCTTTCCGAGGAAGAAATATCATTATGATTAGCAGCCTAATTATATTCCGGGCAGAATTGAAACGGAAGGAATGCAACATTATGGGACAAGCATTTGTGTGTATTCGACGTCCGTTTGAGTTTTGAAAATAGAGTACAAACAATCTTACTATCCATATACACGTTATTTCTTGGAATAAGTGGACTCCTATTCCTTGATAAATTCTCACGAAATTTTATCTCAAAAATTCAAATCTAGCAAAATTGAACATCTTCCTTCAACATGTGGTTGTGTCTCACATAAGAGTATGGCACTCGTAACTTACTCTGTAGACGTCCAGCAAAGCTCGCAGTGACGTCACAAACATGACTGAATCCTACATTGATCGTGCATGTAGTGATATTTCCTAAATAAAAAAAGCAAACTAATAAAGAATTTGAATCTTCTATCATTATTATTTTGCGAAAGTGTTCTTAAATTTAAGGCAAATCAAGTCAAATCAAGAAGTTCGATTTTGGCGACATGTGTACTCGGAAGTATGTAAAATGCAGTTTTTAAGCACGTTAATATCAAGTTTGGAACGTCACCAAGCTAAGCTACTTAATAGCATTTTGTTCCGGAGTGCCCTACCTTTTTATATGCTCATTAATAGCTCGCAACAATAGTAGCATTGAATTGTTGTTACTCTGCAGAAAAGGTTTTCATTGCGCCGTTTGTAGTCCATGTCCTTTTAGATTATCTGAAGAGTATAGTATGCTATTAGTGTGATCCGAATTAAATCCAAGTAATTCTATAGCTGCACTCCGAATCATCAAATATAATTTTCTAAAAAAACTTTATTTAGTTTTATAGTTGGATTTTTTTGAAAAATAGACATTTTTGTTTCAGGGCTTCAGTTTGAAGTGCAAAAATGAAGTAAGAAACTTTGAAAATCAAAAAGTTTTTTTTGTTGATAAATATTCAAAACAGAAAATATGATTGAATTACGAAGATTTTTATTCCTTATTGTAGTCTTATAGCGGCTTTAATGCTCTGAGAGCAGATTTTTTTTCTGAGCTATTCGCATTCAATGTGTTAGCAGAAATTTCGTGATCATAATTTTCTTACAGCAAAAAATTTTGAACAAAAAGCGGTTTTCAAAAACCTACTATACACTAAAACAGGTTTTTATTGAACTTCAACCGACATTTTTACTGACCGAAATAATGAAATGGATCACTTATCTGTTTATTTTCCAGATCTTATCCAACACAAAAACTGTGAAACGTGCCCGGCTCGTTTCAATTTTTCAACCTGAAATGTCATTTTCCCTAAAAATTTTGAAAAACTCGCAAAGATTTCGCGTTCAATGTATACCTTGAAAACGTGTATTTTTAGAATGCACACAAAATTTTACAGCTGGGATTTCAGGGGAGTCCTTCCGCATAATATTCTATATCCAGTTAGTTGAATTCATACGTTGTTTTCTTTGTGTACAGCATGAGTAATTAGGTGTTGTATTCTTTTGCTCGCAATTTGGGCAATAAAATTTCCGCCACCCGTAAATAACTGTGTGAAACCCACGTGCGTAGTCAGGCAGATGATATAGAATGTATAGATTTTTTTCTTTTAAAAAGTATTTTTCATGCATAGGTTTTTTTTTATTTCACAGATTAAACACTTCAAATTCCGGATCCGGTCACCGTATTGTCATTTAAGGCTGCTGGGACTTCAGCGCCGGAAGTGGTCAGTTCAATTGTTGTGGCCAGGCAAGGTTCGTAAAAACTTCATTATGCAAGCTTATTATTAGGGTATTTAATGAATCGCAGGTGTGCGTGCATCCCTCATTGGCAATATTAATAGTGATAGTGTTTTGCGCCATTGATTGAATGATGATTTTATACAAAAAGCACAGCGTATTCAATTAGCAACTCTTTATTATATAATTATTTACGAATGTCGAGTGTTTTCTTCCGGAATGAAAAATTTTTCAATTTAGCTGGTTCAGAGCTGTGTTTTGACAAAACACTTACTCACTAATCAATGGTTTAAATGTATAAGGTGGATTGTTTTAATGAACTTAGTATGTTTTTCATAATTCAATCCTTTGGCTCAACAGTCTTGTAAATATAATATATGATTTAGGGTTATGGTTGTTTCGTATTCAACAAAATGTAAACAAAAAATTTTTTGAACTGAGAAAATGGGCGATTGAAAATTGTCGCAACAAACTTTTTCAGGTTTAGGGATTTACCTTGTATAAATCGATTATTTGTCATTGATAGCCGAATAACATGGAGCCATTTTTTTACTTCACAAAAAAGCTATAATGTTCATAGATATAAAAAAATTTCGGTGACTGATTTAAATTTTATCTTCAACAAATTTACTTTTACTATTGTTGACTAGTTATAAAAATTTTTACGCGGATCCACAAGAGGTTTTATTGAAATAATTTTAAATTGAGAGTTTTGTTTGTCTCAACAATAACAACAGTTTATTGTTTGGTCCACTTTTATGTGTTTTAATGTTGAGGATATGATATATTTTCGCGTTTATATTACTGGACCACCCAAAAGTCTAAAAAGTGTTTTTTTCCATCATGATTTAGAAACACAAAAAAATGTACCAGCTAGAGGTCGAGCCCCCAATCCTGATTCATCCATCACAGGATCTGTTATTTGACGAGGATTTTGTGGACCTGATTAAAAGGAACATTAATCATCAAAAGCTTGGAAGTGCTCAAGGAGTTTGCAAATTTCTAGTTTTCGAAATTCCTGAAAAAGACCACAAGGTAAATGAAGATGCTTGGGATGAACTTATAATCGAAAGTCCACAGACGTTTGAATTTTCGAAAAAAATTCATGGCGAATGTCATTATTGGCAGCGCATTAAGTGCTCTCCAAACAACCCAGATCCTGTGCAATACAGGAATCTGAAAAAGTATGTAAAATTTACCAAAATCTTTGATTTTTTTAAAATGAAGAAAAAAAATTTTTGTAAAATCGAAAAAAAAATTTCAGTGATTATAAAGTGCTGACAAAATATGACGAGAAGCTCTTAATGGAGAATCTCAGCGAGAAAATGTCTTATGCGACAAGCTTAAGACACAAAGCCAGGCAAGAATTAGGGCCCCGAGAATTCCCAATTTATCTTTTCAGCAGAAGAAATCCGCTTGGCTTTTATGGTAACTACAGCGTAATGTTATTTTTATTTTTATTTATGTTCATTTGTCTGAATGTTTTTTTTTCAGCTAAAGCCCAGAAAATTTTTAACCCCAAAAGAAACCATATAGAGGTTTCGGGAATCACAACGCCCGAAGTGTTCGTAGGCATCCATGGAACGTCAACACCCATGCATTTTGAAGACAATGATTTCGGCAGCGTAAATTATTGCATTGACAAAAAAGGAGATGGAAAACTATGGTAATTATCTATTTTAACTCTTACAATCCAAATTTCAAAAGATGCACGTATTTTTCGAAGTGGACCAACTTTTCAGTATGTGATGCATAAGTGTTTATAAATGTAAATGCATAAATAAGACAAATTCACTTTGAAGTATTCAGAAAAGACTCTAGAGACAGTGGCATCATCATTGCATAATCGACGCTATTCTGCGATTCGTACAGAATTTTATAATTAAAATAGAGCAATTACAGCTAAAAGCTATTTGGCAAACGGTTACTTTATGATGGTTACTGTGATACTGAAATTTAAAAAAGATTCATTTTAATTTAAAAATGACGAATTTGTTAACTTCTAAGAAATGCAAACTTTTAGTTACAAAAGTTATTTTCTGAAAACTTGCTATTTTAGACCGATTTTTCAAGTAATAATAGTAGACTAGCCCGGCCCAATGGCCCAAAGCCAGACTCAGTCAGTCTTACGAGCAAAAATTCAAACCTGCAACATTTTCAATGAGTCCCAACAGACCTGAGCTCATGCTCAGAGAAAATTTCTAGGGTGGTAAACCGGGAGAAATATTTGAAGGTGATTTTTTCAGCTTGACAATTACCCCCCTTCCTATTTGTCAACACAATTTTTCATATCCTCGTATTATTACGATTAAAAGTTTACATTGAAATGTTTTTTTCATGAATTTGGAAAATTTTTGTTTTTTCGTATACTGAGTTGTTATATGAACGCAAAATTTCAAAATATGGCTTTAATCAAACAACGCTACAATAAAAATATATGGTTTTATTAACCATAAGATCAGCACACTACTATGAAAGGGCAGACAGTTTGTTAAGTTTCGTAGATGCTCCAAATCCTAATACCAATCCCACATAGCAGTTCATGTAGGATGTCTCTTAATTGATTGATGCAGGCAATATTATGTAAGCTCAGAAAGTGCTTGAACAAGTAATTTGAAAATTTTTTTCAGGTGGTTTTTGGCACCTGCAGATACATTCAAATTGAGAAATTTTTTATTGGAAGCCAATTCGGCTAGCGGAGGTCACCATTTCCCTTGTGAAGATCCCGTTCGGTATAAGATGAATTTTATTCCAGGGGAGACACTCGAAAAACTTGGGATACGCTACGCCAAATTTATTCAAAAACCTGGGCAAATTGTTGTAACCTTACCCCAATGTTGGCACCAGGTGCTTAACTTGGGGCTTTGTCTGAATTCAGCAGTGAATTTTACTCTGGGAATCAGGTCTTTGGACCTGCCTATTTTGTCCTGGCGGAGCTGCCCAGCAGAGTAAGTATTAAATTGAGCTATAAAAATTTAGAAGATTTAATTTAAAAATGCACATAGCGGATATTTTCTTGAAGTGCATGATAAAGTATAGTAAGAACTCCGAAATTGAGTTATAAAGTCACAAATTATTAGTTTAAAGTTAATTTAAGTCACTTTCAAAACTCAAACAAGGGTCGAATTCAAAAAAGCTCTGCTTCGTCATCTTAATTTAAATTCAAAACGATGAATAAGCGTTAAGTTCAAAGGATTGTAAAAGCGTTCTATAGGGTGTTCAGTCTCAGTCACAAAGTAGGCGACTTGAAATTTTGTATGATCAAAAACTGTATAGAATTTTTGCCAAAAATTAACAAACATGCAATGCTCAAAAGATTGGCTTTCAAATGCACTCCTACTCGCATGTGTGCAATCCATGTAAGGGTAAAAATTTGGCCTCGACAAAAAAGGAGGTATTTTCGGGCCCTCATCTGCACACAGTCCATGCATTTCTTCAGGATGGATGAAAAATTGGTCAAGATTTGGTCTCATTTACTCTTACTTACTCAAACAAATTAGATACCCCATAGGCCCATTCGAATGTCCAGCAAGATTCCCACCTCCTAGCCTGGTAATCACATTCGGTGTTTAAAATATTTTCATTTCATTCACACAGGTGTACCCACGGTGGATTGAACTTGAAATATTTTACTGTCAAGCTGTATGAAAAAATCAATCAACTCTACGACCAAGATAAAAAGTCAAGGTATATACAACATAATGTGCTTCCCAAAACCACAAAATGTCCTCAAGAAAATCTTGAAAAAAAA
>Ga0210040_10008141_pt1 | contig 12508 bp, 13 predicted proteins | sample CryGeyCG12114_NA_FD_185462 | JGI IMG/M metagenome (GOLD analysis project Ga0210040, IMG submission 185462) | Groundwater microbial communities from aquifer - Crystal Geyser CG19_WC_8/21/14_NA (SPAdes) (version 2) | ecosystem: Environmental > Aquatic > Deep subsurface > Groundwater | place: USA... | reverse complement strand
CTGGAGACGTGCGCCGCGAACGCCCAGAAGACCGTGGCCGCGATCAGCTGCAGGTCCGCGACCAGGCTGGTGGCCAGGTGCACGGCGCCGATCTGGGTGCGGTCGCCGAACTTGAGCACCGTGGCGACCAGGTTGACCACGACCGCGGCGAACAGCTCGTACTCGTTGTGCAGCTCGGGATTCGCGATGTCGCCGATGAAGAACCCGAAGTTCAGCGTCGCGGCGAGCGTCACGAAGAACCCGAAGACCACCTTCTCGAGGTTCATGCGGCTCCGCGGGGCTCAGGTGGACCAGTGCGGGCCCGACCCTAACCGGGCGGCGGGACTCCGGCTGCTCGGCGGCCGGCCAGGTGGAACGCCCGCCAGGTGGAACGCCCGCCAGGTGGAACGCCCGCCAGGTGGAACGCCCGCCAGGTGGAACGCCCGCGGCGGATCCGACGTCGCCGACCTCGGGTGCGGCGGTGCTCAGGGCCGGCGGAGCTCACCGCACAGCCGGGCCAGGTCGGGCAGCTGGTGGTGGGCGTTGAGGCCGCTGGGGTTGGGCGCCACCCAGGTCTCCGCGCCGCCGATCCGCTCCGGCTGCCGGCCCAGCAGCGCCTTCGGTCGGTCGAACGCCTGCCGCCAGGCGGTCACCCCCAGCACGGCGAGCACCCGCGGCCGGTACCGCGCCACCAGGTCGGCCAGCTCTCCCGCGCCGGCGCGCAGCTCCTCGCGGGTCAGCTCCGCGGCCGCGCGGGTGGGCCGGGCCACGACGTTGGTCACCCCGAGCCCGAAGCCGGGCAGCAGGGCGTCCTCGTCCGGGGTGAGCAGCCGCGGGGTGAGCCCACCGCGGTGCAGCGCCGGCCAGAACCGGTTGCCCGGCCGGGCGAAGTGGTGGCCCCGCTCGGCCGACAGCAGCGAGGGGTTGATCCCGCAGAAGAGCACGTCCAGGTCCGGGGCGATGACGTCGGGCAGCGGCTTCTCCCCCTCGACCACGCCCCCAGTCTGCCCGGTGGCTAGCGTCGGCCCCATGCCCGCGGACCGCTCGTGATCAGTCGACTGCTGCTGCTGGGCGCCACCGGCGACTTGGCCGGCCGGTTCCTGCTGCCGGCGCTGGCCTGGCTCCGGGCCGGGGGCGAGCTCCCGGACGACCTGGAGATCGTCGGTGGCGGGGCCCAGGACTGGGACGACGCGACGTTCCGCGAGCACGTCGCCGCCCGCTGGGACGACGCCGCCGGGAACCTGCCGGCCGGCGCCCGCGCGGAGCTGCTGCCCCGGCTGCGGTACCGCCACGTCGACGCCGCCGACCCGGCGACCGTGGCCGCCGCCGTCGGGGCGTTCGCCGGCGCCGGCCCGGTGGCGGTCTACCTGGCGCTCCCGCCGGCGCTGTTCCCGCCGACCCTGACCGCGCTGGGCGCCGCCCGGCTCCCGCCGGGCAGCCGGATCGCGGTGGAGAAGCCGTTCGGTGCCGACCTGGCCGGCGCCGCCGCCCTCAACGCCCAGCTGGCCGCGGTCAGCGGCGGCGACGAGTCCGCGGTGACCCGGGTCGACCACTTCCTCGGGATGCCGACGGTGGCCCGGCTACCCGACCTGCGCACCCCCGGCAGCCCCCTGGCGCCGCTCTGGAACGGCCGTTCCCTCGCGCGGGTGGACGTCGTGTGGGAGGAGGTCCTCGGGCTGGAGGGGCGGGCGGACTTCTACGACGCCACCGGCGCGGTGCGGGACGTGCTGCAGAACCACCTGGTCCAGGCGCTCGTGCTGCTGGCCATGGAGCTGCCGGTGGACGGCACCGAGGCGGCGCTGCACGAGGCCAAGCTCGACCTGCTGCGGGCCCTGCGGCCGGCGTCGACCGACGGCGTCGCGGCGTGCACCCGCCGGGCCCGGTACACCGCCGGCACGCTGGTCGGACCGCCCGGCGCCGGCGGCCGCCCGGTGCCCGACTACGCCGCCGAGGACGGCGTCGACCCGGCCCGCGGCACGGAGACCCACGCCGAGGTGGCCTTCGCCGTGGACACGCCCCGCTGGACCGGGACGACGTTCGTCCTGCGCACCGGCAAGGCGCTGGGGGCCACCCGCAAGGGCGTGGCGCTGCACTTCACCACCGCCGCGCCCGACGTCGACCCGCAGGTCGCCGAGCGCACCGCGACCGACCAGCTGTGGGTACCGCTGGAGGCCGCCTCGCCGGGCGGCCAGCAGGCTCCCGGGGAGCTGACCGCGTACAGCCGGGTGCTGACCGACGTGCTGACCGGGCGCAGCGGCACCTCGGTCAGCGCCGCGGAGGCCGAGCAGGCGTGGCGGGTCATCGACCCGGTGCTGTCGGCGTGGGCGGCCGGTGCGGTACCGCTGCAGGAGTACCCCGCCGGTTCGGCCGGCCCGCCGCTGCTCGCCGGCTGACCGGCCCGACCTGCGGGCCCGGCGCCGGCGCGGAAGGCTGGGCGCGGCAGACCGGCACAGCGGCAGACCGGCACAGCCGGCGACGGGGAGCGCAGATGGCACGGGTGGCAGTGACCGGCAGCAGCGGCAAGCTGGGCCGGGTGGTCGTCGACCACCTGGTCGAGCACGGCTGGGACGTCGTGGCGATCGACCGGGTGCCCAGCCCCCGCGCCGACGTCGCCTCCTCGGTGGTCGACCTCACCGACTTCGGGCAGGCGGTCGAGGCGCTCGGCGGCATCGACGACCGGCACGACGGCGTGGACGCCCTGGTGCACCTGGCCGCCGTCCCGGCACCGGGGCTGCGGCCGAACGCGGCGACCTTCGCCAACAACGCGACCGCGTCCTACAACGTCTGCACCGCTGCGCTGCGGGCCGGCGTCCGGAAGATCGTCTGGGCCTCCAGCGAGACGGTGCTGGGCCTGCCCTTCGACGTCCCGCCGCCCTACCTGCCGGTCGACGAGGAGTACCCGCCGCGGCCGACCACGACCTACTCGCTGGTCAAGACGCTGGAGGAGGAGATGGCCCGGCAGCTGTGCAGCTGGCACCCCGACCTGTCGATGACCGGGCTGCGGTTCAGCAACGTGATGGCCCCCGAGGACTACGCGCAGTTCCCCGGCTACGACGCGGACGCCTCGCTGCGCCGGTGGAACCTCTACGGCTACATCGACGCCCGGGACGGCGCCCAGGCGGTGCGGCTCGGGTTGGCGCACACCGCGCCCGGCGCCGATGTGTTCATCGTGGCCAACGCCGACACGGTGATGAGCCGGCCGAACGCCGAGCTGCTGGCCGAGCAGTTCCCCGGGGTGCCGGTCACCCGCGAGCTCGGGCCGAACGAGACGCTGCTGTCGATCGACAAGGCGCGGCGGGTGCTGGGCTTCGCACCGCAGCACTCCTGGCGGGACGAGGTCGGCCGGAGCTGACGCCGCGGGCTCAGCCGGCGGCGTCCCCGCCGCGGTCGACCCGGCGCTGCGCGACCAGGGCACGCTGCCGCCGGCGGCGGCGGCCGATGGCGGAGGCGCCGGAGCCCCGGTCGCGGTGCGGGTACCGGTCGGCCTCGTCGGAGAGCTGCTGGGCGGCCAGCAGGGTCGCCGAGGGCCCGCCCGCCGGGGCGGGCCGGGTCACCACCACGAGGCGGTCGCCGCCACCGTCGGTGACCGGGTCCGGGACGACCGGCAGCGCCGGGCCGTCCGGCTCGGCCAGCGGGACGTCCGGTGCGCCACCGGGCAGGACGACCGCGGTGGTCAGCACGGGGCAGCCCGGCTCACGGACGGGCGACCGGGTCGTCCCCGTCCGGCTCGCCGGTCGGCGCCGGGGCGTCGACGCCCACGGGACGGGCGACCAGCACCGCCTTGCGGGGCATGTTGCGCGGGTCGGGCCGTCTGGGCTGCTCGGCCGGGGCAGCGGTGCCCTCGGTCGGCTCGGTGGTCACGAGCGGGCCCCGGGGGCGGTGGTTCCCGCGGAGGGCTGGGTGGATCGCATGGAGGACGCGCCGATCTCCCTCCGCCAGCGGAGGGGCTGAACGCCGGTCGACGTCCCGGACGAGAGTACGCGTCCGAGGGGCGCCGGGGCCGGACGCCGACCCGTCCGGGAACGGCGGACCCGACCGCTCCCGGCCCCGAGCGCCGCGCCCGAGGCCGGTGTGTGAGGGTGCCGGGATGCACCTGCTGCTGGAGTACACCCTGGCCGAGGACTACCTGGAGCGCCGTGCGGCGCTGCGCGAGGAGCACCTGGCGCTGGTCCGCGCCGCGCACGAGCGCGGCGAGCTGCTGCTGGGCGGCGCCCTCCCGGACCCCTACGACCGGGCGCTGCTGGTGTGGACCGCGCCCCGCGAGGTGGTCGAGGCCTTCGCCGCGGCCGACCCGTACGTGCTGCACGGCCTGGTCACCGGTTGGACCGTGCGGGCGTGGAACGTGGTCGTCGGCGGCTGATCCGGGGCTCCTCCTGCGGCGGTCAGGGCAGCTGCACCGTCGTGGTCACCCGCACCACGCTCGGCCAGGGCGGCACCGAACCGAAGCCGAACGTGACCGGCGGCCGCACCGGCGCCACCGACCCCAGCGGCTCGCCGTCCCAGCCGGCATCGACCTCGACCAGGCGGTGCAGGTCCTGCACGCCGTACCACTCGGTGCGCCCGTTGCCCGCCGAGCCCCTGGTGCGCAGCCCGGTGGCCAGCCGGGCCGGGGTGTCCAGCAGCCCCACCCACGCCGGCCGGCGGGCCAGCCGGGCCGGGACGGCGTGCAGCAGGTGACCCAGCAGGGGGCGGCTGCCGGTGCGCGCCCGCAACCGCAGCGGCCCGGCGTCCAAGGTCCAGCTGTGCTCGTCGGGACGGGCCACGTCCACCGGCACCGGCCGCACCTCGTCGAAGGTGTAGGTGGCGCCGACGAACTCGGCGACCTCCGCACTCGGCGCCAGCAGCACCCGGTGACCGCCCGGCCGCTGCACCATCACGTCGGAGAACGGCCCCAGCGGCGAGGTCGGCCAGTGCCCGAGCACCACCCGGGTGCCCGACGTGGTGCCCGTACCGAGGATCCAGCCGTCGAACCGCAGTCGCGTCACCAGCACCCGGTAGCCACGGCGCGACCCGGTCAACCCGGCGGCAGCACCTTGCCCGGGTTCATCAGGCCGGTCGGGTCCAGCATCGCCTTGACCCCGCGCATCAGGTCCAGCTCCAGCGGGTCCTTGTAGTCGGCGAGCACGTCCCGCTTGGCCTGCCCCACCCCGTGCTCGGCGCTGATGCTGCCGGCGAGGGCAGCGGTCCCGTCGTGCACGACCCGGGCCAGCTCGGCCGCCCGGGCAGCGAACTCGTCGTCGTCGCTGCCCACCGGCTTGCTCAGGTTGTAGTGCAGGTTGCCGTCGCCCACGTGCCCGTAGGCCACGACCCGGATGCCGGGCAGCGCCTCGGCCAGGGCCCGGTCGGTCCGCTCCACGAACGCCGGGATCGCGCTGACCGGCACCGTGATGTCGTGCTTGAGGCTGGGCCCCTCCCCGTTCTGCGCCGCCGAGATGCCCTCCCGCAGCCGCCACAGCGCGGCTCCCTGCGCCGGGCCGGCGGCGATGACGGCGTCCCGCGGCAGGTCGCGGTCGAACGCCTCCGCCAGCGCCGTCTCCACCACCGTGTCCAGGCCCGCCGCGGGCAGGGTGTCGCTCAGCTCCACCAGCGCGTACCAGGGGTGCGGCGCCGGGAAGGGGTCGCGCACGTCGGCGGCGTGCCGAAGCACGAACTCCACGCTCTGCCGGCTCATCACCTCGAACCCGGTCAGCCGGTCGCCGGCCAGCGCCCGGACCACCTCTATCAGCGCCACCGCGGCCGCCGGCCCGGGCAGCGCCACCCAGGCCGTCGCCCGGCTGCGCACGGCCGGGAAGAGCTTCAGCACCGCCGCGGTGATCACGCCCAGCGTGCCCTCCGCGCCCACGAACAGGTGCTTGAGGTCGTAGCCGGTGTTGTCCTTGCGCAGTCCCCGCAGCCCGTGCCAGATGCGGCCGTCGGGCAGCACCACCTCCAGGCCGAGGGTGAGGTCGCGCATCGTGCCGTAGCGCAGCACCGCGGTGCCGCCGGCGTTGGTGGCCAGGTTGCCGCCGATCGTGGCGCTGCCCTCCGCGCCCAGCGACAGCGGGAACAGCCGGCCGGCGGCCGCGGCCGCCTCCTGCACGCTCTGCAGCACCGCCCCGGCCTCGACGGTGATGGTCTGGTTGGCCGCGTCCAGCTCGCGGACGGCGCGCATCCGGCTCAGCGACAGCACCACCTGGCGGCCCGAGGAGTCCGGCACCGCGCCGCCGCACAGGCCGGTGTTGCCGCCCTGCGGGACGAGGCCGACGCCGGCGTCCCGGCACAGCGCGACGACCGCCGCGACCTCCGCGGTGCTGCCGGGCCGGACCACCGCGGCCGCCTGCCCGGACCAGGCGCCCCGCCAGTCGGTGAGGTGGCCGGCCAGCTGGTCGGGGTCGGTCACCAGCCCGGCGGGGCCGACCGCGCTCCGGAGGGCAGCGAGCAGGTCGGCGACGGGCAGGTCGGCGGTGCGCACGGCGGAGCTCCTCGAGGTCATCCCAGCAGCACCGCCACGCCGACCAGCACCGGCAGCGAGAGCACCGTGGTCAGCAGGACGACGTCCCGGGCCAGCTGGGTGCTGGAGTCGTAGGCGGTGGCGTAGACGAAGACGTTCTGCGCGGTGGGCAGCGCCGACGTCAGGGTGACCGCGAGCAGCGGCACCCCGGACAGGCCCACCCCCCAGCGACCCAGCGCGTAGGCCAGCGCCGGTTGACCCACCGCCTTCAACGCGACCGCGAGCCAGACCTGCCCGCGCCCGCTCCCCGACGCCGGCCGGGGCGCGCCGTGCAGGCTGGCGCCGAAGGCCAGCAGGGCGGCGGGCACCGCCAGCGCGGCCAGCAGCTCCACCGGCCGGAGCACCACCGCCGGCAGCCGCACGCCCGTCTCGGCCAGCAGCAGGCCCAGCACGCAGCCCAGCACCACCGGCGTGCGCAGCGGCTGGGTGAGCACCCGCCAGCGGGCCGGGGCCACGCCGCCGGGCCCACCCGAGCCGGCCAGCACGGCCAGCCCGACGGGCGCCAGCACCAGCACCTGGAACAGCAGCACCGGCACCACGTAGGAGGCGTCGCCCAGCACGTACACCGCGATCGGGACGCCGAGGTTGCCGGCGTTGACGTAGCCAGACGCCAGCCCGCCGGTGGTCAGCGCCGCCGGTGGCAGCCGCCAGCGCCACCGGGCCAGCAGCACGTAGAGGACGGCGGCCAGCAGCGCGCTCCCGCCGGTGGCCACCAGCGCCTCGGACAGCAGCACGCCGGGGTCTGCGTCGGCCAGGGTGAGCAGCAGCAGCGCCGGCGTGGCCACGTAGAACGACAGCTTGGACAGCACCGGCGCGGCGCCCTCGCCCAGCACCCCGGTGCGGCCGACCAGCCAGCCGACGGCGACGACCACGGTGAGCACGGCGAAGCCGCTCAGCACCGCGCTCATCGGCGGGCCGGCCCCGGAACCGGGATCACCGGATCGCGTCCGCCACCGCGGTGACCAGCCCGGCCACCGCGGCCGGTGGGGCCTGCGGCAGGAACAGGCTCGGCTCGGTCAGCTCCAGCTCCAGCAGCACCGGCCGGCCCGTGCCGTCGGCGACCAGGTCGATCCGGGCGTAGAGCACCGGCTCGGTGCCCGGCACCAGCTGCGGCACCGCCTCGAACACCATCTGCGCCACCTCCCGCTGGGCCCGCGTCGGCTCGACGGCGCGCAGGTCACCGCGGCTGTCCCGGTCCTGGCGCACCCCCTCGCCGCGCTGCAGCAGCGGGCCCTTGCGCACCGCGTGGGAGAACCGGCCGCCGAGGAACAGCAGCGCGGTCTCCCCCGCGTCGTCCACGCTGGGCAGGTAGGGCTGCACCAGCGCGGTGCGGCCGGCGGCGGTGAGCTCGGCGACGTGCGCGAGCGCCGCCGCCGGGTCGCTCCACCGGGCGGTGTCCCGCGAGCCGGCGGAGACCGAGGGCTTGACGACCCACTCCCCCGCATCCGGCAGCTCCCCGGCGGTGGCCGGGTTCCAGGCGGTGGGCACCACCGGCAGCCCGGCCGCGACCAGGTCGCGCAGGTGGGTCTTGTCGGTGTTCCAGGCCAGCACGGGTGCCGGGTTGCGGAGCCGGGGCACCGCCGCGGCCCAGGCCAGGAACTCCGCGCGGCGCCAGGCGTAGTCCCAGCAGGACCGGACGACGACCAGGTCGTAGCCGGCCCAGTCGACTCCCCGGTCGTCCCAGCGCACCCGGTCGACGCCCAGCCCGGCGGCGGTCAGCGCCGCGGTCGCGATCGGCAGGTCCGGGTCGACGCGCAGCCCGCGCTCGGAGCTGGCCAGCGCGACCCGCGGCGTCACCGGGGCAGCTCGAGCACGCCGTCGATGCGGCGCGGGATGCCGGTGAACCCGTCGGTCAGCTCGGCCGGCAGCAGCTCCGCGGGCGCCCCCTGCCAGGTGAACGGGCGCAGGAAGCGGCGGATCGCGGTGGTGCCGACCGAGGTGTGCTGGGAGTTGGTCGAGGGCCACGGGCCTCCGTGGTGCTGGGCCCAGGAGACGGCCACCCCGGTCGGGTAGGCGTCGTAGACCAGCCGGCCGGCCCGGGTGCGCAGCTCCTGGGAGACCGCCAGCGGCAGCTCGACCTCCCCGGCACCGCGCAGCACGGTGGCGGTGAGCGAGGAGGGCATCGCGCCCAGCGCGGCGAACAGCTCGTCGGTGCCCTCGTAGCGGGCCACCACGGTGACCGGGCCGAAGCACTCCTCGGTGACCTGCTCGGGCAGCTGGGCCGCCGAGGTGGTGAGCAGCAGCGGGGCCGCGGTGAACCCGGCGCCGTCGTCGGCGGTGCCGCGGGCCACGGTGCTGACCCCGGGGGCCCCGGCGATGCCGCCGGCGATCCGGTCGAAGGACGCCGCGATGCCCTCGTTGAGCAGCACCTGGGCGCTGCTGCCCTGCACGGCCGCGGCCATCGCGTCCAGCACGGCGTCGCCGTCGGCCCCGGCCGGCACGAACACCAGCCCGGGCTTGGTGCAGAACTGCCCGGCGCCCAGGGTGAACGAGCCGACCAGCTCGGTGCCCAGCCGGGTGCCGCGCTCACCGGCGGCCTGCGGGGTGACCACGACCGGGTTGAGGCTGCTCAGCTCGCCGAAGAACGGCACCGGGTCCGGGCGCTGCTCGATGATCTGCAGCAGCGCCCGGCCGCCGTTCACCGAGCCGGTGAAGCCGACGGCGCGGATCGCCGGGTGGGCGACCAGGGCGGCACCGGCGGCCAGCCCGTGCACCAGGCCGAGGGTTCCCTCGGGCGCACCGGCCGCCCGGGCCGCGGCGACCAGCACGTCGAAGACCAGCTGCGAGGTGGCCGGGTGCGAGCCGTGCGCCTTGACGACCACCGGGCAGCCGGCGGCCAGCGCCGAGGCGGTGTCGCCGCCGGGCACGGAGAACGCCAGCGGGAAGTTGCTGGCGCCGAAGACGGCGACCGGCCCGATCGGCATCAGCATCCGGCGCAGGTCCGGGCGGGGACCCATCGGGGAGTCGCCGGCGTGGTCGACCGCCGCCTCCAGGTAGCTGCCCTCCTCCAGCACCTCGGCGAACAGCCGCAGCTGGTAGCAGGTGCGGGTGAGCTCGCCGTTCAGCCGGCCTGCGCCCAGCGCGGTCTCCCGGTCGGCGACGGCGACGACGTCGGTGCGGCGGCCCTCCAGCGCGTCGGCGAGCGCACGCAGCAGCGCGGCCCGACCGTCCCGGCCCAGCTCCTCCAGGGCGGGAGCGGCGGCCAGCGCCGCGGCGCACAGCCGGGCCACCTCCTCGGTGCTGGTCTCCTGGGCCACGATCTCGGCGGTCCGGCCGGTACGGGGGTCGGTGCTCACGACGTCGCTCATGGGGTGCTCCTCCTGCGGTGGTGGACGGGTCAGCGGGGCGCGTCGACGTGGACCCGGTCCACGGTCCAGGCGCGCGCCTGCTCGGTCAACGTGATGCCGAGGCCGGGCCGGTCGGACAGGTGCATCCGCCCGCCGCTGGTCTCCAGGCGCTCGTTGAACAGCGGGTGCAGCCAGTCGAAGTGCTCCACCCACGGCTCGTGCGGGTAGGCCGCGGCCAGGTGCACGTGGATCTCCATGGCGAAGTGCGGGGCCAGCTGCAGGTTGGCGTCGTCGGCGAGGGCGGCCAGCTTCAGGAACTGGGTGATGCCGCCGATCCGCGGGGCGTCGGGCTGCAGGATGTCCACCGAGCCCAGCCGGATCAGCTCGCGGTGCTCGGCGACGCTGGTGAGCATCTCCCCGGTGGCGATCGCGGTGTCCAGCGACCGGGCGAGCTGGGCGTGGCCCTCGGCGTCGTAGGCATCGAGGGGCTCCTCGATCCAGGTCAGGTCGAACTCCTCCAGCCGCCGGCTGACCCGCATGGCGGTCGGCCGGTCCCACTGCTGGTTGGCATCGACCATCAGCGGCACGCCGTCGCCGAGGTGCTCGCGGACCGCCCGCACCCGGCGCAGGTCCTCCGCGGAGTCCGGCAGGCCCACCTTGATCTTGATGCCGCCGACCCCGGACTCCAGGGTGGCGGTGGCGTTGTCCTCGACCTGCTCGACGGACTCGTGCAGGAAGCCGCCGGAGGTGTTGTAGCAGCGCACCGAGTTCCGGTGCGCGCCCAGCAGCTTGGCCAGCGGCAGCCCGGCCCGCTTGGCCTTGAGGTCCCACAGCGCGACGTCGATGGCCGCGATCGCCTGGGTCGAGGCGCCGGAGCGGCCCACCGAGGCGCCGGCCCAGACCAGCTTGGTCCACAGCCGGGCGATGTCGCTGGGGTCCTCCCCGATCAGGTCCGGGGCGATCTCCCGGGCGTGCGCGAACTGCGCCGGGCCGCCGGCCCGCTTGGAGTAGCTGAAGCCGACGCCCTCGTGGCCGCCCTCGGTGCGGATCTCGGCGAACAGGAACGCGACCTCGGTCATCGGCCGCTGGCGGCCGGTGAAGACCTTCGCGTCGCTGATCGGGTTGGGCAGCGGCAGGGTCACCGAGGACAGCGTCACCGACTCGATCCGGTCGAGCACGGCGGCGGCGCGGCTGGGCTGCACGGTGGGGATGGTGGTCATCGGGGCTCCAGACAGGTCAGCGGAGGAGGCAGGGACGTTTGGGGTCGAAGCGCCAGCCCGGTACCAGGTACTGCATGGCCACCGCGTCGTCCCGGGCGCCGAGGCCGTGCTCCAGGTACAGCTCGTGCGCCGCGGCGACGGCGTCCCGGTCCAGCTCGACGCCCAGGCCCGGGGTGGTCGGGACGGCGATCCCGCCGTCCCGGATCTGCAGCGGCGCGCGGGTGAGGGCCTGGCCGTCCTGCCAGATCCAGTGGGTGTCCAGCGCGGTGATGGCGCCCGGCGCCGCGGCGCCCACCTGGGTGAACATGGCCAGCGAGACGTCGAAGTGGTTGTTGGAGTGCGAGCCCCAGGTGAGCCCGAAGTCCGCGCACAGCTGGGCCACCCGCACCGAGCCGCGCATGGTCCAGAAGTGCGGGTCGGCCAGCGGGATGTCCACCGCGTGCGACCGCACCGCGTGGGCCAGCTGCCGCCAGTCGGTGGCGATCATGTTGGTGGCGGTGGGCAGCCCGGTGGCGGCGCGGAACTCGGCCATCACCTCGCGGCCGGAGAAGCCGCCCTCGGCCCCGACCGGGTCCTCGGCGTAGGCGAGCACGCCGCCCAGGTCGCGGCACAGCTCCACCGCGTCGGCCAGCAGCCAGCCGCCGTTGGGGTCCAGGGTGATCCGGGCGTCGGGGAACCGCTCCGCCAGGGCCCGGACGGCGGCGACCTCCTGCTCGCCGGCCAGCACGCCGCCCTTGAGCTTGAAGTCGGCGAACCCGTAGCGGGCCTGCGCGGCCTCGGCCAGGGCGACCACGGCCTCGGGGGTGAGCGCCGGCTCGCGCCGCAGCCGCGCCCAGTCGTCGGCCGGGGCGCCCTCGGCAACGTAGGGCAGGTCGGTGGCCGACCGGTCGCCGACGAAGAACAGGTAGCCCAGCATCGGCACCACGTCGCGCTGCTGCCCCTCCCCCAGCAGCTCGGCGACCGGCACGCCCAGGTGCTGGCCGTGCAGGTCCAGCAGCGCCGACTCCAGCCCGGTGACCGCGTGCACCGTCGTCCGCAGGTCGAAGGTCTGCAGCCCGCGGCCGCCGGCGTCCCGGTCGGCGAAGGTGTCGGCGACGCGGCGGAGCAGGCTGCCGTACCGGGCCACCGGCTGCCCGACCAGCAGCGGCGCGGCATCGGCGACCGTGCGCGCGATGGCCTCGCCGCCGGGCACCTCGCCGACGCCCTCGCGGCCGGTGCTGTCGGTGACGACGACCAGGTTGCGGGTGAAGAAGGGCGCGTGCGCGCCGCTGAGGTTCAGCAGCATGCTGTCGTGCCCGGCGACGGGCACCACCTCCACCCGGGCGACGGTCGGCGAGCCGGTCACCACCGGGGCGCCTTCGCGACGTAGGTCGGGTCGATGGTCTGCATGTAACCGGTGTCGTCGCGCTCCCGCAGCCCGCAGTCCAGGTACTGCTGGTGCAGCCGGGCGAGGGCGTCCCGGTCCAGCTCGACGCCCAGGCCCGGGGTGGTGGGCACCGCGACCGAGCCGTCGACGAACTGCAGCACCCCGG
>Ga0210040_10008140_pt1 | contig 12510 bp, 8 predicted proteins | sample CryGeyCG12114_NA_FD_185462 | JGI IMG/M metagenome (GOLD analysis project Ga0210040, IMG submission 185462) | Groundwater microbial communities from aquifer - Crystal Geyser CG19_WC_8/21/14_NA (SPAdes) (version 2) | ecosystem: Environmental > Aquatic > Deep subsurface > Groundwater | place: USA... | reverse complement strand
AGATGCAAAATAGATCCGAGATTCAAGTTGTGAAATAGATCTGCGGTTCAAAGATGTGACAACACTGCGAGCGACTATACCTTTGAGAAGTTCATACGCAGCACGTGAAAATGGAGGACTAGAATAGGGGGCTGGATGTCCTTGGCGAAATTTGCGGCATAACCTAGCACAAGGTAGAAAGAAAGGGGCAAGTCCAATCACATTAGATGCTTCCAAGGTTCTATTATTTCCCCACTGCTGTGTCAGCGAACATTTGGCCTGAGCGACTAGCATGTGCTTGTATACACTCGTACAGCGTATACACTCGTATAGCGTATACACTCGTACTGCGTGTACAAGCCGTAGTCTTAGTGCTTTCACGCCATATCCAGGCTCACGTTGACTACCTAGGTAGGTAGCTTTTCGGTGGAGGCACTTCAGCACAGCTACCTCACTAGCTACATACCTACCTGGTACCTACCACTGACGATTCGAACACGTCATAGATGACTTCTGTGTCATTTGTTTACAACCACAACAGGCTCTCAGATAGCAAACCTCGCGACTGGGGAGGGATATCCTTCAAGCAGGGTCTAGCATGGATTATGCGTCATGACGACAAGAACAGGTGAATGTATCAACCAATGGATATGAACATGGAGTAAGAGCTGCGTCGGTCCCGCACAGTGCGGAAGTTCGACATGAAACACACGTCCTTTCGAGCATTTTACCTGGCGTCTCGCCTAGGGTCAACTGTGCCCTGAATCTTCGCCGTCTCAGTAACACCCTCTCCCTTCTTGCTCTTCTCTGGATGGTCAATATAAGGGTGCTTTGCACCTGACTCTTTCTTGTGGGACTGTTCAATCGTTAGAACTGACTGCACAATGATGATGAGGATGGTCGAGAAGCAGGACTTACGCTCTTTTCGGACTGCAGCGTGGGTTCTGGGCGTGGGCCCTTTTGCTGCTCGCCGGGACCCTTTCTGGTATTCTTGTTAATCTGACCTGGCGCATTCGGTCCAGGTTTCTCATACTCATCGTCTTCATCATCAGAAGTGGGAGGAGTCTCCTTTTCATCTCCGCTTTCACTTGCCGAGTCGTCAGACTTGCTTTCATCCTTGGATTCTCCAGATTCCTCTTTCTTGTCCTCTGTCTTGTCCTCCGACTTTTCTTCTGTTTCACCACCGTTGTCCTCACTCTTCTCTTCGCCCTCATCTTTGGATTCTTCCTCATCGCTTGCCTCATCCTCTCCACCTCGCCCTTGACCATTACCATCCTGTCCTTCGGGCATCATCCTATCGGCTTCAGGAACATCGGTATGCTTCTCGTGAGCCTCGTGTGCGTGACCTTGCTCCGCGGCGACTCCTCCTTGCGACCAGAGCCATGCTGCGGAGGGCACAGTAACGACAGCTGAACCAATCATCCTATATAACTAAAGTCAGCGCAAGGGACGAAGCACAGTGAAGCTACAAGCATACCAAGGTAGATCGCTGCTCTTCTTGGCACCGTGTTCGCTTGCGTAGGTGCGCTTTCCGACTTGCTTCCAAGCCTGATTGCGTGCTTGTACGGTTGCCCTTCGCAAGGAAGCAGAGCCGAAAACGCCTCTGAAGGCTGACGCTCTAGGGAGTACCATTTTTATGGTTAGATGTTAAAAACTGAGCCACGAAAAGACTTTGTTAGAGGATGATACCATCGGGTGCGGAGGAGAGCTCCGTCAGGAACGAGAATGGCCATAGCTCCATTGAGGAAGGTGGAGCGGAGCAAGTTTGCATTGTTTGCATGGTATGGAATCCACGTCATTAGCCGACAATCCTGGTCGCGCCTGCCTGCGGACAAATAATCCAAAGGTTCTCTACTCAATAGCACTCATACTTTTTGCACGCCCTCACAATCAATAAAGTGGCCTTGACATACTAGACTTGTTCTTCGTATCCTAATCTTTCGAGTATACCCTTGTACAACTCATACCACGAAAGTGCTTGTCCTTCGAATGACCTAAGTACAGTGCACGAATTTCCTTACTTCCCCGCCGCTGTGTGTCTGAGTGCCTGCGTGTCTTGCCGGCCCTTACCATGGCTACTAGAGACCGCACCCAAGCCTCTCAGGGCATCGCAAACCTCCTCCCTAAGCTTAGTGACCTGGATCCCGACATCCGGTTTATGCAATTGAGCGACCTCACAAACATCCTCAACTCAGTAGCCTCCGAGTACATCAAAACAGACACTCATACGGCAGCCAGAATAATAGAGGGCGTACTGAAGGCCCTTGCTGACACCAACGGCGAAGTTCAGAATCAAGCTCTAAAATGCGTTGGCCCTTTGGCAGCACGAACACCTGGTGAAATTATCGCTCCCTTCATTGACAAAGTTACCGACCTTACCACAAGCGACATTGATCTCTCTATTCCGAATACTGCGCTACGGATGCTGATAGCATCTCTACCACGCCCCCAGTCTGCAGGAACTTCGGCGCAAGATGTCAAAGATGCCTACACCGCCCTCAGTAGAGTGCTCATACCACGCTTGGTTGGCCGTGTAGTGCTGTCAACAGGTAAAACAGCCTTGCCACTACCCACTGGTCTCCTACAACAGCAAAAGGATAAAGGATACAGTGCTGATGCAGTGGATGTTATGATTGAAGTAATCAGATGCTATGGACCACTGCTGCAGGAGCCGGAACTTATTGCTCTGGCCAAGGCGACAATGGACATCATTGAAAGCCCTCACGCAGCAGGGGTAGCAAAGAAACGTGCTCTAGCTGGTATCGGCGCGCTATCTGCTTACTTCAACGACCTTCAACTTCATTCGTTTGTCCTTGCATTGGTAGAGAGCTTTCACACGCCAAGTTTATCAACTTCACACCGAAGGTTCCTTGTCTCGACAGTTGGTACTTTAGCCAGATCCACTCCACAAAAGTTCGGCACTCATTTGCAGGCGCTGGCACCATACGTCCTCGGCGTTCTCAGTGATGAGGAGCTTGGTGCTGCCGATCACAACTCCGACGACGAAACAGAGGTCGACCCTGAGACAGAGGAATTGCGAGAAAGTGCGCTCGTCTCGTTAGAGGCTTTAGTGGGGTCGTGTCCGGCGGATATGCAACCCTTTATGTCGGAAGCGGTAGACGGATCTCTCAGGTATCTCAAGTATGACCCGAATGTTGCAGAATCCGACGACGAGGAGATGGAAGGAGCGCAAGATACTGGCAGTGACGACGGTGTCACCGAGGACGTTGGCGACGAAGACGACGAGTTTGCAGACTTAGACGGTGATGATGCGTTCAGCGATGTGGACGACGTGAGCTGGAAAGTCCGGCGTTGTGCTGCTAAGGCATTGTACACAATTGTCGCAAGCAGCTCGGCCGCAGATCATGCACTTCTCTTCAGCAGTATTGCCCCTGCGCTGATTTCAAGACTGAACAATGAGCGTGAAGACAGTGTCCGGCTTGAAGTACTCTCTGCCACCACAGCCTTGATACGAAAGACCGGCCCAGCTTCAGCAACAGAGTCAAGTTATGCAAGCGGCTCGGACGCAAACTCCAGCGTTGGTAACTCAAGGAAGAGGCGGAGACAAGATAGTGAAGCTGCCGTTGCAGATCCTGAGTTCAAAGGCCTTGTTCAGACAAGAGCTAGCCCTCCCATAGTTCCTGCTTCGCCACCGTCAGGTCACCAAGCAGACCTCGCGGGCATTGTTCCAAAGATTGTTCAAGCTTTGAACAAGCTATGGAAGAAAGGCAGTGTTGCCCTTAAACAAGGAGCAACAATCTTGCTCAGAACGCTTGCGTTATCACGAAATGGTGCCCTTGCTGATCACCTCCAACGAATCGAAGACCTTATAGCAGACGCACTGAAGCCCTCTACTGCAGCAACCGGTGGTGGAGCATCAGGCTCCTCGGCGACTGTAGCAAGTCTCCAGATTGAGGCCTTGCTGTTGATTAGCACGATCATCGAGACAAACACCACCTCCGTCTTGATTCCATTCGTGATTGCTCTCATTACTCCTGTAACAGCGATAGTCCGAGACCGAAATTACAAGGTTGCAAGCGAAACCTTGGGGACAGTGGAACAGTTTGTCAAAGCACTTACACCCCCACGGTTGCCTACCGCCAACCAAGACCATGCAATTCATATCGACAAACTTTACAATGTCGTTATTGACCGCGTCACTGATAACAATACTGATTTGGAGGTTCGTCATCGTGCGATCCAAGTCTTTGGTGTTCTGATAGCCAGGACGTCTTCTACCCAGCTTCTGTCACCTTCCTCCCGAACCAAAGGCTTGGGTGTGCTGAGTGACCGACTCAAGAACGAAACAACAAGACTGCCAAGTGCACGCGCGATCGGCTTAGTGGGGGAGGCTGCCAGTGTCCAGGATAGTATAGGATCTGCCTGGATACAAGACGTAGTCTTAGAGATGGCAGCCCAACTTCGAAAAGCAGACCGTGCATTGAGGGGCTCGTGTCTGGAAGCTTTGCAATATATCGCATTGAACACTGTTACAGCCGCGCAACTTGAATTGGCTACCAACCAACAACTTGAAGATATGCTACTGACTTTGGTCAATAGCCACGACTTACACCTGCTCACACCAACCCTGGTCATACTTGCAAAGATCATACCTACAAATGCTCAAGCACTGGTCAATGAGCAGGCTGTTCAAGCTCTTTGTAGCGTCACTCAAACACGCTTAGAAGGGCCACCACTCAAGGCATATCTACTCGTCGTGAAGGTCATAGGCGAGAGTGGAGCTGGTGCTGCATTGATGAAAGGCTTACTCCAGATCGGTACCAGTGGCGAAACGATTGTTCTTGGTCGAGCAGTTGGCACTCTGCTTGTCTATGGTGGCTCCAACCTGGGTGTCTCCTGGCCAAACTTTCTCGAGGAAGTTCAGACCTCACCTGATGTTCGTGCTACATGTCTCGCCCTTACCGTGCTGGGCGAAGTAGGTTTTCGAATGGGACCATCATCACCACTTGGCATTGACACTTTCGTCAAAAGCCTCTCCGCCGAGTCAGATAAGGTCAGACTTGCTGCTGCAATGGCCTTGGGAAGCGCTACCTCAAGCAATATCCCGAAGTTCTTACCCGTCATTCTGAGCAGGCTATCAGGCTCGCCTTCGGAAGACTACCTTTATCTTCACGCGTTGAAAGAAGTGCTACAGCATTCGGAGACCGCAAGTGCTGATTTAGCCCCCTTCGCATCCGAGCTATGGCAGAAGTTGTTCGCCGTGGCAAACACAGAGGACAACCGCGCCGTGGGTGCTGAGTGTATTGGTAGACTTGCAACTATTGACCCTGAGACATATGTTCCTGAGCTGTCGAAATCTTTACAAGATTCTGATACTTCGATCCGTGGAACCGTCATTGCAGCATTCCGCTTTACCCTCACCAGCACAGGCAGTTCTTACAACACTTTACTGGCTAGAACGATCACACCTATCCTCAAGTCCATGCTTACCGACCCTGATATCAGCAACAGACGCCTGGCTATTACAACGCTGAATGCAGCGATTCACAACAAACCAGAATTGGTGATTCCGAACATCGGTGGATTGCTGCCCTTGGTGCTCGCCGATTCATTCATCAATCCAAAGCTTATCAAAACTGTCAAAATTGGACCGTTCCAGCACAGCGAAGATTCTGGCCTGGATCTGCGTAAAACTGCATACGGCACAATGTACGCTCTGCTTGACACCCCAATGGCAATACGACATCTTTCAATCCCAGCCATCTTCGACCGCGTCCTTGATGGTATTCCCGATGACCAGGATATACGCACCCTTTGCAACCTTATGCTCGCTAGGCTTGCCACAATTGACCCGGATGAGACTCGTCGCCGTCTTAGTCCCCTAGCCGAGAGGTTTAAGGTCGTTTTGGGTACGAAGATCAAGGAGAACGCGGTCAAGCAGGAAATTGAAAAGGTCAATGACGCGAACAGTGCCGTGATCAGGGTAAGCTTAGACCTAGACAAGAAATTCTCCACGGCAGCTACAGATGGAAGTGGTGAGATGGTAGGATGGAAAGGTTACCTTGATTACATCAGGAAAGACTTCGCTGCCATGGTCAGGACTGTCCAGTCAGAGTCTTAGGAGGATGTCTTGACAAGCTCGGATTCTGAAGAAAATTGTTGTTGCAGCGAATGGTGAAAGATTATTCTGATTGACTGTCACAACCAGCAAAGGCGGGTCAGACACGGCACCTCTATAGGCTTCTCAGATAGCTCGCCATCGTCTTTTGTGCTGAGACAGTCATCGCTGCCGATAGAAAGTGCACTATGGACGGCGGCCATTCGCCACAAATCCACTGCTCCAGATTTCTCTACGAGAAGGTTCCTGACGGATGTTCCAGATTGCTCAACTGAATCAACTATCATGGAAGAGGCCGCCCCTGTTACGAGTTATGAGAATATGAACAACGACGAAATTGCATTTTCAATGCCGTGTATGTCCAGCAAAAGAGCATATGCACAGTTCATAGAGTATTAGAGCTTCAAATATTCACCTGGGGACCTCAAGCTTGGTGGTAAAGATTCTTCTTCATTCCGAATCGACCATGTCGCGTTCCTGTCTAGCCATTTCATGGTTCTTCTTACACATCAAACAGTAGACATGGACTGACTTGACCGCCGCGCTCTAAGACCCACGGTCATCACTGCTGTTATTCTCCGCACCGTGACGCCATAATGTGTTCCAAGCTTGTTGTAGCTCCATTGTAGAACCGAAAATCAGTTTTAGTACAATCCAGGCACCTCCACTCTGGCATTTCAATACAAAATCTCACACAAGTGATCTCCCCTTCTCGCTTGCTTGTTTGCTTGCTTCGGCAGATCATTAGCATTTCACCATTACTTCATTTGGCATAACTCATTTCGATGCTCATTCTTTGTCCGGTTGAATCAATCCGGTAGACGACGAGGTTCAGTGCTAGTTGACTTGCTGGTACAGCAGCAGTGGCTCGCCCACGTTCTCGATTTCCGGAATGGTACATTTCAGGTCAAAGGCTTTGGAGAGAACGATCTTGAAAATCTGTGCTGGTGTTAGCGTTGCACTACATGTCTCAAGGTAGAAGTTGCTCACTTTTTGTACGTTTATACTGTGAGATGTGCTGCTGAAGATGAGACTGGCTCGCATGGCTTTTGCGAAACGTCGTGCCTGAAATCATTAATACACTACTGGGCTTGTGGGGTCGTGCGTTGTACCTGATTACTGATTTCTTCTTGGTCTTCTCGGGGAAAGTTGACGAAGTGGTCGTACTTTGTGCCAATCAAGAATGGAATTGCAGTCTTGTTAAAGCCACGGCCTTGCCTGTACCATTCCTTGATGCTGTTGAGTGTAGACTTTCGTGTAAGGTCAAACATGAAGAGGATAGCAACTGCGTCGTTGCAGACTAACGGCAACATGTTGACAAATTCACGCTGACCACCTAAATCCCATATCGAGAACGTGATTTCGGTGTTTCGTATCGATATGGTCTTCTCCATGAAATTTACCCCTGGTTTTATTAGCACTAGTTCCATTGCCGTGGAGTCCACGACCGGCTCGCATACCTAGTGTCTGGATATAGTCCTCGTCCCAGCTGCCTTCCACGTATTTGACCATAAGAGATGTCTTCCCAATTTGTGCGTCCCCAACCATTCCAACTTTGATCACGACACTGCTCTTGTTCGCCGGCTGTGGCTGCCTGTTCTCTTGGTGTTGTGTCTGGTGTTGTGGTCCGCCCATCCCTGATCCGGGTCGCGAAGAAGGCTGCGGCTGATACGTTAGGCTTGGGGAGTTGTATCTGGAGTTCGGGTCCTGTTCCATTGGAGAAGCAGTTGCGGATTGCGTGTAGCCGTTGCTGTGCCCATTATTTTGCTCATCCTGGTGTGCCTGTGGCTGATCTTGCTCGTTGACTATCTGAGGCTTATATGCAGCATCTGCATAGTCATGGGAGTTCGGCAGATCCATGTTGTTGAACGCGGGCTTCGTAAAGGATATTCGAAAGAACGAGGGCGGCTCCTTCTGCCTTGCTTTATTTAATGCTATGCAGACTCTTGTCACTCTGTCAGAGCCTTTGTGTGATATTGGGCCTCCTCAATAAAGGTTCGAAGTGTATCTGGTATGTGTATACAACTCCTCAACACCCCGTGCTGGACGTTGTCGAAGTCTTGGGGAAAGGTGGAACTAGGGCGCGGGCCAGCGACCAATCGGCGCGTAGAAGCGCATACACAATCAACACGCGTCGTGGTGTGAGATTGCACCGAGGTTCCTGGCTTCCCTGGTGTAGATACTGACCTCCTGATAACCGCTCTCGATATGCAGAGTTCTGACAGCTGTCGGATGGAATGATATGAGTCCGCCGCGGTCTGTGCAAGTCTGGAGGGGAAGGATTAGCTGCAATCCTGGAATGGATCGATGCATGCCAGGCTGCGCTATTCTTGCTTGGATCTAGTGCAGCCTGGCAACCTGATTGAGCACGGACCACAAGAGATACCCCACATGTCTTTATCGATTAGAACTTTTTTTTATTGCACTGGTAATTTGAACAAGTCTGCACGCTCCTCAACGCAGGCACTTTATACACTCAAACCGTCAATATGTCAAAGAGACCCGCTGAAGACCTTGGCCAGGATGATGATGCTCTAAAAGCTGGCCAGCGACCAGAGGCTGGCACAAATGGGGAGAATGCGCTGGACTTCGAGGACGAGTTCGAGGATGAATACGAGTCGGACGATGAGATAATGGAGGCTGGCGTGGATGGTAGACCAGACGTAGAGCGCGAGGCCGAACAATCAAGAGATGCCATGGATATAGACACGAAGGAGCAGACGTTCATACCTGGAAGATCAATATTACAGCCCGGGCAATCTTTGACACCAGATCCATCTACGTATGAGATGCTGCATGTTATGTCGACGACATGGCCGTGCCTGTCTTTCGACGTTGTGCGCGACAACCTCGGCGACAACCGCAAGCAATATCCGAGAACACTATACGCAGTAGCTGGCACGCAAGCAGAAGGAGCAAGAGCACGAGAGAACGAGCTATTGATACTCAAGCTCAGCAGCCTGTCAAGGATGGATCGAGGCAACCAGACAGATTCCGAAAGCGACAGCGACGACGACGATGACGAAGGCTCTTCAGACCCTATACTCGAATCAAGATCCATACCACTCCCGAGCACGACCAATCGCATACGCGCTTTCCAGCCGCCCTCAACATCCTCGGATCCCACCCAAATTCCCACGACACTTACGGCAAGCACGCTCGAGAACGGTCAGATAACCATTCATGACGTTACACCCCATCTCCAGGCCCTCAATACCCCAGGCTATACCCTCCCACCCAATGCATCTAAACCCCTCAGTACGCTGCGCATGCACAAGACCGAAGGCTACGCGTTAGATTGGGCGCCAGCATCGCAACACCCCAACGGCCGTCTTCTCTCCGGCGATAACGCTGGCCAAATCTTCAGCACGCAACGCACAGAAGGCGGTGGTTGGGTAACGGACAATCGACCTTTTATTGGGCACACGGATGCCGTTGAAGAGCTCCAATGGTCGCCCTCTGAAAAATTTGTCTTTGCATCTGCCAGCAGCGATGGCAGTGTCAAAGTCTGGGATGTACGCAGCAAAAGCCGCAAGCCCGCTCTCGATGTAAAAATCAGCAACACGGACGTTAATGTCATGTCATGGTCACGACAAACATCCCATCTGCTTGCCACGGGCGCAGACGATGGCGAATGGGGCGTTTGGGACTTGCGGCAATGGAAGCCTGACCCGTCTGGTCAACAGCTACGGCCGTCACCTGTTGCCAACTTCAACTTCCATAAACAGCCTATCACCTCAATTGAGTGGCATCCCAACGATGACAGCGTGGTTGCTGTCACTTGTGCAGACAATACGACCACGCTGTGGGACCTTGCAGTCGAACTAGATGACGAAGAGTATGGGAAGGAGGCAGGATTAGGTTTAGGTGAAGGTCAAGAGCGCGTGCCTCCACAATTACTTTTCATCCACCACGTCGAGGATGGAAAGGAGCTTCACTGGCACCCGCAGATGCCGGGAACGGTCATGGTCACTGGTGGAGGAGGGTTCGGCGTCTTCAAGACTATCAGTGTATAGCGAGACCGTGACATGTCTTACAAATGTCAGTATGATGATGTTGCATGCCGTGGGCTCCGTGATGGAAGCATTCTATAGCACTGGTGACTTTGCTTGTGCTTCCTACCATGAAGAGACTGCCGTTTACAAGAGAACAATGGCCAGATTTCACAGAGACTTTCTCCTTCCTCTAGCTTTATGACTCCACAGTTGTCTTCTGCAAACCCTCAGCAAGCTGAACTTACAGAATGAAGTGCAAAGAGCAACTTGCCTGGGTCCAACGCTTGTTCGTCAAAAACCCAGCCTCGTCGAAAACAGGAGCCCCAGGCACTTACCCGTATACGATTTCCCCTGGGACTGATAGCCTCACAACGGAGGTATCAATCACAGGCCCCTCCGACTCAGACACAAGCAATTATGAGCACGTAAAACCAGATTCCACCCCTAAGGCATCGACCTCAACACTAAAACTGAGGCTCCACAGACTCATTCGTCCGTTCAAACCATCTCGAAAAGCTCGACATGCTTCTCAAGCCAGCCTGCCCACTAAGCAGCACCAGCAACCCTCTCCCACACTCGAGCCGGCGCCCAAGTCCTCTAGTCCTAGCCTTGATCCCATAACTCCCGCATCCCCTTTCATCTGCCGTTTTGCCATCGACTCTTGCACCGCCTCCGTCCACCCCTCCGACCAGTCGAGCCTTCTTCGTACGAAAAAGTCAAGCACAACGATCAACTCGTACCAGACTGCGCCTTCGACGCCTTCAGCGCGAGGAGAGGGAGAACCCGAGCTACGCCGGTCTGAACGAGTCACCTTCGCTCTTCCGCCTCCACGACAGCCACAGTGGGACGACATCCTCTGTCTCGGGGCATCCGTGAACCCGGAGTTCTGCATCCACTCGACGTACCCTGACAGCGACGACGATGCCGTCCCAGACGCAGACGCACACAGACAAGCCGCGCCCACCCCCCACCTGAGAGGTGGAATCCGGCTTCCCTGGTATCGCCGTCGCCACCATCAAGACGACGTGCGCGCTCAACCAGGCCAAGAGGCAGTCCAAGAGCAGAGCGGCCAAAACGACGAAGAAGTCGAGAACCAGACTCCACAAGACCCGACTCGCGGCACGCGTACCGACCGAGCTCGCCACTCCACCAAAATCCCCAACGACGCGCCCATCCCGCCCTGGCTATGGTGGCTGGCTGGCGGCTTCCCAGTGCGGAACGCGCCTCCACACACGGCCGACGAGGTGCGATCATGGCGGCGGCGGCGGAACGACGTTCTGAACCATCGCCCGAGGGAAGGGCCGTCGGGATGGCGTGGAGAACGCAGGCGTAGAATCACTGAGACTGCAGCAGGTGGGAGGGAGCCGGCTGCCGAGGAGCAAGGCGAACCAAGAGTGCTGGTTCGAGAGCCTGCTCCAAAGATCGGGGTGAGGGAGTGGGAAGAGGAGCCTGGGCGGAGAAAGAGACGACTGCCACGGGGTGAGGGACAGGCCTGGGTGAAGCCAGCAGCAAAGAGCCAGCCGTCAGCGAAATCTGCAGCAAGCGAACCAGCGTCACGAGATAAGCCAGGACCACCCGTTACAGGAGCTCCTCCCACTGGTCAAGCGGTGAAGCACGATTTCGTGACGCAGGGGTTCAGTGGTATATAAGGTGATCTAACGTTTTGGACCCGTGTATGCTGTTCTCGAGCTTACCGACCGCAGCTTACATTTACTGAGCTGGAATTGAACTGCGGTGTCGGTACCGAATGACATGAGTAAAGTGGACAGGGGATGCGCGAATTCATGAAGCTGGTTCATTTTAACGTGGCGATCGTTTGTCACTTCCTTCTCGTGGTTTCATCCTCAAGAAGTCTAGCATCAAGAGAATTTGTGAATGAATTTCATAACGAAAACGCGGATCCAGTGCTGCGTTCTTTCTTGAGCACGGCCCATGGTATGATCTCGAACTTTTGACATATGCCATGTCTATTTCATATAACAGAACCATCAGGGCGCCGCATATGCCTAGTCAATCATATCATCGACGCCATTTATACCAACCATTTCCCTATCATGTGTCCATGGCAAGAACGAAAAACGTGTTCCGAATATTTTCGTGGAAGAATGAAAAGCTCATTAAAGTCATAATACACGCAAGACCTCTTCGAGTCGGACCTTTTGCGGTGCACTGCTCCCGGCAGTGTCTCTGCTCGTAGTCCATTTCCGGAATGTGGCTTGGAAGTCGCGTGGTGGATTGCCGAAAACAACCCAACATGTTGGTAGCAAAGCCCGGTCTTGCAAAGAAGGCGTAAGCACACTGATTTCCTGTGCAATATGCACAGCTGTTGTGAACTCGGCCTGCTTCGAAGAAGCTGAAGGGCCAATGAACCTACCAGGTTGTTAGTACAATATTACACACCATTTTGAACGAACTTACACATATATATCCAGATAGGCGTCAAGAATGAAGACGCTA
>Ga0210040_10008138_pt1 | contig 12511 bp, 11 predicted proteins | sample CryGeyCG12114_NA_FD_185462 | JGI IMG/M metagenome (GOLD analysis project Ga0210040, IMG submission 185462) | Groundwater microbial communities from aquifer - Crystal Geyser CG19_WC_8/21/14_NA (SPAdes) (version 2) | ecosystem: Environmental > Aquatic > Deep subsurface > Groundwater | place: USA... | reverse complement strand
TCCCATAAACATTGAATTGGATGCCTCATTTATGATATGCTGTAAGACAGCTACATGCTTGCTAAAAGTCCAGTTGATTTAAGGACATATTACCTGGGAATAGAAAGCCCTTATTGCCCTGTCGTGTCTTTGTGAGTTTTACGATTTGTGGATACAACTTTAATAGAAAAATCTTGTTTTAAGCTTTGTTAGCCGTCCTGTTCGACGGATTTACAAGTTTTCCTTGTTAATAGTTTTATTCTTGTCTTTCTTGGCTTGCGGTTTCGTTTTCCAAATATTTTTTGACTCAAAATTGGGTAAATATTGTTTGCACAATCTTTTTACACTATGATCAGCAGTTATCTGAGTGGACGGATTGATTTGTCCCAAGATATGACCGTAGTCAAGACAATTTTGTAAACTTTTTACGATTTTTGCCTGTGGTTTCGTTTCCCAAACTTTTTTTTGCTCGCAAAGGTAAAGGTTTTGTTAAGCAAAAATTTTCACACCATATTCAACTTTTATCTCAGCGGGCGGATAAATATTTGTCTTATTATGACCAAATTAAAAATGATTTGTTGAAATATTGTCTTTCCTGGCTTTTGATTTCGTTTCCCAAATATTTTTTGACTCAAGATTGGGTAGATATGGTTTGCACAATCTTTTTACACTATGATCAACAGTTATCTGAGTGGACGGATTGATTTGTCCCAAGATACGACCGTAGTCAAGACAATTTAGTAAATTTTTTACGATTTTTGCCTGTGGTTTTGTTTCTCAAACTTTTTTTTGCTCGCAAAGGTATAGGTTTTGTTAAGCAAAGATTTTCACACCATATTCATCTTTTATCTCAGCGGGCGGATAAAAATTTGTCTTAGTATGACCAAATAAAAAATGATTTATTGAAATATTGTCTTTCTTGGCTTGCGGTTTCGTTTCCCCAATTTTTTCTATCAAGTTTGACGATAATTTTTTTTGCCTTTAGTTTTGTTTGCTACATTTCTTTCAGTCAAAATATGTTATTTAATTTTAAATCAGATAAGCGTTTTACACAATATTGGATTTATACTTGTGTGGACGAATGAAAGTGTTCATAATTATGGCCGTAGTCACGACAAATGTAAGACATATTCTTAGTTTTCAAACTGTTTTCAAGTCAAAAGGGGTTTTCTTTTGCCTATGTAAGCTTTTTACACCGTAAGTAATTTTTATTCGACAGGACAGATGGAATTATTTCTGACTACAATCAAAGTCCAGAGAATTTTCAAAATTATTTTTTTTTGCTTGTGCTAATTTTCTTCGCCAAAAAAGGATCATCAGAGAGTGTCAGAAATAGTTCAAACAACGTCCCTTGACAACATTAAACTTTTAAATGAATGAAAAAATGTTATTATTCCTATATGTGCCCTTAGTTAAGACAATAAAATATATTTTCGGTGTTTTTTCTGAATCAAAGCTCTGCGTTATCTTCAAATTGACTTTTTTTTAAAAACCAAACATTTTTATGCATAATTTTGTACATAAATTTCAAAAAAAATATTTAAAAAAATATCAGAGCTCAAATTAAAAAAAAATAGCTGAGAATTTAAGGTTGCCATGGTGTCACAACCTCCGCAAACAATAGGGTTGGTCCCTGTCGGTCCCTGATTATGTATGCCAAGTTTCAGAAAATTCGGTTAAAATTTACAAAAGTTATCGTGTAAACACGAAAGAACATTTGTCCAGGTGGTGATATAAGCGCTTGCTCCGCTGACACGCGCTAAAAATATCTTTCATCAAGCTGCAGCTTTATTAAGGATCATGGAGAGCTTAGCAAGCTAGGAGTAGCAAAGACAATCAATGGGTTTTTAATGTGTCCAATGAATGTCCGAATGGCCCATTAATAGAAAGAAAAAACTTTTAGAGCAAGATATAAACTTTTATTCCTTTCCCATCCCACATTATGAGTATTGATTATTGAAATTTTACTATATTATTAGCGATTTAACTATACGACTACAAGAAAACAAAAGCAACATTATGTTACAACAAAAAATTTTCTTGAATTGGTTTACAATAATTAATACATTCAAAATAAATACAACAAAAACAAAACAACGAGCAAATAAATACAATACATATTCATACATAATCATGCAGCGAGAGCTGCATAATTACTTCAGTTTGCTATTGCAGGCATGCATAATTGACATCTTACAAATGAATAATACAAGCCGTGTAACCCACAATTCATAATATCATCACAAACAATGTGTGTTGAAGGCACGTAAATACATGTTATGCTCTGATACTTTCCACAAAATCCATAGTTTTACATTTCAAGGCATGAACATTATTATCATAGGTTTTAAGACTCTAAAAATTGCTACACTAAAATTGCGCTTTGTTTTACTGTTAATATAATCATAGTGAAGTCATTGCAGGTGGTCGTGCATAAGCTTTGGGAATGAATCCGTATTTTCTTTGCTTTGGAGCATATGACCATAGCCAACCTTCTACAGTTTGATGATTTAGATCAGCATAGACCCAGTCTCCCCGTTTCACAGACAGGTCATCAGGAGCTTGAGCCTGTACAAAATTAAACATCGTATTAAAACAAAACATAAGTACCAAAAAAAACCCCAAATGGCTACTGGAATTATCATACCTTATAATCATACAGCATCACAAGCTCGGTCCCATGTTGTATCATTGGCTTATCCCCGTCTTTCAAATTAGCACTACCACCCTTGATATTGGAGCCAGGAGAATCCTGAGATGTACTTTGTTGGTTTATTAAAGGGAAAACAAAAGCTGAAGGCACAAATCCCTCCTGACCATCTGAACGCACCATCCAAAACCAGTCAGGATCATCTTTGTTTAATACTGTGATCAGTTCTCCTCGTTCAACATTCACATCATTTTCGTCCCTGGCTGTGAATTTGTACAAAACTATATATTGGCCAGCCGGATCCTAAGGGAAACAAAAACGTTATCTGTAATAGCATCATGCAGACAAAACGTTCATGAAGATTTACCATATAAATATATTCACTCACTTTGTAGAAGGGATGAATATCGGAGCTAACGATCGAACCATCTTCTTGGCTTTGTAACTTACTGCTCCCACTACTGCTTATAGTATTAATACTAGTGCTATTGTTGTTGATTTGATTTTGAGCAACAATGTCCGGCTTGTTCTCTATGAGGGAACAATACGAGTGGGGTATGAATCCTTCTCGTCCTTTGTCTGCAATTACGTACACCCAGTCATTTTCTCGGTACAGGACGGTAACAACCATGCCCCTTTTCACTTCAAGCTCGTCATCTACACATGGATCGAAATCATGGACCACTACCATCCGGGCAGCATTATTTCCATCTCCTGAAAAAATATCATCATCTGAATATTAGTTTACCGACAAAGCTGAAGGAAAAATTACAATATAATTTGCACTTCGCACAGTAAAACGCCAGTGTACAAATTTTACCTGCAGCTTCTTTCTCTATTCCAACTCTCACAAGAGTTTCAATGCTAGATGAGCCAGTAATTCTGCCAAGCATCCCTGTTGGTGGCCCCTCAATAGATGCGTCCAAATATTCTGATACATGGTCAACTGCAGTGAGAGAAAAACATGAAATATCTAATTATCTTTGAAAATTGAATCATAATTAACTATCCATCTACAGAAAGAGTAGAGTCCGGCCATAGAACTACGTCAATGTTTTCGAAAGTAAATCACGCCCATCCGTCATGTTTTAAGTACCTTGGATTTTCCTATTTTTATTGGGTTGCTGTTTACTCCTTCGAATGCGCACGGGGCATAAAAATGCCATGTTAGATTATTAATGCCCAATTAACCCTTTCGATTCTATAACAAAATATTCCGTGAAAATCCAGCTGTCATTCTAACTGATTGGCCCCCTGCCCTCAATGTGTTTCTTTTAACATTTTTGCATGGATAAAGAAAATAAATTTGTCTAATGTATGACATACACAAAATTTAAATTCAATTGGAGAGAACAATTTAGTTGATCTAAATAAATGGATTCTTGTTGTGAAAGTTGAGAAGAAAGAATTTTTGGCTAAGGAAAAGAAGAACAGGTACGAAATGAAGAAGCAGTAGACCCTAATTGCTTCTTACATGTCCGCAGGTGTTTTGACAGAGCGGGATTGTTCATACAATTCAATTTTGGGGAATACAGTTTGTTATTTCCGCTTTGTGTGTGTGGAGTTGTGGAGAGAGTAGCCGTCGTACTCGGATTTGCGGATCCGAGTTGAATTGGATTTGATTTGCTTGCACTTCTGACGTAAATAGGTTGACTCTATTTATTTTTAGAAACTTTAAACAAATGGTAGTATCATTGATCTGTGTCTGGGAGCTAAGATATAAATTTTTGTGTATCGTATGTTATGTGGTCAAAAAGTATCATTAAAAATTTGTAGAAAATTAATTAGTGAACTAACTGAAACTGCAATTACAGCATAACTGAATTAAAAATAATTTTAATAATTTCTAACTAATTCTGATGCAGAATTACTGAATAATCATAGTCAATTGAGGTGATGTAGAAGAATACAAGGTGTATACACCACATAAGCTGTGAATTCCTATTCACATTATTTGTAGGTCAATCACAAGACATAACTAACGGACTAAATAAACAGTTTTTTAATCGTTCGTTAGCTGTAGTTAGTTGTAGTATATTTATTCAGTCTACTAGTGCTCCGAACAATGTGATAATATGAGTAGCCATCAATCTCTTTCGATTAAAAGTGAGATCAACCGATTTGAATCGGTTCATCCGAGCATCTACGCCATTTATGAACTACTGGATCAAATTGAAGATGCTGTGAGTTCTCAGCACCAGTTACGAAACTGTGCAAGTCTTCTTCGGGAACATGTTGTCAATGTGGAAGGTTAGTTTATTTGTAATTATGGGCTTAGTAAACTAATGGGAATATGATATGATAATATATTTGCCGGGCGTATTTTTGTTCCAGATTGCTTTGTCAACAGCCAAGAATGGACCCTCAGTAGGTCAGTGGATGAGATTAGAGTTGCTGTACTTGGATCCACCCAGTCCGGAAAATCTTTGCTGATCCACCACTTTTTGACGAACAATCCTCATCAGTTTCCTGAGGTAACTCATTCAGACTGAAATGATGCTACTGTTGGCCTGAAAAATATTGCCATTCTCTTTCTCTTACTCTCATTGTTTAATTATTTTCCTTACAGCAGAACGAAGAAGATGAAGAAGGGGGTCGGTTCAAGAAAGAGCTTATTGTCAACTCTCGGCCTTATTTGCTCCTCTTGCGGGATGAATCTGGCGATCCTGACTTGGAGCTCACACTGTGGTGTGACGCTGTACTGCTGGTATCCAAGACTTCCTCTTCTTCCTGCTACAGTCACGTTACCAAACTGAGCCAGTACAAAAATCTCAGCCAGATTCCTATTTTCCTCCTCTCGAATGGGGAGACAGTGTCACCTGATTTTCTGAAAATTCCTCATGTCGCTCACTTCCACAAAAGAGAAACCACAATGGAGACTGTGTTTCAGTCTGTAGCTGAGTATCTGATTGCTACTAACCATCTGGAGCAACGAAAAGGGGGAGATATAACGCTCAAAGAGAATCAGTTGGTGAACAATACATGCACCTCGATTAGTGGGAGTAATAGCAACTCAACCAGTGGCAGCAACAACAAGTTTTATAGCAAATTATTCGGTCTCAGGAGCTCACCTAGCTTAACTCCTACGGTTTCTCGAAAAAGGGGGAAACCAAAATTGCACTTAGGTTCAGGTCGTCCTATCCCGGTGAAACAAGGATTCCTGTACAAAGCAGGAGGTCACTCAAAGGCTCTCAAGAAAAAATATGTCATTGTTGGAAGTGGGGAAATGGTCTATTTTGACACCATCCATGAATACATGCAAAACAGCACAAATGCAACCAACAAAGGAAAGGTAGGAGTGTATCCATGATGTCTTATTTCCGTTCTATGTATTAACTTATCCATGTATGGATTTAGCAAATCAGTACTAAAGCACAAGTTAATTCACTATTTCAGGTAATTCAACTGTCTCGTGTGAGCGTGAAATGCGTGAGCAAATCAGTTCTTCCGAAGCAACCAACCAGTACAAAAAAAACTAGTTCCAATGGGGAGGAAAAGTACAACAAATTGGATCTGGAAGGAGATGATAGCGGCTTGTTTGGCTTTCAATTGATCTCAATTGAAAAGAAAGTGTGGGAATGGGGTGTACCTTGTGAGCGAGAAAGAGACCATTGGGTTCAACTCATACAGCAAGAAATTATGTACTCCTTGCAGCAGAATGATAGTCATACAAAGATGAAAAATGTTGTTCCTAATGAAGATGTGAAAAGAGAGTTTCAACAACTCCGAGGAAGCATGCAATGTGCTGACTGTGGGGAACATAGTAAGTTTTTTTCATAGAAGTAGATTACTATATAACAATAACTTTTTTTTTAAAGTAAAGTTATGGAAAACAAACTATTAAATTAAATTCACAAATCACAAACTCACAATTGTGTTTGCTTTATTTTTTTAGATCCCACCTGGGCTAGTTTGAATTTGGGAGTACTGATTTGTATCGGATGTTCAGGGGAACATCGCAATCTGGGTTCTCATATGAGCAGAGTGCGATCTTTAGAATTAGATGAATGGAGCTCCCCAATGGTTCAAGCAGTTTTAGCCATGGGGGGGAATCAAAATGCTAATGAGAATCTGTATGAAGCAATGCTGGGTAATAAAAAAGAAACTAAAACTGATTTCATCCGTCGAAAATACCAGGATTTGGAGTTTGTGGACTTCCCATCTTCCGAGGAATCAGATTATGACAATTTGGTTCAAGAATTAGTAACCTGCTTGGAAAAATATGATAAAATTCCTTTTACCCGGTTTGTAAAGTTACTCTTGTACTTGCGAGTTCATCAGCTTCAGTTCATTCTGGATAGAAAGTTCCATTTTAGAGAACATGAATTCACACTGATTGAGGTTTCTATTCAACTTCAGCTTGTAGCACATACTCAGCAGCTAATTTGGGTAGGAAAAATACTATTATATTTTGTAATCAATGCAATGTTGAATGGAAATTTTTAGGCCTACTTTACTAATAATTTCGTGGACTTTTGTAGGCTGGAGCCCAACTACCTAATTTGGATGAGCAAACAATCGCCAAATTGGGAAAGATTGAAGATCCATGTATTCGTGAGTTGCTTCAAATATAATCAATTTGCATTGCAGCTTTTTTAATGTAATTTCATTGACTTCTAGATTTAATAACTAATAGTTATGAAATAATTTGAGCAGAAACTATTTTCAGTAAAGTCATTCAAACCAGAAATATCTTGAAAGATTTTTATGCGAGAATAAAACGCTCACTTTATAAATATCTTGCCGATCTGATTAAAGTACTGTGAAAGCGAAAAACTTACACTCCAAGTATCTCTAACTTTTGTGGAGACAAGCAGATATGATGCATATTTATTTAAATTATTTTATCATTTACAGAGCAAGGGGTTACGTATTTTAATGTTATTTTAGCGTAGTAGTTTTAGTAGTACATATACATAGCTATTTTAAATGTGATTAATTTATGACTTTTGAAAGCTAATGTTGTCTCAAGTATTATTTATGGAGTAGAATTAGTTCAACTGAATTGATATTAGTCTCTCAATGTGTTTTAAAATGTGGACCTGAATAAAATGGAGATTCTATACCGTATACGGCATACGCCTTTCCTTATCAATCACTTGCCCTAAATTTCTGCTTGCACATAAAAAAATGACAAAAAAAAAACGATTGCCGGCAATAAATAACTTTATTTAAAGTTTTCAATTATTAAACCGTTTTATTAAGAAACAGTTAACACCATGTACAGCACCATAATAACATTATTATTAAAACACAAAAAAGAAAAACACGCAACCATTTATAATACATACATTTTTTACTCCACACTTTCATGAATAACTTTTTTTATTCCAATTATTTAGTTTCATTTTTATGTATCTCTCTCTGGTATATAATTTGTTGCCTATTCCGGCCGTAAAACTTTAGAAGAACAGTTATATAGGATAAACAGGATATCTTTTTTTTAAAAAAAGCTATTTTGCTTTCCATTGAAGCACATATAGCACCAGAAAAGATTGTCTCACACAGACACAGATATAATATAGTTATTAGATTGATTCCAGTGTGTATAGATCTCGTAACTAACTATGGCATTTATCACTAATTGACTAACTACAGTGTACAATTTTTTACAAGGAAAACATAGGCTTTATATCTAAAAAAAACAGCATACTGGCCACAAACAAATGTGTATACTTTTAGTGGAAAACAAAGAGTACCCCCGTTTTATTCATGCAACTATACAGTATCTAAAATCATGATAATTCTAACTAACTAACTAACTGTATTAAAAACTCCTCACCTTTCAGCAGTGCTTCAACTTGAGTATTCTAATTGTATAAAAACACACGACGGACACACCATATACAACAACACAATGATTTCCTTCATATACAAGTCACATATAAATATAATAAGTACTGTTCGTTCGTTCCGACAGAAAAAAAAAATCATGTCCTCCTCTAGTCTACAAACTCATAACATTAATCACAATAATATATTAACAATCCTGCCTTATAATATGAACAGTGTGGAAACCTACAACACTACACTGAACTGTTCAATAAAACATAATATAGTATGTAATGCTGCACACATTAAAACACACACCAAAAACAAAATTGAATACAATTAATTACATACTATGATGATTATTATCGCTACTATAAGATGATACACAGTGAAATCGAGAGAAATCGCGTCTATTGCACAATGCCTTACAACTCCGAGACATATTTTTGCAACGCAACCTATTGCACAAAGAAAACTATATACGCTAAACAACTATACCATATATCATGAATGATTATTATTTTACTATACTTAAATGTGATCATGAGTTTCATCATTGGCCTACCACAAGAGAAAAACAATAACGTAATATGTAACTACACCTTTAAGAACATATGGCAATAAATAAATACTGGCGATTGATTCCATCATCATTAAATAACTTGGGGGTCACTGAAAATAACACAACAGTAGTGACAACAGCACAGCAATATGAAAAAACAAGCACAAAAAAAATTCAAAGAGAACAAAATATAATCGTACGCATGCGTAGTAATTTATGTATCATGATTGTTGTGTGAAAGTAAAGTCGTCCTTGTTTAACGTACGTACGTGTGTGAACCTTGTAATCATTCTTTTTTTCTTACTTATACTTTTACTCAACGTTACTTCAAATTGTCCAGTGTAAATATATAATATGTTTATATATTTATCTAGTTTGTAGTAATAAATTTTCTTCTTAGAAAAAAATCCTTTTACATTATCCTAAGTTAATATCATGATTGCCAAGTCTCATTACTTCTAGGACGTTTGATTGGTGGTGGCGGACTCAAGTTGTTGTTCTCATAGTTCCCAGCAGTCAAAAGCATTTGGTCTGAAGAGTTGGTCGCATTCATCTGAATTGGGGATACAGACCCGGGGGAGTCTCCACAGACGTTACTCATTGGTTCTGTTTTGATTTTTAGCGTCTGGTGGGCCAGGGAGGATCCTCCCCCTCCCCCTAACCCTGATGACTGGCCAAGTGCTCCACTTGATAATAGACTGTTCAAAAAAAAAAAGATTTCAAATCCTCATTATATTATCTTTTTATATAGTTCAAGTCTCTCTCTCCCTTCAGAATACATCTATCTAACTCACCTGGTATGTGTAATGGCAGAACTATTCCCCTGTTGAGCGTTAGCAGCCGCAGCATTCGCAATCTGAACAGCCCAATGGTGTGGATTTTGTGTGGCTGCTAACAGACCCGCAGTAGTCAACAAATCTTGTGGAAATTGCCCCGTCCCCCCTATGTGCCCATGTGTTGAAGTCGGTGTTGTGGACCCTAGTGAAAAACAACCAGAAAAATATTAAAAATAGCCCATCCGTTTCCCGAATCAAGGGGGAAAATTGAAAAGTATAAAAGTAGTAGCGATAAAACAATCCATACACTAAACTACCGCCGCCGTCAATCCATCAAACCCTCCACAGAACCATACAAAACTAACCAAGCATTATTATCATACCAAAGAAGAGCAGGTTTCATTAGTTAGTTAGAGAAAGGCATAAGCTTGTTTAGAAGGATCCAATAAAAAGTGAAGACGTGCGGTTGTCAAGTATATTTAGAATTGTCCCTCGCAACAATAGAATCTGCTTGCCATGTACATTTAAGAAGACTACCTTGCTGATTGTCATCATTGGAATTGTTAGAGGCTGCCGCCGCAGCGGCCGCCGCCGCTGCAGCCGCCGCCGCTAAGATCGGATGATTTGAGTTGCCAGCGGGAAAATGCTGCTGCTGCTGTTGAGAGTAGTCGGCAGCGGAGAGTGGAGGCCCCCGAAGTCGATTGCTCCCATCCACGACCAGAGAGGAAGAATTTTTGTAGTGCTGTTGATGAATCGCATTGGGACTGGAACTGGACTCGTACCCATTGTTATTACTCGCGGCATTCCCACTGTTCGTCGTCATGTCCAGGAGTCCACTCGTAGTTGTGCTATTTACACATAGACTTCCATCTGTTCAGACAGGTAAAAAATCATTAGTTTATATGGCATGAGAACATTTCCCTGAGCGGCACGACCTTTGCAATTCAACTCAGCTAACTCTTTCTTTGATATAAAGCCTTTGATGATCAGGATCATCATCATAATCATTATTCTATGCATCCCATGCTCACAGGTATAGGAAGCTGGGAGAAAGTAAATGGATTTACTTGCCATCGTAATAAAAATAGACCAGACATGTGCAGAAGCTAAAAATGTGATAGGTGTTATTATTCCCTTTGACAAGCCTATATTAGAAAAGACTGCGTGAGCTTTGACCTTGGTTATAAGAATCTATAGACACCTACTGGCATATTCCTTTTCAAAAAATTCTACCTACCGTGGGAAATGAATATAGCAGAGAAAGTGCAAAGTAGAGAGCAGTTTTTCTTCAATTGCAAGGTCTCCATATTACATTTACCAACTCTAGAGATGATATTCCCGGGAATTCCCGTTCCCGATTTCCCGGGAATTCAACGATTTTTGATGCGGGAATTTTCCCGGGAATTTTTCTCAATTCCCGGGAATTTCGGGAAAATTTTGCAAAGTCTGTACAGCCAAAACACACCAAAATTATGTCATTTCATAGTGTAATTTCACTATATAAACTATAATGGTAGTACATGTGGCATGTGCATTGTCTTGTGGAGGCTTAACGCCATGCAAAAACACAAAGCAAGTATCTTTGTTGGTTTTCATAGAAACTTTGACTTTGAATATGTATTCCTTTCATTTGGTGAATTCCTTTCGACAATTTGACAGCTTTAGTCAATTCAAACGTTGTAAGTTTGATTTATATTAGTTACATTTTGACATTTTGGCCAAAATGAATAAGTCTTCGGCTTCATTAGTGTGGGATAAATTAAAAAAATTAAAGGAAGCAGAAGCTGAATGCACTATTTGTCAAAACTTTTAAAATGCGTTGGCGGATCAACGAAAGGCTTGCAGTATCATTCACAAAAATCATCATAATCATGGCTATTATTACGATGATGAAAATTTGACAGACCGTGACTGTGAAATATCAGAAATCAACACAAACAAAGATCTTAAAACACAGCTGTATGAGGCAATAAAAACCGCCAATACTTCTAGCTACGGTCCTTCAAATGCCAAAAACGATCCCAGATCATTGGGTGGTATAATTAAAAAGGAAATAAGCTTATTTAAAACAACTGGAAATCGCAGATTCTTGCTAAAAAACACCTACGATGCGAAACTCACAATTCAACCCACTAGCATAGAAAGCGAAAGAGCCTCTTCATCAGCCGGCTACTTTTCCAGCAAAATTAGAAATAGAATAAGTGACAATACATTAGATACGCTTTGTTTTTTACGGCATTATTTTAAAAAATAAAGATTTTGGCCAAAATTATGAGCATGTTACTTTGTTTTGTTGCGTTTTTGTCTGTATTTGTCGAACCAATATTTCCCGGGAATTCCCGGGAAACCAAAATTTCTTTCCCGTTTCCCGGGAACGTCAGATACCTCCGGGAATATCATCTCTAGTTTTAGGTTGACGATTTTTTGGGTATCCGGTGAAAAGACCTATGCAATAAGACCTACAACAATAAGACCTACGCAATAACACCTACAACAATAAGACCTACGCACAAAAAGACCTATAGACAGAAACACCTTCATAACACAAATAAGTTTATTTACAAGTTTCCAAGGCAATATATTTACATAACCATGTACTCCAAAATACCAGCAATTAAATTGTAAATATGTGAGACTGTGAGATCTGTAATTTCATTTAAACCGAGAACTGCGACGCGAAAAGGCTCCGCCCGATATGTAGGAGCTCCGCCCACGCTTGAGGATTATTTCTAATCTGGCCGAGGGGGGTGTGGGGGGAGTGGGGGAGGCTTT
>Ga0210040_10008136_pt1 | contig 12512 bp, 4 predicted proteins | sample CryGeyCG12114_NA_FD_185462 | JGI IMG/M metagenome (GOLD analysis project Ga0210040, IMG submission 185462) | Groundwater microbial communities from aquifer - Crystal Geyser CG19_WC_8/21/14_NA (SPAdes) (version 2) | ecosystem: Environmental > Aquatic > Deep subsurface > Groundwater | place: USA... | reverse complement strand
ATGTAGAAAAGATGATTCCGTGAATGAAATTATAATCATAAATTGATGCACCACATAGCATTTGACTATATATAAGAGTTAGTTTCAAGTGCGCGACATTCGGTCATTGGGACTGGCTTTATATGGAGTAGAAAAAAGGTTCAGCTAGCAATGGTCATAAAATGGAATGAGATCAAGATCGAGAGATTGGGATCTTGGTCATGCACTTAACAATAATAATAATAATGCTTACTGACTCTCTATACCCGTCAAAACTCATCCATCTCCTTATGTGTCTAGTTAGTGTGCTAAGTGTATTCAAATGAGCATATATCAGACAGGCTTTCGTTAGTTAGTTAGTTAGTTAGTGGGAGCAATGATAACAATGATAATAATAATTGTAATAATAACTCCATTGTATCCAGTGGACAGGAAAAAAATCCACGTTTTTTCACTCTCCTTACTTCTAGATCATGTGTACACTAGTAAATATTCCCTGCATAGTAAGTTAGTTTGTATTTGAATATGGACACAAATGATGCTGCTGTCCACATTAGTTACTTTCTATAGCCAAAGTATTATGGGTCACGCATAGAAAAAATGTTGGACACTTGGAATTTTTCTTGAGCAAAAAAAAATGTTGCTGCTGGATTGGTAATTTTGACAAACTTACTGCAGGTAACAATTGCAATAAGTGCAACAATCCACTATATATATACACGTGTAATTATTTTATTACAAACTAACTATGCTGAAGCCATTATGCTACACACTTTTGCCACTCCTCTTATGACATGGGTGGACTTTATCTAATTTAATAATACTACTGACTGACTATCACACAGGATTCACTCATCTGATTGCATTTTGTTTCCAATTCACACGATGTTGAATGCATTTACCCCTTTATAATGATAGACTGACTATTTGAGTATTTTATCTTGAGGCCATTGTCGTGTTCCTGATTGCTTCCCAAAGGAAATTGAATTTACAAAACGAGTCAAAGAAATGTTGGGCTTCCTTTTCCAGTCAGCATCAGTTTCCCTTAGAGCTATCTACAGGATTTTTAATTTGACATGCCAGTTAGTTTGTCAGTTATATAAGTTTGATTGAAAAATGAGAGAATAACTTTTAGACTCACAAAACTCCTATTAGTTTGTGTGCATGCAAGTTTTTTGGGTAGTAGTAGTAGTTTGTAACAATAATAAGAACAACAACACCAATGTACACAGACAAATATAACGAGAGCTGCACGCATTGAAACGAAAGAAGAAAAAAACACAACATGATGTTGTTTTCTTCATGTTCCCTTATTAAAAGTGAAGGGTGTTTTTTTAGGAAACAAATCTTGTTAAATTGTTACCATCTCCTGTATGTGTATTTAGTTTAGACACTGCATGCATCTTTTCATCTCTTTTTTCTCTCCATTTGCTCACACTTTCTTCATATAACAAATGGAGCACACTACTAACTAACTATCCATACGAACCAAAAGTGCTTTAGTTAGTTAGTAGCCAAGTTGTATAGCTAGCCTGATAATTTTTTAAACTGTAGCCCTTAGTTAGTTAGTATACAGTTGTATGATTTAACATGTAGCATTTTGGACCACGTATGCATATTATTATTAGTATTAGTATTGTTGCCTACATAACTACTACAATGGCTTTCTTTTCATATTTACAATGCAGTAGTGGTAACAGCCCAACATTGCATAATATAATTGCATTGAAAAGTGCATGCAATAAGCTCATAGACGTGAGTTAGTTAGTTTTAGTAATTGCTGCATTCACGTTCCAATGTGTTTTCCTAAACACAAGGCAGGTGTTTATTACCTGCCTGTGTAAAGACATTGCGGTCCCTACAACTAACTTACAATGAGGGTATCAAATCTTGTGGAAAAACTCTGGTCGTCACTATAATAACAATAATAATAATAATGAGTAAGTAGTTGGTGTCTCAAATTGCTTCTAAATAACTAACAAGCCCTCACATCTACTATACATTATTATGTGAACAACGATCGTGTACTGTTCAAAGATTACTATTGGTAAATGCTATACGTGTACACAGCTCTGTGAAATGAAGTAAGAAGCAGTTTGCTTTAACAAGCTACTTACCTTTTTAACCCTTTTGATTGACAGGCAAATAACAATATGCTCATAAACACACACAGTATATAATTGCAGGGAGACCCTTTGTTCCCCAAAGTGAGTTAGTTAGTTATTACAATTGATTCTCCTATCCCAAATAATGGATTGTGTGTAAAAAGACTATTTAACTGAGTGAGTGAAATCATATTTGAACTGGAGGGACCATGTGTGAATAAAATGGGATCAAGTGGATTCGATTACTATGATTATGATTGTGATGCCCATCATACCAAGAATGTACTACACATCTGATGATAAAGGGATGCGTGAACACGACATTATAAATTTTCTCCCCCATCTTATTAGTTAGAGCGGATCATAAATAACGTGTCGTTATCTCTTTTGATAGGTATGGTTAGGCAAATGGGGTTCTACAGATAGCCCATAATTATGTGAATCTGGAAAACTAACCATGATAATTTGTCTGCACACACACTCGCCTCAGTGGAGGAACGTGGGCCTTGTAAAGTTTGTTCGAATATCGTCAAGATGGACAATGATGAATTATCCTTGCAGTGCAGTCAGTCATTAAGTAACTTAAAAAAGGTGAAGTTTTTGTATGACGGTCTACACAACCTTTATGATGAATAATACAAGTATATGAGTTAGTATGCCCAATTGTTTTAGAAAAACGACAGTTGATTACCATAGTTAGATTGATCAGGGGAAAAAACGCCAATGGACAACTTGTGTAATTACCTATTTAGAATAGCTAATTATAGTCCAAATGATTGGTGCAGTAATTATTATTCCTATGTATTGACTAACTATAATTAACGGAGTAAAATTTGTTTAGTGTTAGTTAGTGAGTTTGAAATTTAAAATTAGTGCTACTGTGTCTATTTCTATTTACCGATGGCAATACAAGTTAGAAATTTTGTGCAACAAACGAGTCAACAATCAACACTCCATGTATTATGCAACAATATTTACTGCGCTATTCATAGCTACACACGCGTGCCACACAATAAGTCTATGATTGCATTGTTACCCATCTATAGTAGCAAATTATGACAGTTAATAAAATTGTCAGCTCAAAACACACGTGTGTACTACTCCATCACATCAATTCATACGATTATGAAAACTTGTATAGTTAGTTAGTCATTCAGTAGTTTGTTAAATAACATAGTTAGCACATGGTCCACGTTCCGATTATGTTAATTACTTAAATGCTGCATCCCACATACTAACTAACCAACTTAAGTCCTAAATTACATATCATTGAATACCGATGAGGAAGAGCCCTGCTGCATATTTAACATTGTGGCTTGTCAAACTGTAAAAACCATATTGTTTTTGGATGGTAAAAAAATGCGGCACATGTTTGTTGCATGTTCCAAAAGGAATGGTCAATTTACAATTTCAAAACCGCTACATCATCATCATTCCCAGCTAACTAACTAACTACAGACTGTGTGCATTAAATTCCTCCATTTATTTTATTATTATTATTCTACATACAACGCAGACAAACCAGCTAACACTTGTTGTTGATCTCATAATTCTCACTACATAGAACACAATGGAAATATTTATTAGCTCATGGGCCTGTTTATGTTTGTTTTTGCTTATTAGTCGCATACTATACGTTAAGTAACTAACTACACATCTCATCACTATATGCACCATGCTGAGGTAACAAGTGTATTCACTGCTGCAGATTCTCACTCGAGACTCGGGTTCAGTTCGTGAGTAACGTTTCAGAGTGAGCTCAAAAGGCCCATATGGATTAACTAACTAACCAAGTTGGTAATTAGAATTTTGCATGCCATAAGAGAGTGTGTATAGTAAATAGTAATGAGGAGAACGTCCCAACGTAACTTATTGTTCACAAGACTGGTTGCTCCTCCAACATTTTTGTACAGAAAAAACAGTGGAGAATAGAATTGTCTATTTAGTCTGAAAGCCATAAAGCGTTAGTTAATAGCTTTTTAAGCTTTATGGGGAGGAAAAGCATGAAATTGGATAATGAAGCAATTAGAGGAGCATTGTTGCCATATTTTAGAACAGATACAGACATGATACGGGAAATAGTAAGTGACTATATTCTTTCTATAGTCATAGTAAGTGAGTGAGTGTGATACTCACTGTAGCAATCTAAAGGATATTAGTTAGAAAAATGGATTGTTTGCTGAAGGAGATAAGTAGCTTGGCAAACAAATGTTATTACGCCTCATAATTCACGCAGTAATAAGATAAGGAACGCGCGTCTCATCTTACACAAAAGGAGGATGACCACAGAACAAACCAAGGTAATGATGGACCAAAAACGCGTACACAAAAACTTACTGATGAATTCATCTACCTTTTGTGCTCATCATTTAAAAAGTTTAGAAGCTCATTAATCTGTACTCGTTTGTTCCAGCCCTATATGTATGCGTTTTTTGTTTATACCGTGCCAGAGAGACCATTATTAAGTGGCGGGGAAGATGTAAAGAACATTGGTTCAACATTAGCCAAAAAAGTTATGTCTTTCAGTCAGCTTGGAATGATTTTTCTGACAGCCCTAGTCCGCATCATCATCATAATTTCTTATCCAGTTGTATATACAAGCATCTACAGCATTCTTCAGCCGAGTACTAACTAATACGTCATTTTGTACCATGGGTTAGATGTACGGACATCGTGTTGTGGTCATTATTCACAACTCTAATTAGTGTAAAAAAGCTGGGGCATAGTTTCATGATGATAGCTCATTTAAGGGTTGATTCCTCTGGCTGTCAAATTTGCTGGCAACGAAGAAAGCATTAGTTGAGTCAACCAGTCAACATGCAAGAATGTGAAATTCGTTTTTGTAGTACTTAAAACTCGTTCACTCTTTTTTTATAGTCAATTAAGGTACAGTCAGTTTTTTGCACCTTTAAATGCCACTGTGTTACAGTTTGTGAAGATTGGTCGGTCATTACGAAATCCAATAGTTCTTAACAGCTTTGTTAGTTTACTGACCGGACCACTGGCCTCTGACTGTGATTTGTAATGTTACGTTTTTTTGTAGGGCTTTTACAGCTTTTAGTTTTAAATCATGCTGCGTTACGAATAAAAACGATAGTTTTCGAATTTTTTGTTGTTGTACTATTGTGCCGCGCAAGAAATCAGTGATTTAAACAAAAAACTGTTGTGGAAATAGTAGATGCCATTTCTGAAAAACAAATCTGGCTTGCATAGTCCAAGTCCAGTTCAGATAAAACGTCTAAAGTGTCAGAGCAGTGCTCGACGATAGAGTCTGGAACCTGGATCCTACAAGGCCTAAAGATAAAGTCAATTTGGTAACAATCTGGGTCTATTATCCTCACTGGTCAGCCTCCTTCGTTATTATTATTGGTCAAACTTGTCTATTAGAGACTACTTGTGTAATCCGTACATGTAGTTCTTCTTTTGCCAAGTGTCAACAGAGTAAAAGAAGAATCTCAGGAAGAATTATTACATCTCTCTCCTTTCATTATATGAGTTTAGTTTCCAAGATGTAGCGTGATTCAACAACTCAACATATTAGATGGAAGACTACTGAGGTAATTTATTCGTTGAAAAAATGCTAGATGCCCATCACGATAAACTAAACTTTATCATCAACTTTAACTAAAAGTCTCTTCTGTTTCTAGTTATGTCAACTCTAGTAACTAACTAACTAACTTTAACTATATGATGGGGTGAGAATCTCATCAGCAAAGGACTCGTCTTTAACAACATTGGATGGCTGATGATGATGTGAATATAAAATTAAAGAAAGTAAGTGGCAAGCTGTTTGTTAATTTGACTGAATTATGTTCAGTAGTTGAAAAGCGAGATTTTTGTTCAAATGAGGTTTACATTGTATGCATAATGTAGGACTTGGGCTCTTCAACAAGAGGAAAAAAAGATACGGATCCACTGACATCAGTGTACAACTCGGGGGACAAGGTTGACAAGTACTGTGCATGTGTACATGGGTATACGTTATGTACGTGTTGTTTGGGAAAGGGAACACTAGTTTTTAACTTCCAAAAACAGATTGAACTACTGACAAACAAAGGGATTGTGGCCTTTAGTTGAGACCAATGGAATTGGTATAATGATGTTAACTTTAACTTTATATTCATGGAGAAGAACTGTATCAATAAGTCAAGGAGAAAAAAAGTATTGCTGGTTGATGAATAAATCCATTCCAGTCGAAATCCAAATTCAATCCAAATTGGAAACAGGATTCAGTCATGATTATTTGTACGCAAATAGTGTGACTGATAAAATGCAATGATTTGAAGCTGATTGTAAACAGAAAGTACTTTGAAACTGCTAATGAAGAAAAATTGATGTTTTGGTACCCTGTTGAGAAGAAGAGTTGTATTTACTTAGTATTCCATGCGACATGGTACTTCTTGAGGAGCGCAGCACCTCCTGAGCAAGTCGCATTAAAATTCAAAGGTTGATTTTTCGGAAATCTCTCCAGCAGTGGCTCACGTTGGTAGTCAAGTTAGTTTGTAGTTGGTTGACAAGTATAAAGAAAGAGGAATCTTGCCTAGTTTTTTAAAGCCCAACCTAATCCATCACTTTGACATTTATTGTCAACAGAAATATTCTCTCGGAAATTTATTCTGAAAGGTCTCCCCCTCCTCGTTAAAAAACGTGTGTTTTCTACGGAAATATTTTGTTCACTAAATAATTGCTGTGCTCACAAGGCGTGAGCAATTATCATAGATAGGTAAACCAAATGGTTCTTTCAACAGTTATTGTAGAGCAAACAATTAATGAGACATTTCAGGTATTCACCCAAATTTAACAGTTTTCATTTTCACAAAACTTCTCAAAATTTGGATAAAATCCATTTCTTTGTGAATCCAAGTCATTTACTACTGAAAGAATGAAGCTATTTAAAAGGTAGTGCAAGTCATACGGAATTACGTTTACTTCTACTCCATAAAACAGAAGAATTTGTTACTTTAACAAAACATAAACACACCTGGTGGTGCACTTTTAAAATATCTGTATGTGTCCATAAAACTGAAGCACTAACTAATACAGGCTATAAAGCATATTTACTTGTTGGCTAGCGAGACTAAATCATCTTGTTACAAGCCAACATTTATGCCCACCAATTTTGTTTGTGTGCATAAAATTGCAACGTGTCCGTGACGCTCGACTCGAGACAATAATTGTGAGAAAATGAAATGGAACATACTTACCCCCAGTGGCTTCCCCATTACTTAAGCACATAAAGTATTCAACATTAACTAACTACAAGCTCTTCACAGTTTCTTTCATTTGGAGTAAATTGAGACACCACAACAGGTTTACTCCACAAATTCATAAATTCCATTGGAACCAGGAGTCCTCCTTTACTAGAAAAAAAGACATCAAGTTAAAAGTCAAAATTTATGTTCTAGAAATATGTGTAAATTTTTGTAGCTCTCCCATAAAAAATCTTCTTAAAACAAGATGAATTCATTGTCATCATTTACCTCGTACTAACTAACTACCCTAACCATAACCTAATCAATACAACAGGTTGGTAATACACTCTATGTAAAATCATTTAAGCCAGTCTTTCCATTTGTTAGTTTCAACTAACTACAGAATCCTAAATGCTTATGGCTTTAACTAGCACTAAATATTTTCTACACAGGACCCATAACCAGTCAATTGCAACATGTGTGGACAAAAGGTGACTGCAAAGGACTTTCCTATTATTATCATCATCATCAAATGCCATGAAAAGTGACTAACTAACTAACTAGTCAAGAAAACCGCCGGAACAAACTACTTGGACTGACAGAATGTCATAAAATGTCTGAAATGAGTATTGCCTCAGTTGGGGCACTCCTATAGGATGCAATATTGTAAGTATTTTCAAACGGAACAATAAGAATTATGACTCGAACGGTGAAATGACATTTACTAACTTATGATGGATAACTAAATTGGATTTGGGCACATCAACTGTGCACACACATCATATACTAATGTATTTGTTTATTCCCACTTTATACTTCCCACATGGAAACTTTATGTATACACTTTTGACCGACACAAAAGGGAGCCCCAAAACATTGTCCTTGTGGTTAACTATACATTGGCTAACTGACTGCGTGAGTCTATTTGGGACTTGTTAGTTAGTTCGTTAGTTAGTCATATTAAAGGTATACATTCCCTGCACAAGTCGTAAACCAACAACTTGTAATCATAATTTCAACTGATGAATATACATTTTATGAGTTAATAAAAGGACGACAACTCGTTTTTAAGTTACGCTTTTAATGTCACCATTGAAATTCTGAGGAGGTAGTTACGAGAGAAAAAATATCTTATTAGTTTATACGGTATGTTCACTGTAGTTAGTTAGTTTGTTAGTAAGTGATACGTTAAAAGTTTTTACTACTGGCCACTGTGACTGACTTACTAACTAACTAACTGCGTGAGTAAGACTCAGTTTTGAGGATACGGCAATAAAGCACTTTACCATGATCACTTGTTGTTTTTAATGTATAATTTCACAAATCCTGTATTACGTTTTATGAGCCATTTTGGCACGGCTTCATGGCGTCTTTGTGTACCAAGCGTAGTTAATTACAAAGTGCTGGGGTCACCATTAACCCTATCATGTTCATAATGTCTTCATTGTCGTGTCTTTTTGTATGCATAAAAACATACAATAATATACATGGTTGGGTGGACTGCACGATCGCATGCGTTTCTATGTGTTGTCACATTATGTTACAAGCTTAAACTACTGTACAATTAAAGCAGAGTAGATATTTTTTTTTTAGTTTTTAAAAAGATTTTAACTTTAGTTGCATATACTGGATTCTTAGTGAATCTAACAAATGAAAAATGAATTGACACTCAAGTATTCGGAGGGACCGAAAAACTAGAAAGATTCGCCGGAAGCAAAGCGTGGAAATGGATCATAAAAGCAAAGTTATCAAATAAAAGACTCATGACGCTGATAATAATGTAAGTGACTCCTGGTTGCATCAGACACACCATAAAGTCCCTGAGCAAAACCACAAAGTTCATATCTGGATCATTTCGCTCGAGTGCACGGTTGATTTGTTTGTGAGTGGAGCAATAATAGTAATTCCTATGAGAGTCAATGACTCAATTGTGTGAAAGGAGTTTTCTCTTTTGTTTGCGTCTGTGTGTGTTCTCCAAACGACTCTATTATTGTTTCCATTAAGTCTCTATTATTTCGTCTACACTGCTACTTTAGCTTGCTACAGACTGTATATGCCTACAACAACGCGCAATAATAATTCCTCTTGCATTTACTCCTTTGTACTAACTAACTAACTAATATGAAAATTGGGCTCCATGCATGAACAAAGATCTTTCCCTTTCTCTTTGTAAAACTAAATAGCAAAGGGTGGCTTGGTTTGGTTATGTAACCGACTAACTAAAAGTTACACAAAGGCGTCCTTTATTACGTGAGCATTTTATACCACCATGGTTGACAAATGCTAACTAACTAACTAAGTTAGCAACGTAATAATATTATTAGTATCTGGACCAAATGTTCCTTCACATTTAAGTACACGCTACACGCACCAATGGATCAACTAAGGGAGAGAGAAAAGTTTAAAACTACTGACTACTGTAGCATTTAAAACAAACTGAATACCCATTCATTTCCCATCTACAAAAATGTTCACACGTAATCCCCATATGAAATGTGATCACCGGCTCAAATGAAATCTTCACACAGATGAACTGAACTAAATGAGACATGAGTTTTACAATTATATATTCCTCCAAGTTCAATTTCACACATCAGTTTTGAGCAAACAAGAAAACTAACTAACTAGCTTATGTTCTGTTCATACCTACTAACTACATGTAACTAATGCGAACTTTTATTACTCATAAAGCCATTTGTACAGCTGTTTGTTTCAATACTAGACGACAACCCATCCAGGCTATGTTTCATTTTATCTTCATTTGCTACATTACTCCATATTATTCTCATCACAGAAAACACGCATACATAATATCCTTGCCACGGTAAAAATTAGTAACGGCAACACGGTTGGTTAAAACCTAATAAAGAGGGCTGAACCCAACATAATCTCCCTGGTGGCCAAAGCATAGCAAAAAAAACAGCAATTTAGTCTCTAGCTGTGAATTGCTCAATCCTCGGAAAAACACTTTGACCTCAAATCCTCTTCATATAGTACGTGAAGATTACACGTCTAGCACATTTTTGAAATTCCTTAAAGATTTTACTGACCAGCTAACCTATTGTTACCCACTTACGCATAAGTTTACCTAAAACTGAAAAGAGGATACAAAGATTAGCTGGAACACAATGAAGCTCACACCAAAGCCCAGGTATGTGAGTGAAGATCATTTTGCTGTCCATAATAATGTTTTGTACCCATCATTGAAAATGAAAACAAAAAGGCATAGAGTCCCATTGTATTCACACAGTGTGTGTGGATATGGATTTGACATGGGCTGAGTATAGTAAGTAGCTAGCTATATAAGTACACTGAAAGGAAAACAGATAGTTTAGTTAGTTAGTTGTAGTTACTTACTTACTAACTCAACTATAAGCTAAAAGCTTCCTCACAAACTAAAAGTAACTATTGCATTTGAAACCACAAAGTTTGAAGAGCACATGATGGACAGGCGATAAGACTGACTGTTATGAAAAGAGTGACACACGAAGAGGCCGGCATCTTTTGACCAGATAATTGTAAATCACGGATTGCGGGTACAAATAACAAGGGATTATGATTTTGTGCGCTGATTCAGTAATGCGATCCTTATCGGGCCGCCGCTCCTTGAAACTTATATGCACTATGTAGTTTGGTTAGCTGTATGGTGATGCCTTCTTCTTGTGCGGGTCAACATGTCAGAATAGCAAGTCACTTCTGCTCGATTAAATAGCAGAAATTTAGGTGGAATGTCCAATAATAATATAGAACACGAGTGCTACAAGAATACAATTTGTTTCTCTTTTGTGAAGCAAAATTGCGGACATTTTTGAAATACCAATAGAATAATTACCGCTACATCCATAGTTGTGCTCCATTAGGCACAGTGTTGCAAGCTAGATAACATTGTAAGTTAGTTAGTTACCAATCATTACGGCGATGAAAATAAATTAGAGTCCATTTTTGGCGCACTATCAATGTGTAAACGATAGGAGTGATGAATTGAGCAACCATACATGCATAATTTTTTTAGTCCACAATGGCAAGCCTTGAGAGAAAAATGGTAGTGCACGAAACCTTTGTTTGTAAACGCTGGGTGGTGACTGGTGAAAATTAATACGTGTATTATAAACTGAAAGGATCTGGTAATAATCATGCAAGATTATGTGCACTGATAATAATAAGCCTGTATATATGACGATGATGATACCATATATTCACTCATCATGATCATCATGAATGATGCATGAACAGAAATGATTAAATGCGTTGATTACGAGTATGGGAATTTCACCAATAGACTTACGCATAGACGATCACCCATTGAATTTATTATGAAAAGAGGGAGTTTCACCTTTGATCCTATCATCCAAGAAAGTGAGAGATTATTCGAGCTAACGAGAGGAGAATGTGCATTAATGCTATTACCTGTGTACACAAAAAATAGTACACATCAAGGGTTACCATTACATTTTGTGGTAGTTAGTTAGTTAGTTAGCAATATATACGATAAATGGGAACCCATGAAATGAACTATTATTATTTATGGATTCAGAATGGATTGCATATGTATGTGAATGAGAAAAAAAGTCAAATATAGATGAAGAGATTTGAAAATTGAGTGACTGACTGCTCTGGGATAATAAGGCTCAAGTGAGAGAATGAGCTCTATTGTTTCCCAAGTGTCAAAACACGAAATAGAGATTTCCTACCCCCTGGTCCGTGAGTCTTCTCATGATTGGGTCAACCAGTCGAGGTCAAACGTGTGATTGAGGGGAGTCTGGAAACAAAAATCTTCTGACAGCGAATTAATTCTTCCCTATAGGTTTGCACCCCCGGAAACATCAATAATCCAATATATTCTTGGGGCTTGGAAAAAAACACAAGTTAGTGTTGTTTGTCGAATTATTTATACTAACTAGACGTTCCATAAGATCACACGTGAGGCCAGCCATGGATTACTGACTTACCATGTCCTTTCAGCTTTCATGCAGTGATAAATATGAATTTTAAATGAGAAGACTTGCAACTCACTTGTTTTGTATGACTACGAATGCATTCGCATAGATTGCTTTATATCATTACACTTCAATAGCTCCATGAAAATAAGTGTGTCAGTCCAGCATGCACTCTCAAATTGTAACTTGTATTAGTGTCCACATTATAAGTATTGTATTTTGCACATTCCATAGCCATAGATTTAGTTTTTTCGTAAGATCTAACGCAGAGATTTCATTATTTGTGAGCAAATGTAGCA
>Ga0210040_10008135_pt1 | contig 12512 bp, 15 predicted proteins | sample CryGeyCG12114_NA_FD_185462 | JGI IMG/M metagenome (GOLD analysis project Ga0210040, IMG submission 185462) | Groundwater microbial communities from aquifer - Crystal Geyser CG19_WC_8/21/14_NA (SPAdes) (version 2) | ecosystem: Environmental > Aquatic > Deep subsurface > Groundwater | place: USA... | reverse complement strand
GTGGTGCAGCGAAAGAAACTGCGGGCTATTCCTGAACTTTATCGATCGTTTTTCGCTTTTCAGATTTAAGCTGCTTGAAGTGACTCGGAGTAAGCCCGGTAACTTTCTTAAACTGGTTGGAGAGGTGGGCAACACTGCTGTAACCCAGTGTAAAGGCAATCTCCTTCAGACTCAACTCGTTGTAGACCAGCAGCTCCTTTACCCGCTCAATGCGTTGCAAAATAAGGTATTTTTCGATAGTGATGCCTTCGAATGAGGAGAACAGGGTGCTCAGGTAATTGTAGTCGGTTCCGATTTTTTCGGCTATATAATCAGAAGTGTTCATGTGCAGTTCCGCTTCTTCTCCCCGGTGCACAAGTTCTATGATAGCCAGCTTCACCTGCTCTATCAGTTTGGTTTTGCGGTCATCGAGCAGTTCGAATCCGTTGGCAAGCATTACCTCGCGAATCTGCACCAGGTCTACGCTCTCGCCTGTGGTGGATATCTCCGCCTCCCCAAGCCCTACCTGCAGCACGGCGTAACCCAGTTTACCCAGTTCCTCCCTTACCACGCGCTTGCAGCGGTCGCAGACCATGTTTTTTATATATAATTTCACATTTGCCATAGCACAAAATTAACAGGAAAATCGGCAACACTGCTAGTGACACTCCAGTGGCGGCACGCAAGCTTAGTCTGATCCCTGACGCAGCTGAGCCGGCTGCCCTGAACTAGGCGATACCCATTCAATTACGGGGTCAAAACATTTTAAGTATATTAGCCATTCAACATATCAAGCTGTATGTCCTCTGAAGCACCCAAATACCTTTTTATATCCTTTCAGGAGGAAAATAAGCTGTTGCTGGCCCGCTGGCTCCGGAATGTAACCAGCGAAGAGTACCGGGAAGGTTCTACGCTGCTGAAAGAGCTGGTGCGTGAAAAGCAGGTAGCATACTGGCTGATGGACTCCCGCAGGCTGAGTAACGTGACGTTTGCAGACCAGCAGTGGATAAAACGTGAAATCGTGCCCGCCGTTATCTCCGCAGGCCTCCAGAAATTCGCAAGGGTGTTAACAGAGGATGTGTTCAACTATATATCCTTCGAGAACGTGATGCAGCAGGCGATAGAGGCGGACAACACACCTGTTGAGATCGCACAGTTTACTTCTTTGGAAGCTGCGCTGGCATGGCTGAATATGGATTAAGCAGCTGTTAATCCTCAATCAGCATGCCCATCTTGCCCTGCTGGTAGTCCCGCATGGCTTGTAGAATTTCAGATTGCGTGTTCATCACAAACGGTCCGTGCGAAGCCACAGGCTCCTGTAACGGCTCCCCGGCCAGCAGCAGCAGGCGCGTGCGCTCTCTGGCCGTAATGGTGCAGCCTTCTCCGTTCTGGTTTAGCAGCGCCAGGTGGTGGCCTTCGATAGGTCCGTAGCCTTCCAGTTGAACAGATCCATCCAGCAGGTAGAGGAAAGCATTATAGTGCGCCGGTACCGGAAAAGCATAGGTAGTCCCTGCCTCCATTTCCACCCGGAGCGCCAGGATGGGTGTCAGGGTTTTAATTGGCCCGTTTACCTCCTCAAACGTACCTGTTACCACTCTTACACGGATGCGGCCGCCGTCCAGTTGCAGCACCGGTGTGTCTTCGGCTTGTAGGGGAATGTACTGGGGCTGGTTCATTTTGTGCGCCTTCGGCAGGTTAACCCAAAGCTGAACAATTTCCTGTACCCCTCCCCGCTCCTGTATATCAGCCGGTGGCCGCTCGCTGTGCACCACTCCCATGCCTGCATTCATCCATTGGGTGCCGCCGGCATATACCACACTGTTGTTGCCACGCGAATCGCGGTGATGCACGCCGCCCTTATAGACGAAGGTAACCGGAGAAAAACCTCGGTGCGGGTGCGGGTCTACGCCCGACCTGTGCGGAACGGCTCCCTCGGGTAGCTTGCTTTCGTGGTGATGCAGCAGCAGGAACGGATCTATCTGCGCTACCTGCTGCGTCGGGAAAGGCTGTCGCACGGACATCCCTCCCATATCCACTATGTCGGCATATAACAGGCGGTTAACGGTTCGGTTCTTCATGTGCATTAAACAGTGAGGCATGCTTTATATATTTTATACGAATGCCTATGTTAATAGTAAATAACCAAAACTATGTAGCAGCGGCCCCGGTAAGAGCGCCAGGTTTCACCAGAAGGGGCGAAAGTCCTTCAGAAATTTGGATGCCGCTGTACAACGGTTAGCTGAACAGGAAAAACGTTTGTGAGTGAGTAACAGGGGAGCCTGCGTTAAAGGAGCTGGCGTGGAAGGTTATGACACAATACCGTTCAGAACGGCGAATTTGATGAGTGCGGCCGTGTTCTTTGTATGCGTCTTCTCAAGCAGGTTCTGGCGGTGCGTCTCAATCGTGCGCTTGCTGGTAAAGAGTTTTTCAGAGATCTCGGCGTTGGTGAAGCCTTCTGATATAAGTTGCAGCACTTCCATTTCGCGCTTCGACAGCTCTTTGAAAGGCAGTTTGTTATAAAACGGCTCTACGGCGGAAGGAGCGACACCATTTGTTTTGCGCAGAAGATCCAGGGTCAGGTTAGGGCTTATATACTGCACGCCGCTATCCACTAGCTTAATAGCGGCACTCAACTCCTCACGCCCAATGTTCTTCAGCAAATAACCCGCTACGCCAAACTCAAGCGTCTGGCGCACATAGCACTCGCTATCCAGCATCGACAACACCAGTACTTTCACGTCGGGGTGCTGGTCGCGGAGCCGCTTTATAGTAGCAAGGCCATCCATTTCTGGCATGCTCATGTCCAGCAGTACAATGTCGGCAGGAACATTTTCCAGCAACTCCAGCAACTGATTGCCATTGGCCGCCTCTCCTATAATCTCTATGCTGTCATCATCTGTCAGCAGCGCTTTAATGCCTTCTCTGAATAGTTTGTGGTCATCAGTGAGAACCAACTTTACCATAAATAATATCTATTTCTATATGCGCAGTACACGTTGTAAAAAGAGCGGCATTTTATTTTTTGCCTTTCGCCCTTCTTAAAACAATCATATTGGTTTAATGTTTTGATAAGGTAAAATCGATTAAAAATCTCTCTTGGCTCTTATCCAGCCAAATCCGAAAACCCAAAAATTTTATATAATGCCTCTTCTATATAGTTAAAGATAAAACGACAGGTCCGCTCAAAACTAATCTGAACAGCTACTTTACGTACAAATCGCTGAAAATTTAAGTATTTTTCACAAACTGAGGCTCCTGGCACTGAGACATTATTGCTTAAAGCTCGTTTTAAAGTTTATAATACAGGTACAGGATTTTGGCACACATTCAGGGCACTGAGTCGCAAGGACACGAGTTAAGTTTCTGGAACAATGTCGTACGGGTTATTCAAATATATAAAATGGCCCGCCTTCCAGGGAAAGCAGGCCATTTTAGTTGGCGGTTAAACCATTGAATTACCGGTTAGGATCCCGGTTTACATAGCCTCCCCGGTCTGCGTTGGCGGCATAGCGGCCGTGGTTGGTGTTGCCGCTAAAGCCTGAACCACCCGAACCAGAGGTGCCGCTACCGGAGGCCGCGTAACTTCCATTGTTTCCGGAGTAGCTGCCGTAGATGTTGTTCCCGAAGGAGCCGCCCCCATTGCCACTGGCATAGCCTTCTCCACCGCCAAAGTTCTTGCCGCCGTAGGTGCTGCCGGTGCCGGCGCCATAGCCATCACCAAAGCTACGCATGCTGTAGTTCGGCACGCCCCTGTCTGAGTGTACGGAGGAGCCGCCGCCGCCATAGCCAGAGGAAGACACATAATCATCCATGTTGCCGCCGCTGCCGCTCATAGAGCCGTAACCGGAGGAGCCGCCGAAGTCGCCGTTCGCGCTGTAGTTGGAGCCCCCGAATGCGGAACCGCTGTAGCCACTCATCCTTCCGGTGCCATACCCCTGCTCAAACTGGTTGTTGCGCTCCCGCTGCCTGTCACTTGCGGTGTTGTAGCGGTCAGATGTTCCGGCGAAGCTGGATATACCGTAACCCTGCCGCACATCACCAAGCGTGCCGCGGTCGCCCCTGGTGTTGCCATAGTAGTTCTGCTCCATGTCGTAGTCGCGGCTGCGGTAGTTGCGGAAGCGGTCACTGTCGTTGTTTCTGCCGGATTCGTGACCACGGCCGCCGGAATCATCCCGGCGGTTGCTGTTGTCCCGTTCGTATGCAGCATCTCTGTAGAAGTTGCCGTTGTCGTGATGGCTGCTCCTGTAGTCTCTTTCGAACTGTTGTTTCAGGCCCCTTTCCTCCCGGTTATACCGGCTGTCGTCATACCTGTTCGTATTGCTGTTGCCCCACTGGTCGTATCGGTTTCTGTCGTTTCTTTCCATAGTAGAATGTTTTGTTTTAGCTCATGTTCTTTTCCTATAAACGAAGCAAGGCAGGATCGGTTTATATGCAGCACGGTTCACGAAAAAAGCCTGCACCACGTGCAGGCTTTTATATGACTTATATGGCAAGTTTAACTACTTATCTGTCGCGGTCGGTGCGGTTTCTATAAGAGAACGAGTCGTTTCCACGGCCACGCGGATGGTAGTCACGCCCGTGGTTAAACCGCTCCTTCTGGTTGGTGCCGCCTCTGTTGCTGCGGCCATAGGCGCTGCGCTCCCGGTCTTCGTCGCGGTTGTTATAACCGGTGGAGCCGTAGCCGGTATGGCCGTAGTCCTGAAAACCGTTATCGTAGCCGGTACTGCCGCGGCCGGTGTCACCGTAACCTGCGCGCCCCTCGTCTCTGTCGTTGTAACCATTTCCTGCAGATCCACCGCTGTTTTCCCTGAAACCGCGGTTGTCGTTGCTGCCGCCATAGCTGCCGTAGTTGCGGCTGCTGTAATCGGCAAAGTTACCGTAGCCGTTCCTAACATCGTTCGACTGGTTCCTGTCACGTCCCGAGTTGCGGGGCCCATGGTCGCGGTTCGGGCCATAATTGGAATGGCCGTAGGCAGAACCTCCGCCGTAAGTGCTGCCTCCTTCGCCGTAGCGGGTGCCGCCGCTAAAATCGCCGTAGGCCCTGGTATAGTAAGAGCCGGTCTGGCTGTTGCTGTTATGGCTGTCGCGCTGCGATTCGCCATGGCTGATGCGGTCAGCCCCCATGCGGTTCGTGCGGCGGTTTCCGTGTTCGTCGAAGTCTGCGTAATGGTTGCGGTACGAGCGGTTATTTTGCTGCTGGTCTCTGTTCATAGCTTTTGTGTTTGATGTATGGTACTTACACTTATAACGCAGGTCAACTGGGCATGTTCTGTTTTGTTAATCCTGTACCGGCAGCCACTGCGTCAGTCCCCTGCGCCGGCAAAGAACTCTGACCTTCGGAAAAGGGTATACAACAGATCGACTAAAACTGGCGAACATGGAGCATCAGATTTACATTGGCACCTCGGGCTGGCACTATAAGCACTGGATGGGGACGTTTTATCCTCCAGAAGTAAAGCAAAAACAGTTCACAGACTACTACACCCGCTTTTTCAGGAGCGTCGAGGTCAACAACTCTTTTTATAAGCTGCCTTCTGCCGCCACCTTTGCCAGCTGGCGGGCTTCTGTGCCGGAAGATTTCCTGTTCGCCGTCAAAGCGAGCCGCTTCATCACCCACATGAAAAAACTGAAGGACCCGCAGGAGAGCATTGCCCGCTTCTTCGGCAACGCCAACGCCTTGGAGGAGAAGCTGGGCCCGGTGCTCTTCCAGCTGCCGCCCGGCTGGGCCGTAAACGTAGACAGGCTCCGGGACTTTCTGCAGCTGCTGCCCCCCTATTACCGCTATACATTTGAGTTCAGGCACCACAGCTGGTACGCGCCGGAAGTGCTGGAGCTCCTCCGAAACTTTAATGCCGCTTTTTGTATTTATGAATTGGAGTGGCACCTGTCGCCGATGGAAGTGACGGCTGATTTTGTGTATGTCCGGCTGCACGGTCCGGAAGGGAAATACGCGGGCAGCTACAGTGAGGACACGTTGCGCTGGTGGGCATCAAACTGCCTGGCGTGGCGCAACCAGGGTTTATCCGTTTATATATACTTCGATAACGATCAACTGGGCTATGCTGCTTTTAACGCCAAACGCCTGCAGGATCTGGTGCGGGAACAAAGCTGAGCTCGGGCCTGAGGGCGCCGGTGATGCAGCACAAAATCAGGACTTTGTTATGTAAACTGCCCTTTCAATCGTAAATTTGCGCCTACAACATTTGTAGCAACAAAAATCAGTAAAATGAATAATATAACAACCGATATATGCATAGTGGGTGCCGGGCCGGTAGGGTTATTTGCCGTGTTTGAGGCAGGCCTGCTGAAGATGCGCTGCCATGTAGTCGATGCGCTGCCTGCCGTGGGCGGGCAGCTTTCTGAGATATACCCCAAGAAACCCATATATGATATTCCGGGCTTCCCCGAAATACTGGCCGGTGACCTGGTGAAGAACCTGCAACAGCAGATCGCGCCCTTCCACCCTACTTTTACTTTGGGTGAGCGCGTGGAGAACCTGGAGAAGCTGGACGACGGCTCTTTCATCGTCACGACGGTGGACGGCACGGAGATAGCCTGTAAGGTGGTGGTGATTGCCGGTGGCCTCGGTTCTTTTGAGCCACGCAAACCCGCCATCGAGAACCTGGAGAAATTCGAAGGACATGGCGTTACTTATATGGTGCGCGACCCGGAGCTCTTCCGCGATAAGCGCGTGGTGCTGGCCGGTGGCGGCGACTCCGCCCTCGACTGGGCCATTTATCTATCCGGTCTTTGTCAGCAACTGACGCTGGTGCACCGCGGCACCACCTTCAGAGGCGCCCCGGAATCGGCGGACAAAGTGGCTAGCCTGGCCGAAGAGGGTAAGCTGAATTTGATCCTGAAGTCTAATGTGACGGAGGTACACGGTGAGGAGGAACTGCACTCGGTTACCGTGATGGTAGACAACGCCACGCCGCAGCAGATCGAGGCAGACTACTTCATCCCGCTGTTCGGCCTGGTGCCAAAGCTCGGGCCGCTCGAGAACTGGGGGCTGGAACTGGATAAGAACGCCATCGTGGTGAATACGGAAGATTACTCCACCAATATACCCGGCGTTTACGCGATCGGCGACATCAACACATACCCCGGTAAGTTAAAGCTTATCCTGTGCGGCTTCCACGAGGCAGCTTTGATGGCCCAGAGCGCTTACAACATAATAAACCCAGGTAAGAAATTCGTGCTGAAATACACGACGGTAAACGGCATACAGGAACTACAGGCATGACAGACACTATCAATATATATGTAGAGCAGGAAAGCGGTGAGCGTATTGCCCTCGAAGCGCCTACCGACATGGGCCTCTCGGTCATGGAAGTGCTCAAGGCAAATGAGTTTGACATACAGGCTGTTTGCGGTGGCATGGCTATTTGCGCCACGTGCCACGTGGAAGTACTGGAAAGCGGGGAGCTGCCGGAGATAAGCGACGACGAAGCCTATATGCTGGAATCGCTGCCGCACGCCACCGACAGCAGCCGCCTGAGCTGCCAGCTGCGCGTAAACCCGGAGCTAGATGGCTTGGTGGTGCGCATTATGCCGGAGGCGTAAAGCATATACAGCAGTAGCAGCTTAGCTGCTACTGCTGTGGTCTTGAGATTCTGAAACAGGCACTGCAACAGCGGTGCCTGTTTTTTATGTCATAAGTAAATCATGTAATGCTTATTATTTAGTTAAGATCATTTAAATCAGATAAAATCAATATAATCATTATATTACAGTTCTCTAATTATTTAAACTGTATGAAAACAAACATGAAAAAATTGGTAGCAACAGTCTGCTTTGCGCTTTAATGAGCTGGCGCGTTTGCGCAGACCTCAAAGGGTACATGAATACCGCAGCGAAACATTAACGATGGCTGATGAATGGTGTTTTGAGAGGCAAACAACCTCAGATAAAGCAATTAGCGCTTACCTGAGGAAGTACGTGTTTTTATCAGACAAGCTAGCGTTCACTGGAAAAGGAGAAATGAATTACAGCACCTCTACTAGCACGCTCAACAGCTATAAAAACAAAGATAAACGTAACTTTTAAATCAATATCAACAAGTTAGAGAACTCTCAATTTGAAGTTGCGGTCCGACCAGGCCTGTCTTTTTCCTATCTGAGAATATTAGCTTAAATACCACCTACGGCACCTTGAGCTTTGCATTATACTCTTCAGATTATAAAGCTTGGCAAAACTATCAGGATGAGCCAGAATATGATGGGAGTAAGATGGAAGTAAGATTAAATCAAATAAACAAAGCTTAAACTTATCAACTTCCAGTTTTACATAAGGTCTTACTACTTCTTTAAAAAAAAAGAAGTACAAAAGCAAAGAGCCTAAGCATATAGCATGCTCTGGCTCCTTGCTTTACTACAAAATAACCTACCACCCGCTCGCCAGCACATCGGCAATGTGCATGGTTTTAATCGGTTTGTTCTGTTTCTGTATATAGGCTTCCAGATGCATCAGGCAGCTGGTGTCGGTGGACACGATGTAATCTGCGCCGGTGGCAATGGCGTTCTCCACTTTCTGCTCGGCCATGGCCGTGGAAATCGCCTCGAACTTTACGGCGAAGGTGCCGCCAAAGCCGCAGCAGGTTTCGTTGTCCTCCATCTCCACCAGTTCCAGCCCCTCCACATGGCTTAGCAGGGCGCGTGGCCCTTCCTTGATGCCGCACTCGCGCAGGCCGCTGCAGGAGTCGTGGTAGGTGTAGCGGCCACGCAGGGCAGCCCCCGGAATATCCGTCACGCCAAGCACGTCCGTCAGGAACTCCGTCAGTTCATACACTTTCTTCTGCATGGAACGGTACTTCACCAGGTTCGACGACTTCACGAAAATATCCTGATAAGCGTTGCGCACCATGCCGACACAGGAAGCCGACGGCGCCACGATATACTGTGCTGTTTCATTGGAGAAATCATCCAGAAATTTGGTGGCCACCTCGCGGGCTTCGTCAAAAAAACCAGCGTTGAATGCAGGCTGTCCGCAACAGGTTTGGTTAAGGTTATAGTTTACCTCGCAACCCACTTTCTCCAGCACTTTCACCATGTTCATGCCCGTCTCCGGGTACAGCTGGTCTACGAAGCAGGGGATAAATATATCTACAATTATTCTTCTTGCCATAATCAGGAAAACACAGCGCCGGACTGGGCCATTGCGGCTGCAAACGCTGCTTTGTTCAGGTTCAAATTTAAGCCAATATTTTCGAAGTAAGCGATCAAATTTTCTGTGGCCATGTTGCCGGTCAGCTCATCTGCCGCCATCGGGCAACCCCCGTAGCCGCGCAGGGCCCCGTCGAAGCGCCGGCAGCCCGCTTGGTAAGCGGCAGTCACTTTCTCCTCCCAGGCAGACGGGGTGGTGTGCAGGTGCGCGCCGAACTCTATCTCCGCAAAAGCAGGGATAAGATGCCCGAACAGATATGATATATTCTCCGGGTTCGATACGCCGACAGTGTCTGACAGGGAAATGATCTTTACCTGCAGTTGCTGTAACTCCTCCACAAAGCGGATAACCGTTTCGGCATCCCAGGGATCGTTGTACGGGTTGCCGAAGCCCATGGATATATACGTCACCAGCGTTTTGCCTTGTTGCTGACAGATGTCCTGTATCCGGGCAAGCTGCTGCATCGCCTCCGCGATGCTTTTGTTAGTGTTGCGCTGTTGAAAGGTTTCCGACACCGACAGCGGAAAACCTATATATTCCATCTGTTTGTGCTGCGCGGCATCCTCGGCGCCCCGCACGTTGGCAACAATCGCCAGTAGCTTAGATGAAGTACTTTCTATTTCCAGGTTCGCCAGCACCTCGGCCGTGTCACTCATTTGCGGAACTGCCTTCGGCGACACAAAGCTCCCGAAATCAATTGTATCAAAGCCTACGCGGAGCAGTTGATTGATATAATCAATCTTTTGCTCTGTCGGGATAAAGGCTTTGATGCCTTGCATAGCATCACGGGGACACTCAATTAACTTCATCATGTTTAAACTCATAAAGATAGGCGTAGCCATCAACCAAAGATACAAAAATCAGCCAACGGAAAGTCTAAAATGTAATGTATGCCTGCTGCATCAAGCTGTCATTTATGATCTGTTCCCTACCTCCCTCTTGTAAATCAGTGCCAGCAGACGCTGATTCCACACAATGATACCCTTATAGCAGGCGGCACCTCCGGTACTGACAGGCGTAAAATCTCTACTGCCGCCATACGCCCGCTCTACGTTTACTCCCGGCGCTGTTTTGCAAGGCACGTGGTACTGCTGCGCAAGCCCGTCCTTGTACACCTGCGCCCGCTCCTGCGTAGCCTGCTTCCCTCCCAACTGTTCGGCAAAATCGCGGGGCGTGATTTTAACGTATATATCACTGTGGATCACTTGGCATGGCGCACGGCTGATGATGCGATTCAAGTCCAGAAAAAACACTAAGCAGTAAGCTGATGCCCGTTTCCTACACTCCCACTCCCAAAGCACCTGGCCCTGAAGGCAAGCAGCCACCCGTGGCCCAACTGGTGCAACGCCAGCGGACCTTCTTTGCCTCCGGCAAAACCCTTGACCTGCAGTTCCGCCACGAGCAACTCCGCCTCCTGCAGCAGGCCATCAGGCAAAACGAGCAGCTGCTGTTCCACGCGATGTATGCAGATTTCAGGAAGCCAGCCTTTGAATCTTTCGGGACGGAGGTGGGTTTTGTGGAAATGGAACTGAAGCTAACGCTGAAGAAGCTGGAGCAATGGTCAAAGCCGAAGCGGGTGAAGGAGACGTACATTAATTTTCCGGGGCGCAGCTACATTTACTCTTCCCCATACGGCCTGGCCCTGCTCATTGGCCCCTGGAATTACCCGTTCAATCTCCTGATGGCGCCGCTCATCGGTGCCATGGCAGCCGGTAACTGTGTTATCCTGAAACCCTCTGAAATTGCCGCCCACACGTCTGCTGCGATTGCCAGAATAATACGCGAAACGTTTGATGAAGCGTATATAGGGGTAGTGGAAGGAGGTGTGGAAGTAACCCAGCAGCTCCTGGCGCAACGCTACGACTATATATTTTTCACGGGCAGTACCCGCGTCGGGCAGATAGTGATGAAAGCCGCTGCAGAGCACCTCACGCCGGTCACGCTGGAACTGGGTGGCAAAAGTCCTGCCATCGTGGCCGAGGATGCGGACCTGCAACTGGCTGCCCGCCGTATAGCGTGGGGCAAGTTCATGAATGCCGGGCAAACCTGCGTAGCCCCGGATTATATCCTGGTACAGGAGCAGGTGAAAGAGGAACTGGTGCATCATATTACCCGGTGTTTGCGCGAATTTTACGGCGATGCCCCGGAAAAGAGCCCGGACTTTGCCCGTATCATCAACGACAGGCACTTCGATCGGCTGAAGCGATACCTGCAGAACGGAGTGGTAATCGCCGGCGGGCAAGCAGACAGCGGCAGCCGTTATATAGCCCCTACCCTGCTCGACCAAGTGAGGTGGGAAGACCCCGTCATGGAGGAGGAGATTTTTGGCCCCATTTTACCGATCCTGACGTACAAAACCCTGAAAGAGGCTATAGCGGTTGTAAATGCCCACGAAAAGCCACTGGCGCTTTATTTCTTCTCCTCCAACAACAGGAAGAAGGGGATCGTGTTGCGTTGCACCCAGTTTGGCGGGGGCTGCATCAACGATACTGTCTCGCACCTTGCAAACCCGGAACTGCCCTTCGGCGGAGTGGGAAGCAGCGGCATGGGCAGCTACCACGGCAAGGAGCAGTTTCGACCTGTTCTCACATAAAAAAAGCGTACTCCACCGCGGCACCTGGCTGGATCTGCCATTCCGCTACCCTCTTACCTCAACCGCCTGCCCATGCTCCGCAAGTTCTTCCACTGGCTCTAACACTGCCTGTTGCTTCACCTTCGGGCTGTACTGCCGCCAACCCGGCAGCCGCTATCCCCGTTTTAAAAAGGCGGGAACCGGCAACCTAATAACAAGAGATTCAGCAAGCACGAACAAATAAAATAAAGCAAACGGAAAATCTTGTGGCGTACCTTGATGAATCGCTCATACCTCTGGAGGATGTGATAAAAAAGTACCTCCACGCAGAGCACGCTATTCAACTGCTGGAGGTAGAACTGCTAACGCAAAGTAGCACAGCGGCGACCAAGCCTAACAACAGCTTAGCGCCTGGTATGCCAGGAGAGCGGTCGGCAGAACCACAGCAGGAGAAGCAACAGCGCATGGAAGCGTTGCTGGAACAGTACCGGCAGCTACGGGCGCAGGTAGTGCAAATGCTCCCGGAGCAGAACAAATTCTTTTTATTGAACCTGGGGTATGGCCCCAGCATGGTGGGTTACTTCACCATAGATCACGAAACAAGGCAACCGCTGCCGGAGCCGGTTCTTCGGGTGGTGCATTAGGGCTTTTCGCTGCCGTTGAGGCAGTAAAACACGTACGCACGCCCCGCCACTTCCTTTTTAACAGATATAAAACTTAATGGGCTTACTTTTACTCTACTTATTCATTGCCTTGTTCTTCTCGTTCATATGCTCCGTTTTGGAAGCTGTACTGCTGA
>Ga0210040_10008134_pt1 | contig 12512 bp, 9 predicted proteins | sample CryGeyCG12114_NA_FD_185462 | JGI IMG/M metagenome (GOLD analysis project Ga0210040, IMG submission 185462) | Groundwater microbial communities from aquifer - Crystal Geyser CG19_WC_8/21/14_NA (SPAdes) (version 2) | ecosystem: Environmental > Aquatic > Deep subsurface > Groundwater | place: USA... | reverse complement strand
GAATTGAGGGTCGGCATGATGCGCGGGAGGACGAGAATATTGTCTTCAACGGATATGAACTTCAGGAACTTGAAGTCTTCAATTAATCGTAAATTTGAGCTTCACGGAAGCTTTCGGTCCTTAATTAAGTACTCCCACACCGTTTCTTATGCGGTTCTGGTCCCAGCAACGCGCGGCTACGTAATCCCGTAAGCAAGGTACCATATGCGTGCGCGCAACGTCATAATGAAAGCTGCTATGGCTGATTTTGGTGTTGCGGGGCGGGCTTGAGGGGCTGAGGAAGCATGCAGGCTGGGGAGCTATGGCCAGCGAGATCTGAGATCCGATCGCGGGGAGATCGATCGAGGAACGCGTGGGGATTAGTAAGCACGACTCATCTTCGGGAAGAACGTACCCACGCAACGTCTCTCTACTACTTTAGCACATCAAAGTTGACTATTTGTATGAATCGTTATCAAAACCTATACCTAGTATACCTTATTCCTTAGTTCTTCTTCGACAGATTTCCCTATTAGATCAGCGTGCGCTTGGCTTCGCGGCGATAGGTACACAGGGAACGGCGACTCTTGTAAATGGTGGTTGAGTTGTTGGCTATCCACTGGACCGGCCTACAATAGTCAGCATCGCCCACTCAATGCAAAGAAGGGCAGTGACTTACGGGTGCAGCATCAAAGCAGTATATCATCTTGGCCAACGCAAGGAACAACTCCTGATGCGCAATTTTATACCCAACACAGACTCTCCTGCCTCCACCGAACGACCACAGATCCTCAGTAATATTGAGCTCCCTCCCTTGCCAGCGCTCAGGAAGAAATTCTTGCGGGCGACCAACTTCGCTCGCAACAGCAAACGAGTTGATCACAAAGTCTGTTCCGGCAGGGAATGTGTACCCTTCGAAATGGATCGGCTTCGTGGAGTGATGCGAAGGGATCAATGGTACCACTGGCCTCCAGCGCATGGCCTCCTTGATGATGGCTGAGATATAGGGAAGTTTGTTCATGTCCGCAATTCGTGGCAACCTTCCCGCAACACCCAGCACCGAATCAAGGTCACTGCGCGCCTTGTCAACCACTTGTGGGTGGCAAAGCGTAGCCATCATCAAGACGTTATGAGCTCTCCGCACATTGTCACTGCCGGCAGCGACGATAGAAGTAGCCAAGTACATGGCTTCTTCATTGTTCGTAGCGAACTTCGTGTGCGACTTGAGCAGGACGTCGCGCACGAAGGACGGCGGCGCTTCCGCGTTCTCAATGTCCGTCTTAACAGGCGCCCACCACTTTTCAAACACACTCATGTGATCGTCGCCTCTGCGTTTCCAGAAGTTACGGTACGGTTGGAATACTCCAATGGAGGGGAAGAAGTCGAAGATGCTGGCGTAGATGCTAAGGATAAACTCGACGGTTACGCGACGGAACTCGTCAAGTTCGTGCTGAGTTTGCTTGGGCTTCTCGCCCACGACAACCCGGTGGATGACAGAGTAGGCGTAGTCGTAGTGGTGGCGGAACCATTGCTCTGGCGTGCGAAGATAGCTTTGCAGCAACCTCGTGCTCTCTTCTTCCTGGACGTGGCCGTAGGTTCTGGTGGCAGTGCCGCTGAGCAGATGATGCATGAGCTGACGCCCCTCTATCCATTGCGCCGTCTTCTTGAGAACGGTACGGTTGTTGCGACTCACGAGACCAGCTGATACAGGCAAGTCGGGTCGCTCGCCTGTGACGGCGGCTTGCTTTGCGATGATCTCCTTGACGACGCGGTTACTGTTCAGGAAAACCCATGTTCGTGCTCCCATCTTGACGGTCGTCATTTCGCCATAGGATGCAACTTCTTGTGCCTGGTAAAATCAGCTGTGGTAATGTGAGATTCGGGTAGGACTTACAAATTGCGCGAATGTGGACGGGTTTTTCCGTGCTTTGAAAAACCACGGTATGTTTCCGACGAGTGGCCAGCCTTTTGGACCCGGTGGCAGCCGAGTTGTTTTGAAGGCGAAGAGCTTGGAGGACTTTCCATTCAAAGTAAAAAGTACGGCCACGACCGGCAGTATGGAAAGCAAGATGTTAGCGAAGACCTTGCTATGGAAGATCCCAGAACCAAATTCGCGGGAATCGTATTCCGCAGCATGATTTGCCAACGACTTCACTGAGAATAGGGAATGGTTGACCACTGATGTCGCCATCGAAGCGATGGACTGAAAGGGATAGATGCTGGTTGCCATAGCAGGCAGTCGATATCGCAATTAGTGTGTTGCAGAACATAAGCCTGGAAGCTTGCTCAAAGTATGTATGATCCTGAGCAACGAAGCTAAGGACCTATTACAGCACTGAAGAATCCAAGTAAAACTCAATATCAGTTGGGCACAATACGCGTGGAAAAGTCGTTATGCCAGCTACGGCGTTCAGATGTGACAACCAGGGTTGGCGCCAGCGAAACGTTCAGGGTGGCAGTCGTCATGCCGATTATGCTCTGCACGGACAGGTTTGTAGCCCCCAAAATTCCTCGTCGGGGTTTTCGTGGATCGTTCTTGCATTTAATTACATGCCCGATGACGCCAGTTCTGACACTGTGCCTTAGGCGAAATGCTCCTCGCTTCGTCGACAGGGGAGCCCATGCAACGCTCCATGCGCCATGTTCTACCGTCGACAAGGAGGTCCGGGAGATTAGCCCTCGGTTGACTGTACTCCCGTTGTGGACAAGCTTGTGGATACAAGAGCACTTGGGAACGGAGCTGACTCCCCCCCATATCCATCCATCCGTGAGCGAGAGTCTCTGCGCTCAGCATTGACCGGCACCCGAATCATCAAGCCTTTGCTTCCTCATACCCAAAAGACTCTAAATTTTGCCGAGCAACGCGTACGGACGATCAAATTGCACACAAACCTTCTTTCGGCCGACCCTTGCGAACCATAGGACGCCGTGTTACTCCAGACAAGCTTCAGTCGAAACATCTCTAGCTAGGTAGATTGGAACACCATCTGTCCTCTAAAAGATGTCCAATGATGCGAAAGCCGATTTGTACCGCAAGAAGCTCGATGAATTGTACGTCCTCATCCAGCGACTTCGGCCATCTTCTCCTCCAGAGGAATTCGAAAGCTTTGCTCAATGTTTCACGATAGATTGCACGGTGTATCTGAAGAGCATGAACATGCATCGCATGCCGGGCATCTCTCGCGTTGAAGCGATAGAAGACATCAAGGAAGTGCTTGAAAAGGTCCACATTCTGGAACGCGAAGTACTCCATTTTTCGCTCGCATCGGACGGACACACTGTGTTCTGTGAGACCAAGCAACGCATCAACGTCATGGGCGACATCATCGAGCCGTTCTTCGAAACCGAGGTGGCCACTTTCGACGACACAGGCATGATCAAGCAGCTCAAGATTTATAGCTGCTGGAGCCCGATTGTGGATATAGTGCAGAGAAAGACGGGCAAAGGCCCGTATGCTGAAGGCGAACGCAGGGAACAGTTTGAGGCATATGTGAAGCAGATGGCGATGACGAAGATCCAAAAGCGCATGGCGAGACTAGATGCTGAAAAAGCGGAATCAGTGCACGGTGGTGTGGGCGCAAACTGTTGTACATGAACAAAACATGCGGCAATCTAATTCTTTTGCTGGAGACTTCGATACACACACTCAATGCGTGATAGACCCTTTTGCCGCTCCTCTGCATCCACCGCAAAGGTTATCCGCATCCAACCTCTCTGGCTCGAAGTGACATGGTATGCTAGGCCCGGGGCTACCATCACCCCAGCCTCGGTGTACCGGTGGAAAGCTGCCATCTCTTCTTGCACGGATGTTGCGTTTGGTGCTAGTCTGCAAAATACAGCGACTGCTGCATTACAGGGGAAGTATTCAATACCAGTACGCTTAAGACGACTCGTTGTCGCGATGTAAGCATCTCGAAGCTTCTTCCTGTTCGACTGGATCAGGTCCGATACTGTTGGTGATCCCAATAGCTCTTTCGCAAAGAGCGTTGACAGAACGGAAACATGGACGGAAGAGGTGAGCGCTACGGAGTCTACAACACCTTTGTGTCTCGTCAATACACATCCCTAGGCACATTAGATAAGCCCAACAACAAACGTTATACTTACGAGTCTGACTCCGCTTGCTGCAAAATCCTTACTCAAGCTCCAGATCAAGTGGATGCGAGTCGGATCAGCTCCGAGCAGTTCAGGATCTATACTAAGAATAGAAGTAAACTTCGGTGCATTCTCGAGATCTGGAGCGTCGAATTCGCTCAGACCGAAGACTTCATCGGAGACCAGGTGAATATCATGCTTCTCGCAGAACTGGATGCAACGCTTCAGTACATCTTTCGAGTAGCACCTCCCAAGTGGATTATGCGGATTGGAAAGTACTAGTGCTCTAATCCTCTGTTCCGAGGTTTGAAGTGCATTCTCCAGCGCATCGATCAGCGCAGGTCCAAGTGAGTCCTCAAAATCGGGTACGTCAACCCCAAGGGGAGTCACACCGGAATGTCCGGTGAAGAAGGCATCGTATCCAGCTGTAGTATTCAGTATCGCATCTCGCATCTCGCATCTCGCATGTTGTGCAAGTTTACTTACACCAATATGGTGTTGGAACGAGCACTGCATCTCCGTCATCGCAAAGCGTGTACAAGATGGTGTCTAGACACGCAGCTGCACCGGCTGTGACCGCCAGATGTTTAGACTCTACTGCAAAGTAGGGACAGAATTGCGTATTGAACAGTTTCGCAAGCAACTCCAGAAGTTGGTGATCGCCCCAAAACCCTTTGGGCCAGTCAAGATGCTGTTCGAATCAGATAAGATCCACACTAGACGCGTGCTCTACGTGGGTCCATACTTCAGCTTGTAATGACTTCGAAATAGCTTTTTTGACGACCTCGAATATCTCATCGCGAATCAAATGATTTTCGGCCATGGACAGATTCACCTGGTTCGGGTCGGACGTCGGTTCCAGGATCGCCCGAGGTATCTTGGAAATGATTTTTTCGACATTGAATTGACCTCTTTTCGAAAGACTGCCCATCGTGGACGAGAATACTGGCTTGGTAGGTCGCGAAAGCCGGAAAAGGGCACTAAGCTTGACGACTACATGTACGCAAGTAAAAGGTAACATCAATTCTCACCACCTACCAATAGACTGCTGAACGAGGGCTCCGTGCTTCCGCAGGATGACATTGCCCTTCGTCAAAACTCCGCCCAATCCTGCTCGCGCGCTACATCACGGATGCGCGGGGTCTTCGAGAGCCAACCTTGGAACCTTGGAAGGGTCTGCATATCGCCCCCACACTAGATCAGCAGACTTTGACAAGGGCTATATGCATATGCAGGTCCTCCAAAAAGGACGGCCCCCCGAAAAAAGGTGGAGAAACCCGTTACCTACGTACACATCGAGACTAGGGTGAAGAAGGTCGGGCTCCGAACAGTTCATCTATTTCGGACTCCGTTCGTGCCTACTGCTGTGCACCCTCCCAAGGTATTTTCAATCTTGCAATATTGATTTGGCTGAGACAGTGACATTCGGGTTCGTCGCATCCGTTGTACGTTATGGCGCGGCAGACGCATGCTTGGCCGCAGCAGCAGTTTCCTTGAGTATTGGAGAGGCACACTCGACGGACGTTGCGCCCTCAAGATGGGTAGACGGACGTATAGCCGCCCATTGGACTAAGTATTTCTTCTTAATCTTCGCTCGTCATTTGGGCCTGATATTACCCCTTCGTCAAACTCCGCTCTATTGGCTTCTCGCTTTCCCTCCCATCCCAACGATATGGCTCAGAAGTCTCCAAATGCTCCAATAACTGGGTTAGACAAGAAGTCACCGTCTATGCGCGCCACCCACCTCAACCGCAACCCAAGTGCTCGGGCCACGAAAGCGAAGCATGCAGAGAACAACTCTTCACATCTGTGGGATCATCTCCCGCCTTATAAACCTCCTCAGACTACGTTGTTCAAGACCATCCCAGATACGCTCATCCCTTACGCTGAGTTGATGCGACTTCACAAACCTGCGGGATACTTCGCATTCTTCTTTCCACATCTCACCGGTACGCTCGTGGCAGCTTCTCGAGGTCCCGTTACACCAACACCACAAACTCTTGCGAGAATCATCCTTTCCCATGCCGCAGCCAACCTGTTCCTCCGGGGCTCTGCATGTACGTACAACGATGCCTTGGATGGACCTTTCGACCGGCTCGTTGAGCGTTGCAGACATAGGCCAGTAGCAAGAGGCGCAGTCAGTCCGTTTAGCGCCCACGTCTTTGCAGCTGCGCAAGCCGTGGTTTGGATCGCAATCTTAGCTACTTTTCCTCCGGAGACAGTGAGCACTGCCGTATGGCTCGGCTTGACCATGCTTCTGTACCCTTGGTGCAAACGCTTCACCAACTATCCACAGGTGGTGCTGGGCTTCTCACTCGCCTTGGGCCAAGGTATTGGCGCTGGCGTTGTCGGCTGGGATGTCCTCGCTGAGGAAGACGCGTGGAAACGGATTGGGATCATGACCTTGTATCTCAGCGCAGTATTGAACGCCATGGTCTATGACACAGTCTATGCATGCCAGGACCTGAAAGATGATCTCAAGGCAGGAGTCATGAGTATGGCTATTGCCTGCATGGGCTGGACGAAGCAGTGGCTGGGCCTCTTGAGCTTCTTCGAAATCATTCTGCTGGTCATTGCTGGATATGCGATGGAATTTGACGGCGCGTATTGGCTAGTGACGGTTGGAGGAACTGCGGCTGTGCTGATCCGTATGTTGGCGACGTGGAAAATTGAGGATCGTGCAGATTGTTGGTATTGGTTCTGCCACCTTATCTGGTACACCGGCGGAACTATTTGTGGTGGGCTGGTGGGCGAGTACGTCCAGAAACTATTGACAGTGTGAAAAGATAGATCGCTTATGATGTATATGACTTATTCTCTTTGCAATTTACAAAGTTAGCAGATTGTTTATGCTGCCTTAACAATACTGAGTATAAACTGACATATAAACCTGGTGGCTCGGATTGCTTACCGGGTCGCTAGCCCTTAGCCATTGTCATAGTAGAACGGCGAAAATTAGCAAGCACGATTGGTGAATATATAGTAACGTCACCAAGGAAGTCACTCTTCGATAAATTGCAACAAGGGCAGAGAGCCACGCTTGACATTCAATCTCAGCACGCATGATACACTGAGAGATAGCAGACACATGATGCTCATTATTCACGAGATACCATCTCAAAACAATACAACCCATTCTACTTAGACATCGACCATTGCCAGAATGTCTCGTACAGTCGGCTTCTCATACACGAGCTTGACCTGAAGTTCATCAACACCAGGATGCTTCTTCGTCAGATACCCGTTCAAGACGTGAACCAAGCTTTTGACCTGCAGTGAGTCCAATCCAGCGTCAAAGAGATTGGTGTCATCAGAGAGATCAATAGTTTCGAGATTCTCCGACAATTCATCGTAGATCAAGGCCCGGATATGTTTGATAGGAGGATCGATGCCATTAAAGAGGTTGTCGCTGGTGCCGTTTGTCAGAGGCTTGGAGTTAGGCTGAGAACCTGCAGCTCCGCCAGTCAGGCCAAGAAGCATCTGAGAGAACGCCTTTTGAATGGCTGCATCGAGGAAACCTGGGAGAGTTTTCGCGAGCGCTTTTTCAATGCGTGCGTCAAGGTCTTCTAGATTAACATTTTGTGCTGCAGGCACAGATGGTTCGGGGACAACTGCTTTCGGAGCGGTCGCAGTTACTGCTTCCTCAGTCACCGCTTCCTCAGTCACCGCTTCCTTGGTGATTGTCGGCTGAACTCGCTCATAGAGCTCTTCAAACTCTGCCTTATACAACTGCAAAGCTCCTTGCCTTTGCACGCTCCCCTTTCCTGCTCTAGGAATGGGCTTTTCCGGCTTCGTCAGGATAACAAAGTGCTTCATGATTCGACCATGGGCAGGACAGGCACGGTTGGCCTCGAGTACCGTCGGCCAGACGTCCTTGATGAGCTGCTCCTCTTCTTCCCTAGTCCGAGGGTAGACGTGGGGCTCGATTAGAAGCGAGGCTTGGAATTTGCCTTGTCCACCAATGAGAGCAGATTTGACTTTGGGATTCGTGGAGATAGTGCTCTCCATGGTGATGGGGTTGAGCTTTTCGGCTGTTGTGAAGGCAATGATGTCGTCTGTTCGCGCTCGGAAGGCCCAAGACTGCGGGCTGGTGGGGTGCTGCTCGAAAAGATCGCCAGAATTGAAACTCTGCTTTTCCGGAAACGTGGAGAAGACACCCTGGAAAATCGCGCGTTTCGGATCTCTATTAATGATGAGTTCATGATATCCGGACTCCTCGTGCTCGACAAAGGAGTGGCCCAGACTCTCACTAATAGTAAGGTACGACCAATCGGCAGGATTGTCGTTGATCTCAAGCGGATGAAGTGCTGTCTCGCAAGAGCCCATCAAGGTCATCAACTTGATACGCTTCGTCACCTCATTTCCGACCTCAGCTGGCAATGCACCTCCGACGTATGATAGGAACTTGATGTTTGAGAGCATGGTTTCATAGTAGTCAGTGTTGTTGAAGCAGTCTACGATCAACGCAGGTGCCAACAGCGCTCCATCCAGATTACCGTATTTGTACACTTCGTTCATCAGATTGGCGTTGAGAGGCTCTGGGGGTGGAATAACAGACGTGACTCCGGCAAAGATGTTGTATCCAATGGCAAAGGTCAAGCATGCTGCATGGAACAGAGGAAGGGCTAGGAAGTATCGCTTGCCTTTGAGGAAATTGACGAGTGTGGGCTTCCCGCTAAGAGATGGGATGAGCTGGTGCGCATCATTGCAGGCAAACGTCCCGTATGTGACGAATACGGGCTTGGGAATACCCGTCGAACCAGAGGTGTGAAGGACGCAGAATGGTGTGTCTTTGGCGTCTTCCCAGGTCAAGGTGAAAGGGATGTGCTTCACCTTGTCAAGGTCCTCGAAGAAGTAGTGGAGTGGCGGGATTGGTATTTGCTTCTTGAAAGGCAAAGTCTTCAGAATCTGGCCCAACATGGTCGGAGCATGATCTGGTACCAGAATGGTATCACATAGTGCCTTCTCCGCAATAGATTGATGTGCTTCGATACTATTGCGATGGGAGCTGAAGAAGGGCTACAGTGTACCAGAGTTGAATTAGATTCTGTCAATAATGCAACATGCGGGAAATGCTTACAATGTGACCAGCTTTGGGAGTGCCTAGGATGACTAACAGGTACCGTATGTCCAGTGGACCGAAGTAGAGGATCGTTTTCTGCCCTACGTTCTCATCGAAATGAGTGCGCAGCCAGCCCGCGAACTTGTCGACAGCTTTCCCAAAGGTCCCGTAGTCTATATCTCGAAATCCTTGAGATAAGTCTGAAGATTTTGGCACCGATATGAAAGTTCGTGTAGGGTCGCTGGCGGCGATCTCGTCGAGAACAGCCGGCAATAACCGTTTCCCACAGTTTGCGGGGACGCTGAGATCTGAGTTCAAGTCCATGGCAACTGACACGAATGAAAGAGTCGATGCAAACTTGCGTGCGATAAACAATGGTACACTTGTACGGCCTTGCTCAATGCTTTGGCCAAGAGAGCTTGCCTTTTTGGACGGGCAATGTTCGAACCCCGACTGCACGGGAACGCTCCGCAGCTATCAGTCTGACGCTTCATGCCACTCTGGAAGCAGAAGTGATTCGGTACACGACGTTGCATCCCCCAACTTGGCTAGTTTCAAGGGTACAAAGGCCAGTGTTCTCATCTGGATATTGCACGTAACCAAGAAATTGATTTCGGACTGGATCGTTCCCGGAGCCGGCTCAAGTGCACGACGAATGGCCGGTGCCTTCTCGAATGCTCGGCATAACCCTACTTCTTGCTTGCATGAGAAGGTCCTTGCATACGATGATATGTCCCATCGGGTCCTTCCGAGCACAAAGGGACTGCAGTGGGCCCCAGCGTCGGCGGCAAAGCACATACCAGTTTTCTCTCTAAATTATTGTACCAATAGGGTTCCGCATAGAAACCATGAACACCGTCCAGCAGGGGTCTTTGGGTGGGTTGCTGATACTTTTGGCCCCACGGCGTCATAGACGCGAGGAGTTGGGTGGGCCCGCGCCGCGCCGTCGCAGCGCACTAGGTAGCGCGATCCTTCACTGCAGGTGTCTTGTAAATGACCACACAAAAACCCTCACGGTACACCATGTCCCATTTAATTGCCTGTCAAGGGTAGTGATAAGAAACGTTCAAGCAAAATAAGCCCCGAAGCACATGGGTCGCGCACAATGACTGCATGCCAACCTCGGAAAGCAGGACGCAGTCGATACGGACTCTGGGCTTTCATACCCCTGCCAACATGGGTTCGAGAACAGCCCCTTGCTTTGCGCTGCCAGGATGCCAGCCTCCACAGCCGCCCATAGCTTACTGGCGGGTCTTGCGTAAAAGTTACACAGCAATGCAAGCGGGGTAAATTCTCTCCGACTTGTTTGTACAGTGTAGGTTTGCATCGCGTTTGTACCTAGGTACCATAGGTATATGAACAATGCAAGCATCTCGCTGAGCTCTGCCTGGTCTGTATACCGAATTTGAAGCATTGGATTCCAGTCTTCTGATCAAGTTTCTGACAACCATCTTTGATCCTCTCACCAGGCGTACCTCACACAACCAACAACATGTCTGCCCCACCCACTTCCCAAGAAGGCCTTGCAGCCTTCGCATCGGTCATCGATGTCTACGAGCATCGCATTGGCCATGTCTGCCGCGCAGTTGCCTCCCACATTCCAGCCTTCCTCAAATCCTTACCGTCATCTGGCGGCACAGTGCTCGACAATGCGTGCGGTACCGGCGCCGCATCGGAAGAATTCTTGAAGAAGTTTCCGACGGTCGACATCTTTGCAGCTGATGTTGTGCCGCCGATGGTGCAGGCCTTCAAGGCCGTCATTGCAACGAAGAACGAGTTGCAGAAGCAGGTCAAGGAGGTGAGGGTGGAAGATGCCCAAGCCCTCACCTTTGCAGACGACACATTCGATGCGAGCATTACCAACTTCGGCATCTTCTTCCTTCCCGATCCCGTGGCAGGTGCCAAGCAAATCTACCGCACGCTGAAACCTGGGGGTACGGCGGTGGTGACGTTGTGGAAGGAATTCGGGTTCAAGCCGATTCTTTGGGAAATACAGGATCAGCTCAAGCCTGCGAATCCACTTACCGAGCTTCCGCTCATGGAGCCGTGGTGTGACTCTGCTTTGACAGAAAAGACACTCAAGGAAGGAGGATTCAGCCAGGTTGACTTCACTGTAGTCAAGGAGGGCCTGTGGGGCAAGGATAAGCAGGACTTCAAGACGGTACTGCTAGAGAACCTTGGTACATTGACGATGCGCAACTGGACTGAAGAGGAGAGGGCTCAGCTGCCTGCTTACATTTCGAAGGTTGTTGATGAGCAGCAGGACAAATTTTGTATCACTGACGGCGTAAAGGTGGGAGTGCAGATGGAGGCCTGGGTCGCAACTGCTACCAAATAGAATGTATCGTTCGCAGGTGCTTGGAGAGACTAGCTGTGCTCAGGTAGATGTTCAGAGTTCATCAATATTAGTCAAACGAAAAGGCTTGCTCGACCACCCCACTGCATCCCATGTCGTCACATTGCTTTAAACTCATATGCAAGGTGCATTGTAGGTAGGTATGGCACATGATCAAGGCAGCTTACGTTATATGTAGCTACACTATCCTCCTAAAAAACCGCAAACTTCCTGGCTTATCTGTAGTGCAAGAGATCACGGCGGTACGAGGGTAGTATTTCAAAGGAGAATGTAATACCATTTGCCATAAACCAACACAAGCCTAGATAGCTCTATCATCCGATGTACTTATGAAAGGTGACACCCTCGAATACACACCCTGATCCAAGCCCATATCTTCCCTCATACAACCTGATGCGTTTGGTAACCAGGCAAAATGTTCTCTCGGCTTGAATTTGAAGGAACGGTCGATGACTTTGCCTGCTTGTCGGTCGTGTCGGAGCGATTTGACAAAGCGGCTGTCCGTTTCGAACCAATATTCTCATGCATGGCATACCCCTGGCCTTTCGAAGAGCCTTTTGATGTTGCATATGTTTGTCCAGTAATGCGAGACCATGTTGCTTTCGTGTAGTTGGAAACGGGTACAACAAGCGGACGGCATTGTGGGATACTACCAAGCAGGATGGCGAGATTGCGCTCCATGCCAGCCCACACAAGGCCGGATATCGAAGTATATGAATTGTCGGGGATCTTGACTTTGAAACCTTGCGAAGACTCGTAGGTACGGATGATGCCGAAGATGGCGGTGCTGTATCCATTAGTACATTGGCCGTGACGCCTGTACAGAAGCAGGTGCTTACATGAGACCAAGCGTTATAATCGTCACGAGAATGGCCTTGCTCCTCCTGCCAACTTGAAGATCCTTAAGTAGGAGTGTCGGGATGATACAGAGTGCCAGATCCGTGAATGCTGAGAATGAGCCTTGCAGGAGAACGAAACCCATGAGGAGTTTGCGGTCATAGCAAGTACCAGGGACAGATG
>Ga0210040_10008132_pt1 | contig 12518 bp, 10 predicted proteins | sample CryGeyCG12114_NA_FD_185462 | JGI IMG/M metagenome (GOLD analysis project Ga0210040, IMG submission 185462) | Groundwater microbial communities from aquifer - Crystal Geyser CG19_WC_8/21/14_NA (SPAdes) (version 2) | ecosystem: Environmental > Aquatic > Deep subsurface > Groundwater | place: USA... | reverse complement strand
CCGTCCAGTCGATCACGAAGTGCTCGAGCGCATCGGTTGTTTCCACATCCCAGCGGATCTGAACCCGCCCTTCCGACACCGACAAGGCGCCGTATTTGAAGGCGTTGGTGGCCAGCTCGTGCAGGATCAGGGACAGCGACAAAGCCTGCTTGGCGCCAAGCGTGATGGTCGGCCCGCTGACGTCGAATTGTTTCAAGCGCCAATCGCTGTGCAGGTTCACCACGGCGGCGACGATTTCAGTGACGCCGGTGCGCCCGCCGACGCCCGACAGGATCATGTCATGGGCGCGGCCAAGCACCTGGATGCGGTCGGTAATGCTTTTGCGCGCACCCGCAAGATCTTCGGCCGAGCGCATGGTTTGCGAAACGATCGCCTGCACCATGGCCAGCTGGTTCTTCATGCGATGGGTGAGTTCCTGGTTCAGGATCTCTTGTTGGCGCTCCAAGCGCACACGATCGGTGACATCGAGCGCTTGCACGAAGATCCCGTCGACCTTCCCATCCGCATCCCGCAACGCCTGATAAACAAAGTCCAGAGCGCAATCTTCCGGCTCGCCGCCGGGGCTGCGCTGGAGAACAATCGGCGTGTTTGTGCCAACAAGGGTTTCGCCCGTGGTGTAAACCGTATCGAGCAGATCAACGAAGCCCTGCGCCACGACTTCCGGCAATGCTTCGCGAACCGGCTTGCCAAGCAAATCCGCTCGGCCGACCAGATGTTCATAGGAGCTGTTTGCCATTTCAAAGACGTGATCGGCCCCGCGAAGCACGGCAACGCTGCCGGGCGCCTGTTCAAACACCTTGCGCAACACGTCGCGTTCGCGGCGGCCTTGGCGTCGGGAGATCACCTGACCGGTTGTTTCCGAGCAGGCACAGAAGATGCCGAGCACCGTGCCAGCCTCGTCGCGCACCGGCGTGTAGGAGAATGCAAAATGCGTTTCTTCCGGGTAGCCGTTGCGGTGCATGAGGAACTCGATGTCGTCCATCTGCGTGCCGACGCCCCCATAGGCGCGATCCAGCATGGGCACGATATCGTCCCAGACATCGAACCACAATTCCCGGAACGGGCGGCCCATTGCGGCGGGATGGCGTGTTCCGCACATGGCTGCATAGCCGTCGTTATAGAGCGTGATCTGTTGTGGGCCCCACACGATCAGCATGGGCTGCAGCGAGCCGAGCGCCAAGCCGACGGTCGTGCGAAGTTGCGGCGACCAGGCGCTTGGCGGACCGAGCGGGGAGGTGGTCCAATCGAGGTCGCGCATCAGCGCGCCGCATGCGCCGCCACCTTGCAGAACCGGGTCATTCGCCCAACCAAGAGCAGTCATCGATGGACGATCTTCCCCGCATAAACGATGACCCTCTTAGCGGCATCCTCGCCGCAGGTCATCCCATCATCTGGAAATCGTTGGCAAAGAGGGAGCGGGACAAGGAAAAGCGCCCGGCCTGGAAAAGCCGGACGCTTGAAAACGCTCTCTGCCGATCGCCTCAGATTTCGTCGAAGCGGGTTCGTTCGTGTGAGTTGTCGCGCGCAATGGCGCGCTCTTCAGTATCGTCCGGCAGCGCTTCGTCGGATTCTTCAAAGGGATTGTCATCGTCTTCGCCTATGACGTCGTCGGGATCTTCGCCTTCAAGATCGTCCAGCGAGACGAGGTCGCTTTCGTCGTCAAACAGATCGGCATCGGCCAGAACGGCGTCTTCGGCGTCCGGATTGCCGTCGTCGAGGGCCGAGCGATCGGAAACGATATTCGTGTTTGTGTCCGTGTCGATGATCGGAAGGTTCGCATTCGGATGGTTGTTTGCAGGGCCGTTGTCGGCGGATCCATCGGCAGCTTGTTCGATACGGCTCATTTCGTCAGGCATCGCGGCCTCCTTTGGCAAACATTGTGGTTGGAGAAACCGTCTCGCGGCGGGTTTGTTGCGCGTGAATGCGCGGAAATCTTGGCCGCCCACGGGGCCGCAACAGGGAACAAAGCTTGCTGCAAGGCGTTTCGCTGTCTTCCATTCATTGATTTGAGGACCGATCCATGGCGTCTTTTTCCAAACTGCGCGACGATCTCGAAACTGACCTGAGCGATCAGATCGTATCCTTGAAGAAAGAAGTCGCGTCGCTGCGCAAGACCGTGTCGAAGCAGTCATCGCACGCTTATGACGATGCCTCGGAAACCCTCGCCGATTTCGTGGACATGGTCCTCGCCAACACCAAGGGCGCGCGCAAGGAGCTTTATTCCAAGGCGCGTTATGTGGAAGATACCGCCAAGGAAAATCCTGTGGCGACCGCCGTCGTCGGCGTCACCATCATCGGGCTTCTGATCGCGCTGTTTTCTTCGCGCCGCTGATCAAGCAGCATTTTTATTGCGAAAAGCCGGCCACGTTCGTGGCCGGCTTTTTTGCGTTTGGCGCGCCGAAGGATTGCCGATCAACCTGAGGCTTGGGTTTTTTTAAATGCGTGAGCCCCGCCGCCGTTAACGCTTTTGAAGGAGTCTGATTGAGATCACCGACTCGATATAAAACTGTCATGTAACTGTTACACAGACCTCCTAAGCCTCCCCACGTCGCCCCGGGCAAGAGGTCCAAGGCGCAGATCCGATAAGATTTATCCGAACGGAGTAGGCTCCATGAACAAGCTCATGCTTTCCACCGCCATTGCGGCGATCACCCTCGCTGGCCCGGCATTGGCCCAGTCGCGCGACACCATCCAGATCGCCGGTTCTTCCACCGTGCTGCCTTTCGCTTCGATCGTGGCTGAAGAATTCGGCAACGCATTCCCTGACTTCAAGGCTCCCGTCGTCGGTTCCGGCGGTTCGGGCGGCGGCTTGAAACAGTTCTGCCAGGGCGTCGGCGAAAACACCATCGACATCGCCAACGCATCGCGCGCGATCAAGAAAGAAGAGATCGCGACCTGCAACCAGAACGGCGTCAACAAGATCCAGGAAGTGCGGATCGGCTATGACGGCATCGTGTTCGCAACCAACGCGGACCAGGAAGGCAAGTTCGAGCTGACCCCCACCATGATCTACAAGGCAATTGCTGCCCAGGTTGCGGTCGATGGCAAGATGGTCGCCAACCCTTACACCACCTGGAACGAGGTCGACTCCTCGCTGCCCAATCAGGAAATCAACGTCGCCATTCCAGGTACCAACCATGGTACCCGTGAAGTCTTCCAGGAAAACGTGATCGCTCCTGGCTGCAAAGAAGCCGGTCTTCCGGAAATGGAAAAAGAAGCCATGGAAACGGCTTGCTCGACCTTCCGTCAGGATCGCGTTGTCGAAATCTCCGGCGATTACACGGAAACCCTGGCTCGCCTGCAGGCAAACCCGGCCACCATGGGCGTGTTCGGCCTGTCCTTCTACGACCAGAACCGCGACACGCTGAAGGTTGCCACCGTCTCCGGCGTCGAGCCGAGCCTCGAAACCGTTGCTTCGGGTGAATATCCGGTTTCGCGTCCGCTGTTCTTCTACGTGAAGGGCGAGCACATCGGCACCATCCCGGGCATCAAGGAATACACCGAGTTCTTCTTGTCCGACGCAATCGCAGGCGCCGGCGGCACGCTGGAAGGCGCTGGCCTGATCCCGATGCCGGAAGAAGAGCGCGCCGAAGTGATGCAGAAGTTCGAAAGCGGCGAAGCCCTTTCGGCTCAGTAATCTCGACGAGAGAGCGGGGCGCGTCATGCATCCCGCTCTCTTTCCGTCTTGAGTTCCAGGCGGCTTTGTTGTTTTGAAGCCGCGCGCGTGCAACGCAAACGTCCTGATGTTTTTCCTGGAGTGGGATCGTGAACAGTCTCGTCGTTGCCGCTCTGCTTTTGGTTCTGCTTGCCGTTTCCTATCAGGTCGGCTTGTCGCGAAGCCGCTCCGTTGCCGGCAACAGCACCTTGAAAATGCATTCTCGGCCGAATTATCACGGCCTGATGGTTGCGCTGTGGTGTCTCGTTCCCGCGCTGACCATCCTTTTGATCTGGTTTTTGGTGGGCGATGACATCGTCCGATCCTACACGCTGTCCTTGCTGCCGCCTGAAGTGGTGAGCGGCACCCCCGACCAGTTGCGCGATGTGGTGCGCAGGGTGGAACAGATTTCCACCGGTTACGGCGTGGTGGGCGATGCGCAGCCTTATGAAAACGCGGCCGGACAATCCTTGCGCGAGTTTCGCGCGCTGACGTTCTGGGCGGTTGTGGCGGTGGCCGCCGTGATCGGCATCATCGGCCTCATGTTCATGCGCTCCCGCATTGCGCCACGGTTGCGTGCCCGCAATGAATTCGAAGCCGTGGTGAAGGTGCTGCTCGCGATCTGCTCGGGTATCGCGATCCTGACCACGGTTGGCATTATCGCCTCGCTTTTGCGCGAAGCGCTGCACTTCTTCAGCTTCATCTCGCCTGTCGACTTCTTTTTCGGCACCGTTTGGGCGCCGCGCTTCTCGACGTCGGCTTCCGGCGATTACGGCCAATATGGCTTGCTGCCCTTGTTGTGGGGCACCGTGATGATTTCCACCATCGCCATGCTTGTCGCCATTCCACTGGGCTTGATGTCGGCGATTTATCTGGCGGAATATGCGACGCGACGCGTCCGCGCCGTGGCCAAGCCGATGATCGAGATCCTTGCCGGCATTCCCTCGGTTATCTACGGCTTCTTTGCGCTTGTGACCCTTGGACCGGCTTTGAGCGACCTCGGCGACATGATCGGCGTGCCGATCCGCGCAACCAGCGCTTTGACGGCCGGTATCGCGATGGGCATCATGATCATTCCCTTCGTGTCTTCCTTGTCCGACGACATCATCACCCAGGTGCCGGGTGCCATGCGCGACGGGTCGCTCGGCATGGGCGCCACCAAGTCCGAAACCATCAAGCGCGTGGTGTTGCCGGCGGCGTTGCCGGGCATTGTCGGCGCCTTCCTGCTGGCGATCTCCAAGGCGTTCGGCGAAACCATGATCGTGGTGCTGGCTGCCGGCAATGCGCCAATTTTGCGCTTCAACCCGTTTGATGCGACCTCCACCGTGACGGTCTCGATCGTCAATCAGCTTACCGGCGACACCAATTTCGCCAGCCCGCAAAGCCTTGTGGCCTTTGCGCTCGGCTTGACCCTGTTTGCCATGACGCTGTGCCTCAACGTGATCGCGCTTTATGTCGTGCGCAAATATCGGGAGCAGTACGAGTAAGCCATGACCGATATCTCCGCTTCCACGCCGCCGCCCGCCGCCAGTTCGCCCAACCGCGAGCGCATCCACCACAGCCTGCGCCGCCGCCGCGCCGCCGAAACGCGCTTCCGCATCTTCGGCGTCAGCTCGGTGATGATCGCCGTCGGTTTCGTTATTTTCCTGTTTTCGACCATTCTCTATGATGGTTTGCCGGCTTTCTGGCAGCCGGTGATCAGTGTCGACGTGACGTTCGATCCTTCGATCATCAAGGTCGATCCCAAGCCGGAAGGGGCGTCTGACCAGTCACCGGCCGATTTCCAGCGCAAGATGCTGGATTGGCAGCGCCAGGTGACGCTGGTGAACTGGAACCGCATCATCGAAAACAGCATTCGGGCGGAAGCGCCGGACACGGAGTTGACGGCGCGCGATGTTCAGTCGCTGGTTTCGCAAAATGAGCGCTACCGCCTCCGCGACCTGTTTGTTGAAAATCCGGATCTGCTTGGCCAAACCGTTCAGGTCGACCTGCTTGCTTCCGCCAATGTGGATGTCTGGTTGAAGGGCGACATCGACCGCTCGCTTGACGCTGCCCGCCAGCAGCTCTCGCAACCCGCGCGCGACCTCGCCGACCGCTTCTTTGATGACGGCCGCATCCATCTGGCCTTTGCATCGACCTTGTTTAGCAACACCGATTCCCGCAACGCCCCGGCCGAAGCCGGGCTGCTCGGTGCGTTTATCGGCTCGCTTTACATGATGATCATCGTGATCGTGCTGGCCGTTCCGATCGGCGTGTCCAGCGCGATCTATCTGGAAGAGTTCGCGCCCAAGAACCGCTTAACCGATCTGATCGAGGTCAACATCAACAATCTCGCCGCCGTGCCTTCGATCGTGTTTGGTCTGCTGGGCGCCGCGGTGTTCATCAACTATTTCCATTTGCCGCTTTCGGCACCCTTGGTGGGCGGTCTGGTTCTGACCTTGATGACGCTGCCCACCGTGATCATCGCCACCCGCGCGGCTTTGCGCGCCGTGTCGCCGTCCTTGCGACAGGCCGCACTCGGGCTGGGCGCATCGCGCACGCAAACGGTGTTTCACCATGTTCTGCCGGTGACCTATCCCGGCATTCTGACGGCCACCATCATCGGCGTGGCGCAGGCGATCGGCGAAACAGCGCCGCTGTTGTTGATCGGCATGAACGCCTTCGTGACCACGCTGCCGACTACGCCACTTGATCAGGCAACCGCCTTGCCGGTTCAGATCTTCCTTTGGGAAGGCAACGAGAACCGTAATTATTTTGAACCGAAAACCGCTGCAGCGATCATCGTTTTGCTTGCGGTGATGTTGGCCCTTAATGCGATCGCCATTATCTTGCGGTCGCGCTTCGAAAGGCGCGCATGATGTTTGCTACCCCGGAGTCGCAGAAAATGAACACGAATGCCGCTCCCGTGCCGATCGTCGACCAGGCGACGCTGAGCACGTCCAAGTCGTTCCAAACCGTTCGCACGCCCGACCCGGAGCCGCGGCGGGTGCGCGTTCACACCAAGGACGTCAATGTCTTCTACGGGGCCAAGCAGGCTTTGTTCGACGTGACGATCGACATTCCGGAAAAGGCGGTCACCGCTTTCATCGGACCGTCTGGCTGCGGCAAGTCGACTTTCCTGCGCTGCCTCAACCGCATGAACGACACGATCGAAGGCGCGCGCGTCGAAGGCACCCTGAAGCTCGACAACGAAGATCTGTATGATCCCAAGCTCGACGTGGTGGAACTGCGCGCCCGTATCGGCATGGTGTTCCAGAAGCCCAATCCGTTTCCGAAAACGATCTTCGAAAATGTTGCCTACGGCCCGCGCATCCACGGGCTGGCGAAGTCGAAGTCGGACCTCGAACAGATCGTCGTGGAAAGCCTGCAAAAGGCTTCCTTGTTCAACGAGGTCAAGGATCGCCTGCATGAAGTCGGCACCGGCCTTTCGGGCGGCCAGCAGCAGCGCTTGTGCATTGCGCGCGCGATTGCGGTTTCGCCGGAAGTGATCTTGATGGACGAGCCGTGCTCGGCGCTTGATCCGATTGCGACCGCCAAGATCGAGGAGCTGATCGACGAGTTGCGCGAGAACTTCACGATCGTGATCGTGACGCATTCCATGCAGCAGGCCGCGCGCGTGTCGCAGCGCACCGCGTTTTTCCATCTGGGCATTCTGGTGGAAGAAGGGCCGACGGAAATGATGTTCACCAGCCCGGCCGAAAAGCGCACGCAGGACTACATCACCGGCCGTTTCGGCTGATCGGACGAGGACCAGGATCATGGTTGCACATACCGTTACCTCCTTCGACGAGGAACTTGGCGCCATCGACCGGATCATCCGCGACATGGGGCATTTCGCGGCTGCAATGGTGGAAGCGGCAACGCGGGCCTTGCTGAATGGCCAAAGCGACCAGGCGCGACGGGTGATCGCCGACGACGCTGTGATGGATGCGCGTCAGCGCGAGCTGGACGAACGCGCCATCACGTTGATCGGCAAGCGCCAGCCAATGGCCGATGATCTGCGCACCGTGCTCGGCGCAATCCGCATCGCTTCCGATCTGGAGCGGATCGGCGATCTCGCCAAGAACATCGCCAAGCGTGTTTCGGCCGTGGACCAAAGCCCGGCGCCACAGGCTTTTTCGCACAGTATCGAAGCCATGGGAGAACTGGTGCAGCATCAGCTGCAGCGCGTCGTGGATATCTATATCGCGCGCGAAGCCGAAGCCTTGAAGCCGCTGCGCGCCGACGACGAGAAGATCGACGTTCAATATACCGGCGTATTTCGCGAGCTTCTGACCTATATGATGGAAGACCCCCGCAACATCACGGCCTGCACGCATCTCCTGTTTTGCGCCAAGAATCTCGAGCGCATCGGTGATCACGTCACCAACATCGCCGAGAATTCCTATTATGTGATGACCGGCGCCCAGCTGCCGGCCGATCGCCCCAAGGTCGACGAAATCGGGTCGAACCTGTCGCTGGCTTGAGGGCCCCATTGGAATGATTGCTCCCAGGATCATGATCGTGGAGGATGAGGAGTCGCTTGGCGTCCTCCTCCAATACAACCTCGAATCGGAAGGCTATCAGGTCGAGATCGTGTCGCGCGGCGACGAAGCCGATCTGCGCTTGCAGGAGCATGTGCCCGATCTTCTGGTTCTCGACTGGATGGTGCCGGGGGTTTCCGGCATCGAGCTTTGCCGCCGCTTGCGGGTGCGCCCGGAAACGGAACGGCTGCCGGTGATCATGCTGACCGCACGTGGCGAGGAAAGCGACCGGGTGCGCGGCCTAGCCACGGGTGCCGACGATTATCTCGTGAAGCCGTTTTCAACGCCCGAATTCATTGCCCGCGTGCGCGCGCTGCTGCGTCGCGCTAAGCCGGAAGTGTTGTCTTCCGTGCTCAAGGTGGGTGATCTCGTGCTTGATCGCGAAGCGCACCGGGTGTTTCGCAAGAAAAGCGAAGTGAAGCTGGGGCCGACCGAGTTCCGACTGCTTGAGTTCATGATGCGCCATCCCGGCCGTGTGTTTTCGCGCGGGCAGCTTTTGGACAATGTTTGGGGCGAAACGATCTATATCGACGAGCGCACGGTGGACGTGCATGTCGGCCGCTTGCGCAAGGCCGTGAACACCAACCGAATGCCCGATGTGATCCGCACCGTGCGCGGCGCCGGTTATTCGATCAGCGAAGAATAGCGGCCAGCGAAGAATAGCAGCTGGGGTCAGGCCACGGCTTGCTTGTGCAGGGTGGCCATGCTGCTGCCTGTTGCGACTAGATCGGTATCGACCGTGGTCAGCGCGCGCATGGCGCAGCCTTGGTGAATGAGGGACATCTCGTCGCCTTCCACGGCAAAGGAAATGCCGTCGCTATGCTGGCCGCCGGCGGTTTGCGCGATGGCATGGCGGATGCTCGGTTCCAACAGATCAAAGGCCGTGGCGCCCATGCCCACAATCGCCACGGGAGCCGGATCGATCAGCGCAAACAAGCTGCCCAGTCCGTAGCCGATCGCGGTTCCCGCTTCCTTGAAGGCGGTACGCTCCGGGCCATCGCTTTGCCGTGCCGCTGTGATCAGAGCCGCCATCGCCGCATCGTCGATCGTGTCGTCCGGCATCTCATCAGGTGAAAGACCCTTGGCGCGACGCCAGATGCCATAATTGCCGCCATAGGCTTCGATGCAGCCGCGCCGACCGCAGCGGCAAAGCGCGCCATCGGGAATATGGTTCATGTGGCCGAATTCGCCGGCCGAAGAGCGCATGCCGTGAAAAACATCGCCGCGCAGCATCAGCCCCATGCCAATGCCGTGCGACAGGAGAACGGCGAGAAAATTGTTCGGGTATCGCGTGCGATCGCGCCAGCGCAGCGCAAAGGCGATCATGTTGCAGTCATTTTCGACGGCGGCCGGCGCGTTGAACCGTTCTTCGAGGATTGCCGCCAAGGGAATATCGCCGCTGGCGGTGATCGGCGACCACAGCAGGGTTTGTGCGTTCGCGTCGGTTACGCCTTGAACCGCCAACACGACGCGCAGCAAAGGCGCGGCCGGCCAAGGGCTTTGCGCGAGCAGGGTGGCGATGGTTTGCTGCAGCGCTTCGATCAACCCTTTTGCATCGAGGGTAGCGGTCGGCAATCGCGTGGCAGTTTCCGTCAACACGGCGCCTGAATAATCCACCAAAGCCGCGGAAATCCTGTTCAAGGACAATAAGGCGGTGACCACCACGCCGGCTTGTGGGTTGAGTTCCAGCGCAACCTGCGGACGGCCGCGGCGGCCACTTGTTGCCTCGCTTGCGCCGGATTGGCGCAGGATGCCTTCGTCGATCAGCCCGGATGCGATGGCGGAAATGGTGGAATGCGACAATTTCGTTCGGCCCACGAGTTCCGTTCGCGACAAAACACCATGATGCCGCAAGGCCGATATAACCGTGCCGCGATTGCGCGGCCGCAGATCGTCCTGTCGGATAGACCCCGACGACGCTGGGCCCGAAAATGCTGGCCCCAAAGATGCTGGCAATGTTTCCTCCCCAGGCATGACTGCCTCAGCGCATGTTGACAGAAGCGTTGTGCTGAGTCACACTTTTTTCGAAGCTCGAAAAAATGCGCTTCGGTGAGGATATGCGCACGCTGCGGCGTGCAGGGAGGAAATCATGAATCGTTTTGCAACCGCCTTGTTGGCGGGTGTTACGCTGTCGTTTGCTTTTGCGGGCGGTGCGCAGGCGGAAGGCAAGGTCATCGGCGTTTCCTGGTCCAACTTCCAGGAAGAGCGCTGGAAGACCGACGAAGCCGCGATGAAGAAGGCGATTGAAGCCGCCGGCGACACATACATTTCCGCAGACGCGCAGTCTTCGGCATCCAAGCAGCTGACGGATGTGGAATCGCTGATTTCGCAGGGTGCGAATGCCCTGATCATCCTGGCGCAGGATGCAAGCGCCATCGGGCCAGCCGTTCAGCAGGCCGTGAACGAAGGCATTCCGGTGGTCGGCTATGACCGCCTGATCGACAACAAGGACGCGTTCTACCTGACCTTCGACAACATGGAAGTTGGCCGAATGCAGGCCCGCGAAGTGTTCAAGGTGCAGCCGGAAGGCAATTATGTCTTCATCAAGGGCAGCGGTGCCGATCCAAACGCCGACTTCCTTTTCGCCGGTGCGATGGAAGTGCTGAAGGAAGCCATCGACTCGGGCGCGATCAAGAATGTCGGCGAAGCCTATACCGATGGCTGGCTGCCGGCGAATGCGCAAAAGAACATGGAACAGTTCCTGACCGCCAACAACAATGAGGTCGCTGCTGTTGTTGCCGCCAATGACGGCACCGCTGGTGGCGCGATTGCGGCTTTGGATGCGCAGGGTCTTGCAGGCTCCGTGCCGGTTTCGGGTCAGGATGCCGATCATGCGGCCTTGAACCGGGTGGCGCGCGGGACGCAAACCGTTTCGGTTTGGAAGGACTCGCGCGAACTCGGCAAAACCGCCGCTGAGATCGCGTCACAGCTGGCCGACGGCAAGGCGATGACCGACATCGCTGAAGTCACGACCTTCAAGTCGCCGGCTGGAACCGAGCTGAACTCGGTGTTCCTGACGCCTGTTCCGATCACCAAGGACAACCTCAACGTCGTGATCGACGCTGGCTGGATCTCCAAGGATGTTGCTTGCCAGGGCGCCGTCGAAGGCGTCACCGGCTGCCAGTGATCTGGCAAATCAGCGGGCGCTCTTTTTGGGCGCCCGTTTTTCCGTGCGGGGCATGGATAGACAACGGTCGGTCACGCCAAAGGTGTGATCGGGAGGAGGCGAGGCATGACCGACACAACCAACACAGCGGTGGATCGCGCGCGCTCGTCAGAGCTCGGGCTCGGCGGCCGCTTTCTTCAGGCCACCGAACTCGACGTGCGCATGCTCGGCATGCTGGGCGCGCTGGTGGTGATCTGGCTTGGCATTCATTTTCTGTCCGGCGGCATTTTTCTCACGCCGCGAAATCTTTGGAACCTGTCGGTTCAGACCGCTTCCGTGTCGATCATGGCGACCGGCATGGTGCTGGTGATCGTGACGCGCAATATCGACCTGTCGGTCGGCTCCATTCTCGGGTTTTCAGGCATGGTGATGGGGGTGATGCAGGCGCAATGGCTGCCGCACTATCTCGGAATCCCGCTTGGAAGCTCTTATCTCTGGGTGATCGCGCTTTGCGCGGGCCTGATCACCGGCACGGCGATCGGTGCCCTGCAGGGTTTCGTGATCGCCTATATGGGCGTGCCGGCTTTTATCGTGACGCTCGGTGGTTTGCTGATCTGGCGCGGTGGTGCGTGGTGGCTGACCAGCGGCCAAACGGTTGCGCCGATGGACCCGACCTATCGCCTGATGGGCGGTGGGCCTGAAGGCTCGATCGGCGACACCTGGAGCTGGATCGTGGCCGCCAGTGCGTGCCTTGGCGTGATCTGGCTGCTGCGCTCGCAGCGGGTTCAGCGCAAGCGTTTTCATTTCCCGTTGCGGCCCGTGTGGGCCGAGGTCTTGCTTGGTGCTGTCACCTGCGGGGTCATTTTGGGTGCGGTGTGGGTGGCGAATTCCTATCCGTGGCCGATCGGCATCGTCCGTCGGTATGCGCAGGAAAATGGCCTCACGCTTCCCGAAAGCGGTTTGTATATCGCGCATGGCCTGGCCATTCCGGTTCTGATGGCGGTGGCGGTGGGCATCATTATGACCTTTGTGACCACACGCACGCGCTTTGGCCGGTATGTGTTCGCAATCGGCGGCAATCCGGAAGCTGCGGCACTCGCTGGCATCGCGACCCGCTGGGTCACGATGAAGGTGTTCATGCTGATGGGGTTCCTGGCTGCGATTGGCGCGGCGATCTCTTCGGCCCGCTTGAACGCATCCACAAACGCGCTTGGAACGCTTGACGAATTGCTGG
>Ga0210040_10008131_pt1 | contig 12518 bp, 9 predicted proteins | sample CryGeyCG12114_NA_FD_185462 | JGI IMG/M metagenome (GOLD analysis project Ga0210040, IMG submission 185462) | Groundwater microbial communities from aquifer - Crystal Geyser CG19_WC_8/21/14_NA (SPAdes) (version 2) | ecosystem: Environmental > Aquatic > Deep subsurface > Groundwater | place: USA... | reverse complement strand
TCGATGTTGACCCGGAAGAGGGCATCCTCACATTAAAGGACGGCACGACCGTGCAGAAAGATCTGGTTGTCATCGCGGACGGGCAGCACGACATACTCAACCAGAAGATAACAGGCGTCGACACCCCCATGCAACGGTCCGGCCAGACAGCATTCCGCTGCCTGATCCCAATGAAAGACATCCTCGAGGACCCCATCACAAAACCCCTCTTCGAGAACCAAGCCCCAGGCTTCTGGGCTCCCGCTCTCCCAGCCAAAGGCGTCATGTGCGTCACATACCCCTGCAGGAACAACGAGATCTTAAACTGCCTGATCGTAACCCGAACACTCAAATCCCAGGCCACCAGCGACGAAGACCAAGCCATCGAAGACTGGAACTTCCCCGCTTCACCCGCAATGCTCGAGGCCGTGCTAGACGGCTTCCACCCAAGCGTCAGAGCCCTGATGATGAAAGAACCCAACATCAAGATGTACACACAAATGAAACGCGATCCCCTGCCCAAGATGTTCAAGGGCAAAGCCGTGCTCATCGGCGACGCCCTCGCACCAAAGCTCCTCACACACGCCCAAGGCGTCTCCTCCTCAATAGAAGACGCCGCAGCCCTAGAAGTCCTCCTGAACGGCGTCGAGAGCCCCGGAGACGTCACGAGCCAGCCATCAGCAAAACTCACCGAACGACTCTCTCTCCTCGAAACCTTCCGACTTCCCCGGCAATCCGCCACGCAGATCCTCACCGAGCCAATCGTGCCTGGACCGATGTTCATGGAGATGGGCAAGAAGGCCGAGGCGAGGATAAGGCGGTACTACCAGGGCCCACTGCCGCCTATGACTGCTGTTCCCCACTCGGTACCGATCTGCGACTTCTTCTTCGGCTACGACGTCACGAGCGAGGCTGAGACAGTCCTTGCTGCCGCTGAACGAATCAACCAGTTAGCAGCTGAGGTCAAAGCCACGGTCAACATCGCCCAAGCTGAGGTGCCCGAGAGTCCTGTTAGAACCTGACCTGAGCTTGATCGCTTTTCTTGCCGTTGAAAATAGTGGCAACGGGTACCGGGCACGGCGCGGGAGGTAAGGAGGTTTCCTTCGCCGTAAATCAGTGCTGATATGATTAGCTAGCTGTTCTGAGATGATACCCTTGCCTTAACTTGTGTTATGAATGAATGATTATTTACTACCCTGCCATTACATTACATCAATACTTGATCCAGTATCTACAGTACTAGTAGTGCCTTCCGAACCTGATACAGAAACACAAACACAGTAAACCCTGCAATAACTTCCACACACACGCACATCCGAGATGTCCGGCAATGAACCGCCACTAGCTACTATAGTAGGTACAGTAGGCGACGTGCACGAAGCACCACACCTTAGTATCCACTGCGAACACAAAGCCTTCGTCGAAACCCTCGTCTCGCAATCATGTACAGTATAGATCCTACCTTATTCCGCTGTACCTTACACGATCGATGACAGAGCAGAGCAGAGCGCGCCAAGAGGATGAATGAATGACTACACTCAGCACAACTCAACACAAACACAAACACAACATCCAGTAGGATCGTCGCCGATCTATGAGTAATCTGATGTTGTGAGTCAATCATTGCTCAAGCAGCTAAGTTAGCCGTCAAGATGGCCTGGCCAGACGACTCCAGCCGTAGCCCGTCCTGGACGGCTGAGGCCACAGTGTTGCGTAGCCTTAGAAGAGAAGAGAAAGAGCAAAGAGGAAAGAGAATCAGGCCGCAAAGCTCATCTCATCTCATCTCATTTCAGCTCAGCTAACGAACGATGAGAGACACTCGGTGACCAATGGTCGTAGCCTGCCACAACCACACATCCGTCTCCAATGTCCAATGTTCTGCTTATGGCTCTACCAGAACGACTAAACCCATCGCATCTGTCTTCCTACATAGCCGAAATTTCAACACTGAGCTTCCACAGGTCTTCACGCTCCTCTCATCGATTGCAATTCCGGAGAACCTGCAAGTCCAGCATTAGCGGTACCTCCTCCCCCTCATCTTCCGAATCAGGAATCTCCCTATCAATGCGGATGCCATCTTCATATTGTTCTCGTGTTGACTCGCGCTTCCTCTTGCGGTTTGGTGAAGGTGATGATGGGTCGAAGAGATTGAGCTTGGCGAGGTTGATAGGTGTGCCCCAAGGCTTTGTCGCTGGACGGACTGGTTGCAGCGGAGGCGTGACTGGTGCGGCGGTCACGGCTCGTGATGCCTGATCGTTGTCGGGTGTGAGGTCTGAGATGGCTGGCGACAAAGGACTGCTCGTGCTAACTCCGACTAGGGATGAGGATCTGGTGGCTGAGAAGTCGTGCTCTTCTAATGCTTGCGGTGCTCGAAGATTTCCCTCGTCGCCAAGTTCGGCCTCTGATGAATCTGTGCAGCTCGAGTCGGTGCCATTGTCGCTGAGGCCTGTCAAGCATGTCACGGCTTGGGCTGCGTCTGCTTCGTTCACGGCTAGCCATTTGATGCCTTCTTCGCTCGGTCGGCTATTGTCGAGTATAGAACCAGCGTCACCATCTACGCTATCAACGTACTGCTCTTCTTCCTCGGCGTCCGTGCCGTTGTCACCTTTTCCATCTTCAAAGTGCCCTGGTACAGAGTCGTCGCCGAGAGGAGTGCATGGTTTTGTCAAGGAATTGGTATCTTCCGACAAGTCTCGAGTGACAAAGGCATCATTCCCGCCTGAACAGTAGCAGCAGAGGAACTGCTCATGGATCGTCGGCAAGCATTCCAGGTCGGTGCATTCTAGATGAAACCAACCAATGGGACACAGCTCAGAGCTACATCTGAGCATCTCGGTACCATCGTCGATCTCACGGCAGTAGCAGAATCTCTCCTGAAGCTGATCTGGTAGCTTGATGGACGATGCTAGAGGTATGTTCGGCTGCGTACCGTTGAGAGACTCGCTCTGTCTCTTCTCCTTGCGGTATTTGTGCCAATCATGTTTAGTAAGACCTTGTTTCTTGTAGCGATCCTCTCGGGGCTCCATATACGCTGGCCGAGTGATGAGTACGCACGCATCTGGGGACGGCTCACGGATCAAGCTGTCGTGTGGTGGACCTTGTTCGTCTAGCATCGCTTTTTCGTACTTGTCCACCTCCGCAAGGGTAGTTGCAATCTCGTATTGCTTGTGACCTCTTCGAGCCCGGTTCTCTGGAGAGTTGCTGGGCCAATTGAAGGCTTGATCTGGACGTCGGTACTTGTCAAGGAAAGACATTGAGGAATAGTCTCCGGGTTGAATATCAGGGTAAAGGCGGACAACAGCATGCATGACGTCCTCATGGTCGATGCCATCTAGAAGCAGCCGGTCTGGTGCATTGGATGTTGTTGGTGGGATATTCTCTTGTTCACCGATGGTAAGGATAAAGGCGGACAACAGCATGCATGACGTCCTCATGGTCGATGCCATCTAGAAGCAGTCGGTCTGGTGCGTTGGATGTTGTTGGTGGGATATTCTCTTGTTCACCAATGGTGAAGATGGTGTCGAAGCATCCGTTGCAGTAATAGTCCGTTGCATTCGAGACGAGAGCTTTGCTTGGTAAACTGCAAGCATGATCATACTCAACGACATAATACTGTAGCTTTGTGGAGTTGTGCAGTTCGCCAATACACAGTGCGAAATCGCAAGGGAGAGGAGCTTCGCCTGGAGAGAGTTCGCGTTGGTAAAGGACATAGCCGTCTAAGCTGGTTAGCAACGTTAGTGCGCAAGATGGATGTACTGACTAGCTAGCTTGTGCTCGATGCGTTCTTTAGCTTTGACGGTCAGTGTCTCGGCATGAGACCTCCCCGAGTGTCCTGTGGTCGGCGCATTCTGCATATGCGTCGATGCAGGCTGAACAGGGAGTCTCGGAAGTGGAGCGTAGTACCCGAGTTGCGAGCGTGGTTCTGCTGCATTGCGACCTAGGCAGTGCAATGCGCGCTGGCCATAAAAGCTTAGGGGTATATCTGAGCTAGACAGTGGAAGTCCACACAGCTTCTGGAACAGCTTGGGGTTGTTGCTGCTGATGTACTCTCGAACATCATCCTCTGGCATATCTTCTTCCTCATTCACATGGCCTGCCCAGCTATGGGATGAACTGTTGGGCGAGAAGTGAACAGTATCGTCTCCCTGTCCGTAGTTTTGCTGCTGACCAGCAAAGGCGTAAGGCTTGGAAGACATGTTCGTGAATGTGGCAGCTGTGGGCCAAGCAACGAATTAATCGACAGCAAGGTTGTACGCTGCAAGCTGTGAGAAGTAGACATTTCTTCGAGAAGTGCTTTCAACTGCTGAAAAAGTGACGGATTAGAGGCAGTGAAGGTTTCGCTGAGTAAGTTGGTTGCACCTGTAGTTTGCGGCATAGTTCAATCTGCGAAGTGAAACCAAAACGTGCAAGATGGCAATATCGTAACAAATAGCTGCTTGGGCGTCTGTCAGAAGTTGTTCAGCTTACTATCGTGATAGCCAAACTGAGCAGCAATCGGGAACCGTATGGAAGAATTGGTCGAATAAGATGCAGACACTTCAAGTCGCGCAGGCTCGTTCACAGCCAACTTGAAGGTCAGTCGCATTGGGAGAGATACGCTAGTCCTGCTCATGCACAGGCAGGCGGACTGTTCGGGAAGCCAGAGGAAGGAGCGCGGCCTGCCAGACAAAGCTTCGCCTTGCTGTGCTTGCCAACTTCCATCTCAGGATTGAAGCCTTCCTATTTGATTTGCACACAAGATTTGTGCCGGGACCTTCAGACGTGTCCAACACGAGTCATGCTAAAGGGAGGTCACAGTAGGGTGGGAATCAACTTGAGTCAGGTACTGCAGGTTGGAGATAGAGAATGTGGGCAGTGAAATGCAATGAAAATGTAATACGCCACATTGGGGTGCAGAATCAGACGTACCGGTCTTCTTCACTGGCGTCTCTTTGCCGACGCATGGAAGGACAAATCATCGTCTTGAGGCCTGTTTGTCTCCCAACTCTCATCTTGGGCAAACGCAGCCGCCAAGCGGAGTCAATCAGAGATGAAAGTGAATGTTTGCTGGCGTTATCGGTCTTGATTCTCTAATGTCTTGGAAAGTGAACTTGAGGTGAAAGGGGATTGTCTAGAATACTGGAATGGGCATGGGATATTATACCGATAGAGGTCGAGTTGCCCTTGCTCTTAACGAGCATGTGTCGGCTGCAGATACAATTCATGGATGATCAATCTTTGGCGGTCCAACTCCGATATCGATCGTGAACACATACAATGGCGGCTGCACATAACTCACATTGTTGAACGGCGTCCCACGATTGAGCTGCGCAGCCGGCAGCCACAATCTCTTCTGGTCATCGATCCACATAGCATCCACCCACAACAACCGGTCATCCTGCACGAACGTGCTCCACGTCCCGTTTGGCGCGATCTTGATGATTGCCAGTCTATCCGTATCGCTGTTGTAGATGTTCCCGTCGGCGTCGATCGCCGTCCCACCAGTGCTAGGCGTCAATGCGAACGGCTCAACAAATTGTTCCAGCACGCTCGCAAGGCTCGAGTTGTGAAACGCCTGGTTGAGGTACTGCGTCTCAATACGGGACATCCCGCCATTACACGGCTGAAAGTAATAATACTTGGCGTCTGGGCTGACCTCATGCTGGTCAGCGTAGATATACTGGAAAGCACCAGTGGCCGCGCTGTGAAGTAGATGTCCCTCTCCAGAGATAGGAAACGGCGCACCTTTGGTGCTGGGTTCGCCTTCGAGCAATCGCCGTGCTTCACCAGTCGTTAGGTCCATGACTATGATGGCAGGCACGCCAGCATCAGTGATATAGGCGAGGTTCGCAGCGGGGTTGAAGCGAATGTCGTCAATCAAACTATCGGCCAGAGTGACGTTGCCGAGATTCCATACACGCTGGACTGTGTTCGTCGTAAGATTGACTTGCACGAACTTTGGGCCATTAGGCAGAATGACAGGTTGTCCGAAGCCGGGTGACCCTGTGTCGACAATCCAGAGCGTACCGTCGGGCCCAATGCGCTGACCGTTTGTGCGGACCAGGTGAGTGGTTGGGTCGGAGCCTGGGGTGTAGGAATTCCATTCAGCATCTGGGTATGGCACGAAAGTGTTGTTCGTGTACTCGGCAACTTGTGGTCCTGTTGAGCCGTCAACTCGTGCGAAGACGACAAAGGTCCGGCCAGATGGTGTAGTCGAGACGCCGTTGACAGGGTTCTGTAGGGTGAGGGCCACTTGGAGTCGTGGGTCCGTGGCAGCAGAAGTGAGGCAAGAAAATCCCAAGCCGAGGAAGCTAAGCTTCAGGGAGCTGAGGAAGCCATTGTAAGGCATGTTGAAGATGGTCGTGAGGACGGGTGCGATCGCTTGGATGAGCACTTGGCTTCGAAGCCATGCTTCACAGTGGAAAGGCTTGTTTATAGAGCGTTTTCAACCCCGCATCTCCCGTCAAGATCTGCACTTGAGTTACCGGTACATGCAAGTTGGTAGGTAGCATCTAGCACCCCTAGCTCGGAGTCAGGACTTAATGTCCGCCGGCTGGACAAGCAAAGTCGCCGCTCCCGTCGCGCTTGATTGGGCAGGTCAAGCGTACTGCAATGGCGGATGTGACACACCGGCCGAGCTCGTTAGTCAGAAGACGGCAGAGTGAGCATTTGTGGTTTGCACAACAACATCCATCCTTGTGCAGGTCATAGCTGGACAAGAATGATGACCAGGAGGGCGGTTCGGTGCAATGCTCTGTAAGCAGATGGGGTTGCAGCCGGAGCTGTCTCCGATAGTAAATAGTCGCTAATGAAATCAACTAGCTAAGAGCGGAGCATACGGACGGCAATAGTAATACTCCCACGAAGCAGGTGTCCTGGGTCACAGCAGACGTGAAGGAGCAAGCATGCGAATATGCTATGCCCCAGTGTATCTAGGTAAGTTCTTTCGTCGCAAGAATGAGGTCGAAATTGCATCAGGCACGATCAGGGGCAGCCTGAGATCGCCACGGCTGGACCGGGGCCGGAGATGCCTAAACCCATGCGAGGGTGGCGAGATATGCAGCATCATCGCCGCTAAGGAGCGGAATCATGTTGAGAGATAGCAGGGCGAAAAGTCAGAACAGCATCACATCAGCAACTCGTCACCTTGCAAACCTAGTCGTCGCACATACTTCGCTTTCTTACTGTTCAGCAACACTTTCCTTCATTTTCGACCGCTGACAGGAACCAAAGACTCGCACACAATTGGCAATTAGGCAACCGCGTTCCGCTCCTCCGTATCGATAATCATATTACCACACCATCAACAGAGCATGAGCACGACCACAACTACAATAATGTCTCCTAGTCTTACTCTCCCTACCATTCCCCTTAGCGAAATCCAGGCACACAACACGAACAAGTCCTGCTACGTGACGATCGACAAGAAAGTGTACGATGTCACGTCATTCTTGGACGACCACCCGGGCGGTGGCGACCTCATCCTCGACTATGCAGGCAAGGACGTGAAAGAGATCATGAACGACGTACAGTCGCATTTCCACAGCGAATCCGCATATGAGATACTAGATGAGTCGTTGGTGGGCTTCGTAGCCGATGCACCTGTCGTGAAGGCCGCAGTCAAAACGGATGAGCCAACAGAAGTCCTGCCACTACCTGCCACCGAACATGGCAACGAACTCATAGAACAAGAAGGCGGCGCATCGGACCTACCGGAGCGAGACTCAGACGGTCGCCCCGTATACGCAGCAACGGGGATGTCCAACGCAGCAGATCTCAGCAAAGAAACCGACGCTTTGACAGATTATAAAACACACAAATTTCTCGACCTGAACAAACCTCTAATACAGCAAGTTTACTTTGGCAACTTCTCGAAAGAGTTCTATCTCGAACAAGTCCACAGGCCCCGGCACTACCGCGGCGGTGCCTCCGCCCCCCTCATGCCATTTAAAGTCCTCGAACCCCTCTCCCTCACTCCCTGGTGGATGGTCCCCACCGTCTGGCTTCCACCAGTCGCCTACGGTACCTATCTCGGCCTCACGCACATCGACCCCCTCCCCCTCTCGACCTTCTATTGGGCCCTGGGCCTCTTCCTCTGGTCCCTAGTCGAATACATCCTCCACCGCTTCCTCTTCCACATCGAAGCCGCCCTTCCCGACCACCCTATAGCGCTAACCCTCCACTTCCTCCTTCATGGCGTCCACCACTACCTCCCCATGGACCGCTACCGCCTCGTCATGCCGCCCGCCCTCTTCCTCCTCCTCGCGACCCCCTTCTACAAGCTCGCCCACACCGTCTTCTACTGGGACTGGTACGTCGCAACCATGGTCTTCAGCGGTGGTATATTCGGGTACATCTGCTACGACCTGACCCATTACTTCCTACATCACAAGACACTGCCGGCCTACTGGAAGAGTCTGAAGAAATACCATCTGCAGCATCACTTTGCCGACTTCGAGAATGGGTTTGGTGTCACTTCGAGGTTTTGGGATCGTGTTTTTGGTACTGAGTTGGAGTATGTCAAGCAGAGTCAGCCTATCAAGGCGGCTTGAGACGGTTATTAGCCAAACAGCTTGGTGTGCATAGGGAATGATGGAAGGAAGCATCGCAGGCGAGCTCAAGAGTCTGAGTTGATACACTTCGCTATGAGCTCGTACATCGATTGGATTCATGTGTATAGAATAATGATAATGTACAGCACCACGACTCCAATTTCCTTCGGTCTCATCTCAAAGCACAGGAACAAGAACAAGAAGCGAACGTCGCAGGCGAAGTCCCAGTCCTGATGTTTGTGTCAGCTCCGGCCGGAGCTTCTTGATGCCTACCTGCCATTTCTCGTGACTGACCAGCTCTGTCTCGACTGCTTCATCCATTTCCTCCATCAAGGCTATACATTCTGACGAGTGAGCGCGTCGCCGTCGAGACGGGCACTGGCATTGTCAGCCTTGCGGTCAAACGAGTCGAGACTGGCATTGACGATTAAAAACGGGCGCAGCGTCCTTGTGGGCATGAACCGGGCTACAAGAGGTACGCCACGTGCTGTACATTCGAGCTCTCGCCGACGAGGAACGCAAGCGAGGTGGTAAGACCAGCCACAACGCAAGGTGTGCCTGACAGGAGGGTCAGCCATGCTCAGGGACAGTCTTCCACTTTCGACGGCAATTTTAGCCGCGAGTTTCACGGTGACACAGCACCGCAACACGGGGCAAAAAGCAGTACCACGTCCTAAAGACGTAATTCACAACCACCGGGCGAACCAACCACGTCTACTTTCGAGCGCCCCTACGAACACAGCATGGCCTCAGACGATGATACCAAGGCCCCTCAAACACACGTTGAGACATAATGATCACCCGACAACGCGTCCAGCGATACATGCAGGTATCCAACGAATGATATGTCCAACAGACGAACGCAGCACCTCGCACAGGTCTCTGAGCCTCCATCTCTCTACGTGGCGGACGAGTAGACGCTTCGACCACCCAGCGGTCGGTGAGTCCTGCCGAAGAGGATGTCGCTATCATGGTCAGATTCACCGACAGGCTGGCGCAGGAATTCAAGAACGGAAGTAAGATGACGATCTACACTACGATAAGGACAGCTTGATGTTCAAGTTCCATTTAAGCTTAAGCTTGAGCTTGAGCTCGAGGCAGCAGACCGACCATGCAAGGCTCTACATCACAGGCACACATGACATGACATGACATGTACGCGTATGAAATGACTCGGAGGCCATGTGTGATCTCACGGTCAGCTAGCCAGCCGATCACCCTGGGTGAGATTGTAGATTGGTATTTCTCATGACGCCAAATTATCTCCTGGCAATGTCTCTTATGGTTGGAATGGGTGCTTCATGTTGACTGCCTGGTTGAGTCGTTATCGCTTGCTATCCTAAGAAATAAACAAACTGAAGTGACAAGGGCTCGGCTCTCATCTTCCCTCTGCTCAATCATCATCTTTGCTCGGCAAAGTTCTTTTGCGTCCTCGCTTCTCCTTACCAGGCCTCCAAAGCCTCTTTCTACATTTCACGCTACCGCAACGGCATTGCACAACGGCTGCGTCCAGAGCTCCATCGTCGCCTGCAAGGCTAGGATCATAATCAATTGTGAGTTCTGTCCCGGCAGGAATGTACTTGATGGCAAAGAAGGCGACGTGATAGATCTGTTTGGTGTCGCTGGAAAGCACAATTGGAAGCACAGTGCAGTTCGGCTCGCAGGAGTGGTTGACAAATCGAGTGACCGAACCAAAAACTCCTCCGTCCACGTGATACATCTTTTGCTCATCCGAAATGAAGACGTCCAGGGACAGCACGTAGGAAGGGGTATCCTCTTCCCATACCGCTTCTCGTCTTTCCAGTTCACCTGGTGTGATCACTTCTCCAAGATACAGGTCGATGAACTGACCGCGAGATATGTTGTCAGACGATCGAACTCCGAAGCCACAATGTTGGGTCTCAAAAATTTGTAAAGGTACTTTCCGACCCTTCTGGACCACCCGATTGACACAATTTGGTGGACAGGTGCAATTTTCACCGCATTCAAATATGCGTACTTTGTCGGACCATTTTTCGATAAAGTCATCGCTTAGAACGACCAAGCCATCGTCTTGTCGGCGGTAAGGCTGGACTGCAACGGTACTTTGCACACCCTCAGCGTTGACATATGTTTGGTGACTAGCTAAGCACCCACAATACATGCCGCATCCGCCTATGCATTGACACTCGCGTGGCGGCAGAGGAATTCGTGGCCTAGTCTTGACCTTGCCTCGCTGGATGTAGTCGGAGACGAACTGAAACTTGCCATTCAGTTGTCGTTCATTGCGTCGGTTCTCGAACGTAGTATTCGAGCCTTGGCTGTGCCTGAACCTTTCTTGCAAAATCTGTCGAGCCTGTTGGCGAGGGTGTACCAACCGCGGGGCTGTAGCCTGTGAGGTTGATGATTGTAGAGATAGATTGTTAAACTCTAAGGATAAGTCATTGCGACTGACTTCCTTGTGTTTAATCTGCTTTGCTTTCCGAAAAGCTTTTCTGTCGAGAGGGGTGTCGTCAAAGGGGAGGACACCAGCGAATTCGGACACTTCTTCCGGATGTTCTCTAATGTAGGATATGTCTTGCTTCAATTTTCTGACGACGTCCTTGCTTTTCGCAAGTACCTGTGACGGGTGTGGCGGTATCTCGACGAGGACCTGTGCTTTTTTAGGTGTTTGAGAGCCATGCTTCAGTTGTGCGGTCAACTGAGTTGTAGCCCCAGATGCTGACGGCAGATCTCCTCTAGTCGGAACTCTTATGAACGGCTTACGTATCGTTGCCGAGTCGGCCCCCCTTGTGGACTGAGACGTTCTCGGTGTAAAACTGCTCTTCTGTATGTCAGTTGGACTTGTTGGATCAAACCGGATCGGCTTGAGATCTTGTGGGAAGAATGAGGGTGTTTGCAAAGAGTCTGTGTGGCGTATCGGATCCACGGATTTGTTTTGGCTATTGTACAGCGAATGATACACGCCAGTAGGCTTCCTGCTGTGATCAGAATCGGTGTCAAGGTCAATAACGACTGGAGACCGAGACTGCTTTGGTCTTGACGACGGCCGCAGCGATAAGTTGCTTATGTCATTAGAAAGCGCCTTGGGTTTCTGAAATGCCCGAATATCAGGATGGGGAGATGTGTCACGTGTCTGGCTAGGTGGTGGAGAGCGGCGCCCGTGGCTGACATAACTCGAAAATCTGGCAGGAGGTAGAGGTTTTGACTTGATCTTGGATCTTATCTGGTTCCGAACAGGCTGTTTGTTGAAGTTGCCCGCAATCGCGGCATTTTCCTGTTGAGAGTTTCCATTGGTGAGCGGCGGCGTGGTGTACGATTCGGAAGTGGTGTGTGACTCCGACCGCTGGCGTTTAGATGGCCGCTCCTAACTTCCGGTTAGCCTTGGCCTGATCAAGCGAGGCACAACACATACCTCGTCGGAGAGGGTGAGGTCAATAACATGTGCTTTGGGCTAGTAAGGTCAGTAATGAAGCCATGAGGTTTGATATGTGACAAAGATTGCTAAGCTAAGAATGAACACGCGTGTGGTATTGAAGGCATTGTGAAATGGTAGGAGTGGACGACTCTTTTCTGCGACAGAAGCAGCGGGCAACTGGCCGAAAACCATAATTGAGGTGCCTAGGGCTATAGCGTTAAAAGCCCCAATCATTATCTTAGAAAACGCGTCGTCGGTGTTTTCTAGAAGATCAGATGCTCTGCATCGCGTCTTCTTTCGATGCATTCCCATGGTCTTCTTCTTTCGACGTGTGCAAAGGGTAATACGGTTCGGCTTACCTGTATGTCTGTACCATGTGGTCTTTTACCGTTCATGAGTACTGCCATGTCGTCCAACGGTTGCCGCCGCCTGCTGGCTCCTCCTGATTTGATACGATCGATTCCCTGGATTTAAGAGTCGCTTGTTCGATCCATTTGCGACGTATAGTCTAGGCTTTCTCGTGTTATGAGGATCGAGTAGTGTTTAGAGATAGGAAAGGGTAATGTGATAAATTTACCGCTACTTCACGCTATTAGCGTGCCAAGACTTCT
>Ga0210040_10008130_pt1 | contig 12518 bp, 8 predicted proteins | sample CryGeyCG12114_NA_FD_185462 | JGI IMG/M metagenome (GOLD analysis project Ga0210040, IMG submission 185462) | Groundwater microbial communities from aquifer - Crystal Geyser CG19_WC_8/21/14_NA (SPAdes) (version 2) | ecosystem: Environmental > Aquatic > Deep subsurface > Groundwater | place: USA... | reverse complement strand
AGTTTCCTGGGATTAGTATTCGAACTTGGAATGAATCCCATTTAGTTAGTTAGTTTTCGTGACGAGTTCATGATGCAGTGTTCTACTATCGATATATTAACCGATTGCTGGCTAACTAAACTAACTAGATTCATAAACCTCTATCAGCACTGCGATTTTTGGACACAAGTGGAATTTATCCATGCCGTATGGTACAACATAGAGTCTGGAAAGCTATGTAGGTACGGATAAAACCATTTTATTTACGGCTAGCAATCAGTTTATTTATTCGCGAATGAATAGCACACACAAGATTGCCCTATGATTGCAAGTCTCATCCAATTTCAATCTGTGTATTCGCATGAATATTCATGTAATAAAACTAAAAGTATATTTTTATCATCCATCAATCAGTGTTCAACTCTGTGGGTGATCTAAGTTTGTGGAACAGAGAATTCAACAGATTCTTGAGCGTTGTACCGTTCCATGTTACATTGCGTGGCTGTAGATTTCGACGACATATCGATAATTTTTACCGTTAGATTTTGAATAGAGTGCCTTCCTCTACTACAGAAAGCTACTAGGTTGGTTAATTAGGTAATTGAGAATTTCCCTAACACAGACATTCTACTTGCTAACTATAACTAACTATTTATTTTCCGAATTTGATCATAAAATTCTCATTATGGAATCAGCTGACTGGTATTTGAAGGTTACTCGAGTAAATAGAGTAAGAATTTTCAATTCGTCAATAAAGACTAGAGTCTACTATTGTAGTAAGTTACTAACAAATTCACTAATTTACAATTCACCTTATTTAGTTACATGGGACTAACTCAACTTGTGTTGAGCGGCTACAAACTAACACATAACCTGCGTTTCACATTTTCTGTATAAAACGGCAGTGAAGGAAGACGATTGCGTTATGATGGTTGCAATATTATTTTGTGAAGGTTGCATTTTTTACCTGCTAACTAACTACCCAACTTGTGCATCATATTTTCTTTTTGTGGTGCAGTAGTGCAGTACACAACAGTGTGAATGCTAAACTACAACGGATTAGATACATGACATGGGTCTGTCTCATACTTAAAACGTGTGTTGTTGTTGCTATAGTCAACTTGAAAACACCGTTAATTCAGTAATACTGTAGTCACACTCTACATTGCAAATTAGCCACTGCTTTCAAATATTACATGAATGAATATAGTAAACTACCATGTATTGTGACGTATTCAAAATTATGAAAAAAATGTGCACGAGAGTCGATCGATAGATGAAATTCTAAAACAATCTGGTCAAGAATCAGTTTTAGTAGCAAGTACAATTAATGGGATCAAGACACTTTAAAAGATTAGCGCTATATTTGTAGTTGCATTGTGTTTTTTAAAGATTATATTACCCAGTTTACGACGTGTAGTTTGCCCTTATGAAGTGAAACGAAACGATTTGATGAAGACGTAAGGAAAGAGATCAGTGCAAGATTATCTCACTGACAGTAAGCACGTGAAGCAAAGATGTGCTGTCTCCATTGCTCCTCTCAGTTTGTAGTTGAGCAGCAATCGGTCCAACATTACTAACTAATTTCCTTGTTAATTATAGTTAATTAGTTGTTCAGTTTGTGAATCTCTTTGTATTCAAACATAAAGTGGTTACATTTTAAAGAAACGAAACCTGCACTACAAACTAAATACCAACAAAGCAAGTGATCAGGATTGGTTGCAAAGGACGCTATCTTTCTAAACTGACGAGTTTGCGCAGTGCAGCTAATCTCCTGTTGATTGTTCCGCTCGAGGCGCGAGAAATTACAAATTACAAAATCCGTGTTGGTTTGTTTGTCACAACAATTAAAGTTCAGTTCGAGCAATTAAAATCCTCATCAATTCCCTCATTCAGGACAATAACAAATTATAGTAGTGGTTGAATCATTTGTTTATTGCTGCCCTTTGTAATAATCCTACTCACTGACCGTAGTAGTAAGTTAGTAACTAGTGGTGTTTTGTTTTTTTACGTGAAACAAAGGTAGCAGTATACATTACAGGAATTGTGATTGCAATAGTTGGACGCTGCAATTTTTTGCTCTCTTTGTGCACCACATTTTGCATCATCCTTTTTTGTTCTCTTCGGACTTTTATTAATGGAGTTGGTGGTAGTGAGTGAGTGTAGAGTGTGAATTTTTATCGCGCATTCCTGGAATCAAGAGCCAGTTGATAATTTTTAATCGTCAAAAAGGATTAGACAGTGGTTCGTGCTCATTGTTGTTTGCACTGTGGAGTTTGTTTAGATTTTGAGGATTTTGCAAGGACATTTCGATAGTTAGTTGGTTGGTTTCGGTTAGTGAGATATAATGTATGCGTTGAGGAAGTATAATACAGTTGGAGTTATAGTTCATTTCAGAGTAAAAAAAAGTTGCCCCATGTTATTTGGCTATGCCCGACAAATGGTCGATTTATACAAAGTAAATCACTAAATCTGTAAAATGTTGTGGCAACAATAATTCATTGCTCATTTTCTCAGTTTAAAAAAATTATTTGAAAAAATTATTCGTTTACATTTTGTTGACTACGAAACAACCAATGCCAAATAACCAACCGAAAAAAAAATTCCATTTTTTTCTGAAATGAACTATAGTTAGTTAGTTAGTGTTTGTGTGTGATACACGTACACACGATTTGTTTGGCGACATTGGTGTATTTACTGTAGTGATAAGATAATTAGTGAGTGAGTGAATATGTTCAAAGTATTCAATTCATTGCGGAAAAAACGATCGTCCTCCAAAAAAGGAGAGGGTGATAAAGACAAGCATGAGGGCGAACTGGAGATTCAGAAAAAGTCAAATGCTGAAACAGAGCTGGGTAAGACTCTGGAATTTACATTAAAATCCACTTTGTTGGTTCAGTCTTAGTTAGTTAGTTAGAGTTAAAAAAGAATCCTCTATTATTTCACCCATTGGAAATAATATTGACTCGCTTGCTAGCAACTTAATTCTGATTTAAGCAAGTGATCTAAAAATGCAAAGATCATGGAGAAAGGGTAAAGTTTAATGGGAAGAGAACTTATGCATGCATTTTCAGTGCTACGCCTATCAATATTATTCAGTCAGTAAAATACCAATGTGCTTTGCATTTCCATTATTATTTTCCATCCCCTTGCTGTGCACTTGCAAGTCACGGTAGTGAACATGACATTTTGGGTGAGGCACTTTGTTCTACCGGCAGTAAATAGTAGGGAATATTTTCCCATGCTATTGTACCAAGCTCACATAATAGTTAGTTACCACTGTTCTCTGAATAGCTGGGAGCAGTTAATATTAAGAAAAAATTATAGAGTATAGTGAATCAGTAAAGTCTATGGAGACTAAATTAAAAGGTGTAGCGTAACTGTACAATCAAAAATACGGCTTTTCATACCAAAAAGGTTTAATAGGTAATGTTGATATTAATGGAGTGCTAATATTTGTTTTTTAAATTGCTGAGCTGTTTTTTGTCTCAAGTCAAAAATGGGCTACGCTTATTAACTTCTACAAAGTTTACACAGTGCATGTTGTTATGTATTTTATAAACTTCAGTCTCAGGAAGACGGCTATTATCTTCAAACTTTCCGAATCTAATTAAACTATATGGTGAGTTACATTTTATTAGTTAGTGGCTACGTTTTTTTGAGCAAAATTCTGCTAGATTGGTGCGATTTCTTGAAGTGATAGCAAAATAAACAATAACATGTAGCATATATTTGCTTTAGATTGCTAGTATGTCGCAAAATATGAACGAATTGTCAGATTGTAATATGCATGCTAAATTTTATAGTCTATCACTGAAATGACAATTTTGGTTATGACAGACTTTTATTTGCATGAACTTTAAGATTTCTAGATTTCTTAACGAGTTTAGTAGGCTACCTACGTTGCCACATGCTGCGAAGCGTAATTCTAGTATTTGTGATTAGTCAGTCACACAGTCTTGCTCAAATACAGGTGAATTGAAGGTGAAAAAGTATTCTTGCATTCTGGATGCATTCAACATATTGCATGCCAAAACATAATACAAAGTGAGATTTGAAACAAATCTTTTTTTCATTGTTATCTGAAATTCCAATTTTGTATCCGAGTAGCCTACAGCTAGAAAAAATAATTTTGCAGTTTTGGCTATCATATCATCAAATCTCCCACTTCCTAACAAACTAGTGTACATTTTATCCCATAAATTGTATGCTCCACCAGGAACTAGATTTACTCACTAACTAACTAACTAACAAGAAATTACGGGGCGTTTAAAACACGATCCTAATTAATAGGGGCTCCGTTTTAGGATGTCCACAATAACGAGACATTGCCATTTCCATGAAGCTCATTAAATGTCAAGCTTTTATCATACCATGAGCGTGTTTTTATCAACCCCAAGCACTAAGATGAAAACTGTCGAATAGCATTCCGCTTTTCCTTGTTAGTTTTCATTTCCTACGACATAAATTATTCATCGAGTTGAGTTACATGGGATGTGAAGATGATCGATAAACTGAAATGGCCCAATATGGCTTACTCTTTAGTTTATGAGGTAAAGTTTTTGTCAAGGAACATTATCTTTGCTGCAAAGAAAAATTCTTAGTAATAGTAATGTGTAGTTTAGTTTGTTTATGGTGCGGGGAATTGTAAAAACAGTTTTTGGACTCATTCACTACTATAGTGAAAATGCGTTAGGTACAAAAATTATTTTGTGCAAAAAACAATTTTCTTTGTGATTCCTCTCCAGGGGATGAATTATCGGCTCCCTTGAATGTTGAAATAAAATTAGATCAACCTAAAACTCATCTCATCAATCACATAAACATCGCCGCCACTTTGAAATTCATTCGACCCAGGGATCAAGTTTCCAATACAAGGAGTAGAAAACGCCCAGTCAGTCAAACTGTCTGAAACCTGCCTTTTTAATGTATCCGCCCGTCATATCATAATCATACGAATAGCATTTTACCGCAATCTGCGCAATAAAATCAATATAATGTGTATGTTTATATACTGACTGATTTCTATTCAAAAATTTGCAATTTCCCCCAAAATACGATAATTTTAATTGATTGGGCTCTGCACGTTAGATTCTTATCTCTTAAATTGGATTAAAGCGATTCACAATGGCAGCATTCAAACTGTAAAGGCTGCTTTTGAATGCTTACAATGGGAATGCTGATTTGACAAATCCTTTGGTATGCAAACACCTGGCTACATAAAAACTGTCTGGCTAACTATTCTATTTACATGTGTAACTCATCTCATCAGATTATTAGTATTTCCTTAATAACGCGTGTTTCCTTTTTATGATATGGGTGTCATCCTCACTACAGAATCACATTACAGAATCCCTGATCATTGTTCCTTCAATGTCCATTTCATTATAGTGTTTGGCATTTCTGATTCGATTTGAATTTCCAATTTATTCTCCATCTTTTGTTCCCTGATACATAATGTATAACAGGGTGGTTCATCAACTCTAGCTACAAATTCTAGTTCTGAAATATCTTTTTAAAGTTTGCTTTGATTGATCATTGTACTGGACCAAAGCAATAAATTATCAAATCATCACTCCTTAAAGCAATTATATTATGACTATGACCATAAAAATATTATTAGAACGGCATTGAACAGCGTACGAAATCCGTCGGTGTATATTTTAGTACATCTTTAAAACTTATGTATGGAAGTAAGTACTCACTATAGCAGTTTATCAAGTCGGCTGCTGTACAATACAGTGAGAAAGGTGACTTGATTATAACTTAAGAATGCGACTTTATAGTCTTGTATGTGATTGATGAGATATTGACGAGCTTTTTCCTATATGGTGGCCAACAAGATTATTTTTACAATAGGGGGTGTGAAAGATGATCCACGATTTTGCACAATGTATGAATAAATAGGCAAAAAAACATAGACTAACTAACTAATAAGTATGGGCAACAAAAGGGAACAAAAGAGAACAAAATGACATCCTGACTCCACGTCCACATTATGGGCAGTAGATCACTAGTTTCTGTCTGACATAATCTCATCATCAGGCCAATTTGAATACATGGGTACACTTAATGCTTTAATTAACCGATGACAACAACATGACCAACATTTCGTTCTGGAAGTTCTTTTTGTACCGCAATGGAGATTTTAGAGTCCTATACGGTAGTTGCGAACAAGTAATTGTAGTCGAAGAATGGCAGTAATGGCACATTCTTTTAATTTTCGTTAATGTATAGGAAAAAGCTCTTATAAAATAAAAATCGATCTAAAAAATTCGTAGCAATGTGTAGTAATACTGGATTCTTTAAACCACTTTATTACATTACTTTCAAATGTAACGAAATTATTGGACTGAGAGTTCTATTTTGACGTGTTTTTTATGATCATAATGATTACTTTTTTCTGGGCTTTAAACTCTGGCATACTGATCAGATCCACTAGAAATGAACGTATTAAGAATTTACGGTCTCATTCTATTATCAAGTAGCATCACTATCCTTCAGACTCTAATCCATTCATTTCCTATTTTTTTCCAGCTGAGGAAATAAATGGCACACCTGCAAATAATGGAACCAATGGGAAGGATCCCAAACAGAGCTTTGGTATTGAAGATTCACCAATCGCCACCACGACCATTTCCACGAGTGCTGTTGATCCAAAGCCATTGATGATTATAGAAGAGTCAGAGTCTGTGAAACCTTCCACCAGTAATAATTCTGAACTTGAAAAAAGTCCGAGCAAGAAGAAAAGTAAAGACAAAGAGGGACGTAAAGGGAGTCACAAATCTAAAAAGAAAGACAAGTCAAAATCCACTGATAGTGATACTAAAGAATCCAAGTCACTCAACAAAAAGTCGTCTAAAGGTACGTTATAAGTTATTGTTTTCAATTCTTCTGTGTTTTGTGTAATTTACTAACAAAATCAAATGCAACAAGCTGCAACTTTCAATGGAATGGTATTACCAACATGTTTGGTGACCAGTTTTGATGAAAAAAGTGCGATTCATTTTATACCTTTTAAATATGAAATGCCCAAAATTTTAGCTTTCTATTTACAGTTTAAGTTGAAGCGTTCTATTCAGAATTTAATTTCTTTTCAAAATAGAGAGAAAAGTTTTTGAAATCTCTTGGGAATTTTTTTTTTTAATTCGGCAATTAATACTCAATTTTAAAATGAAAAATAACTCTCTTTAATGATTTAATGTTGTTTATGAATTTTCCAAAGCTAATAAATGTTGGGTTCTTACGGAATGTAAACTGAAATTCTTGCTGTTTCTGAATTTTTCAGGCATTTCTGTTTCACTCAATTTGTGATATTCCATTGAAAGTCCAATTTTTTGGGTTATAGCTTGAAAACAATATATTTTTCCAATTTATTTGATATTTAGAAGGGGAAACGAATGGTGGTGGTAGTAGTAGCAATAACAATAGCAGTAGTTCCAGCAGCAAAACTAATAGCCATTCCAAAGGGAAAAGCAACAGCAGTCTAGTTATAAATGGTGGTGGGTCAACAAAGACGACTAATAGTGGACTGGTCCTGGAAAATGGGAAAATCAGTGGGAACTCGTCAACTCTGTTGGGAGAAATTATTGCAGAGCTGGATGACCTTTTGTCTGACTCGTCCAATTTTATGGACGATAATAAGATAGAAGACTGCAATTCTGCAAATAATAATAACTTTGATGAAAACAGAGATGCCAAGTTGTTGTTCCACAGACGGAAACTAGGTGGTGCTCCTGATCTTAAAGGTGAAGGGTTGCTCAAGTCATTTTAGAGTTGTGCTTTGTTTAACGCCGTCTAAAATATATATTAAAACCGTATTTGAGTTGCTCTCTCGTATAATGTCAGTTGTTACGCATTAATGATTGTTTCATCTGTACGTGCATTTAACTTGAAGGCAATATAATTCGACTAGGGGTGATTTTTTTCCTGCGCTTTAGCTAGTTAGTTCGTAGCATTTCCATGCTGCTGTCGTGCTGTCATCATAGGTTTGTGTGTAGTTAATGCAATGTGGCACTTTTTATTCAAGCATTAGGGTTGGAAATAAAGTTTTTGCTTTCAGGTGAACCGTCAAGTTTTATCGAGAATACTAGGATTTGACTGGTTGCTTTATGCATGGGTTTGACTCAAACTCAAAGAGAGTTTGACAACACTAAAGTGTAAAGTGCAATAGCAATTTTATGATCTATTGTTTACACCGAGTTTTGCTGTGCTGACTGAGTTGTGCCGCTAAAAATGTATAAAAGTTATTGATAAGTATTATGCACTTGATTTATAGGACTTGTAATTGTAGCTTGTAATCGTACTTATTGAGACACGTTCGGTTTCAATTTTCAACGTGAAGAATTGCGCATGGAAGTTTGCAGCTTTCGAATGAAACAAAGTTCTTCATGTCAGTGTGTGGATTCCACTAAAATCTCTTTTTCGTTATTTATTGCTCACAAGTCACAACGTTTTTAAGCCCAAGCTTCGCTTTATTTTTAGCTACAAAAGAAAAAAATCAGACAGACACAACAGTAGCTAGTGAAGCATGGGAATTTAAATTTCCAATGTCTCCATATCATGTGTACTATGTGAGATAAAGTAATTGAAATAAACAAGTCACCCACGAAGAGAACATAATTTGTTTTAGGGGCACCCACAATTAGTTTTTGTAGGAAGAGTACCAATGGATATGATTGTTAGTTAGTTATACCAGGTTTGGCTGACAAAAAAATTGGGAGCTGTAAGGATATTTGGTTGAGCTGTATATAGACCTTAAAAATGTTTACCAAAAAAACTAACGAGGAAATTACAATTGTGTTTAAATTTTTTGGTTTTCCTAAGCGGTTCTATTTGCGATGAATGTATGTTAGGTTGATTTTCAGTGTGATTTTCCGGATTTACAATTTTTTGTATTCCTATTGCGGATTCTTTGAAGGGATCGTAGAATGTTTTGAAATTTCGACCCAGTCAGTAGCCTTTTCCCTCGTCAGATTCATGTAGATGTTTTTAGGGTATCCGAACCCCTAGCATATCCTGCTATACGTTTAGGAAGGAAGGAAGGAACATGCCGGTCTATAAGAGCCTTTTGCTATATTTAGGATGGGTCCATGCATTTAAAAATAGTTTTCACTCTGGTACTTTACATAAACTGATTCTGTTTCTTCCTCTCCCACAGGAAACGCATGGTATGAGTGTGTAGTTAGTTTGTCAGTCACTTACTATTATCCGAGAAAACAGTGCATTCCCGTATCTTGGAAAAAAAGTGGCTTGCTTACTTGCTTGTAGCATATTCACTTAAAAAAAACATCATCACACAACATTGAGCCCACTGGCTCTAACTAATGTGAATATATGGTTAGTACTCATCGTGTGTGAGTTTAGAATTACCAGAGATCCATGGATCGAAAAAAAACATGCTTTGCAAAAATTAAATGATGGGTTGGATAGGACTTATAATCTTCTTTTATTTTCTAAATAGTGTTTAAATGAAACGAAAGAAATTATAAAATTTAACAAGGATTTTAGTTTTGATTGTTGCCTGGAGTTTACAACTAAATTTAAAACTTGCCGCCGTTTCAAAGCAATATTTAGTCCCGTTTGTAACGTTTTTCATGAATTTTAAGAAAACTTTTTTTTATCATTTCTGTTGACAAACATATCCGACCTCTGCTACCGACTGATTGCCTTACTAGCTTTACTTCAAGCACACACAGAAGAAATGAATGAGTTCACTTCCTTCATGTGTGCATATGCATAATGTGGATGAATGGCTAAGAACAGTAGTGCAAGTAGAATTTCTCCAATCTAACGTACAATTTAGTTTGTTAGCTTCCGTCATCGAGACTCCGTATTAAAAACGGTAGTTAGTCAGTTAGCTAAGTTCTGGAAGCAAGAAACGTGGTTTGCAAAAAGCTATGAACTGACTTTCTGCCATTTAAACGTGTTGTGTCTCTGTTGTCAGTCAGTCATATGTGGTTGGAAAAACACATGTCAGGGAAAATTTATACCGTATGCATTTCGTTTAGAGGTAGAGTTTGGAGTTAGAAGCATCACAAGTTTACACATAATCGGATATCAACAATAAATAATTCTTAGTTGGTGGTTTCGTTTCATTCGGTTCAAATAGCATAAAAGTGAACATTTATGCATCTGTGTGGGTTCTCGCAAAGATTTGTGTTTATTTTGAAGATAGGAATTCCTTCAAATTTTGAGTACAAAAATGCCGGCAGCTCTACTGCTTGGTCTAATTGACACTTATGAAAATGGAATCCGTTCTTCAAATGGTACACCACAGTCATTTGACAGTCGGAATCGAAATGTGGGTTTAGTTGGCATCAGCCCTTTTGTTGCAACAGATCGAAATAACAATAGCAATAATATGAGCAGTGCCAGTAGCAGTATTAGTGGTGTAAGTAGTAGCTTTGGTCCAGGCAATACCATGTCAAATTGGAAATGGAAAACTACGCCCAGGCCTGGTATGCACACAATTCATAATAATATTTGGGTATACGATTTACAGCTTGTGATTTTATAAGATTGCTGTTTTGTTTCAGTCTGCTTGATTAGTATGTACTGATTAACACCCATATTTAGTTGGTTGGTTAGTTAGAAAGTATGGTAGAATTCAAGTTAGCTAGTTTTATAAGCTTGTCACAATATTTGGGTCAATATTTCTCATGAGGTTGAATGGATTTGCCAATGTATACCTAGACAGTAAAGAGCTGGTGAAAAGCTGACTTTTCGGTTCATTTAGTGAAGCCTTGAAAATTAGTAAAGCAGGTCTTGCGTCCCGTAACTAACTCACAAAGTAAATGATGCGTTCATAACAAATCTGGGTCATCAGGAATGATACAATTAAACCGTGAACTGTGAACTTGGTGATGTTAGTTAGTTAGTTAGTAAATATTGGAAGAATTTGCAATGTGAGCATGTTTTTGGGTTTTGGATGATTTGATCGTAAAACAGAATTCAAGGTTGTAATTCTGACTCTCAATTACTATGGTGGTAGTATTATAAACAGTATGAAAGTAAGTATTATTATCACCTAGAAAGCTAGCAAGTTTGTGTTTTGGCGTTTGTATTTACTATCAACTTTTGGCATGTGCTTTGGATAGTAATGATGGCTGTGAACTTTTTTCATGCCTGTCTTGTTTCTTTAAATTGATCATTATGTTTCCCGAGTCCTACGCCAAACTATTCATATGCTTGAGTGACTGGTGTTCCAGACATATTTTTGATTACTTTGCAAATTGCATTGCTCGTCATCAATTTGAGGTTGCAATTTTTTTTCTGTCATTTCGGATCAGAATCCTAAACAAATAGTTTTGTGCTGCGAAGAAGCAAAAAATCATTTCCTATGTTTCTGATTCCAGAAATACTTTGAAATCAAATATTTTGTATCTTTTGGTAAAGATTCCTTAGAAATTGAAACGTAACCCAAAATTTTCAATATGTCATCATAAAATGGAAATAAATATGATGATTGAACCAAAACTTTTTGAAATCAGCACATTTGATACTGTGGAACTAAAACCCAAAATAGCTATAATATATGCGCCAGTTTATTTTCGTACGTGGTCTCATTACTTATATAGTTGGCAAAAAATGTGTGATGTGTTCACGATGACGAACGTATGATTGACAAGTTGAGAGGGTCTGAAATGTTTTTGAGGATCACATTTCTTTTCGTGTACTCACATAACACAAACTATCCCATGTGTCTACAATAATTCACATGCATGTAGAGTGAAAAAGGCTGTAGGTACTATGTGGCAGGAAAAGGAAGCAAGTGTGGTCTAACTTGTCTAACAAACTTTAAATAAACTCTTCAACATCTTTGAATTCCCTATGGTACAAATGCATCTGAATAGTATGCGTTTCCTGAAAAAAGGTGCGAACCAAAATTCAAGCCATTTCCAGGAAGGAAGGAAATATTATAGTATGCTATGCACGCATAATGCATGTAATGGTAGGCATTATCATCAGTATGGAGCATATAGGATTGCTTTTTAGCTACTTTGTGACAACATGTACATTATAAAGCTTTCATACTTTATGCAAAGATAAATATTTGGATTTCCTTGGCTCCAGATTGCATTAAAATGGATTTAAATTCCTCTAGGTCTGCAGAATAAGGTTAAGAAAACAATAAGAGAGCCAAAAAGAACATGAGTCAGGTTTAAATGAGCAATTTGTATGGGCCAAGGGAAATGACAAATCCTTTTACAGGGAAAGTTATAGGGATGTAATAGTTTTGCGACATAAACGCCTTTTCACATGCGTTTAAAAAGCTGGTAGACGGCACCTGTTAAAGTATTGGGTGTGAAGTTAATGAACATTTTCCCCGGATAGTTTATGATTTGCCTGATTTTAAATTTTTGAATTAATTAAGAACTTTACTCAAGTTTTATAAAAAATTATCTGCATGCTCAACGTTGTGACTGAACTGCTGTATTACATACAATGATGAAATCGAGAATAGATAGAAATAAAGCTTGTCAGTTAATTTGGTTTTCACAAGTCGCAAATCACAATAGCTAACAAAGCGCACATTT
>Ga0210040_10008129_pt1 | contig 12519 bp, 10 predicted proteins | sample CryGeyCG12114_NA_FD_185462 | JGI IMG/M metagenome (GOLD analysis project Ga0210040, IMG submission 185462) | Groundwater microbial communities from aquifer - Crystal Geyser CG19_WC_8/21/14_NA (SPAdes) (version 2) | ecosystem: Environmental > Aquatic > Deep subsurface > Groundwater | place: USA... | reverse complement strand
CTCCTCCCTGGAAAATCATAATAAGCGTGGTGCACATGCTTCTGAAAAACAAAACCAGTGCATTCGGCATTTCTTAGATTCGCTGTCATGAAAAACTAATACCAGACTTCTCGAATTTCAAAAAATACTGTACTTTTCTAATAAACTCGTTACTATTCCAGATTTTATGTCGTCCTTAATTTTTCTGCAAACAAAACGAAACCGGTAGAAAGCCCAAATATAATGCTAAACAAAGTATACAAATCTTGCTATAACTAATCATCGACAAACAGTAATTACTTCGCTCATCTTTACTGCCACACATTGTTTGTGTAGTTAATAAAAATGGGCTAACCAACTGTATTATTTAAAAGGCATTCAACACCAAATATTTGCTATACTCACTCTTCTAACGCATTCTATATAATTAGGGCAATCTATTAAACTAGAGACTTAAAAAATGCGTTGACTGGCCGTGGCCGCATGCCACATGTGGATTCGGGAGCATCCAAAGAGTGCGTCCCAAAAAGTAAGACCCTTTGACACAACAAGAAAAGCATGGAAACCAAACCACCGACTACTATGCTGTGATTGAAGGGACGAAAGATGAACGTCTTAAGAAAAAGGGATCCAAGAAACTAACTAAATAACTACTTAAGATGATCCACTGAGTGAGGCCCTTTGCAGTAGGGATGAAAGAAAGAAAGAGCAGATGTGTTGCACACAGGAAGAGAGTGGCAGCAGGTGTGTGCCACTGCCACTGCTAACTAACTAACTAACTGACTACACATAATGGATGATGATCACAACCAGAAAGTATAAGAAAATGGTGATTTCGTCCAAGGAAAGGTTCAGTCTCCTTAAGGGTCCATTTTGTGCATCTACTTATATCGCGTGCCTCGCACATGGCCTTGTGCCTCCTTGAAATTTTTAGTGTTCTTATATAGATGCTACCCATTATGGATATTATAAGCAGCATGTAGTTGTTTTTTGGTTCAGGAGATTCAGATTCCACCCAGAACCAGATGGCAAGCATGAGGAAGAGAAATATGAAATCTTGGCGTGTCTTAATGATGCACGTAAGAAAACGGATTTCAATCAGTTTTAAACATGTAACTATGAATAAGAAAATGCATAAAAACAGTAGAGCAGCAGTTGCAGCAGATATAAGTAAAAAATAGGACATATGAATGCTATTTGGGTTTTTCCAATCATGCATCACACACTGCATGGAGGATTCATTTCATAACTTTTGTCGCATGCTGTTGAAATTACCGAATATGCATTAATTACATTATGCAACCGTGCAGTGCACACACCATGAAGATAATTGTTTGTTGTTAGTTAATTATATAAAGCCAGTGGTTGATATTGTTTTTTTATTATGTCCCGCTATAAATGCAATGTTATTTAAGCCAAAAAAATGATGTTTACAAGAAAAAGGAAAAAGTTGTGTTCCTTCTGGGCACGGTAAAGTTACTTAATTAGAGATTATATGTTTACTGCTCCCTTTGGGGTCATATTTCTGGACCAAATATGTTGGACATGTGGCCTTTGAGGGAGTTTTAACCCAAAAAGATTGCACAAACACACAGGAAAAAGCTCATCAGGTTCCACTTCTAGTCCTTTTCATTTAGAGACTAGTTTTTGGGCTGAGATTTTTCTTTTCTCAATACAAATTCTAAATTCATAATCATAGGTTATACGATGAAGATCCATATGGGCATAGGCGATACATATTTCTTCTTGTCGTAAACTATTATATTGGATTTTTTTTTCTCGACAAGTTTGAATAGATTGCAAGGAAATGCAGGCAAAATATGCTGCCTATGTTTCACCCACTGCAGGTTGCAGGTGAATAAGTGCGGGTAAAAGGTAAGCCAAGCTACAATTTTCTTGTCCAACTGTACAAAAAATTTAAGATCCTAATTTTTTCCAATGTTATTACAATCCTTATGGTGAAAAGCAGTTTTTCCAGTCAATATAATCTCATAGTCATATGGTACAAACCACAAAAGTGACTGGAAAGTAAATGAACTCCACGACTGACGGACTAAATGGGGTGAATTGCACATATCGTTTTATTTATTTATTCTTACATTACATTATATTACATTAGTATGTTTATGTTCTCACGCTGGTGAAACGTAAAAATTACTGTATACTGTCAGGGTTACTTAGTAGTAGTAGTAGTAGTAGTAAAAACTCACACGTAATAATTATTCCTATTATTAGCTCATCCCTGTTTGATGCGTAAACGAGTGGAGTGGAATGGTCTGTTCTCACGTTGTTCCGATTGCCATTTGTTATTGTTTCCATTCCATATGTGCACATTTAAACGGGTCAAATAATTTCACTGAGCAAGGCCGCAACTCTGGTATACAACTCTGAAAAATTTCCTCTGTGTTCTTTAATAATGAATGCTTTGAATCACATATACATGTAAAGTGAGAATTGAATGACGATAGCCTATAGCCCTTAATTTATTTTACAAAAAACCATCGTACTCCATGTGAACACTACTAAAAGTTTGTGATTCTCACGAAATGAAAAAATGATAAAAGGCCGTTTTTTAGAGTCACAAGGAATGGGTGGTCTATCGTACTATTTTAGTGTGAAAATGAATTCATAGTCATAGTAATGATAAAGCTCCGAATTTAGTTTGTTTGTTGATTCAGAATCACTTTTTTGTTGTTTCCCGATTTATGTTTACTGTATGCTCTAAAGTTAAACTTAATATAAATAATAGAGATCTTACTGGAGTACATAATAATTGGTTCTCTCTAGTTCCCCGCCAATAGTAATTTTGTAACCATATCTGATTTCAGGAATGCGTAAATTTTCCTTTGTAAAATAATATGCTTTTTGTTTACAGTAATTATGCGCTAACCGTAAACGTTAGTATTCTGTGAAAATGTGGATAAAATGCCTACAATGCACTATTATTATTCTTATAATACATTTTATGTGGTTGGACGGAAGACGTGTATACAGAGACACAGTTTATTACGTTGCCGATTACAATGGTCTAGATATATGTAGTTAGATATCCATAAGGTTAGCTACAGATCGTAGTCAATACTTGTAGATTTAGAAAAGCTTCATTTTCATGCACGCACAGAGTCCAGTCCTTAGGAATTGTAAAACAAACCATCAATGCCTCTGCCATATCCTCGGTTGGCGTTGGAAATGTGAGGAGGTGCGACATCCATAACTACATGGCTCAAATGGTTCCTGTATCCCTCAGTATTGACAGCAACTCGTCTTTGAATGGAGTCGATACATGGTTTAGCACAAGGGTTGTCTAAGGAACATTCAGCCATGCACAGCTTGGTTTGAACTCTGCGTTTTTAATAGGGAAATAGGTTAATATCGATTTTCGCTAAAATAAATGCTTGAATGGTTGATGAAAATGAAATGACTTTGGAAGGTTGTGCTTACTTTCCCCATGGAAATAAACGATAGGTTGGACATTGCATTTTACTGTTTTCACGAGGAACGTGAAATTGACGATGATGATCATAGCAAGATGATAAAGCCAAATCCAAAGCATCAGTAGCCGCACAAGGGTTGACACATGATTTGGCTAAAAAACTCGCAGTTTTTACGTTGTGGAGACGGTAAAAGGTGTCCCCTCGCATCCTTTCGACTTCACAAGATGTGGCATCTTTGGCTAAATAGTGGCAACTATTTTGCAAATGAGGGAATGGTACAGGACAGTTTCCAAATTGAAGTGGCATTGTTGATTATTTGTTGTACACTCGGAAAGTTAAAAAATTTCTCGGATTAAAATAGTCTAATTGAGTTTGGTAGTTCAAAAATTCGGGAGAGAAAATCGCAAAGTCTTTACTCTTCAAAGGTTGAGTGCAGAATGACAATTGGAAGAATGAGGAGCGAATTATGGTTGCGAGTTGTTATCGAAGCACAACAAGTCGAATACCATGACAACGGAATTAAATACCCTAAATTGGAGTGTTTATTTCTTAAACTGACTGGATTCAGTCTATCCATGCAAGGCACGGCATTTTTTAAATTTCCCTGCTTTGAATTAATTGTTCTTACGAAATCCAGCCAGCACAGGAATGTGAGACAAAATCAAGGGGAGATTCTTGTGTTTATATTTGCATGGAAATATAAATCTACCCTCTCAGGAGCAAGAGATGGGGAAATTAATATTTATCATGAAATAAGTTTTTAGAGTGCATCGAATTTAACTGGTGAATTAATATATCATGATGGAAATAACTTTTAATAAACATGTCTACCAATCAAGGGATGATTTAAACTATCAGCGTGTCCCGACATCTCGATTCTCTATTATAAACTTAGATCCACAGTCAAATTGCGCGCTAAAATCATATGGCACGGACGGTGCTTTGAAATTAGAAGTGAATATTATTGTTTCCTTTTTAACTTAATAAAACTCGACCTTAACTAATATAACTAACTATAAGGTAACAAACTGCGTATTATTCTTCTACGACCGTTGTGGACCGGCGGCTACTTTTTCATGTGGTTCCTTTCCTTGTGTGAAAATATCATGCAGGGGTCTGTGGATTGGATCGGTTTTTAACAGAGTTCAAGTTCACATTAGTTTTTCAGTCACAGTCAGAGACAATCGAGGAGAATTTAAAAAGAGAGCTGGAGTGGTCAACTGACGACAACGGCATTGAAATCTTCAATACATATATCAAAAATTGTTAACTCGAATAAAACTTTATAGAAATGGCGATCGCTGAAGGAATGGTCAGTTATTAATAGCTCATTTTTTGTAGATTATAAGCATTAGTTGGTTTTGTGAACTAAGGTACATTGTGTTGTGTTGTGTAAATGTTTTCAGACTGCAGATGGAATGATGTCCGCAGCATCATATCTTTCTCGGCCTGCAGAGGAATATGGAAACAATGTAACTAATTTTTACGATGTTTATTAATAATATGAAGTTTTTTGGAAAGTTTTGTGTCATTGTATCCTATTTGTTTTTTTCTAGCCCGGTATTGAGCAAATGTGGGCATCCAAATGCATGGAGTTTGCGGAAATTCATTACAACGTAATTTAATGAAAATTTTAATGGACTTAAGTGTATCTTACAAAATGTTGGGATGATGAAATGTCTTGACTCATTCGTTTTGTTTCAGATACTGTGCTCCGTTGATCCCAAACTACTCAAGTTGACCAAGTACGATGATCAGTTGTATGCTGCATTTATGAAGATGTTCCCTGAATTCCCGCTGAGAATTATTGATGAGACTGCTTTGAAATCATCTGAAGCTAAAGATGTAGGGTTAAAGACTTGTCATCATTTTAATTAGTGCGTTAGTTAGTGCAAACCAGAGATAAGGAGTTCATACAGTTGCATTGGTCGAATATTTTGGTTTTGTAGAAATGGAGATTGTTTTGTGAAGAGACTAAAGATTACGAAGAAGACTATAGCTTCGGAACGCTTATAAGACTGAACTGTGAAGGTGAATATTCTGAAGAGAACACAATTTTAGTAACCAGAGTGCAATTTCATGCAATTGAAATTGCTCGAAATCGCCATGGTCTAAATAGTTCCGTGTGGGAAGCAAATTCGTTGGTGGCTAACAAAGGAGAAACTAATTCTGAAAAAAAGTCCTCATAGTACTCACTGAAGGAAACTAATTCCTTTACCTAAATTGACTATAACTTAAACATTATTATTTTTTCAATCCTTCCCAAATCCTTTAAAATCTCTGTTTAGTTACAGAGAACTTTAATTCCTCGATGTGTTAATAATTTTTCAATAAATGGAACTGTAAGATTCATACATGTAATCTGAGCAATTTTCGATTATTTATTTTCATCACCAAATTCTAACAATACGAACATAAAATATGGTATCCAGATACCAGACCAGTACAAAACATCATGATAGTCTGTGATATTGACATTTTTTAGCAATTGCATTGGATAATAGACCCGTCGATAAAGGATAAATGTTTAGATTCCGTAAATTACAGAAACAAATGCAGGCTTGAAGCTCAAACTTTTACATCTAAAAATGTCAACTGGATAAAAAGACGAATAAAAAATACGCAAAATTAAGCACGTGCACAAAGACTTGAGTTGGCTCTGGTTGGCAGTTTGCTAAAACAGTTCATCCTGACTCCAGACAGAATAAATTAATAATAATAGTAACATAAATATAATAATAACAATAAAAACACACACAATTGATTCGCTGGTAGAAATGAATAGAAAAAAATACTTTCCACAGTAGAAATGTAAAACATATTTGCTGGATTGCGAGACTTTTAAAACTAGTAAAACAATAATAATATCATACTATCCCTGACCTAAATACATGAAAAGTTGCATTTGCATTCATTATCACATCGTTCCATAATCATAAAATCAAACTGCACTAACATAAAACGCTGATGAAAATGGCCAGCAAATAGTTAACCAGGGATTTTACGACTTCCCATCGTATAGTAACTACTTATAAGATAACAATAACAAACTAACTACTGATCTAGAATGGTGGGTTGCATTTGCCTTTAAATAAATCAAAGTTTACTAAACTTTATAGACCAGATATTTTGTAAGATGATGATGAACATAGTTTTGTAAGTGTTGAGGCTTGCTTGTTGGACGTTCCGAGCTTCCTTAGGAATTTACATTCCCCATCAAATAATAGAAATTTACGATTATCCACGCCACAATTTAAACATACGTTGGTTTCTTAGGCGAAATCATCCAATCCAAGGCATCCTCATCTTCATCATGCATTTGCTGAAAATGATTTTTCAACTCCTCCTGTGTCAGTCTTTTCTGCGGTTTTGTAGCCCTGTGTGAATATTTGTTTTAGTTTTATTTCGTAATACTTAAAAAAAAACTATCCAATGACAAGTAAAGACTGACCTTGGTGGCAATTGTGGAGCTGGTGATATGCTTCTACCGTTTTCATCCTCTTTTTTGTCAACGGCCTTCTCTACAGCCGCCAAATCACCCAAGGTTCCTTGCAAAAAAAAAAAAAATTTGGTATCCATAATTAGTAATAGTAGAGGTGCAGGTGATGAATCTAATCCCCGCCCATAACCAATTGGACATTTACCTCGTTCTGAGTTTGTCTTCTCTCTGCTGGGTGCCCTGTATTTCTGGCTATATTTATAATAATCCGCCATTTCAAACGGCTTGGTGGATTCATTCGAAGTGGACCAGGCCTCACCGCTTTCAATACCTAAAAATTAAAAATTAAAGGAATACATTTATAGTCCGAGCAGAATTCAAACGGACGGGATGCAATGCACTGGGACATGCATTTGTATGTATTCGACGTCCGTTTGAGTTTTGAGAATAGAATACTATTACTATAGCATCTGCATCATGTACTGATAGCCGCCAAAGTTTGATACATTATACATTCAATCGATATCGATGTAGTTTGCACCAACTCTACTTTCAAAAATACTCAAACTTCGAATGTAACAAAATAAAGAACTTACTACTACTTGTTCCACTGGACACACCGGTCGGACTTGCAACCGCCATAGAATAACCACTAACATGCTCCTGTTTGAAACCTGATGGATGTTCCATAGCTACAATCATTCGTCATTTGTCATTATTAACCAAGCAAGTCGATTTATCCAAGCTCCTAGGATAACTAAATTGATTTTTAAGGGGTAGTAGACATACCGAAACTAGCGTCTTGTATATGATTTTCTCCTTCTTGCCAGCTAGACCGGACTGGTTGACCCAAAGGAGGCGGATATTGACTTTTTCTCTCCGTTTGCTCAGCAAAGAGATTACGAACAACATTTTTGGAACTAGAGGCGCTTCGTGCCATTATTTCAAACGTTTGACCCTTATTTTCCTGAACTCCAAGCTCACCAGACTTGAGAAGTCGACCAGTGGACGAGAATTTTGGCGGTAACTTGGGGCCTTTCACGTTTTCGAATTGTTTAGTCTGCGTTCGATTAGGAAGAAAAACGGGATTAGCCGTGCAATACAGAGCAGGTATTGCAGGGACAACAGGAAGACCTATTTCATAATGTTCATCGGGTCGAAGTTCTTCTTTTTCATGAAGATCTAAACCGGCCATCGAGCCACTCAATTTCATAATTTTTCCTCCTCTGTCGGCTGCCCAAGTTTTCTTTTTAGTCCAATTACGTCCTAAACTTCCATACCTTTCGAAAAAAGGAATAATTAAATACAATTGGTTTTTCTGACAGCGAAATTGGCAAAGAGAAAGACAAACAAGTATTGCAAAGTAAACCAACCATGATGCATCCTTATCCAGCTGCTTTTTCGCAGATTTGTCGAACTGACTAACTGTGGCCTCCTTAACTTGTGGGAGTTCATCCGGCTTGCAGTTATGAATGGATTGAGGCACAACTTTATCAACTAAAAATAAAATGTGTCCAAACAAAAAGAAAATAAATAAAAAGTGAAAATTAAAAAAACAACTAAGGAGGCCCTAAGAGACAACCCTTTCACCTTTTGGTTTGGCAACAGCACCGGCTTGTGTTGAAGTTGGTTGAACAGGTTTTGCAAACCCAGAGCCTGAAACTTTTCCATCGAGCTTAGGCTGAGACTGAGATTTGGTCAGAAATGGCACGGCTTCGTTCCCTGAAACAGCTTTCGTATACTTTCCCCGATTTACTTGTACTTTTTGAACATTTTTAGCCGCCTGTTTTCGTCTGTTAACTTTTTCTTCAAGCTCTTTCCGCCTTTGTAAAATAGGCTCCAGTTCACAATCTCTGTTCTCATCAGGAAATTCTCGACGCAGAATATTTGCCTCCTGAATAAATCGAAAACAGGATAATAAAAACTGACAGTTCATGATTGCAAGATTAAGAATAGCAAATATGTACCAATTTGCAAAGGAATGCAAACTCGAAAATTTTTTCGTCAAGTATAGCCCTTTTTTCTGCTGCAACACGGTCGTTCCATATTGAATAGTCAACTTTTTCCTGGCCAGGGCTGTTTGTCTTTTTCAAGCCTTCAGCAAATGTAACCTTAGGGGATGCATTTCTGCTACTGTTACTACCACTGGCCATAATGAACTTTCAGGTTTTCCACTACATGTTTAAAATGAATAAAATCATTCAAAAGAATAGAATGACAGTCTGTCATGATCTGACAGAACCTAAATGGTAAACGGAACACCACAGTTAATCTCAGCAATGTTGACAGTCTTCTCACCTGTACACGTACAGTGTATACCGAGATAGCTTCCGCTTTGCCGAATCCGCACTTTTATGACGATTGACTGACCAAGGCGATTGCTTTTATTTTCCAAGTACAGTGAATGAAATGAGCAACACTTAACAGCCTGAAAGAAACAGAATAATTGTTACTTCGCAATGACCAAACAAAATAACAGCTTGCAAGTTGCAAGTAAATGACTGAGCCTGAGCCAGGCCCAAATTTCGCATCGCCTCCTCCCCCCACATCGCAGTTGAATGACACATTATTTAATCGGTAAAACAAACCGATCTCACATCGAAAACAAACAAACCTTTTCGATAATTTCAAACGGAGCTTCTCTCCTTTGTCTACAGATCGTTAACCATGAATGCTAACACAAAAACGTGTGGCACAACCACACAACGCACAACCGATTTATAGATAGTCTAGCCATTTCATGTCACCCACAACTAAAGCACCATCAAATCATCAAACTGTATATTGTTCTCATCCACAAACCTGATGGTGGTGACCCGGTGACTAACTATAGACAAATCAAACGGATCGTCGGAGTTTCCATTTACTTCCTTTAGTATTCTGTTTGAAATTAAACTATCCTACACATTTGACATTCTCATACACCCAAAATGATGAACATAACTTTGACACTTTTGGTTGATATCCATTGAGGATTCAAATAACCGAACTGAGAGAAAAACTGAGATGTTTAATACGCATCTCAGTCAGTCACTCACACAGTTAAGACAACTAGATTAATTACATATAATTATAATTCTTGCCAGGTCTTTTTGTAGAAGCGCGGCAGCCCCCCGGTGTTGCAACGTCGTGCAAAAAGTTCCTCATAAAATTATTGAACATTCAACGCAAACACAAATCAGATGGCAGTGGTATTTAATATTTAAAAGGGTATGTTGTTGGAATCCCAGAAAAATATTGTGGCAATCGTATTCTAGCGCACTGAGAACGAGGGATGAACTATTGAGCGTGAGCAAATCACTACATTAGAGAACTAGAGATGTATATAGGAGTTTTTACAGGAAAAGGTGACCGTACCATATAGCAGGCACAGGTGAATGAAAATGAAATGGTGAGTTCGTCGAATCCACATTCCTCCAACCAAATACCGATACCAATGAGAAAAGGTGCCAAAAATTATACAACGTTTAGTTGAGAGCAAATGGTGTGCAGTTGCATGGTACTCATTGTCATGATCATGTTACACCGTAGAAAAATAAGGATTAGATTAGAATTTAAGATACAAGGCTGCAGGCTTGATTACAACCTTCTTAATCCCACAAAGTTGCTTGCAAAGACTACACCGTGAATTTTAGCAAGCAAACAAAAAACAAACAAATGAGGAACATGGTTTTGCACTCGTTTTGAAAACCTTAATTTTTTATTGAACTTCAAATTTTTTCACATTCAAAATTGGTCTCAACACATTTTTTCATATGGAAAACCATGTTTATATGATAAAATAACTAGATTTAATTTACGCACAAATAATGTCCACATCGGAGAAAACCAGCGCATAGACTTCCTCATAGGTACCTCACCTTTGTTTCCACATGCCGCATTTCATTCCTGCATTTCATTTTTGAAATCCAAATAATTCAGTCAAATTGTGAAAAATGGCAGGTAAGTAGACATATTTTTGAAACAAATAAATACATTTTTAACAATTTATTCATATTTTAATAATTTTTTTCAGGTACCTTAAGGAACATAGTAAAACTGCTCCGAATTTGTCGGTCGATGCTTGGGAATGTCTCGCCAACGGATGCGTTTTTTTGGAGGTGAAAAGTGGGGAAAATTGCTTGTATCTGAGACATTATATGGGGGAAAGACCGTGTATCCTGGGCCAAAAACGAAAAATCCACCGCCCACCCCTTGCCCAAGCCCTGCAACGCAAAAGCAGAGAATACGTTGTTGGCTACAGTTGCTCCAAGTTTGAAGTTTTACTTGGCTCTGGCTGGTTTCCCCCTGTCATAAGGAGTTGACAAGTCTGATAGCACTAACGAGCATATCCACTGATGCAATATAACAATATGTAGTGATGTAGTCTGTAGTGTGACAATATCACAATATGTAGTGTGAGTGTGACAAAGGCTATACTTCAGGCAGACATTTGAGGCTCTATTCCAATTTAAATCCTTAATCCTCCGTAATCTTAATTTGATTCTTGGTCATACTGGATATGGACAAATATTTACATCGATATATTGGTCAGATGCATAGACGTATTTCTAGATTATGTAGTTAAGATGAATTCCTAAAGACTCGTTACCTCGTTTTTTACTTTACAAAAAAAATTACCCAACAAACAATTGCCGAAAAAACAGTACTTTCGCAATTTAACTATTTGTATTACGCCATTTAAGTATTTATTCCTTAAAACGTGTTGATGATATAATGAAGAGATCGATTTTTAAATGCACCCACACACTCTCGCGATTCACTCCTCCACTGTCGAATTACGAGTGTAACTTTACAATTTTTCTTGGTTTGTTTGGATCCATTACTTTTTTCACTACAGGCGGTGGCGGCGGACGATTCTCTCTCTCCAACTTCCATTCCCTAAACCTAACACGGATCGTCTTGCAATACAAATAAAGGGTTGAGTACAAAGAAGGTTGCAAGCATAGAATAAAAAAGAATGTGAAACAACAAGTACAGATCATATGACTAGCGGCTGCATCATGTCCATGTGGTTTCTTCCGTTTCTGACACCGATGATTCACTTCAGGTTCCATTTCCTCATCATCCTCAACACAAGTACACTTGTAGGTTTCAAAACTGCAATGAGAAGTCAACGCACATTGAGGAATCCTCGACAGATTTCGACCTGAATTTGCTAGCGCTTCTTGACGCTTTGGGTTGCAATCAGCTCCGATCTTTATTTGACATATCCCCTCTGGGTCCACCACTAGGTCAAACGTACTATCTGTTATACAAGCGCATTCTAATTTGGAGGAGTTGTCCCCAACTTGCTGGCAGGCTAGCATTCTAGTCCTAAATTCGCACACTTTTCTAACCAGTCGATTGTTGCCTATTGCCAACTTCTGCAGCATAATCAACAGATCAGTGAAATCTCTTTCGGCGTAATACTGGAAGTTATGATGTATTTTCGGAATTGGGAGGATTTTGGATTCCATGTCCATTTGGTGTTGGAGGGCCGTGTCAGCCTTTCCACCAGTATCCAATGTGCAAGGGTCACCTAACTTGCCGAATGCGAAGTATCCATTGAAAATGCCGACTCCCAGACGAATTATTTCAGCAATGGTTGGCTCATCGGTGTTTCCTCGAATCCAGTTGAGGAGGAGAAAACGCTCATTTGGGTCTTCAATTAATTCGCGGAGGAAG
>Ga0210040_10008128_pt1 | contig 12520 bp, 9 predicted proteins | sample CryGeyCG12114_NA_FD_185462 | JGI IMG/M metagenome (GOLD analysis project Ga0210040, IMG submission 185462) | Groundwater microbial communities from aquifer - Crystal Geyser CG19_WC_8/21/14_NA (SPAdes) (version 2) | ecosystem: Environmental > Aquatic > Deep subsurface > Groundwater | place: USA... | reverse complement strand
GTGCGTCGGACCGTCGCTCCGTCGGCGCCCGCGGCTGCGGCCGCGAGGTGCTCTCGATCACGAGCGTCGGCTGGTCCCCCGGCGGTCGGAGCACCTGACCTCGGACGTCGACGGCCTCCACCACCACCTGGCCCGCCGGACGGAGATCCGTCGTCAGGACGCCCGTCGTCTGGATGTCGCGGGCGGGCCCGACGAGCTCGTGCGCGATGCTCAGCGCGATCCCCCGGGAGGTCTGCACGAGCGTCGCCCTCATCATCACGTAGCCGATGAGGCTGAAGGTGATGACGGCCAGGGCCACCGAGACGGTGGTCAGCAGGGAGATGCGCCGCTGCAGCGGGTTGTGCCACAGCTGCTTCTACAGGGCCACCATCCACGTCACCTTCCGCAAGCGGCTGGCACGACTGGAGAAGACCGGGACGCGAACCTCTCGAAAAGGTCAAGTCGAGCGAAGCGATCCATGGGGTTTCCTCAGTTCCAGGGGGATATCTCACCTAGAAGGGGGCAGAAGGGAGGTACCACCCCCTCTGTGGGGTCGCCGCCCCGCCGCTCAGGCCGCGGGGACCAGCACGCTGGGAAGCGCTTCCCGGTGCGTGACCCCCGGCAGCTGGACCGTGAGCTCCGCGCCGCCGTCGCTCGAGCGTCCGGCGGTCACCGTCCCGCCGTGGTCCTCGGCGGTCTTGGCCACGATGGACAGGCCCAGCCCCGTCCCGTGGGTGTGCCGAGCCGTGTCGCCGCGGAAGAACCGGTCGAACACGTACGGCAGGTCAGCCGCCGGGATCCCCGGCCCGGAGTCGGCGACCGTGAGCCGGTTGCCCTGGAGCCGCACCCGGATGGTGCTGCCCGGCGGGCTCCACTTGACCGCGTTGTCGAGGAGGTTCGTGACCAGGCGTTCGAGAGCCGCCTGGTCCCCGATCACGTGGAACTCGTCGACCTGGACGTCGATCGTCCGGTTGCCCGCCCGCCGTCGCACCCGCGCGACCGCTGCCCCGACCGGGTCGCGCAGGTCGACCGGCTGGAACGTCCCGGCCTCGCCGTCGCGCGACAGCTGCACGAGGTCGCCGACGAGGGCGTTGAGCTCGGCCAGCTGGGCGCCGACGTCGGTGAGGACCGCGTCCCGCTGATCGCTCGTCAGGTGGTCGGCCCCGAGGTCGGAGGTGAGCAGCTCGACGTTCGTGGTGAGGCTCGTCAGCGGCGTGCGCAGCTCGTGACTGGCGTCGGCGATGAGGTGGGCCTGCCGCTCACGCATGCGGGCGACCGTCCGGAGCAGCTGGTTGAAGGCCGCCGCGAGGGTGGCGAGGTCACCGACCACGTACCGGATCGCGACGGGACGGAAGTCCTTCGTGTCCGTCACGTGCTCGACCGCCGCGGTGAGCTGGCGCACCGGGCGCAGCCCGGAACGCGCGACGAAGCCGGACACCACGGCCGCCGCGAGGACGCTGGCCGCGACGACGAGCAGCAGGATGAGCTGCTCCGTCCTCAGGATCGCGAAGATCGGGCCGAGCGGACGGGCGACGACGAGCGCATATCCCGTGTCCTCGACCGGGACGGAGACGACGGCGTACGGCACCCCGTCCGCGTCGACCCCCTGCCGCTCCATCGTCCTCCCGTCCGCAGCAGCGGCCACGAGGTCGCCGGGCTCGAGCACGAGCTGCGCCGCCCCGGGGAACCGGACCGCGGTGCCGTCCGGCCGGACGGCCTCGGTGATGACACCTCCGGCCTGCCGCACCGCCTCGCTGAGCTGCCCGGACGAACGGAGGCTGACGGCCGCGGGGCCGACGAGGTCCGTGGCGATCCGCAGGGCGGTCCCCTGAGACGCCTGGACGAGGGTGCTGCGCAGGGCCACGAGACCCGCGGCGTTGGAGAGCAGGATGGTCACAGCCATCGCGAGCGTCATCATCAGCGTCATGCGACGTTGCAGGGGCTTGCGCCGCAGGTAGCTCACGAGACCTTCCACGATGGTCCTTCCACTGCGCAGCGGATGCGGAGGTCCTGACCGCACCGGGATGAATCCTAAGACAGAGTCCAGCAATCCTCAGCAATGCTTCAGCACCCCGTCCGAGGCACGGCGCGTCTCACCAGCCCGCCTCCTGCCGGGCCTGCTCGAGTTGCGACGATGGGTGCTCGAGCAGCATCCGGCGACGAGGGAGACGCACGATGGACCAGCCGAGCACGGGAGCCGTGGACCAGGGGGCGGTCGACGCACGCGTCGAGGAGCTGCTCTCCCGGCTGAGCATCGAGGAGAAGGCCGGGCAGCTGACCCAGCTCTTCTACTTCGGGTCCCTGGCCGACCCCACGATCGGCGCGGACATCGGCGTCGGCGACGACCAGCCCGGCGAGGTCGAGCAGTCGCTCGGCCGAGGCGGCGCCGGGTCGCTGCTGTTCGTCACCGACCCGGCCCAGACCAACCGCCTGCAGCGCCTCGCGGTGGAGGGCAGCCGGCACGGCATCCCGCTGCTCTTCGGCTTCGACGTCATCCACGGGCTGCGGACGATCCTGCCCGTCCCGATCGCGCTCGCCGCCTCGTGGGACCCGCCGACCATCGAGCGTGGTCAGGCCGTCGCGGCGCGCGAGGCGCGCGCGGTCGGCATCCACTGGACGTTCGCCCCGATGGTCGACATCGCGCGCGACCCCCGCTGGGGGCGGATCATCGAGGGCGCCGGCGAGGACCCGTTCCTCGGGGCGGCGGTCGCGGCCGCGCAGGTCCGCGGGTTCCAGGGCGGTGCCATCGGCGCCCCCGAGCGGGTGATCGCCGGGCCGAAGCACTTCGCCGGCTACGGCGCCGCGGTCGGCGGCCGCGACTACGACGAGGTCAGCCTGTCCGACCACGACTTCTACAACATCTACCTCCCGCCGTTCCGCGCCGCGCTCGAGGCCGGCGCCGGCAACGTCATGACCGCGTACATGGACCTCAACGGGGTCCCGGCGACGGGCAACCGGTGGCTGCTGGCCGACGTCCTGCGCGGCGAGCTCGGCTTCGACGGGTTCCTGGTCAGCGACGCGAACGCGGTGCGCAGCCTGCTGACCCACGGCTTCGCGACCGACCTCACCGACGCTGCCGCCCGCGCCCTGGACGTCGGTCTCGACCTGGAGATGGCCGTCTCCGACCCCGCGTACGCGCACCTGCCCGAGGCCGTCGCCGCCGGGCTCGTCGACGAGGCGGCCCTGGACGCCTGCGTGCGCCGGGTGCTGGCGGTCAAGATCCGGCTGGGCCTGTTCGAGGACCCGTACGTCCACGAGGGCCACGCGGCGCAGGTGCTGTCCGACCCGGCGCACCGCGACGTCGCCCGGCTGGCGGCCGAGCGGACCGCGGTGCTGCTGCGCAACGAGGGCGACCTGCTCCCGCTCGACCCGACCTCCCTCGGCACGGTCGCGGTGCTCGGTCCGCTGGCCGACTCCCGGCGCGACACCATCGGGCCCTGGGTCTTCGACTACGACAACGACGAGACGGTCACGATCCTCGCCGGCCTGCGTGCGCGCCTGGGCGACGGCGTGCAGGTCGACTTCGCCCCGGGCGTCCGGCCGGGCCAGCGGACGTACGCCTCGATGTTCGACATGTGGGGCGACAACGCACCCGTCGACCCGGTCGACTTCGACGACGAGGCCGAGCTGCAGGCCGCGGTCGACCTCGCCGCGGCCGCGGAGGTCGCCGTCGTCGTCGTCGGCGAGTGGCAGAACATGATCGGCGAGGCGGCCTCACGCTCCTCCCTCGAGCTCCCCGGGCGGCAGCTCGAGCTGCTCCAGGCCGTCGTGGCCACCGGGACCCCGACCGTCGCGCTGATCATGAACGGGCGCCCGCTCGACCTGCGCTGGGCCGCCGAGAACGTGCCGGCGATCCTCGACGTCTGGTACCCGGGCTCGCAGGGCGGCGCCGCGGTGGCCAACCTGCTGGTGGGCGACGCGGTCCCCGGCGGGAGGCTGCCCTTCAGCTGGCCGCGCACGGTCGGGCAGGTGCCAATGTTCTACGCCCACACCGTCTCTCACGAGCCGGCCAACCAGTGGCGCCGCTACTGGGACGAGGAGAGCACCCCGCTGTTCCCCTTCGGCCACGGGCTCTCGTACGCCTCGTTCTCGTACGCCGGGCTCACCCTCGGTCCGGCGTCCGTCGGCCTCGAGGACACGCAGACGGTGTCGGTCGAGGTGACCAACGACGGCGACCGCGACGCCGACGAGGTCGTCCAGCTCTACCTGCACCAGCGGCACGGCCGGGCCTCCCGACCCGTCCGGGAGCTCAAGGGCTTCGCGCGGGTCGCGATCGGTGCGGGACAGACGCGGACCGTGACCTTCGAGGTCGGGCCCGAGCACCGGCGCTACTGGAACGCGGCCGAGCGCGACTGGGTGCTGGACCCCTCGACGTTCGACGTCTGGGTCGGCGGCAGCTCCACCGCCGAGCTGACGGCGTCGTTCGAGGTCACGGCCTGACGAGCGGCGGCGCCGGGGTCAGCCGGCGAGAGGCTGGAGCACGGCCTGCTCGGCGGGCTCGACCACGCCGGGAAGCTCGATGACGAGGTGGGCGCCACCCGCGGAGGGGCTCGCGGCCTCGATCGTCCCGCCATGGTCGTGGACGACCTCGGCCGCGACGGCGAGGCCGAGCCCGGTCCCCGGGGTGCTGCGCGCGGCCTCGGCGCGGTAGAACCGGTCGAAGACGTGCGGCAGGTCCGCGGCAGCGATCACGGGTCCGTCGACGACGTGCAGAGGGTGCCCGTCCAGGCGGACGTGCACCGTCTCGCCGGGCGGGCTCCACTTCACCGCGTTGCTCAGGACGTTGCCGAAGGCCTGCTCCCGACCAGGGCGCTCAGCTCGACGGTCTGGGCCAGCACCTCGTCGACGATCCGGGCGGGGTTCGCGGCGCCGAGACGACCGGTCCGGGCGTCCAGGGCCAGCAGCTCGAGATCGGTGCCCATGCTGGTGAGAGGAGTCCGCAGCGAACATCGGTCACGCTACCGTCCATCACCCGGAACCGGTTCCGAAGAGACGCCCGTCCTCGTGACGATCGCTACCGGTCGGCCAGCCGCTCGTCCGGTGCCAGCGCCGCGTCAGCGCCCTGCCAGCGGCGAGACCTAGCGTCGTGGACATGAAGAGCACGAGCGTCCTGATCTCTGGCGCGAGCATCGCCGGCCCCGCCCTCGCCTACTGGCTCACCCGTTACGGCTTCGACGTCACGGTCGTCGAGAAGGCCCCGGCGTTGCGCCCCGGCGGCCAGGCCGTCGACTTCAAGGGCGAGACCCACCGCACGGTCCTCGCCCGGATGGGCATCCTCGACGACGTCCGGCGGGCCCGGACGGACGGCGGGGACGGCCGCGTGGTCGACGCCGCCGGCCGCACGCTCGCCGTCGTGCCCGGCGAGTTCAACGGCGGGGAGATCGAGATCGTCCGCGGCGACCTCGCCCGGATCGTCTACGACCGCACCACCGCGACGACCGCGTACGTCTTCGACGACTCGATCACCTCGCTCACCGAGACCGCCACCGGCGTCGACGTGACCTTCCTCCGGTCGGCCCCGCGCACGTTCGACCTCGTCGTCGGCGCCGACGGGCTGCACTCCAACGTCCGCCGGCTCGCCTTCGGGCCCGAGTCCGGCTACGTGCGGCACCTGGGCTACTACTACGCCCTCGCGGACGTCGCGGTCGACGCCGGCGACCAGGGCGAGCTCTACGGGGAGCCGGGCCGGATGGCCGCCACGGGTGGGTCGAAGGCGCCCGCCTTCTTCGTCTTCGCCTCAGCACCGCTCACCTACGACCGCGACGACGTCCCCGCGCAGAAGCAGCTGGTCGCCGACGCCTACCGCGGTGGTGGCTGGCGCATCCCCGAGCTGCTCGCAGGGCTGCCGGCCTCACGCGAGTTCTACCTCGACTCGATCAGCCGCGTGACGATGGACCGCTACACCAGCGGCCGGGTCGCGCTGCTGGGCGACGCCGCGTACGGGAACACCCTCGGCGGCTTCGGCACCGGGCTGGCCATCGTCGGGGCCTACGTCCTGGCGGGCGAGCTGGCCCGTGCCGACGGCGACCACACGGTGGCGTTCGCGCGCTACGAGGAGTCGTTCCGCGGCTACGCGAAGGTCTCGCAGAAGGTCAACGCGGGCACGCTCCTGGCCCCGAAGACCAGGCTCGGCATGCGCCTGCGGAACCTGCTGTTCTCGGTCTCGTTCCTGTTCACCCCGCTGATGCGGCTGACCGAGCGCTTCGCCACCGACATCGACCTCCAGGACTACGAGGCGGGGCGTGCGGCCCCGGAGCTGGCGGACGGCCCGCGCTGACCGGCCTCCTCCGCCCTACTTGTCCTGGGTGCTCTCGAGGTGGCCGAAGCCGACCGAGCGGTCCGGGGAGTGGTAGAGGTCCTGGCAGGTCGTCAGCGTGATCAGCGGCCGGGTGGGCGTCACTCCCGGCTCGTCGGGCACGGGATCGAGTACCCAGCCGGCGCCGTCGTTCACCGTGAGGTCGGCCGGGGACGTGTCCATCAGGTACGTGAACACCGCCTCCCGGGTCTCGACGACCACCTCGTCGCCCTTGCGCAGCGTCAGCAGCCTGGCGAACGGCTGGCCGTGGGTGATCCGGTGGCCCGCGAGGGCGACGTCACCCGGCCATCGTCCGGCCCCTGACCCGGTTTCGTCTCGGGGCCAGATCTCATGCGCCGTCCCGCGCCACTCGTTGGCTGGACGGCCGTCGGGACAAGTCAGTGGCAGCCACAGGAGTTCCGGCGCTGGAACTGGCCGGGAAAGCGGATGTCTTCTCGTGGCCTTCCTGGATCGGCGACGCGCGCCAGGAGAAGCGCGACGCTCGTGGCCCCGATCTCGTCGGTCTGCTGGGAGACGCAGGTGAGCTGCGGACTGAAGAGGTCAGCCCAGGGGAAGTCGTCGAACACCCCCAAGGCCATCCCGGTCGGAGGGACGATCCCGCGGTTGCGGAGGCCACGCATGACGCCGATGGTCATCCGGTTGTTGGCTGAGAACAGGGCCGTCGGGGGGTCGGGCTTGTCCAGCAGCGTGTAGGTCGCCTGCTCGGCCTTCACCTCGTCGGACTCGCCGGGCTCGATCAGTCCGGGGTCGAGAGCCACACCCGCCTCGGCCAGGGCCGCCTCGTAACCGGCGATGCGCTCGGTCGTGGTCGAGCTGCCTGCCTGGCCGCACACCATGCCGACGCGACGGTGACCGTGCTCGAGCAGGTGCCGCACGACGGCGATCGTCGCGTCGACGTTCTCGGTGCCCACGAAGTCGAAGGAGCCGACCCCGTACTCAGGGGGGAAGCGGTCGACGAACACGGTCGGCACGTTCTGCGTCTGGATGAAGTCGAGGGACCGCCCCGGATCGCCGGACGGCTGCAGCAGCAGACCGTCGACCTTGCGTCCACACAGGTTCAGAACCGCTCGGTACTCAAGCTCTTGCTCGTCGCGATGGTCGGCCAGCAACAGGCTGTACCCGCTGGCCACCGCAGCCTCCTCGATCGACGTGACCACGTCGTTGAAGTACGGGTTCATCACGGCCGACATCACCAGCCCGATGGTGCTGGACCGACCGGTCCGCAGCGACCGAGCCACCGGGTTGCTCACGTAGCCCAGGTCGTCCACGGCCTGCAGCACTCGCTGCTTGGTCTCGTCCCGGACGAAGCGGGTCCCGTTCAGCACGTGCGAGACGGTGGCCACCGAGACCCCAGCAGACCGGGCCACGTCCTTGATGGTGCTCAGCTGAGTCCCTTCGATCGGGCGAGAGAGCCGGAGGAGAGAGGATGCCACCCTCCGGCTCTCCGCGCGTCAGAACGGGAAGTTCTTGACGTTCTCCGGAGTCACGATGGTCGGCTGGCCAAGCAGGACCGTGCCCTTGTCGCCCACCTTGAACGAGCCGAGCCCGGGCACGTCGTACGAGCTGCCGACAGTCGGCTCGATCTTGCACTGGGCGTACATCTCGGCGGTCGTGAAGGCCAGGGTGCCCAGGTTCTCCACGTTCCACCAGACGTCCTGGACGTTGCCGGTCTGGATGTACTGGCTCACCAAGGTGACGGGGCCAAGGCCCGAGATCTTGATCTTGCCCAGGTCGCCGCTCTGCGAAAGCGCCTCGGCGGCGGCCGGCAGACCGATCCCGGCCGGCACGATGATGCCCTTGAGGTTCGGGTAGGCCTGCACGAGCTCCTTGGCCTTCTGCGCGTTCACGTCGGCCTTCTCCTCGCCGTACGCGACCGTCACCAGCTTCATCTTGGAGTACTTCGAGTCGTTCGCCAGCTTGTCCTTGATGCTCGCGATCCACGCGTTCTGGTTGACGGCGGTCTGGGTCGAGGAGAGGATCGCGAACTCACCCTGGTTGTTGATCATGTTGGCCAGGGACGACAGCATCTGGTCGCCGATCTTGCTCGTGTCGGCCTGGTTCAAGAAGAAGGCCCGCGACTCGGGAGCGACGTCAGAGTCCCACGAGACCACCTTGATGCCCGCCTCCTTGGCCTTGGCCAGCGCCGCCGAGGTGCTGTTCAGGTCGCTGCCGGAGATCATGATCACGTCGACGTTCTGCGAGATCAGCTGGTTGACGAACGGGATCTGCGCCGCTCCGGTGGCGTCGCTGGGCGAGGTGTAGATGACCTTCGACCCGTCCTTGGCGGCAGCGGCCTCCGCGGCCTTGCGCACCGTGACCATGTACGGGTCCGTGCCGAGCTTGGGGATGATGCCGACCGTGACCGGTCCGGTCTTGCAGCCGGCGCTGGCACCGCCGCTCGCGCTGCCGCCCGCGTCGCTGCTGGACGGCGCGCAGGCCGCGAGGGAGAGGGTCAGGAGGCTGGCGGCCCCGATGACCACGGCGTTGATTCTTCTGCTCATGCTGGTGTTCCTCACGGTTGGGACGGGGCAGCCGCCGTGCTCGGAGGCTGCAGATGCGGATGACGGGAGCACCCGAGGGGTGGGAAGGACCTGGTCTAGGTGGCGACGGGTGCGTCGGGCCGGGTGGCCTGGCCGAGCACAGGCTTGCGCCGGTCCCGGACCGAGCCGATGAGCCGCTGCGACAGGTTCGTGACCAGCAGCGACAGGATCAGGACGCCGCCGATGGCGATGCCCTGCGTGTAGCCGCTGACGTTCAGCAGCTGGAGCGACTTGCGCAGGGCCAGGATCAGGATGCTGGCCAGGACGACCCCGGTGATCCGCCCCTTGCCGCCGAGCACGCTGACCCCGGCCAGGAAGACGACGGTGATCACGTCGAGCTCGAGGCCGAGCGCGCCGTCCGGCGCGACCTGGCTGGTGATCCCGATGTTGATCAACCCGGCCAGGGCGGCGACCAGGCCGGAGACCACGAACAGACCGAACCTGATCCGGGTGACGTGGATGCCGCTGTAGTGCGCGGTCTCCGGGTTGCCGCCGATGGCGTAGATGCGGCGGCCCAGCGTGCTGCTGTGCAGGACGACGGCGAACACGACGGCCAGCAGGACGAAGGGCACGATCGCCCAGGGGATCACCAGGCCCGGGATGTTGTCGTTGCCGAGGGTGTTGAAGAAGTCCGGCAGCGGCGAGATCGGGGTCCCCCCGAGCAGGACGTAGCAAAGGCCCCGGAACAGGGCGAGCGTCCCCAGGGTCACGAGCAGGGCGGGCAGTCCGAGGATCGCGACGAAGAACCCGTTCACCGCACCGCAGACGACCCCGGTGACGAGCGCGAGCAGGACGACGACGAGCACCGGCTGCCCCGCCTGGATCGCGAGCCCGCCGACGACGGAGGAGAAGCCGGCGACGCTGGCCACGGAGATGTCGATGTCCCGCACGATCACGAGGAGCGCGAGCGGCAGCGCCATCAGGGCGGCCGGGGCGAAGGTGGCCAGCCCGGTCGACACGCTGAACGGACGGGTCAGGCCGGGCACGACAGCGGCCGCGACCAGGAGCAGCACGACGACGAGGACGAAGAGGATGAACTCCCACGACTTCAGCCGGGTCAGGATCGCGGTCTTCACGAGCGGGCTCCCCTCGTCAGTCGCACGCTCCGTCTGGACAGGATGGTGTCGACGAGGACGGTCAGCAGGATCGCGCCGCCGAAGAAGGCCTGGAGGTAGGACGGGTTGATCCGGGCCACGGTGATGGCGTTCTGGATGATGATCAGGCCGATGGTCCCGAGCAGCACCCCGAGCACCGAGCCGGAGCCGCCGCGCAGCGAGACCCCGCCCACGACGACCGACGCCACCAACGTGAGCTCCAGCCCGTACGCGAGCTGACCGTCGACCGTCGCGAAGTGCGAGGCCCACATGGCTCCGGCGAAGCCGGCCAACGTGCCCGAGATGGCGAACGCCGCGAAGGTGCGCGCCCGCGTCTTGATCCCGATCAGGTCCGCACCTTCCGGGTTGGACCCCGTGGCGTAGATGTCGCGGCCGAAGCGCGTGTTGCGGAGAAACGCAGCGAAGACCAGGAAGAGCGCGAGACCGATCCAGACCAGCAGCGAGATGCCGAGGAACCGGCCTGCCGTCCAGGCCAACCACTGGGAGGGCACCATGCCCGACGAGATCTGCCGTCCGTTGGACACGATGGCGTCGATGCCGCGAAAGATGGCCAGGGTGCCGAGGGTGACGACGATCGAGGGCACCCGCCCGTACGCCACGATGACGCCGTTGACCGCCCCGCAGGCGAGTCCGACCGCCACCGCGATCAGGATCCCGACGATCGCGGGCGCGCCCTGGAGGCCGCTCATGGCCCAGGCGGAGGCGTAGGCGGAGAGCCCGATGATCGAGCCCAACGACAGGTCGATGTTGCGGGTCAGCATCACCACCATCTGACCGAGGCACGCGACCCCGTACAGGGTGGTGGTCACCCCGAGGTCGGCGATGTTGGACGGGCTCAGCAGGTTGGGGTTGATGATCCCCAGGGGCAGCAGGACGAGCGCGATGGCGACGACGAGGCCGAGCTCACGCCGGGCCAGGACCTTGCGCCACCCGGGCTTCGCACCCTCGGACACGCTGACCAGCTCGGTCTTCTTCTTCTCCTCCTGCGACTCCAGCCGCTGCAGGTCGTTGTCCGAGGTCGCCCCGAGCTTGGCGTCCGACGTCAGCAGCCCGGTCGCCGCGAGACCGATGTCGATCTGGTTGGCCTGCTCGGCGTCGAACTCGGCGGCGATCCGCCCCTGGTGCATCACGTAGATGCGGTCGCAGGTGCCGAGGAGCTCGGGCATGTCGGAGGAGATCATCAAGATCGCCAGGCCCTGCCCGGCCAGCTCGGCGATGATGTGGTGCACCTCGGCCTTGGCCTGGATGTCCACGCCCTGGGTGGGCTCGTCCAGGATCAGCAGCCGGGGGTTGGTGGCCAGCCACTTCGCCAGCACCACCTTCTGCTGGTTGCCGCCGGACAGGTTGCCGATCGGCTGCGCGTAGTTGGCGAACTTGAGCCGCATCCGCTGCAGCGGCCCGTCGACCAGCGAGAACTCAGCACGCCGCTTGATCAGGCCGAAGCGGGAGGCGTTCTCGATGACCGGCAGGGTGGCGTTGTCGAGGATCGAGAAGTCCTCGATGATGCTCTGTCCGCGCCTGTCCTCCGAGACGTACGCGATGCCGTGCGCGAGGGCCGCCGCCGGGGAGGCGATCTTGAGCGGCTTGCCGTCGAGCTCGATCTGGCCCGTGCTCGGCCTGTCGATCCCGAACACGGCGCGAGCGACCTCGGTCCGGCCGGCGCCGACCAGCCCGGCCAGCCCGACGATCTCGCCGGAGCGGACGTCGATGCTCACGTCCGAGAAGTTGCCGGGCACCCCGAGGTCGCGGAGCCGGAGCACGAGGTCCCCGATGTCGGCGACCTTCTCCGGGTAGATGTCGGTGAGCTCGCGGCCGACCATCAGCTCGACGATCCGTTGCTCGTTGGTGTCCGCGGTGTCGAGGTCGGCGACCCAGCGACCGTCGCGCATGACCGTGATCCGGTCGGACACGGCCATGATCTCTTCGAGCCGGTGCCCGACGAACAGCATCGCGACGCCGTGCGCCTTGAGGTCCTCGATCACCTTGAACAGGCGGTCGGTCTCGCCGATGGTCAGCGAGGCCGTCGGCTCGTCGAGGATGAGGATCTTGGCGTCAAAGGCCAGCGCCTTGGCGATCTCCACGAGCTGCTGCTCGGAGGTGCTCAGCAGACCCGTTGCCATGGTCGGGTCGACACGCAGCCCGAGCATCTCGAGCCACCGCCGAGCCTCCTGGCTCATCCGCCCGTGGTCGAGCAGCCCGAACCTCGTCTTCAGCGGCTGGCCCGCGTACACGTTCTCGTAGATCGGCAGGTCCGGGAACAGGCCGGGGTGCTGGTGAACCACCGCGATCCCGAGCCGCTGGGCGTCCAGCGGGGTCCGCAGCTCGACGTCCGCGCCGTTCACCCGGATGATGCCGTCCGAGGGCTGGTAGACCCCGCCGAGCATCTTGACGCAGGTGCTCTTGCCAGCGCCGTTCTCGCCCACGAGGGCCAGCACCTCACCCGTCCGCATCTGCAGCGAGACCTGCCGGACGGCGTAGTTGGCCTCGAACCGCTTGGAGATGTCGACGAGCTCGGCCACCACCTGGTGGCGCTTCTGCACGTCGACGTCGGACTGCCCGTCTGCCAGGCC
>Ga0210040_10008127_pt1 | contig 12520 bp, 10 predicted proteins | sample CryGeyCG12114_NA_FD_185462 | JGI IMG/M metagenome (GOLD analysis project Ga0210040, IMG submission 185462) | Groundwater microbial communities from aquifer - Crystal Geyser CG19_WC_8/21/14_NA (SPAdes) (version 2) | ecosystem: Environmental > Aquatic > Deep subsurface > Groundwater | place: USA... | reverse complement strand
TAAAAAACCAACAAATTCGTATGCACAATTTTCATCGAACTGTTTATTAAGATCAAAATTAATCATCAGCGATGGGAATTAATATATTATAGTGATTATCATTCACATAAAGCAAATGAAATTCGTGGTCAAAATTATCAGTCAAGCTAGATTTAATGTAATATAACTCCTTGTTTTCACGGTGCACAATAGTCAAAATGTTTTCTTTATCGCAGATAGCTTGAATGACAATGTTGTCCACATAAGCCCCAGCTGGTCGAATAGTGCGAACTAAAAGCGAAAAAAGACTATTATGTATAAAATTCTTAATTTTGTAATTTTTCTTAATCCTTAAAGTCATGTTGTACCAAAGTCATAAAAAGGAACTGTTAAAAATTGAGAAAAATGATTTTTTCTTGAAATTATGTAGGAGCAGATATCTTTTCGTAATTTCAGATGATTGTCTTCGTTACTTGTAAGGAGTTTTGCAAAACAACGGAAAACACAGTTTCTGGAAAAAATATTAAGTTAACTTTAGCACGAAAATAGCTCAAACCAGTGATAAAAATACTTTTGTTACCCATCTCCTGTTATTAGATCAACTGTATAATTTTTTAGATCTTCGCAACTACAAGCTATTTTTTTGTTAGATGACGGAATGTCAAGTAGTGAATTTGTAGTATCCTTTGATTGATTTTGACTCAATTGACTGCAGAACTCATCAACCATATTCTGCAGAGGTACAAAATCAATCAACCTAAAGTAAAAAAGCTATTTGAGATTTGATTGTCCAGACAAGTATTTTTGACAAGGTATAAAAATTTTGTTGATAATTCACATTTGTTCTGGATTTGTCGAAGTATAAGGGCTTTGAGACCAAGGTGCGCTTATCAAATCTTCCAATTCATCTATTGTGTAGCCTCCAACGTTTGCGTCATTATTGCTAAAATGTTAATTGAGGACTGCGAATTAAATTATACAAACCAATCAATAAATCAAAACAGTTGATGTAAACCTTATAAAAACTTCTGGAATAGAAGGTCTGTCTTCGATGACTGACGTTTCAGAAGAAATGTTCGATTTGTTCATCGAGATATTGTTTTCTTTTTGTTTAAAATGAAATTCAGGAATTGATGACCAAGGTAAACTTATTAGGAACTCCAATTCCGTTAAAGTATATCCTCCCAAAGTGGGAAACGAATTGAATTCAAAACTAGTCTCGCCATTCCAATCAATTTCACAAGCTGCTTGAATGTCTTTGTTAGAAAGCCCGCCAATGGTTCTGAAATATTCCATATTAACATAAATATTGTTGACACAATTTATTTAGGATATATTTGATGAGGTGAATTAGCCATTACCAGGACCGTATATCGCTGAAGTTAAAGCTTAAGCATGGTGAGCCATCATCACGACAATCTATGCTTAAGTATTGTAGGCCATCACAACGACACCCCATGCTTAAGCATGGTGAGCCATCACCACGACAGCCCGTGATTTAGCAGTCAAACCATTGTCATAACGTTTGAAATGGATTTTGTAACCTATTGATATGATGACATTTACTTTATTACAGTGAATATATAAAAAATTTGAATTTAAAATGGAATTTTTAAAACTGCACTATTGACTTGCCTCAGCTTTCTTTCTTTTGCCACTAAAAAACTTCTGCAAAACTTGCAAAGGAAACTGTGACTGAATAAGCGCGTGAGTAAGGTTTGTGATATGGAAAGACAATCTGTCTTCGGGACCTTGGTTGGGGAATGGAACTCGGGACCTAAATAGTAATACTTTCTTAACTTAAGTAACTAGTCCAGCACAGTTTCATGAAAGACTTTTGCTTTATTCATGTTTTATTTGGAAGTCAAATGAGTAAGAATGGTCAAGTAATATCTAGTAACTTTCAAAATAATTACTGCAGTAACATATGATTTAAAATAAGATTCTTTGTTGTATGATGAGGCAGTGATACATATATGATATGAACATAAAAACTAGGAGCAAAAGATTATCTCTGGTGGAGTTAATAGTTGCTATAAGTAATGCAGCTTAAATATGAGTAAGCGAGAGTTTAATTTCAATCTGTGTGATTAAAATTTGTAAAAACTGATTTACATGAATGCTCGTTGAAAAAAGTATAGTTATCGGTTGTGGAAAATTTAAAATTTCTTCTCTCATCTATATTGTAACCAGGAAAGTTAAATTACCGTTATAGTAAACTAAAGGTTTCAACTTAAAATTTGTTCATCACCCCGAAGCCATAGATGCATATCTTCTTAAGGTCTCCAATAAACTCACCAAATTGATGAAAATCGAACAACATATCCACCGACACAAACCAATTGAAGGCATTAATGCAGTAATGAAAGTAAGTAATGAAATAAGAAATGAAGGTTTTATCTCTAGTTCTCAACTATGCTGTACCTAAGAAAACCAGCTTAAATGATCACATAGACATCATCCTAAGTTTAGAAAATTGGAAACAAAGAGGAAATGAAAAATAGTTTATGGCACTGCATTTAACGTATCATGGAGGGAAGTAATTGGGAACTAAGAGAAAATCAAACAAGTAGCACAATTAAAAAGGCCATACAAAATATTCGAAAAGGAACCAAAATATTAATATGCAAGGCAGACAAAGGAAATTGCACTATTATTATGAATAAATTGTTGCGAAATTCCGAATTAGATGCAAGATCGTATAATTCGGAATGAATTCATTTCAATTCCGATTAAAGTAGTTTACCACGAAAACACACACTACATAAACTACCACTGCGAGATAAATTAACCTAAACACAATTTCTATCAGTGAAAATCATTTATTTTAGACTCTCGAGTGTGCCCTGTAAAACAAAAATAAACTTATTTCTATTTGATAAGATTCAGTGGGTAAACGGATGAGTAAGACATTTGTTAATTTCTGTCAAGCTTTCAACAATTTACTATTGTCTTCTTAGGACAAACTATTAGATCATGAGAAAATAGTAGTGACAAAATTCATGCATTGTTTGAGGGATTGTATATTATTTAGGAAGTGTCATACATCTTGTCAGGTAATAACTTGTGTTATTGAATATGGAGTTTAGTTAATTGATTTCAAGAAATTTAGAAGTAGGAATTGATAGAATAGTGTGTGTAAAAGTTTGTGTTATGTGTGAAAAGAGAGTTACTATGGTGGTTTTATATGCTTTAAAAGTAGGGCTGACCAGATGGGACTGATCTTTACACCTTCTTTCAAGTTGCAGTTGCTTATTTCATTATGCAAAGAGATTCCTTAATTTTTCTTTGCTGGTTTCTTGCTTAATATTCAATCAAGCTGGCTTTTGATGTAGTGAAGAAATGGGATTGGTTGTTTTGAAGGTGCAGAAGTTGGTTTTCGTTCATGTCTATGAAATGTTTTTTTATGCGGACATCTAAATTTCTTCTGGTTTCGCCAATATATTTAGAGAAGCAAGTGTTACCTGGAAGCCGGTATATTCCTTTTTCATCCTCTGGCCTTTGCTTGTAGTTGCTCAACATAGTGGACAGTTTATTGAGTGGTGTGTGGCATACATTTTGGTCGGATTGCATTCGAATAGCATGCGCAATTTTGGTCGAGATGCGACCAATAAGTTAAATGTTCACTCGTTTGGCAATATCATCTTCATTCAATGCGTCAAATCAAAGTGTATTCGGCGTAGCTCTCCATTTTTCGATTCTAGATTGGATTGTTTTTTTTTGGGTATTTGTTCAATGTCAAGACAGTTGTGATAAGTTTCAATTCAACTTCTATTTTGTCTGCATCACAATTGTGGAGTGCTCTTTCAACAGGGGTATAAATAACGGATAGCTTATGACAAGTTGGATGGTTAGGCTTCCATTGCATATACTTGTCTGTATGGGTTGGTTTTCGATACACTTGGAATCCAAAAAAGATCCTTTTTTAGTGCTATAGGAGAGGCTAGGAATGGTAATCGATTATTGTGCATGACTTCAACAGTTGTATTGATGTGAAGAACAAGGGAACATGTGAAGATTTGCTATTAAAAATCGAGCTATTAATGCTAATGCTATTAAAAATCAATTATCAAATCACCATTTCGATATAAAACCATAGTGACCAGAAATTATTTAGCTTTACAATTATATGGATTGCCATTTAGCCTTTACATTTATCGGGAGCAAATAGGAATAGTAACAGACACAGCTTCAACTACTTAAATTAACATTAGTTTGTGAAAAATTCTTTGCTCGGGTAACTGAAACTCCATAAACTTCCTTAAATCATTTTTTTGCTTCTGCGAGTACTATTTGGGCATCATAAGCCTTTGTTAGTCAACCGTTACTTTGTCCGCGCACTAAATCATGAACTGTCCAAACCTCCTGAAGAACGAAACACAGGCTAAAAATGTATGTACAACATGGATGGTGACTTTTTTGTGATGTTAAAATTACAATACAATACAACTATGTGATAAAAATTTGATTTGGTGTTGCAGCATCGTACCTAAACCAGTGATAGTTTGTCCTTGTAGTGTTGCTGGTCTCTCAAAAAATGTGATCAGATGCTTAAAATTGAGGAACAAACTTTGATCCATCCAATTTATTTCAAATGGATTGTTTGTTTTCGCGTCTCTAATAACTTTCTCAAGGTCCGCAGGTACTATGATGTTCGCGGTGCGTTTTTTTTTTCTATTTGGGAATTGTCTCTATCACAGTCAATATAACTGTGGCCCATCATGAAAAATTTGTGACTGAAGCTAGTGAAATAATTCTGGCGAACAAGATTCATTAGAGTAAACAGGGCAAAAATATTTTTATTTTTCCCCACGCAGCGATCAGTCCATATAATTAGTTCTCTTATTTGCCCATGATCCAAAGGAGAATAGTTCGTATGGATATAATCATGTACACACGAGCATATTTCAATTGCTTCTTTTCGCGCAATAGTCTCATTCCAAATGTGCATAGAAGATAAGTCAAGACTGAAGTCATGGATTCCAAAATTATAATTTGATAATTTTCGCATATAAAAACAACTGTAATTCCAAAGCTGGGGAGTAAACATGATCTGCTGTAAATTTTCAATCAAAACTATGCAATTTTAAATATTCGCTTTAGCTTTATCTGATCCATAGCTTTCATACGTATAGTGAGCTAAAATAATCAAATACAAAAATTAGCTTCGAAATGCAATGTTCGGTAGTTATTGATATTGAAAAACTCAAGTTTCATCTTGTTGTCTATGAATATCAAAAAATTCTTACGTTTCACTAAAATTTTCTTGATCCTGAATTGCTAAACGACGAACTCTCAATCTGTCACAAGTGTCACAGCAATCTTGTTTTCGAGCAGGAAATCTGAGATTGAATCGTTTAGTAAACATATCTCGAGATATCCACTACTCACATTCAGGGTCGTCATTTTTTCTTTGTCGTTCGATAAAAAAGCTGTACATTTTGGACAAATTCAAAGAAGATTCTAAAACTTGCCTGCCTCCATCAATGTTTACATTTCGAGTGTAAAAAGACTCGTAAGTGGGAAACAATGTAATATGCGCCTCAATTTGCTGCAAAATGTTATTTGCAAGTTTTTCTTGGTCAGTTGTGATGTTATCCTCGCAAATCTTGCGGGATGTTTGTGCATGCTTTCAACTTCTGATTCAAAAGTTCAACCTTTTTTTTAAAACTGCATACAAGTTCATAAAGGCAGTTTTTGGCCTTCGTTACAGATACTCTAGTCAACTGTGCAAGTACGAAAATTATTTTCTGGGTCATTCCTGAAGTTTGGGTCTCTAACGTTCATGCCGTCTTGTAATATTAGGCTTTTTCTGTTATATAAAGAATTGAAAACAGCTTGTTCATGATTGATGATGCATGTCTCTTTCCTACATGCTCCGCACACTTTCTCCCGAAAATTTTGTGATTGAAACAAAAATTAATAGAGGGACTTAGTTTTTAGCCCGGTACAGGGCTTATTTGATTGTGCCTATTTTTTTCTGTGTTTCCACGATAACTTTCGAACGAATCAACCGATTGACTTCAAATTTTGCGCACCTTGAGTTTGAGCACAAGTAGGAAATGGGATTGCGAATGGACACCACCGGAAAATGCCTTAGTGGTTTTTATGCAACTAAACAGTGTTCATGGTGATTATTTTAACGCTGGTATGAAATAAGACAATTCTGTTCAATTATTTATGTACCGACCGCGCAGCAAAATAAGTCTTAACAGGGGTTTACCTATGAATCTGCCTTAAGCGACTTAATTCACTGATCATATAGCCGTAATTTTGGTAACTAAATTTGGATTTTTTTAAGAGAGTCAATGAAAAGAATAAATTAGTTTAAAAGAAAACACACGTCAGTTTACATCATAAAAAAACCAAAATCTCAGCGTTAGATTTTTTTATACAGAAGTTTAAAGATTACATTCCGAGCTTGCATGTTAACTGCTATACTACTTGCAGTAACGATATTCAAGTGCCCATGGCCTCATAACTACTAAAGGTCCATGTCTACAACTCTAAATAGTAATGTTTAACACAACAAGCATTAGTTTGAGTTATGAAACACCAAAATCCCAGCGTAGGTAAAATTTTACACAAGTTTAAAGATTACATTCCGAGGTTGCATGTTAGCTGTTATGCTACTTGCAGTAACGATATTCAAGTGCCCATGGCCACATAATTACTGGAGATCCATGTTTACAACTCTAAATATTAATGTTAAACACACCAAGCTTTAGTAAGAATCATAAAATATCAAAATCCCAGCGTTGGAAAAATTTTTGCACAAGTGTAAAGATTACATTCCGAGCTTGCATGTTAGCTGCTATACTACTTGCAGTAACGATATTCAAGTGCCCATGGCCTCATAACTACTTAAGATCCATGTCTACAACTCTAAATAGTAATGTTAAACACAACAAGCATCAGTTTGAGTTATAACACACCAAAATCCCAGCGTTGGAAATTTTTTTACACAAGTTGAAAGAGTACACTACTAGCTTGCTTGTTCACTGTTAAGCTACTTTTACTAAAATTATTTAAGTGCCCATGGTCACTAAACACAACAAGCCTCAGTTTAAGCTATTCACTTTCCAAATCGGATCTGTCGCTAGCTAAATTTGGTTACTTATTGAAAAAAAATACGGAGCTTGCATGTTGCGCTAAAAATGTAAGATAAGTCATAGTTTCTCAACTACTAAAAACTCAAGACTACTCAACTACTACAAAAAAAATCCCAAAATGTTGAAAGTTTAAAGTCAATCCGCTAATGCGCTTCAAATTTTGTGTTTCATTCAACCCCTGTACCGGGCCCGGCCAAGTTGTACCAGAAGTTTTTTTGTTTCATAGCATAACAAGTTTTACAAACAAAAAATGAAATTACAGGCGCGGGTGGAGGAAGGTTTTCGTGGAATGCTCCATTTTTTCCTGTGTAAGATAATCCACTATACGTCTCGCTACTTCACTGCGATGGTGGAGCAAATTAAGTGGTCTTTTTTTGATAAAATTATCCTACTCAAGGTCTAAAGGTTAAATTTGGAGCCTAGGAATTTATCGTAACTATTTAAGTGAGCAATGAAAATATATTGAAAAATAAACAGTTAGAGGGATGAGCAATGATGATCAACAACTATTTTGTTGATTTAGATTGATGATTTGTTTGTTGCAAGAAAAAAATCTCGTTGGTTACGAGGCAAATCATATGTCCCATTTTTCTTCGCAGCTATTTGATTAACTTTATGTTCCTATGGAATAAATTTAGTTTGGAAAGCATCTTTTCCAAACGATTGATACAAATTATTGCAAAGACATCATCCACGTAGCGGCCCCAAATTGAATGTGAGAACAGTTGGGTACAACATAATTTTCTAAAGCTTGCATTCACTATTCGGAAAATACATGTGAGTTTGGAGATCTCATTGCAGATTCTTCTAATTCTTCACAAAAATTGCCATTCCATTAAAAAAAACTTGCCATTTATGCTTCTAGGTATAGGCCAGGTTTCTTGTAGCATTAGGATATCTGAGATTTCCAAAAAACCTTTTGTTTTACAGTCGGTGTCTTCAAGCAGTCTTGTTTCAATTAATCCTAGTGTGGTTTGGATAGGAGTCTTTGTGAATAGTGACACAACATCAAAAGAAACTATGCAAAAACCACGTTTGAGTTTCATGGATCTGAGTTTAGAGACAAATACTTCTGAGTTGATTATGAAATGCTCACGTTTTCTTATGATCGGGTGCAGAATTTTATGTACATAGCAGGCAAGATTGTAACCAGTAGACCTGAAATTAACAATAGGGCGCAATAGGATATCGGGTTTATGAATTTTTGGGGCACCATAAAATCGGTGGCATCCGCTGTTTTGTATGTTGAGCCAGTTGTGCATATTTTTCGTAATTTTGTTACTATTTAAGAGCTGTTGGGTGACACCTTTTACTGATTTTTCATATTTGTTTGTAGGATCATTGGCGATGGATTTGTAAGGAAATTCGCTCAGCATGGAGTTGATTTCATATTATTCATAATATTCATAATATTTAAAAAAAAAAATGATCGACATATGTAGTTCTTATGTAAATGAGCATAATACAACGTTTAATGTAAACAAAACCGTCTGTATGAAATTTTTTTTAAACTATAGTAAGACAAAGGATAGCTATCCTGAAATCTTTTTGGACAAAAGAGCTGTGGGGTGGGTTGACACGTATTGCTATTTAGGATATGATGTAAATAATTCTTGTAAAAAATATGACGATTGTGAGATTAACAGAAAATGCCATTACCTCAAAGTTAAGGCTAATATGTTAGCAACTAGATTCTCCCATGCTAGTGATAATGTAAAGTGTCTATTATTTAAAACATACTTTAGCAATATTTACTGCTGCAGCTTATGGGTGGTACGAACAAAGAAAATTGTTGAAAAGATTAGGGTGGCCTACAATGACTGCTTAAGAATAATTTTCAAAATCAAAGGACCACATAGTATAACAAAAGAGCTTGCAACTAGGAGAGTAAACGGCTTTGAATCACTCAGACGTAAAAATTGTTTTTCTCTAAATAAACGCGTGTTTTCCATGAAAATGAGACAATACAAGACATTGTGACCTTAAATTTTAATGGGACTAACCCGGTGTATAATGAATGAAATGACCTACTATGCTTATAATACTTAATCTTGTATATGGATCCAATGGTCTGCAATAAACTCATTTATTATTATTATTATTGCAATTTCCTTTGTCTGCCTTGCATACTAATATTTTGGTTCTGTTTCGAATGTTTTGTATGGCCTTTTTAATTGTTCTACTCGTTTGAATTTCTCTCGGTTCCCAATTACTTTCCTCCATGATACGTTAAATGCGCTGCCATAAACTATTTTTCATTTCCTCTTCTCCTTCACTTTTTGCTAGTCAATTTTCTAAACTAAGGATGATGTCCATGTGATCATTCAAGCTGGTTTTTTTAGGTACAGCATATTTGAGTACTAGAGACAGAATCTTCATTTCTTACTCCATTACGTACTTTCATTACTGCATTAATGCCTTCAATTGGTTTGTGTCGGTGGAAATTTTGTTCGATTTTCATCAATTTGGTGAGTTTTTTGGAGACCTAAAAGAAGATATGCATCTAGGGCTTCGGGATGATGAACAAAATTTTATGTTGAAACCTTTAGGGATGACAACATGTTTTGTACATTGTCCCAACAATTTGATATGATTTTTGATAACTGCTAATTTCATGTAATCCTTCTCTAGACTCTTAATGAAAAACTTATTTTCACTTCACTGAATTGATATAGACTGAGACATTACATCAAGATTACAACTATTATATCATCTGCTATGAGATCTTTTATCTATAAAAATTATAAGTTTTGATCTTAAAGACATGATCAGATTTATGTTTAAAAAAGCCGGCTCGAATTCATAACAGTCCAGCCGTAAGAAAATTAGAATACGAGATGCTATCGAAACCGAAACTCTGATTATTCCATTTTGGCAGACACGAAACAGCTTGCCTAGATTTTCTTTGATAGCGTTTATCAGTAAGACAAATCTAAATTCTTCTTCGGGCCAAAAAACTGAAACCACGGAGAAATATGCAATAGCAAAACATTGTTACAAAGACGAGGAAAAATTCCATTGTGATCGGCTGCTCAGTTTCAGAACCAGGCTGAGCTAAATGAGGTTTAGAAAGTGGATATCCAATTATGTTATCCTTACGTGAAAAACAAGTTGTCAACCTCGCTGTTCTTTATAGACAAGCTGCATCACGCTTTACTGCAAAGCAGAGTAACCTTTGCTTTTCAACTTTATTTGTTTTGCATAGCATATAGGCAGATGTACAAAATAATTGCATTATATTGTGGCATAGATTCGGTTGTGCACCAAATTCGCCACACTACAAATATCTATCTCGCTACCAACTAACTAACTAAAAGCTGCTGCCTTCTTCATTTGTGATACACTTGTGTGTGGACCTTCTTGCTGCACACACTTGGACGTGGATCTTTTTCTAGTCCAGAACTTCTACTCCATCTCGTCTGTCCCGCTTTCTGCTCCGTCTTGTTGACCCGTGATCCTCGTGAGCTCCGCTATTAGTTTTATTTTGTCCCTGCTCTAATTGTCTACTTGCTATGTATATTGTTAATAAAGTAAGCCCTTTAACTTCTATTGTCTTGATGCTACTCCCTTTTGTTGTGTCTTTGATTTGTTCTTGTAAACCTCGCTTCATCCTTGGCTCCACATCTTTAGCCCCGAGATCCTCATCTTTGGCTCCACATCTTTAGCTCCGAGATCCTCATACTTGTTCAGCTCCCAAGATCCTTATCTTTAAGCTCTGCGATCCTCATATTTGTTCCGGCTCCACATTTCTAGCTTCTATTCACCATGTAACCTAGATCCTACTCCGTTTTGCTGTGTCTTTGGTTTATTCTAGTAAACCTCGCTCCATCCTTGGCCCTACATCTTTAGCTCCGAGATCCTCATACTTGTTTAGCTCCCAAGATCCTTATCTTTAAGCTCTGCGATCCTTATACTTATTTTGGCTCCACATTTCCAGCTCCTACTCACCCCGTAACCTAACTATTTTAGTTACAATATGGATGAGAAAATACATTTTATTTTTTCAACGAGGAAATTTTAATCACACAGATTCAAATTAAACTCTCGCTTACTCATTTATAAGCTGCATCATATGAATTAGTCATAGCAACTATTAACTCCACCAGAGATAATCTTTTGCTCCTAATTTTTTATGTTCATATCATATATGTATCACTGCCTCATCATACAACAAAGAATCTTACATTGAATCATATGCTACGGTAGTAATTATTTTGAAAGTTACCTCATATTCACTTGAGTATTCTTACTCACTTGTTTCCAATATAAAACATGAGTAAAGCAAAAGTTTTTCATGAAACTGTGGCTAGACTAGTGGCTTAAGTTAAGAAAGTATTACTATTTAGGTCCCGAGTTCCGTTCCCCAATCAAGGTCCCGAAGACAGATTGTCGTTCCATATCACAAACCTTACTAAAGCGCATAATCATTCACAGTTTCTTTTGCAAGTTTTGCCGAAGTTTTTTAGTGGCAAAAGAAAGACAACTGAAGCAAGTCAATGGTGCGGTTATTCGAAATTCCATTTCAAAATTCAATTTTTTTATATATTCACTGTAATAAAGTAAATGTCATCATGTCAATAGGTTACAAAATCCATTTCAAACGGTATGACAATGGTTTGACTGCTAAATCACGGGCTGTCGTGGTGATGGCTCACCATGCTTAAGCCTGGGGTGTCGTGGTGATAGCTCACCATGCTTAAGCATGGGGTGTCGTGGTGATGGCTCACCATGCTTAAGCATGGGGTGTCGTGGTGATGGCTCACCATGCTTAAGCATGGGGTGTCGTGGTGATGGCTCACCATGCTTAAGCATGGGGTGTCGTGGTGATGGCTCACCATGCTTAAGCTTTAACTTCAGCGATATACGGTCCTGGTAATGGCTAATTCACCTCATCATATATTTGTTTTAAAAGTGCCTTAAATCGTCCATTCTTGAATAGTTTATCAGCACAGAAATGAAATTTCCCGCAAACCAACCTGGGAAATTATAAGAACGGTATTTCTGAATGAAGAGATGAAATATTTGTATTGATAAACAAGGAGATGAGTTGCTATGCGAATTTTTTTGGTTTTCTGGTTATTTCACAGTATTTTCTATGTTGTTAAAATTCCCACAATTTTTTTTGGTCAAGAACGTATAGGTCTTGTTAAGCGAAGATTTTTACACCATATCCGACTTTAAGCTGAGCGGACGGATCAAAATGTCTATAATTTTGACCAAAATAAAGACAATTTATTGAAATATAGGTCTTTTTTAGCCTGTAGTTTTATTTCCCACAATTTTTATGACTCAAGATAGGTTATATTTTGTAAAGATGAGCTTCCTACATTATATGCAACATTAATCTGAGTGGACGGATCGATCTGACTCAAGTTATGACCGTAGTCAAGACAATTCTTATATATTTTCACAGTATTTTCTATGTTGTT
>Ga0210040_10008126_pt1 | contig 12521 bp, 12 predicted proteins | sample CryGeyCG12114_NA_FD_185462 | JGI IMG/M metagenome (GOLD analysis project Ga0210040, IMG submission 185462) | Groundwater microbial communities from aquifer - Crystal Geyser CG19_WC_8/21/14_NA (SPAdes) (version 2) | ecosystem: Environmental > Aquatic > Deep subsurface > Groundwater | place: USA... | reverse complement strand
TGGGTATCTTCGCCAGTAGTCTCAGCGTACTTGCCCTGGCTATTGCCTTGTGAGCAATTGTTCACGAGCATTGCGTCATCTCTAGGCTGTAGAGCCTACCCTCCAGCTTTCTCTCTCACGGTAGACACTGTTGCTGAGGTCCTTGTGGCTTGGGCGTCCACGATTTCAACGTGTGCGAGTTCTTGCATGCGCGCCGTGCTGTGGTGGCCACATCAGCTAGCTAGCAGTCGAATGAAATTCCATTAAGTCAGATGTGTACCGATGGTCTCGCATGTGATGTGAACCTTGGAAGAGAACACCCCGAGTTCAAACAGCCATCTGATTATCGGAGGTTGAGCCAAAAACGCCGACGGGGAACACCGAATTTGAAGATCCTTCACCTCCACCAGCAGCCCCACTGCACCCATCCACAACACACACATGAAAAATCTGTCTAGTAGAAAATGACCTGTCTTGCTTAGTCTGGGCCATCCTGCGATGAAGAGATGGGTGAGTGGTGCAGGTGTGCTGTGAATACCGTATGCGGTAGAGAGGTGCCTTAAAATAGCGCCTTAGCCAACGAAACCCGTTCCGGCTACCCGCTCACTGCCAGCCCGGACACACTCATCCTGCACATCGTGACCACATCAGCAGAACCAAACTCAATACCTCGTCACCTGCTCTCCGCTCCGTCGATTCACATACTTGCAAGAGCAAGCCACCCCGCAGATCTGCCTCTCCGTACAATCGGCTTCGAGCTCATGTTCCCAGACAATAAGAATTATTCGGCGAATAGCCTGACGAGCAGCTTGCGACGATGCAAGCGATCACTTCGCCGGAGTCCTCAAGGCAGGAGCGAGTATAGGCTACTGTCACTCCTTTATGCGACCCTCCTCATTCAACCGTGAAGTTCAGTCTTCTTTAGGCGCGTCCTACTCGCGCTGGTTGCCACCGAACATAACTATATGCTTGCCGAAGACTCAGTTACCACCACCTTTATGAACTTCGAGGAATGAAGTGGTGGGAAATCTCAATAATGAGAGCAACCAGGTGGAGTCACTCCTTGCGGACATTGGCCGTTGTCCACCGCTTTTCGGCAATCGCCCGGGACTTCTGCGCAACCTTCGCGCTCAAATCGTTAATACCTCCCAGTCAGTCTTCCAAATACAGACTGTTCAAGATCCCTTCACTGTCGACATCGCTGCTAGCAACACCAACACGTATCTGGACGTTGGTGCTGATGCCGGAGAACTGTATCTGGGCAACGACATCTCTCTTCATCTTTATGCTCTTCCCAATCTATCGGCGCTTTGGGCCCTCCCTAATATGCCACACTTATCAACTCCTCGCCTTACGATGTCCGCCAATTATTCCATTTCGTTTAGATAACTTCTTGGCTCAAACCCTAACTTCTCGGCACGGTCAGAAAAAATAGGGAAAAGCATGCTTTTATGTTACTTCTCTGAGCTATGAAGCCCCGCGGCATCCTAACCTGCGGATTTAGGCGCGTTTACCGGTCAACGTCGGTTCATAGAACACAAGCTCTCAAAGATAGTCTACATCGCCGCTGCGGTCGCGTCATACGAAGCGTGGAAATAGTCGTGTTGGCTAGGGAATGAAGACCCAACGGAGATCATGATCGATGAACATGACTCTCAATCCAGCGATGCTTAAGAATCAGTATTTCCCAGCGGAAGTCTAGCTCCTCTTGTCGTCACGATTCCGAGCAGGTTGTCCTCGGTCGGCCTATAGTAGTCAGCATTGAAGCTGGCATTCTCAACGACTTTCGAAGAAGAATGCCAATGATCGCAATCGGGTGCCCTCATCACTATTTACCATGTCTTCCTTAACCTCCGCACCACATTGCCTCGCGCAGCACTCCCTTTCAGTTCGGGGTTTCCTTCGAGGTGCAGTACAGAAACAAGCTCTGTCGCGCGCCGCTACACCTCCGCGGCCACTGCAGGAAGAGCCACTGTTGCACACACTGCCTCTAGCGAGCCCTTACAACAGCAGGCTCCGCGGGCGGCAGCCACACTTGATAGGCGTTCAGTTGCGGATGTGTCGATGCCACCGCAATAGGGAGCGCAGCAGCTATCGCAAGTGTTATTGTTATACCGTCAGCACGAAGCCGCTTCCTCTTGACTAGCCTCTGATCTCTGCGAGATGTGGAACCCAGCAGCTATTGCCGGTGTTACTGTTATGCGTAAGCTGCAGGTCAGCACGAAGCCGCTTCTCCTTGACTAATCTCCGTGCCACCGCGCTCCTTGCTGCAGACTTCACTAAAGAGCATACCTACTTCCTCGTACGTGCTCCTCTGCTGAAAGTGTAGCTGTAAGCACTAAGATGTTGAGTGATGCAGGTTATGTATCTTAATTATTACGAAGTTACCTTCACAGCAGACTTCCCTCGTGGCTTCTTCCAAGAACATTGTGGTCGCGCCCTCGTGTCACTTCGATTTCATCATGCATCGCATCGATCGAGAACTACTATTGTCTTTCAATCTTTCGTTCTGTTACTATCGTTCCGCAAACAGCCCTCCTGGCTTCTTCTAAGATATTGCTACTTATGAGTGCTGACATGCGAACAATTGTTCTACGAACAAGGTACAACGTCAGTTACTCAAAGGTTTCAGATATGATCTGATAAACATACTTTCGTCTGCGCTCTGTACTTGCGTATGCTATAGGAATTCGGTGTGCGAGCCGAGAAAGCTCGACCAAACACTGTAAGATATGCAGAGAGCTAGGCCGAGAAAGGCGCGTACTTTTAAAGGGACTGATTGGCTAGCTCCACAGAATCGCGTTCTTGCAAGTGTACGAACTGTAGTTCGAGATACTTGCAGTAATCTAGTCGATTGCGTCGATTGGACTTCTTTGCGATTGTTTTCATGCTGGACACGTTATCGCTTGGACCCTCATCGGCGGGCTCTCCCTTGGCAGACTTTCCGTCATTGGGATCGTGAATGCCTAGCAGGTCACGATTTGGTAAAATGCCGGTTGGAGTTTCTAGCTGTATACAGCCAACCGGCTTTGTATCGGGTCCAGTAATCTTCTGGAAGAATCCTTCGTATAGCATAGGATCTTCCATATGCGACATTTGTGTATCCACCCACTGTACGCTGGTTACGTCAGCAAGGTCTTTGGGACCAAATTCGAGTGGTCCTCCGTCTATGATTTTGTTAATCTTGGCCGACATAGTCCGAATCGCTTCGGCGGTCTCATCGCAAGTAAACAAAAGACGGATGTGAAGGCTCCCAAGGACTCCTCGATACTTGGATAGTTTACGTGCGTGTAGCTTGGGAATCCGGGCAAATGTCACGCCTATAGCATCTTGGAGCTCCTCTTCCGAAAAATGGAGAAGATTGGCACAACCGGCAAGTGCCTTGGCCTTCTTCTCGAACGCTTCCTTCTGATGGGCATTCCATTTGAAATGGATTTCAACGACATAAACGCATTCCCCAACTGGGGGGTCCCCAAGAAGGCCTCGGTCGCGAGACTGGAATGTAACAATGCGCGATGTTGTATCTGTCTTTTCTGGAGCCACGGTGCTGGAATTCCGAAGCTGCTCAACGCCTTGTGACATCTCTTGCGTAAGCGCATGAACGCTGCGCAATGCTGACGCCAGATCTTTGATAATCAAATGGGCATTGTTGCGGATGTATGCGATGCGACCTTCTTCAGAATCATCGCGGTCGGCCTTGTTAGGGTGCCATGTGACAATTCGAGCGCCCTCGTCTGAGGTATCGATAATTTTTGTAGAGAAAACGTCGTAAGGGTAAGTTTTCAAACTGAGGCGAACTTTATCGTGTTCTGGAAGTGAGAAGCGCATCGTGTCGTGGGCGGTGGGTGTGTTTGCGGAAACTGGACTCGTGATTGAGATTCTCGACTTGACTTGGTTATTGGTGTCGGTGTTGTATGGTGTTGTTGTTGTTGTGGTCTGCTTGGTTCGAAGGGAGGAACGCGCAAGACTTTTATACATTCTCTACCCGTGCAAGCGGACAAGATCGTGCGGTTACAATCACCCCAGACGGAGGATTCTGTTCACCCTACAATAAGATGATCATTGTTGTAAAGGTGTACAACAACAATACAAAGTCTTGTATTTACATTGTCCTTATACACGGGTAACGTCAGCATTCAATGCAGCTGAGGACGCCTTACTCAATCTGGCTGTAGATAAGTGTGTGTTTTCTAAACTTATTTTACTCGACGACCTGCTCTACTCGTTCAGGAGCATGGCCGCGAAGATTGGTCAGGGCTCAAGGTCTTCCCGTGGCTAAATCCAAGATGCACAATCCGCCACGCCATATTACCTCGCAAGCACACCTTAAGCCACCTTTGATTTTCTCGGCGACATACCCACTTCATCACCCATGCTAGGCGGGTTGTTCACCATCGACTCTTATCCTCACTCGAAATACCGCCTCTTCAAAGTGAACTCAAAGGGCAGCAAATACTCGCTGATTTGGGACAGATATTTGAGCTTACGCGCGCTCAAAATGACTTCACCACCTTATAGCACCAGTGCCTACTACTTAGAGCCTTTAGCGATCAACGCACCAATAACCTGCCCCTCGCTTCCACTCATATGCGCGAGCCTATCCTTCGATGCAGTACCTGTTTGTCCGCGATATCAATATTGATCAGGACTATATATGAGAGGGCGGATGGTATCTAAACTGGCAAAGCACATCCTAAACCTCGACATCATCTGCACCATCGAACATATAGCCGTAAAGCATACAGTCACAAGAAACACGAGTTTGAAGCATACGGCTGTTGAGCATGCGGCCTTGGACAGCACCGGGAAGGGTCGGTGCAGTGTTACATGAGTACAAAATCGACTCAGATCAGGACACGATCATACTCGTGAGCATGGTCAAGGAGACACAATGTCCTACCAACGTACTAGGAGAAGATCATGTTTGTATTCGCATCATACCTTTATGGTCGAATCTCAAAGTCACTCGAAAACGGCGGGATGCATGTGGAAAGAAGGTGGACTTTTTCTACACGCAGCAAAGGCCAGGTGATGCTCAAATTATGATATTTTTTTTCTATTCTTATCTCCCTCTCATGATATCCAAGTTGAGGGCTCCTAATGATACCATGTAGATACTGAATGCCATACATAACAAAGGAAATGCTTTGTTCAAGTACGTCGGCGTTCCAGGTGCATATGAAGACCATGTTCAGTAGAAGATCTCCCTGTCTCTCACCACGAATATAGGGAAAGGCCAGCGCTAGCTTACATCAATTTGGGGCGAAATGTCACCCATTGTTCCGGGTCGCTCGTTGTTGTCGACGAGATCCGCTCAATCACGATAGAGGTTGGCAGCGACGTAGGTCGAGTGTGAGATGCCAGTGCCTTGTAGAAGACTTGGACTATCAGAGCCTCGATGTCCTCTAGCTTAAGCTCAGTGACTGCAACCATCAGAAAGAAGACGATGAGGACGATCAAGGCAGCAATGATGGAACCGACGCCGTAGCCTGGTAAGAGATTGCCAGTCCATTTGTTGGCGTCGTTGTTGGAGTCGGGGTTGGCATCGTTGACGGACTCGTTAATCGGCTGGTTGCCTTGTAGCCACTTGTACATCGAGCGAGCAGATGCCTGGTATAGCCGGTAAATAAACCACGCCGCCTTATTTATGATTGCGAGAGCAACACATAGCCATGCCGCCCAGAACAGGATGATGAATTGGCCCACGAGCCCAACGCCAAACTTGAAGGCAATCACAATCAGAAATATGTATAGGTCTGCACCTAGCCATATCCAGAATAGCAAGCCCATCAAGATGACAAGAGGAAAGCCTTTGATAGCCGTCTCGAACGTAGACTGCTTTTTGGAGTCGTTTGCGGTTATGAACGTAGGCTGCTCCTTGAGGTCGTTTGCGGCAGTTGGTTGCTGCTTGAACGAGGTATTGAAGCAGAAGTGGAGGTAGATGAGAGTAAGGACGATAATAACGGTAGAAATTCCGTCTGTCCAGTCCGGCGTCAGTGCCGACCATCGTCCATAGCGGTCATTGCGCGCCGGTACCGTGGCGTTGATAGCGATTTGTAGCATGTTGACTGTGAAGTTTGTTATTGAAACTTGCGAGTAAATGCTGGTAACGGGAGGTAGTTGTAGTTGATGCTGTTGAAGCTGTTGCTGTTGCTGTTACTGTTGCTGGTGTGTGTTGTTGTGAGGATGATAGAGGTCGTTGGGAAAAAATGTCAGAGAATATATACGGAGGGAGAGAAACTCTGTATATCAATGAGAGCGCGAGGGCGTTCACATCGCTCACTTCGTTCGTGAACGATAGAGTGCATCTATAGAGCGGTTAGCAGCAAATCATCCGAAGCTCGTTAAGGCACAAAGGACTATAAGAATGACGTACCATGCTGCACTAGTGAATAAGGGTTAGCTAGAGCGGCTCAATTGCATCAGCAACTCGATGGTGAAGCATTCCAACGTCCTGCATATACAATGAGAGTGAAACGTATATAAAATACAGTGATGTACCGCAATAAGATGAACATACAACAGAAGTCTGGCAGGCCGATATAGTTCAGTACATTTGCTACTCACAAAGAAGGAGTATCTAGCAAATGCGCGTAGTTGTAGCAAAGCTAACCACAAACTTATGAGAGGCACAGCGGTCAACGTCGTAATCAGACCAGCTCAGCGAACTCTTTCCATAGGTCAGGTGTACGCTCCTAATGATCGCAAGTTGTGTACACAAGGAAACCTAATGAGCTTCTTGTTGTCGAGGACACTGATGTCGAGGACACTGATGTCGAGGACACTGATGTTGAGGACACTAATGTCGAGGACACTAATGTCGAGGACACTAAGTCTTTGTCAAAGAATGTAGTTATCTGATGTTTCAATTGTTAACCAATCAACAACGAAAGCACATGCCCAAAGCCAGGACGCACTGTGCCGCCGTCAAAGCGGCTAACGCTACTTCCAGTGCACCCAACATGCCTTGCCCAGTCCGAGTCTAAGCTGCCTTGCGCAACCTTAAGACGGCGAACCGCTTATAATGGATGGTGAGGGCACATCCCCAAGCCAGTGCGCACGGCGCCGCCGCCAAAGCAGCTAACGCTACTCAATAGTCTTAGTCTCTCGGTCTCTTGGTGCCCATTCCGCGAGTGTCGTGTTGTAATGGAGACAGGCTGCAAGTGTGAGTGGTGACGGCACGGTGCCTACCTTAGCACTTCCCTCGAATCACTAACGATGTGCCACTATATCCAACTATAAATCGTGCGACGGCTTTATGAATGAGCATGGATGGACATTCTGGCCTCTTCTAGCTGAAAACGGAATGCTGATAGATATTGTGTTCTCCTATGTTGTTCAGTGCGGAGAGGGCCGTCCGCTGATTAAACAGCTACGAGAAGCATGCAAAAGTAGTAGAATATAGTCGTAGTGAAAGTCAATTGGATGTTAAGGGCTAGTTGGAGGACCCAGTTGTGGTGCGGTTAGCATACCTAAGATATGCTGATCGGCATTAAGCTTGAAAAGAGGTTCGGCTGCTGCGCCACTGAAGATATAACCGCAATTCCTAATCGCTGCACGATGCGCGATCGTTGCGAAGTACAATTAGTGTAGCAAGTTAGAGGTCGCGTAGTCATGTAGTTGGTGATGCCTAAGGTTCGTGATAGATGCAGCCGAACTTTGGTGTTCCGACTGCTAAGACAATAATACGGTAGGCTATTACTAGGTAGGCCGTAATAGCTTTTTAGAAAATTAAAAACCCTAAACTATTAATTCTTAATAGTGTAGTACGCTACTTACTTATCTATTCTTTATAAAATAGCTTAGACTAAGTAAAATAAGTATAGTAATAATTTTATACTAAATAGATTTTTAATATCTATATTACTAATAAGTATAGTAGTAGTACTAGTAGAAGTAAAAGATCTTAAAATTTAGTATTCCTAGCTATTAGCTATAGTTAGCATTTTTAGCTTAACCTCTAACGTGCTAAGACTTTATAACACTAAATTCTATAATCCTTTACTTCTACTAGCACCCCTACTATACCTCTTAATAATATAAATATAAAAAATCTATTTAAGCTAAAATAATTACTATATATATTTTAGTTAATAGCTATTATTTTATAAAGAATAATAAGCGCTGCGTAGTTATACAGAGGTAGGTACTATTAAACACAGGTTTTTAATTTTCGTTCCGAAAAGCTATTGCGGCCCACCCAGTAACAGCCCACCGTACAATGACGTTTCACTCAGTTCACCTCGTCTGCATCACGCCCGGACCCAGTGCCGCGCATGGCCGTCAAGAAACCTCCAGCGGATCCATCCAGGTACCACTAGAACGTCGATGCAGAGACAAGTTGACGTTCAGACCCGTCGCAGACCACCACACAACAGCGAGTTACCTGACGTCGTCGACCACGGCAATGCGAGCCGCGCGCCCATGCTGGGCTCGAATCGCAGCGCGCCGCTGGACGCACAACTACAAGCGTCGCAAGACATGGAGCGACCACGATGAGGTGGTGGGCAGCAGCCGAAAGAGTCGGATATGGAATTGTTCAACGTTGAAATCCACAAGCTCAGCGACGCTCTCGAAAGCCTGGAATTGAACATCAAGCGGCAACACGACGAATCGGAGAATTGCAACAGGGAGAAGAAACACGACCGGGTGAAGAACATACGAGTTGCAACATTTGCTTTCTTGAACGCGAAAGGCGGCTGATCACATTGGCCGGCTTGGAGGGCTCCGACAGCTCTGCCTACTACAAGCGTTATGGCTCTGAAAGTCGCATGCAACCATGGGCGTTGACGAATTTGCGGGCCCACGAGGATGCGCATAGACGTTGCCGGCACTGTACGCGTTACGCGACGCCGCCGCCGCCCCAGGGATTGAGCATTATGCAGTCCACCAAGCGTTGGCTGACAGGCGCATTCAAACGCTCCACGTCGCGCACCGTGCCCGACTTGCCACCACATTCCACGGCTGCCGCTTCGAAGAAAGCTACCGCTCTGACCTTGATGGAGTTCCACAGTCTCTCTCGCACGATGACGAGTACGTCTAGGCTTCGTGCCGCGACGGACGAAATAAGAACCGGCTGGTCTGGAGAAGGCCAGGGCACTGCTCGCGAAATGTACAACAAAGTAAAGTTGCTCTTCATCGGCATTGTACTTGACTTGTCTTCTCGGCCAAGCCTCGACTACGCGCTGGGAAGGTTGCAATTGGACACAGGCCCCATCTTCTTCACTGCACAGCCATCCAGGAAGAAGTAATCACGATCCCATCCGACTCTCTTAGCCCGCGAGCAGAGAAAGGTGGAGTGGCTATCGAATCGGTTCCGCCTACTTCACTCGCAACCGAAGCGCAGTGGCGCCATCACTCTCACTTGTCGCCTCGAACGCGCCGCCGTCACCAAACGCATTCCCATCTTCCCCGACCTCCCCGACCGCGCCGCCGCGCTTTGCAATCCTCATGCGGTCGATCAGAACAAGTGGCATAACGGTCAAGGGAGGTTGATAAAGGCAAAGGGTTTGCAGAAAAGGGCGTTTCAACTGTCGACACCACCAACATCCAAGACACTCAGAATGGACACGAGCAGAGTACATCCATCGTTGCCGCAGCCGAGATCCAGCACGAATCGAAGTTGAAGCTGCAGGCGATTGTGGTGTGCTTTCCTTCGTCCCGAGCTGGATGGGCAAGGCCCACCAAGGCTCCTGCCCCTTCCAGCGGTTTTGGTACAATTTTGTACGAAAATGACCACAACAGGAAAGAAGTATTGGGCAGCACTTGTCACCATCCGGCTCCTGCTTCTTGAGCAGTTTGAGTGCATATTTGTACTCAAATAACCACAACAGGAAGGAAGTATCGGACAGCACTTGCTACGTTCCGTAGAGCACCGAGGAGTATTTGCTCCGAGCCAACTGACCCCTTCGCCATCCACACAAGGGACGGACGATGTGGTCGCTGCACAATGCAGTCTACAAGCAGTCGTCGGTCGCAGCATCACCCCGCACCACCTTCTTGTCCAATTACTGACAGGACACGCATGATACGAACGCTGCGCACATCGGGAACGCATGCACGGGAGGCCATTACCTGAACAATTTGGACCCGGTTCAGACGGTTGGCACGTGACGACGCGTGGCGCGTTTTGTGGGGGTCGTTTGACGATCGACCAAAATCAGCCACCCTCCACCCCAGCACACCAACAGCAATATACAACTTGTGCGGAATCACCATCCGAGTCCCCATACATGATCCAGCCGCTCACTGCGGACGGGTTGAATCAGTACGTCGCGCATTGCGTTTCCCATCGACAAATTACACAATCATATCGCGACGTTTTCGACTCGGCGCTCGAAGCTGCCCGCGCCCAAGAAGCGCCCGACTGCGACGGCGTTGTCCCACCCGTACACGAGCAAGGCGCCGTAAAGTTCTGGCAGGTCACCCTCTGGCTCGGCGTGTATCGACACTTGGACCTCTCGCTCGACGACTTCATCGACAATTAGAAGCCCACGGGTTCCTCGTCGCTGCACCGCAGCACCATACACATCAAGCGCGTCGTCGAGGCGTGGGGTGCCGATTTCTGGCACCACCTGCGTCGCCGCCGCGTGCCCATCGACGCCGTGCCTTCCAGGAACTTCATCGAAAACACTCTACACGGCAGCTGTACGCAACGTTGCCCTTGTCGACTTTGCAGGTGGCCTTTCGCGCTGGCTGCCTGACTACTACACCCGCCACACGACCGCGAAGCGCAAGCACTACGCCGGCCAGCCGGCAAAGGGCACGTACACACTGCAGCGACTGGCGTTGGTCGACTATCTCGACGACGTCCACAATAAGCAAGTCACTGAGGCAGCGGACGAAGCGGGCAGTGACGGCGAATCAGACTTTGTCCAGGGAGACGGCGAGAGCAGTGTCTCGGATGATACAATAACTAAAGTCCAGAGTATTGAGCAACCCCGCGCGGGCCAAGAACAGCCGCTGCACGACGAACCGCTCATTGACGGCGGCATTCTTGGTCTCTTCGACGACATCCCTGCATCTCCGTGCGACAGTCCTTTCACAAACATCACCATGAGGTCCGAACGTTTAGCCAGAGGCGGCGGCAGTGAGCCTTTGGCTTCCACCCCTCGCCAGTCACACCACGGCGACTCCACCCCCTCGACCATGTCCCGCGCCAATACGTCTCGCACACTCCCAGGCAGGGCCGGCAAACTGACCCCTTTGCAACTCGGCTGGAACATGCCACGCTACGCGGTCGCATCCGGGGCACATTGTGGAAAAAGGCGTTGGAAGCTCTTAAGACGGTTTTGAACGAACATAACGTTGTGGCGCTGGTTGTCAAGAATGCCGAGTTGAAGCTCTAGGGTGCTAATCGCGCTGACGCTCAGCTCAGGCTCGATATCGGCAGAGGGTTACAGTGGGATAGTACACCGACTGTGAAGGAATTGGTCGAGGCGCGCAATCTCAAAGACACCGACATCTAGCTCTTGAACGACACACGAGCTGCGGCTGAAGAAACCCGAGTGCGCTTTGATAAACACTTATCCTAAAACCCCTCCCTCGTTGCTAAGTACGTCCGCGTCGAGCTAATGACGATGCGCTCGGCCGCGATATTGCTAGCTTGGAGAAAGAGTCGGAGGCTTTGCAAGGCCATGTGGACAAGCTCACGGACTCTGAGCGTTAAATGGACCAGGCTACTGAGGAGCGCGACTCGGCCGCAACCGAAGCACAAACGTAAGAGCAAGGCTACGACGCGTTGAGGGAAGTTATGGCTTAGGAAATGGATGTCGCTGTGTTGAAACGACCTCAGGACATGCGCACGCTAGGAGCGTTGTAGATTGTGATGGTAAGCGCACTGTATCTAAGCGGGTAGCCGTTGAAGTGTTGTGTCTTGACGAAATCGTATCTAGTCCACCTGACCCCGTGGCGTGGGCGCCCGAGAGGGAAAGGCATGAGAGCAGAGGCAGCAAGACGGTTTCTTGCTTGGTGGAACAGGTCCGGCGAGGCGTTGCTCCCGCAAATGTCGTCGCGAAACGATTACGTTGTGCAGTAAGATAGTGAATAGACAGTCTCGGCGGCTGGGCCTCATCCTCTACTGTTAGGCTAGATATCCCGGATCTAACCTACCCTGCGAGGGCGGGGCTATATGGCCTATATGAGATGAAGCACTGAGGAGAAGCGTTCTCAGACTCTTTTGCCAGCCTATTCACAGCTCAGCTAAACTGGAAAGCCGCTTATCTCGACTGAGCTAAGTACTGCTACTTTAATGCTATATCTTATCACAGCCACTTTTTCTATAATACTAGTTAAAATAGGAGTAAGGATTGAGAATGAACAAATGGGAACCGCTGACAACAAAAACTGGACTTTACAACCTAATACCAAGCTGTACACGCGAAAGGCTTCTAAAGAGCAGTCCGACTGTCATAGGAATTGATATCTCGAACCTCAGCGAGACCTTGCAATCCCAAGTACTGCTACTAGAAGAGTGTGGCGCCGTTATTGACTAAGGGGAAGCCGCTTCGTCTTACTCGGACCCAGTTATCTCGTCACTGCAC
>Ga0210040_10008124_pt1 | contig 12522 bp, 10 predicted proteins | sample CryGeyCG12114_NA_FD_185462 | JGI IMG/M metagenome (GOLD analysis project Ga0210040, IMG submission 185462) | Groundwater microbial communities from aquifer - Crystal Geyser CG19_WC_8/21/14_NA (SPAdes) (version 2) | ecosystem: Environmental > Aquatic > Deep subsurface > Groundwater | place: USA... | reverse complement strand
CAGCTCGGCTGCTGCCGGGTCCAGACCGGTGCCCTGCGCCGCGGCCCCCGCCAGGACGGCCGCGGTCCGCTCGTCGCCCTCGAGGGCCACCAGCTCCTCGTAGCGCTCGGCCTGCCCCGTCGCGGCCAGCACCGCGGCCAGCACGGCCTCGCGGGCGCCGTGGTCGAACATGTCCTGCTCGGGCGGGCGGATCAGGTCCGCCGCCCGGCCGTCCGGCTGCCCCGGGGGCTCGACGAGGTGGGCCAGCCCGCGCAGCACCGCCACCGGCCGGCCCTCCAGCTTGCCCTTCGCCAGGTCGGCGGCGCCGGCGACCTCGTCGGCCACCGCCATCGCGGTGACCTGGAGGTCGTTGCCGTAGCCGTCGCGCCGGCCGGCGTAGCGCTCCAGCACCCGCAGCCCAGCCGCCCCGATGGCGTGGTCGGTCTGGCCCATCCGCCAGGCCCGGCCGGCGGTGTCGGAGACGACCACGCCGAGGGGCAGCCCGGTCAGCCGGGTGAGCGCGGCCTGCAGGTCCGCGGCGCGGGCGTCGGGGTCGGCGGGCAGCACGAGCACGGTGCCCGGTGCGACGTTGGAGTTGTCCACGCCCGCCGCCGCCACGGTGAGCCCGGCGTGGGTGCGGACGATCCGGGTCGGCCCGCGCCGGGCGACGGTCGCGGCGCTCTGCTCGGTGATCACCTGCTCGCGATCGGCGGCCGCCCGGACCAGCCCGTCGGCTTTGCTGACCACCTTCGACGTCACCACCACCACGTCGCCGGCCCGCAGCGGGCCGAGCGGGTCCGCGGCGACGGCGTCGACCACCGCCGCGGCCAGGTCGGTGCCGGCCACGACCTCCCCCATGCCGGTGGGGGCGAAGACCGAGATCACGCCGCCGGCGCCGAGCCGGTGGCCAGGTCGTCGACGGCCCGGCGCACGAAGGCGGCGGTGGCGTCGGCGTCCCGCATCAGCAGGTCGGTGACGCTCACGCCGAGGCCGGCGGCCCGGACGGTGGCGGCCGAGCCCTCGTCCCGGCTGTCCAGGACCCAGCCGTCGAGCACGCCGCCGCGGGTCCGGGCGCCGTAGTGCACCCCGACCGCGGCCGCGTCCACCGCGACGCCGATGGCGGGCAGCAGCCGGTGCGCCATGCCCAGCACCGGGGCGCCGGCGATGATGCCGGCGAAGCCGAGCACCGGCGCGGGGGTGGCCCGCAGGGCGGCAGTCATCCCCGGCACCCCCAGGACCGGCCCGATGGAGACCACCGGGTTGCTCGGGGCCAGCAGCACCAGGTCGGCGGCGGCCAGGGCCGGCAGCACCGCGGGGGCCGGCGTCGCCTCGGCCAGCCCGACCTGCACCACCTCGAGCGCCTCGGGCCCGGCGTGCAGCCGCACCCAGTACTCCTGGAAGTGGACGGCCCGGCGCCCCGAGGGCTCGTCGGGGTCGGGGATGACCACGTGGGTCTCGACCCGGTCGTCGCTCATCGGCACCAGCCGCAGCCCCGGGTCCCCGGCCAGCCAGCGCGCGGTGAGCGCCTCGGTGACCGCGGACAGCGGGTAGCCCGCGGCCAGCATCTGGGTGCGGACCAGGTGGGTGCCGAGGTCGAGGTCGCCGAGGGAGAACCAGCTCGGCTCCAGCCCGTACGCGCTCAGCTCCGACAGCACGTTCCAGGTCTCGCCGAGGCGGCCCCAGCCGCGCACCTCGTCGCCCCCGCCGCCGAGGGTGTACATCATCGTGTCCAGGTCGGGGCAGATCCGCAGCCCGTGCAGAGTCACGTCGTCGGCGGTGTTGACCACCACGGTCAGCTCGGCGTCCGGGTACGCCCGACGCACCCCCTGCACGAACTTCGACCCGCCCACACCACCGGCCAGCACCACGATCTGCACCCGCCCAGTCTCCCAGAGCCGTCTCCCAGAGCCCGGGGACGCCGGGCGCACGGCGGCCGGGCGCGGGCCGGACTCTCGCTCCGCCCCGCCCGTGGCCCCCCGCCCGTGGCCCCCCGCCCGTGTCCCGAGAGCGCTGTCGGTGGCCACGTCTACATTGACGGGCATGGAGAGCCTGCGCCGGTGGCGAGAGCCCGCGGTCGTCGTCGTCACGGCCGTGCTCGTCGTCCGGCTGCTGCTGGTGGGGGCGGCCGCGCTGTCCCCGGAGGTGGTCGGGGTCGAGGCGCCCACCGACGCGGCGTACCTGGTCAGCGCCCAGCTCGGCGACGCCAGCCTGTTCGTGCTGCTCGCCGGCCTGGTCGCCCTGTGCCACCTGGGGCCGGCCACCCCGCACGCCCGGACGCTGACCCGGGTCGCCCTGGCCCTCGGGGTGGTCGCCCTGCTCGTGGTCCTGGTGCTCGCGGTCCTCGGCTACGCCTCGTTCCCGTCGCCGCTGCGACGGATCGAGCTGGCCAGCCGGCTGCTCGGGCTGGTGCTGCCCGCGGTGGCCGTCAGCGCACTCGCCCTGCTGGCCGCTCGTCCTCGTCCGGCCCTGCGCGGCCGGGCGCCGGGCGGAGCGGCGGCCCTCGACGGAGGAGCGGGGGACGCGGCTGCTCCGGGCGCGACCGGCCAGGACGACTCGACCCCGGACGCAGCGGCGCCGGACCCGCAGCTGGCGCCGACCTGGGCGCCGGACGAGGCCGCCGGGGCCGCCTGGCTCAACGCCGGCGACGCCGCCTCGGGCCGACCCGCCTCGGGGTGGGGCCGGGCCGAGGACGCGGGCTGGTCGCCCGACCCGGCAGCGCGGGCGGTGGAGACCGGCATGACCCCGGGCGCGGTGCCGTCGCCGCCGCCCACCGCACCCGCGGAGGGGCTGGGCGAGGAGCTTGTCCACCCCTGGTCGCGGCCCCAGCACTAGCACATCCCGGGGCCGTCGGAGGCATCACCGGGAGGCCCGTCCCTACCAGGTCAGCACTTGACGAACCGGTACCGACAGGCATGTAATTCCACCAGTGTTGTTCGCCGCTACTGGCCTCGTCGACCGGGTGCACATCCGTCCGGTCGTCCGCGGGGGGCCGTCAGCGCAGGGGAATGGCAACGCCACAAGCCCGCACGGCCCGCGAAGCCGTGCCGGCGGCGGATCACACACACGCGGGGTCGAGGAGGCACACATGCAGGAACTGGCCACGGCGATGCCGGAGCTGGTCGAGGGCGACGACGGCGACGAGGGCGGCGTCCTCGGCTGGCAGGAGCGGGCCCTCTGCGCGCAGACCGACCCGGAGGCCTTCTTCCCGGAGAAGGGCGGCTCCACGCGTGAGGCCAAGAAGGTCTGCCTCTCCTGCGACGTGCGGGGGGAGTGCCTGGAGTACGCGCTGCAGAACGACGAGCGCTTCGGGATCTGGGGCGGGCTGAGCGAGCGCGAGCGGCGGAAGCTGAAGAAGCGGGCGGTCTGACCCGGCCCCGGACCAGCCCCCCGGTGGCGCTGCAGGACGTGGTGGGTCCCCTCGACCTCGCATAGGGTAGGGGCCGCCCGATCGGGCCACCTGGCGCTGACCAGGGACGACGCACGAGCAGGGGCCACGCGGATGGACAGCACGACCGGCAGCCGGGGTCGCCGCGGCGACTCCCGCGAGTGGTCGTCGCTGCAGACGGCGCCCTTCGGCAGCGGTCAGGACGACACGGACCCGTGGGCCTGGGCGGCGGCCGAGCCGGCCGTCCCGGCCCCCCGGGACGACAGCGGCGCCCACGTCACCGCCGTCCTGGTGGCCTTCGACGCGGCCCGCTGGCTGCCCGCGACGCTGGACGGCCTCGCCGTCCTGACCCGGCGCCCGGACCGCCTGGTGGCCATCGACAACGGCAGCTCCGACGCCACGGCGTCGCTGCTCGAGCGGGCGCGGGAGCGCGGCCTGCTGGACGCCGTCTACACCGGCCAGCCCGGCTGGGGGTTCGGGGACGCGGTGCGCTCGGCCCTGCGCCAGGACCGCGAGCGGCGCCCGGAGCGGCGGAGCCCCCCGGCTCGAGGCCCGCAGGGCCGGGGCGACGCGTCCGGCACCGGCGGCCGGTCGCCGGTCGAGGGCCGCTGGCTCTGGCTGCTGCACGACGACGCCGTGCCCGCACCGGACGCCCTGCACCAGCTGCTCGGCCACGTCCTGTCCGAGCCGCGGGTCGACATCACCGGCCCCAAGCTGCTGCTGCCGCGCCGGCGCCAGGCCGGCCAGCAGATCGCCGAGGTGGGCGTCACCATCTCCGGCACCGGTCGCCGTGACCTCGGGCTGGAGCCCGGCGAGGTCGACCAGGGCCAGCGCGACGAGCCCCAGGAGCGTCTCGGCGTCTCCACCTGCGGCATGCTCGTCCGGCTCGGGGTCTGGAACGACCTGGACGGCCTCGACCCGGCGGTGCCGGTGTTCCGCGACGGCGTCGAGTTCGGCTGGCGGGCCCACCTGAACGGCTACCGGGTCCTCACCACCCCGGCGGCGGAGATGACCCACCGGCAGGTCGGCCGGGCCGGGCTGCGCCCGCGCGGGGCGACGGGCCGTCGTCCCGGGGCCACCGACCGGCTGCTCGGCATGCTGGTCGTCGCCGGGCACGCGCCGGCGCGCGCCCTGGCGCTGGTCTGGGTGCGGCTGGTCTGGAGCTGCGTGCTGCACGCCGTCGGCTACCTGTTCGGCAAGGTGCCGGGCCGCGCCCTGGACGAGGTGCTGGCCCTGGCCGCCTTCGTCGGGCACCCCGGCCGCATCCGGGCGCTGCGCCGCCGCACCGCCTCGATCGACCCCGCGCCCGGCACCGGTGAGGTGGTGCAGTCCCTCCGGCCGCCGTGGTGGAGCAGCCTGGCTCTGGCCGCCGAGGTGGTGAACGGGGCGCTGTCGGAGCGCTACCGCTCCGTGGCGGGCGAGGTCGAGGGCACCTCCCTGGACGAGCTGACCGGCGACGACTTCGCCGGGACCGTCGAGGAGCCCCGGAACCCCTGGCTCAGCCCGGTGGTGCTGACGCTGCTGCTCACCGTGCTCGCCAGCCTGGTGGCCGCCCGCGAGGTGCTGGGCAGCGGGTCGCTGGCCGGACCGGCCCTGCTGCCCGCCCAGCAGCGTCTCGGCGACCTGTGGCGCGCGGTCTGGGACCCCGTCACCGGCGCCCCCGGCCAGTCGAGCCCGCCGTGGCTGGCCCTGTCCGCAGTCGCCTCCACGGTGCTGGCCGGGCGCCCCGAGTGGTTCACCACCCTGCTCGTCTGCGCCGTGGTGCCGCTGGCCCTGCTCGCCGCCCACCCCGTGGTGGCGCGGGTGGTGGTGGACCGCCGGCTGCGGCTCTGGGTCTCCCTCACCTACGCGCTGCTGCCCGCGCTGCTGGGCGGCACCAACCAGGGCCGGCTGTCGCTGAGCGTCTGCGCGCTGCTGCTGCCGCTGCTGGTCGATGCGGTCCGGGCCCTGGCGCTGCGGCGGGTCCGCACCCCCGAGGCCTGGCGCGGCGCATGGGGTGCCGGGGTGGCGCTGGTGGTGCTGGTGGCCTTCGAGCCCTCCCTGCTGGTGCTGGCCCTGGTGCTCGGGGCGCTCGGCGCGCTGGCCTTCCGCGGCAGCCCGCGCAAGATCGGCCGGATCGGCATCGCCCTCGGCCTGCCGGTGCTGGTGCTGGCGCCCTGGTGGCCGAGCATCGTCCGCGAGCCCGGTCGGCTGCTGGTCGGGCCCGACGCCGCGCTGCAGGGCGCACCGGCGGCGCCCGAGGTCTGGCGGCTGCTGCTGGGCCGCGACGTCGGGGCCGGGCTGCCGCCCCTGTGGCTGGGCGCGGTGGTCTTCGGCCTGGTCTGGCTGGTCGCGGCCCTCGGGCTGGTCCGGCGCTGGTCGCGCCGGCTCGTGGTGCTCTGCTGGACGACGGGCCTGCTCGCCCTGGCCATGGCCGTGCTGCTCTCCCGGGTGGTGGTCGACGTGCCCCCGACCGGCACACCCGTGCGCCCCTGGGTCGGGGTCTACCTGCTCATCGGCTTCGCCGCGCTGCTGCTGGGCGGGGCGGTCGGCGTGGACGGCTTCTCCCGCGACGTCCGCCGGCGCAGCTTCTCCTGGCTGCAGCCCGCCTCCGTGCTGGCGGGGGTGGCCGTGGCCGTGGTCACCGCGGGCGGCTTCGCCTGGTGGGTGGTGGCCGGGGTGACCGGCCCGGTCGACCGGGTCGGGCTGGACGCGGTCCCGCCGTACGTGCGCAACGCCATGGTCTCCGACGCGCGCAGCCGGGTGCTGGCCGTCGACCTGACCCGGCCCACCGTCTCGTTCTCGGTGCTGGCCGACCGCCAGCTCCGGCTCGGTGACGCCGACCGCGGCGGGACCTTCGGCGGGTCGCTGGTGGCCGGGCAGCAGGCCCAGGACCTCGTGGTCAGGCTGGTCGCCGGCACCGGGGACCGCGACATCGCGCCGCAGCTGACCAACCTCGGCATCGGGTACCTCTGGGTCCGCGGCGCCGGGGACGAGGAGCGCGCCCGGATCGACAACACCCCCGGGCTGGGCGCGGCCAGCGGGGACGCGGGCGGCACCGTGTGGCAGCTCGACCCGCCGGTGAGCCGCCGCGCCGTCCTGGACGGCGTCACCCGGACCCCGCTCGCCGGCTCGTCCTCCGTCCTGCCCCCGGGCGCCGAGGGCCGCGTGCTGCTGCTGGGCGAGGCCGCCGACCCGCGCTGGCACGCCACCCTGGACGGGCGGCCACTCGGCCCGGTGGAGGCCGGCTGGCAGCAGGCCTTCACTCTCCCCGCGGCCGGCGGGACGGTCACCACGTCCCTGGCCGCCCCTGGGCACTGGCTGCTGCTGGTGCAGGGTCTGGTGCTGGCCGTGGCCGGGGTGCTGGCGGCGCCGGCCATCCGCCGGCCCGAGGTCCGCGACCCGGTCCGCGCGGCCCGCCGCTCGGCCACGCTCGCGGAGCTGGTCTGATGTCCGACCTCGACCTGCGGCTCCGTGACCGCGCCGGCCTGCGCCGCGCCGTCGTGCTTCTCGCCGCGCTGCTCGGGCTCGTCCTGGTCGTCGTCGGCGGCTCGCTGCTGCACGCCCAGTCCGCGGTCGCGCCCGTCCCGCGCACCGCCGTGGTCGGGCGGACCAGCGCGGTCTGCCCGGTGCTGTCCGCCACCCCCGACCCCACCGCGTCCCCCTCGGCCACCCCGTCGGAGGGCAGCACCCCGGCCCCCGGCACGACGCCCGCCCCCGGCACGACGCCCGCCCCCGGCACGACGCCCGCCCCCGGCACGACGCCGTCGCCAGCCACCCCCGGCTCGACGCCGTCGCCAGCCACCCCCGGCTCGACGCCGTCGCCAGCCACCCCGGGTACGACGCCGGCCCCCGGCACGACCCCCTCGCCGGCCACCCCCGGCGCGACCACCACCCCGGCCGCGACACCGAGCCCGCAGGTCAGCGCCTCGACCGGGAGCGTCGCCCCGAGCTCGGTCTCGGTGGTCACGGTGCGCCAGGGCGGCCAGGGCGGTGGCCGGGTCACCGGCGCTCCGGTCAGCGACCCGGGACAGGCCATCGACCAGCTCGAGCTCACCCAGCAGGGCACCGGTGGGCAGGCCCCGGCGGCCTCCTCCGTCGTGCTCAGCGCCGAGGGCTCCATGGCCACCGCGCTCGGCGGTGTGGTCTCCAGCGCGTCGACCACCGGGGAGACCGCGGGACTGGTCGCCGCGCCGTGCCTGGCTCCGGCCACCGAGCAGTGGTTCCCCGGGCTGAGCGCCGACGCCGCCGACCGCAGCGAGCTGGTGCTGAGCAACTCCGACGAGGCCCAGGCCGAGGTCGACCTGCGCTTCTACGGCCCCGACGGCCGGGTGGTCGTGCCCGGCAGCCCGGGCGTGGTCGTGGGCGCGGGGGAGACCCGCACGGTCTCGGTCGCCGGGCTGGCCGCCGTCACCGGCCCGGTCGCCGTCGGCGTCCGGGCCAGCGAGGGCCGGGTCAGCGTCGCCGTCCGGCGCGTGCGCACCGACCAGCTGCAGCCGGCGGGCGCCGACTGGCAGGTGCCCTCGGTGGCCCCGACCACCCGCGCGCTGATCCCCGGGGTGCCCGGGGAGACCGGCCCGCGGGTGCTGCAGCTGGTCAACCCGGGCACCGACCGCGCGATGGTCAGCGTCGAGCTGCTCGGCCTCGGCGGCCCCTTCGCCCCGGCCGGGGCCGACCTGGTCGAGGTGCCGGCGGAGAGCACGGCCTCGGTCGAGCTGACCGCCGGGCTGGCCGGCCAGGCCGCCGGGGTGCGGCTGACCAGCGACGTCCCCGTCACCGGGGCCGTCATCTCCACCAGCCGCCGGGCCGGGGCCACCCCCGATCTCGCCGTGCAGAGCGCCCAGCCCGCCCTCGTCCGGCAGGGGCTGAGCGCGGTCGCCACCACCACGACGGCCACCGACAGCGAGCTGGTCCTCAGCAACGGCGGCGACGCCGACGCCCCGGTCACCTTCGAGGTGTTCAGCTACGCGGGGGTCTCGCTGCGGCGCGACGACGTGCTGCTCGGCGCCGGCACCAGCGCGACCCGCCGGCTGACCTCGCCCGCCCCCTCCTACGTGGTGGTCACCGTCCCGGACGGCTCCAGCGTGGTCGGCTCGGTCACCCTGACCCAGCCCGAGGGTGACGCCGCGGGTCTGGCCACCATCCCGCTCACCTCCCCCGACGTCGCCGGCCGCGCGCCGCGGGTCGAGCAGGACCCGGCCGTCGGCCGCTGACCCGGCGCCGGTCGGCCGGTGTGGCCGCGGACCTCGGTCCGCCGGACCTGCGTGCGGCTGCAGGAGGACGTGCGCGGGGCGCGGTCGCCCCCGTCCCGGTACCGCCGTGCGTCAGTCGTCGTCGTCCTCGTCGGCAGCCCCGTCGGGGTCGAGCTCGCTGGTGCTGCGTCCGGTGAGGGCGGCCAGCTGCTCGACCACGGTGCGGTAGACCAGCACCTGGAGCCCGCGCCGGCTGCTCGTCCGGTGCTCCAGCGGGCGGCGGTAGACCACGACCTGCCCCAGCTCCTCCGCGGTGGCCTCCACGGCCAGGGCCAGCGGCACCTCCGGCCCCGTCCAGCCCGGCGGCAGCACCGGGACGTCCTCGATGCCGAAGGCCACCCCGGTCAGCGCCTCGGGGCACTGCCGGGCGACGCGCTCCACGGCCACGTGCACGGCCTCGGCGAAGGCCTCGCCGGGGGTGGCCGGCCGCGGCGGGCGGGCCGGGCGGTGGGTCCAGGGGTTGGGCAGGGCCAGCGGCCCCCGCAGCCCGCGGCCGTGGCGGTCCCGGCGGCGGCTCGACATGGCGCTCACCCTAGCCGCCGGGCCGGGACACGCGGCGGCCTCCCGCACCGCACCAGGGGTGCCCGGTACCGTCACGGGGGTGAGGTCACGGAGGTGTTCGCGGTCGGGGTGCTCGGAGCCCGCGACCGCCACGCTCACCTACGTCTACAGCGACTCGACGGCCGTGCTGGGCCCGCTGGCCCTCCAGGCCGAGCCGCACTGCTACGACCTGTGCCGCCACCACGCCGGCGCCCTCTCCGCCCCCCGGGGCTGGGAGGTGATCCGGCTGGCCGGCGAGCCGGACCCGCGGCCGAGCAGCGACGACCTGCTGGCCCTGGCCGACGCGGTGCGCGAGGTCGGGCTGTCCTACGACGCCCCGGCCGGTCGCGGCGACGAGCCCGTGGCCCGGCGCCCGGGCATCGTGGAGCTGCGCCGCCGCGGTCACCTGACCGTGCTGGCCGACCCGGACGCCTGAGCCCGGCCGACCGCGTCCCAGCCCCGGTGGCTGCGTGCCGCGGGTCGCCCCACCGGGCCCGTCCTGCGTAGGATCCGTCCCGATGATGAACCCGGTGATCTTCAAGGCCAACGACATCCGCGGCGTGACCGAGGGTGACCAGCCCGAGTGGGACGAGGCGGACGCGTACGCGATCGGCGCCGCGCTCGTCGACGTGCTCGACCTGACCGTCGCCGAGGGCTGCCTGGTGCTCGGCCGGGACATGCGGGTCAGCGGCCCGCGGATGTCGGCCGCCTTCGTCGAGGGGGTGCTCAGCCGCGGGGCCGACGTGCTCGACATCGGCCTGGCCAGCACCGACGAGCTCTGGTTCGCCTCCGGCCGGCTCGGGCTGCCCGGGGCCATGTTCACCGCCAGCCACAACCCGGCGCCCTACAACGGGATCAAGTTCTGCCTGGCCGGGGCGAAGCCGGTCACCCCGGCCCAGCTCGTCGAGATCGCCGACCGGGCCCGCCGGACCGATCCGGTGCCCGCGTCCGCGCCAGGCACCCGCAGCGAGCAGGACCTGCTGCCCGCCTACGCCGACCACCTGCTCTCCCTGGTCGACCTGACCGGCGTCCGCCGCCTCACCGTGGTCGCCGACGCGGGCAACGGGATGGCCGGCCACACCCTGCCGGCGGTGCTCGGCACCCTCGACCTCGAGCTCGTCGGCCTCTACACCGACCCTGACGGCACGTTCCCCAACCACCAGCCGAACCCGCTCGAGCCCGAGAACCTGGTGGACGCCCAGGCCGCGGTGCTCGAGCACGGCGCCGACATGGCCCTGGTCTTCGACGGCGACGCCGACCGCTGCTTCGTGATCGACGAGCGCGGGGAGGTGGTGGCGCCGTCCACGGTGACCGCGATGATCGCCCAGGCCGAGCTGGCCCGCGAGCCCGGCGCCACGGTGGTCTGCAACAAGATCACCTCCTGGTCGGTGCCCGAGATCGTCACCGAGCTGGGCGGGGAGGTGGTGGTCACCCAGGTGGGCCACACCTTCGTCAAGGCCGCGATGGCCGAGCACGGCGCGGTCTTCGGCGGAGAGCACTCGGCGCACTACTACTTCCGCGAGTTCTGGGGCGCCGACACCGGCATGCTGGCCGCGCTGCACGTGATCGCCCTGCTGGGCCGCTCGGACCGCCCGCTGTCGGAGCTGAGCGCGGAGTTCAGCCGCTACGCCGCCTCCGGTGAGCTGAACTCGCGGGTGGCCGACCCGCAGGTGGTGCTGCGCCGCGTCGAGGACGCCCTGAGCGCCCGCGGCCGCGTCGACCACGTCGACGGGCTGACCGTGTCCGGCCCGGACTGGTGGGTCAACGTGCGGGTGAGCAACACCGAGCCGCTGCTGCGGCTGAACGTCGAGGCGATGGACGCCGCGCTGATGGCGGCGCTGCGCGACGAGGTCCTGGAGCTGGTCCGGCGCTGACGGCGGAGCCGCGCACGCGAGCCCGCCCGCCGACCGGCGGGCGGCCCTGACAACTGGAGGAGTACCGATGGCCGTCGAGCTGGCCCCCGAGCTGCTGGAGATCCTGGCCTGCCCCAACTGCCACGGCGCCCTCGCCGTGGACCACGAGCGCGAGGAGCTGGTCTGCCTGGCCGCCGACTGCGGCCTCGCCTACCCCGTGCGCCAGGGCATCCCGGTGCTGCTGATCGACGAGGCCCGCCGCCCCGGCACCGCCGACCCCGCGGTCGGCTGAGGCCCGGAGGAGGAGCGCCGTGTTCGACGACTCGCTGCTGGAGGACCCGACCGCGCTCGGCGCCGCCGACCCGGTGCTGCGCCGGATGGCCGAGGCCGGCGCCCGCGTGCGGCGCGAGAGCGCGGACGCGGTGTCCCCGCTCGCCGGGCTGGTGGACCTGCCGCGGCCGCGGGCGGTGGTGGCCGCGGGCTCGGAGGCCCGGCTGGTCCGCGCCATGCTCGAGCCGGTCTGCCCGGTGCCCTTCGTGGCCTGGCCCGCGCACGGCCTGCCCGGCTGGGTCGGGGCGCTGGACCTGGTGGTGGTGATGGCCAGCGCCGGTGCCGAGCCCGGCCTGGTCGCCACCGTGCACGAGGCGGTCCGGCGGGGCGCCCAGCTGCTGATCGCCTGCCCGCCCGCCTCGCTGGTCGCCGAGCACGCCGCGTCCCGCTCCACCGTGCTGCTGCCCACCAGCACCGGCGACCCGCTGTCGGCCGCGGTGTCGGTGCTGGCCGCGCTGCACCGGATCCAGCTCGGTCCCGAGGTGGACGCGGAGTCGGTGGCCGACGCCCTGGACCGGGTGGCGCAGGACTGCCCCCCCCACGCCGACGTGGCCGAGAACCCCGCCAAGGACCTGGCCATGGGCCTGGCCGAGGCGCAGCCGCTGGTCTGGGGCGGGTCGGTGCTGGCCGCCCGGGCCGCCCGCCGGGTGGCCGAGGCGCTGCGTGCGGCCAGCGGGCGCACCGCCCTGGCCGCCGACGCCGAGGAGCTGCTGCCCGTGCTGGAGTCCCAGGTCCCGCGTGACCCGTTCGCGGACCCGTTCGAGGACGACGTGTCCCTGGACCGTCGCCCCACCCTGGTGCTCTTCGACGACGGCAGCCAGGACGCCCTCGTCCGGCGCGACCACCACCGCCTGCTGGCGGCCGCCGAGCACCAGGACGTGCGGGTCTGCACGGTCGCCCACCACGCGGGCTCGGAGGTCGACCGCTACGCCACCCTGCTGCAGACGGGCATGTTCGGTGCCGTCTACCTCGCCGTCGGCCTCGGCCGCTACGTCGACCTCTGACCCGGCGGGGCCGACGCGCGACCAGGCGGACGCCCGATCGGGTGGGCGCAACGGCCGCGGTCTGCGAGGATCGGGCCCGTGAGCGCAGAAGGTGGGACCAAGGCCGTCATCGCCGCCCTGGCGGCGAACCTGGCCATCGCCGTGACCAAGTTCGGCGCGTGGCTGCTGACCGGGGCGTCCTCGATGCTGGCCGAGTCGAT
>Ga0210040_10008123_pt1 | contig 12523 bp, 7 predicted proteins | sample CryGeyCG12114_NA_FD_185462 | JGI IMG/M metagenome (GOLD analysis project Ga0210040, IMG submission 185462) | Groundwater microbial communities from aquifer - Crystal Geyser CG19_WC_8/21/14_NA (SPAdes) (version 2) | ecosystem: Environmental > Aquatic > Deep subsurface > Groundwater | place: USA... | reverse complement strand
GAGCCCTGGGGCACGGCGGCCGTGATGCAGGGGCACGGGCGCATCGTCACGGTCAAGGCGGCGATCTGGCGGCAGAGCCCCGAGAAGGTCCTGGGCACCGACGCCGCCTGGGCCGAGGCCAATCCCCTGGCTCTCGACGCCCTCCTCCGCGCGCTCCACCGCGCCTCGCTCTGGTGCGCCGACCCCCTGAACCGCGACGAGCTGGCCCGGCTCCTCGCCGACCCCGCCCATGTGGGCTGCCCGGCGGACTGGCTTCTCCCCGCGCTCTCCGGGCGGCTCCTGGTCGGGCCGGGCGCCGAGGTCAACGTGCCGGACTTCTTCGTGCCCCAGGCCTCGGCCGCGACCTTCCCGTGGAAGAGCCACGCGCTCTGGTTCTACAGCCAGATGGTCCGCTGGGGGCAGGTCGGGCACGACGCCCATGCCGCCGCCACCGCGCGGGACACCTACCGCCCCGACCTGTACCGCCGCGCCCTGCGGCCCCTGGGAGTGGCCCTCCCCTCCGCCAATGCCAAGGTGGAAGGCGCCCTGATGCGCCCCACCCCGGTCGGATCGGCGGGGGCGAGCCTCGTGCTCGGGCCTGACGGCTTCTTCGACGGGCAGCGCTTCGACCCCGATTCGCTCGACGCCTACCTCGCCGGGCAGCGCGATTCCGGTCCTGCCTAAGCCCTGCGATTTCGCCGCCCGATCCTTGGGCACTCGCGGAACCGCCTAGTGCCGCGGCCTACCAGCGCGGGTTCTGCCTAACATGAAGGCAGTTTATGTATATGAAAATCCGCTGTTTTCTGGGAATTAACCCCTTGGCCTAGGGCCGTCCCTGCGCTAGCCCTAGGACACATCCTCCCACTTTGGCGTCCAACGACGGACGCCTGGCAAAGCCGCCGGTCAGGAGTCTGGGCCCCCTTCTCCCGGGGTGCGCCCCGACACTTGCACGGCGGCTTTTTTCCTTTTCCCCCACCCCGCGCCGGGCCGCCCCTCGGCGCCAAGGAGCCCGCCATGTCCCTTGCCATGCCTGCGACCGACCCCGGCCAGCCGACCCGCGCGCTGACCCTGTCCACCATTGCCTTCACCGCCTGCTTCGCAGTCTGGACCATCTTCTCGATCATCGGCGTCCGCATAAAGGAGGAGCTGGGCCTCTCAGAGACGGCCTTCGGCCTCCTGATCGGCCTGCCGGTCCTGTCGGGCTCGCTGGTGCGGCTGGTGCTGGGCATCTGGACCGACCGCTTCGGCGGCCGCCTCGTCTACACGGCGACGATGCTGCTGGCGGCGCTGGCGACGTTCCTTCTCTCCTTCGCGCAGACCTACAACCAGATGCTCCTCGCGGGCTTGGGCGTGGGCCTCGCGGGTGGCTCCTTCGCGGTGGGCGTGGCCTACGTCTCTCGCTTCTACCCGGCCGGAAAGCAGGGCACCGCGCTCGGCATCTTCGGCGTGGGCAACGTCGGCGCCGCCGTCACCAAGTTCGTGGCCCCTTTCGTCCTCGTGGCCTACGGCTGGCAGACCGTCGCGATGGTCTGGGCCACCGTTCTCGCCGTGATGGCCATCGTCTTCTGGTTCTCGACCGAGGACGACCCGGTCATCCGCGCCCGCCGCGCCGGCGGGGCCGGACCCTCCCGCTCCTTCCTCAAGGAGTTCGAGCCCCTCAAGGACGTCCGCGTCTGGCGCTTCGCCCTGTACTACTTCTTCTCCTTCGGGGCCTTCGTGGCGCTGGCGCTCTGGCTGCCCCGCTACCTGGTCGGCGTCTACGGCTTCGACATCAAGACCGCCGGCATGATCGGAGCCGCCTACTCCATCCCGGCCTCGGTGGTCCGCGCCTGGGGCGGACACTTGTCCGACAAGATCGGCGCCCGCAAGGTGCTGTGGTGGACCTTCACGGTCTCGGCGGCCTGCACGCTGATCCTCTCGGCCCCTTCCACAGGGAATGCCGCCGACGGCACCGCCGTGGCTGCCCTCTCCACCCCCGTCTTCATCGCGGTGATCTTCGTGCTGGGCTTCTTCATGGCCCTGGGCAAGGCCGCCGTCTACAAGCACATCCCGGTCTACTACCCGACCAACGTGGGCGCCGTGGGCGGCCTCGTGGGGATGATCGGCGGCCTGGGCGGCTTCGTCCTCCCCCTCGCCTTCGGCTGGCTCAAGGACACGACCGGCCTCTGGTCGAGCTGCTTCCTCCTCCTCTTCGCGCTGGTCGCCGTCTGCTTCCTCTGGATGACCGCCACCGTGCGCCGCCTCGAAGCCACCGCCGTCCCGGCCGAGTGACCCCCTTCGCGCGGCGGGCCCCGGTCCGCTGCCCGCGCCCTGAAAGGACCCCCGCAATGACCGAACGCCTCGTCATCATCGGCAACGGCATGGCCCCGGGCCGGATGCTGGAGCACCTCTTCGAGCAGGCCCCGGGCCGCTTCGACGTGACCATCTTCAACGCCGAGCCCCGGGTGAACTACGACCGCATCATGCTGTCGCCCGTCCTGTCCGGCGAGAAGGCCTATGACGACATCGTCATCCATAATGAGGGCTGGTACGCCGCCCATGGCATCGCGCTTCACCGCGGGCACCGGGTCACGCACATCGACCGCGACGCCCGGACCGTCACCTCGGACGCGGGCGTCACCGCGCCCTACGACCGCCTCGTCATCGCCACCGGCTCCAACCCCTTCATGATCCCGGTGCCTGGCCGCGACCTCCCCGGCGTCCTCGCCTACCGCGACGCAGGCGACGTGGAGAAGATGCTGGCCGCCACGCGGAAGGGCGGCCGTGCCGTGGTCATCGGCGGGGGCCTCCTGGGGCTGGAAGCGGCGGCGGGCCTCAAGCTGCGCGGCATGGAGGTCACCGTCCTCCACGTCATGCCGACCCTCATGGAGCGCCAGCTCGACCCCGCTGCCGGCTACCTCCTCGAAAAGGAGCTGAAGCGCCGCGGCATCCACGTCGCGACCTGCGCCAACACCAAGGCCATCTTGGGCGAGGACCGCGTCAGGGCCGTCGAGCTTGCTGACGGCACCCTGATTCCCGCGAGTCTCGTCGTCATGGCCGTGGGCATCCGCCCTAACGTCCAGATCGCCAAGGATGCGGGCCTGGAGGTCGCGCGCGGCATCGTCACCACCGACGGGATGCAGACCTCGGACCCTGCCATCTTCGCCCTGGGCGAATGTGCCGAGGTCATGGGCCAGGTCTACGGCCTCGTGGCTCCCCTCTACGAGCAGGCCCGCGTCCTCGCCGCCCACCTCGCGGGCGACACGGCCCCCCGCTTCGTCCACCAGGACACGCCCACCAAGCTCAAGGTCACGGGCATCGACCTTTACTCGCTCGGCGACTTCGCCGAGGGCGACGACCGCGAGGAGATCGTGCTCCGCGACGCCAGCGCCGGCGTCTACAAGCGCATCGTCCTCAAGGACAACCGCATCATCGGCACCGTCCTCTATGGAGAGGCCGCCGACGGCGCCTGGTTCAACGACCTCAAGAAGAAGGCCACCGACGTCTCCGGGATGCGGGACACGCTGATCTTCGGGCAGGCCTTCCAGGCGGGCCAGGGGGGCGCCTCTGCGGACCCTTTGGCGGCCGTTGCGGCGCTCTCGGATGATGCCGAGATCTGCGGCTGCAACGGCGTCTGCAAGGGCCGGATCACCGGCGCGATCCAGGCCAAGGGCCTGACCGACCTCGACGGCGTGCGCGCCCACACCAAGGCCTCCGCCTCCTGCGGCACCTGCACGGGCCTCGTCGAAAAGCTCCTCAAGCTGGAGTTGGGCGATACCTACAACCCCGCCGCCGTGCAGCCCATGTGCCCCTGCACCACCCACGGCCACGACGAGGTCCGCCGCCTGATCCGCGCCAAGGGGCTCAAGACCATACCGGCCGTGATGCAGGAGCTGGAATGGACCACCTCCTGCGGTTGCGCCAAGTGCAGGCCCGCGCTCAACTACTACCTCGTCTGCGACTGGCCGGACGAGTACGCCGACGACTACCAGTCCCGCTTCGTCAACGAGCGCGTCCACGCCAACATCCAGAAGGACGGCACCTACTCCGTCGTCCCCCGGATGTGGGGCGGTATGACCTCGTCGTCCGAGCTTCGCGCCATCGCCGACGTGGTGGACAAGTTCGACATCCCCGCCGTCAAGGTCACCGGCGGCCAGCGCATCGACATGCTGGGCATCCGCAAGGAGGATCTGCCCGCCGTCTGGGCCGACCTCGGCAAGGCCGGCTTCGTCTCGGGCCAAGCCTACGCCAAGGGACTCCGCACGGTGAAGACCTGCGTGGGCTCGACCTGGTGCCGCTTCGGCACGCAGGACTCCACCGGCTTCGGCATCCGGCTCGAAAAGTTCATGTGGGGCTCCTGGACCCCCGCCAAGCTCAAGCTCGCGGTCTCCGGCTGCCCCCGCAACTGCGCCGAGGCGACCTGCAAGGACATCGGCGTCATCTGCGTGGATTCGGGCTACGAGATCCACTTCGCGGGCGCCGCCGGCCTCGACATCAAGGGCACCGAGGTCCTGGGCCGCGCCACGACCGAGGACGAGGCGCTGGAGATCGTGGTGGCCCTCGCGCAGATGTACCGCGAGCAGGGCCGCTACCTGGAACGCATCTACAAGTGGGCCAAGCGGATCGGCGTCCCCGAGATCAAGCGGCAGATCATGGAGGACCTCCCCCGGCGGCGGGCCTTCTACGACCGCTTCGTCTTCTCCCAGAAGTTCGCCCAGGTGGACCCCTGGTCCGAGCGCGTCTCGGGCAAGGACAAGCACGAGTTCCGGCCCATGGCGTCTGTGGGCTACGCGGAGGCTGCGGAATGACCGGATCACGAGACGCCCGACGGGGAAGCGACCAATGAGCATCTGGATCGACATCGGCGCCCTAGGCGACCTTCCCCTGCGCGGCTCGCGCTGCGTGAACACCCCCGTGGGCAAGATCGGCGTCTTCCGCACCGCCGACGACCGCGTCTTCGCCATCCGTAACGAATGCCCCCACAAGGGCGGTCCGCTGACCGAGGGCATCGTCCACGGCCACTCCGTCACCTGCCCGCTCCACAACTGGGTCATCTCGCTGGAGACCGGCGCGGCCCAGGGCGCCGACGAGGGCGCGGTCGAGACGATCCCCGTCCGGGTCGAGGGGGACCGCGTCCTCCTCCTGCGCGCCGCCGTGGACGCGAGGGCGGCGGCGTGAGCGGCGAGGTCCGGACCACCTGCCCCTACTGCGGCGTGGGCTGCGGCGTCCTCGCGCGTCTGGAGGGCGACCGCGTCCACGTGCGGGGCGACCCGGACCACCCCGCCAACCTCGGCCGCCTCTGCTCCAAGGGCGCGGCGCTGGGCGAGACCATGGCGCTCGACGGCCGCGTCCTCCACCCAGAAATCAAGGGCAGGCGCGCGACCTGGGACGCAGCGCTCGACCTCGTGGCCGAGCGGTTCACGGCGACCGCCGCGCAGCACGGCCCCGACTCCGTCGGCTTCTACGTCTCAGGCCAACTCCTGACCGAGGACTACTACGTCGCCAACAAGCTGATGAAGGGCTTCATCGGCTCGTCCAACATCGACACCAACTCGCGGCTCTGCATGGCGTCCTCCGTCGCGGGCCACAAGCGCGCCTTCGGCGAGGACATCGTGCCGGGCACCTACGAGGACCTGGAGCAGGCCGACCTCGTCGTCCTCGTGGGCTCCAACCTCGCTTGGTGCCACCCGGTCCTGCACCAGCGCCTCCTCGCCGCACGGACGAAGCGCGGCACCCGGATCGTCGTCATCGACCCCCGCCGCTCCGCCAGCGCCGAGGACGCCGACCTCCACCTAGCGATCCGCCCCGGCAGCGACGTCCTCCTCTTCAACGGCCTCCTCGTGCACCTCGCCGCGAGCGGCGCCACCGACCCCGCCTGGATCGCCGCCCACACCACCGGCTTCGACGCCGCCCTCGCGCTCGCCCAGGCCGACGCCCCCGACCGGACCCGCGTCGCCAAGGGCTGCGACATCCACCCCGCCGACCTCGCCCGCTTCCTCGACTGGTTCGCGCAGACGCCCCGCACCGTCACCGTCTACAGCCAGGGCGTGAACCAGTCCGCCCACGGCACCGACAAGGTGAACGCGATCCTCAACTGCCACCTCGCCACGGGCCGCATCGGGCGCGAGGGCGCGGGCCCCTTCTCCGTCACCGGCCAGCCCAACGCCATGGGCGGGCGCGAGGTCGGCGGCCTAGCCAACCAACTCGCCGCCCACATGGGCTTCTCGGCGCCCGAGTTGGACCGGGTGTCGCGCTTCTGGAACGCCCCCCACCTCGCCCGCACCCCCGGCCTCAAGGCCGTGGACCTCTTCGAGGCTGCGCGGACCGGCCGCCTCAAGGCCCTCTGGGTCATGGGCACCAACCCCGCGACCTCCATGCCCGACGCCGGAAAGGTCCGCGAGGCGCTGGCCCGCTGCGACTTCGTCGCCGTCTCGGACGTGACCCGCACCGACACCACCCGCTACGCCGACGTGCTCCTCCCCGCAGCCGCCTGGAGCGAGAAGGACGGCACCGTCACCAACTCCGAGCGCCGCATCTCGCGCCAGCGGTCCTTCCTCCCCCTCCCCGGCGAGGCCCGCCCCGACTGGCACATCGTCACCGACGTCGCCCGCCGCATGGGCTTCTCGGGCGCCTTCCCCTACCGGTCCCGGCCCGAGATCTTCCGCGAGCACGCCGCCCTCACCGCCTGGGAGAACACCGGCGAGCGCCTGCTCGACCTCGGCGCCCTCGCCGACCTCTCCGACGACGCCTACGAGGCCCTGGCCCCCCTCCAGTGGCCCGCAAAGCGGGACGCCCAGCCCGGCGGCCGCCTCCTCGCCACCCGCTTCCCGACCGCCGACGGCCGGGCGAACCTCGTCCCCGTGCGCCAAGAGGGTCCGGCCCGCCCCGTGGACCGCGATTTCCCCATCGCGCTCAACACCGGCCGCCTTCGCGACCAGTGGCACACCATGACGCGCACCGGCCTCGCGCCCCGCCTCATGGCCCACGCGCCCGAGCCCGTGCTCGACCTCGCCCGCCGCGAGGCGCAGGCGCTGGGCCTCCAGGACGGCGACCTCGTGCAGATCGAGAGCCCCCACGGCCAAGCCCTTGCCAAGCTTCGCATCTCCGACGCCCAGCGCCCCGGCGAGGCCTTCCTGCCCATGCACTGGAGCGGCCTCTTCGCCGCCCGCGCCTCCAGCGGCCCCGTCTCCAACCCCGCCACGGACGCCCTCTCCGGCCAGCCCGAGCTGAAGCACGTCCCCGTCCGCATCTCCAAGGCCGCTGTCCGCTGGACGGGCCTCCTGCTGACCCGCCGCGACATCCGCCCCACCGGCCTCCTCCACTGGAGCCGCGCCCGCGTCGCCGGCGGCTGGGCCTACGAGCTGACCGGCGCCGAGCCCCCCAAGGAGGGCGTCCTCCTCGCCCGCGCCCTCCTGCCCCTAGCGGCCCGCGACACCCTCATCGACTACGCCGACAAGCGGGCCGAGACCTGGCGCGCGGCCTCCCTCGAAGCGGGCGGCACCCTCGCCGAGGCCCTCCTCGTCGCGCCTCCGGGCAAGCTCCCCGATCGCGCGTGGCTCCTGTCGCTCCTCGCCTCAGGCGACCCCCTCACGCCCCTCGACCGCCGCGCCCTCCTTTCCGGCCGTGCGCCCACGCCCCAGCCCGACAAGGGCCGCATCGTCTGCGCCTGCATGAATGTCGGCCTCCACGAGATCGCCGCCGCCGCACGCGCGGGCGCCACCACCGTCGAGGCGATCGGCCTCGCCACGAAGGCCGGCACCAACTGCGGCTCCTGCCGCTCCGAGATCAGGGAACTCCTCCATGCGCAACGCCTCCACGCCGCCGAGTGACACCCCGGCCCGAGTCGAGCCCCTCTCGGTCCTCCCCGTCTTCTTCGACCTCCACGGCAAGACAGCTCTGGTGGCGGGCGGCACCGATCCTGCCGCGTGGAAGGCCGAACTTCTCGCCGCCGCCGGGGCCGACGTCACCGTCGCCGCCGAGGCGCTGGACGACGAAATGGCCCGCCTCGTCACCTCCGGCACCGTCCGCCACCTCCCGCGCGAGTGGACCCCCGACCTCCTCCACGGCTGCGCCCTCGCCATCGCCGACGAGGAGGACCCCGTCCGCGCCCAGGCCTTCGTGGACGCCGCCCGCGAGGCCGGCGTGCCCGTCAACGTCATCGACAACCCGGCCTTCTGCCAGTTCCAGTTCGGCTCGGTCGTGAACCGCTCGCCGGTCGTCGTCGGCATCTCCACCACTGGCGCGGCTCCCATCCTCGGCCAGGCCGTCCGCCGCCGGATCGAGACGCTCCTCCCCCGCTCCCTCAGCGCATGGGCCGCCCTCGCCCAGAACCTCCGCGCCACCGTGACCGACTGCCTCCCCCCCGGTCCCGCCCGCCGCGCCTTCTGGGAATCCCTGGTGGACCGCGCCTTCGGGCCCGCGCCCGAAGCCACCGCCGAATCCGACCTCCGCGCCCTCCTCAACGCCCCCGCCCCGAAGTCCGGCCACGTCACCTTCGTCGGCGCCGGCCCCGGCGACCCGGAGCACCTGACCCTCAAGGCCGTCCGCGCGCTGCAGGCCGCCGACGTGATCCTCTTCGACGACCTCGTGTCCGACGAGGTGCTGGAGCTCGCCCGCCGCGAGGCCAAGCGCATCCTCGTCGGCAAGCGTGCGGGCCGCCCTTCCTGCCAGCAGTCCGAGATCAACGACCTCATGGTCACGCTCGCCAAGGCGGGCCGCCGCGTCGTGCGCCTCAAGTCCGGCGACCCCATGGTCTTCGGCCGCGCGGGCGAGGAGATGGCGGCCCTCCGCGCCCACGGCCTCCCCCACGACGTCGTCCCCGGCATCACCGCGGGCCTCGCCCTCGCCGCGAGCCTCAAAACCTCGCTCACCCACCGCGACGCCGCCAAGTCCGTCCGCTTCGTCACCGGCCACAGCAAGCGGGGCGGGCTGCCCGAGGACCTCGACTGGCGCGCCGTCGCCGACCCCTCGGCCACCACCGTCTTCTACATGGGCGCCAAGCTGGCCGGAGAGATCGCCGCCCGCCTCCTGGCCCACGGCCTCTCCCCCGACACCCCCGTCGCCCTGGGCGAGGCCCTGGGCCGCCCCGCCGAGCGCGTCAGCGTCGTGACCCTCGCCACACTGGGCGAGGCCGCCGCCCGCCGCGACCCCGCGCAGCCGGTCGTCATCGCGGTGGGCAAGGTTTTCCGCTCGGCGGCCAGCAGGGCCGACCTCTCGACCAAGGCCGCCTGAGCCCGCCCCCCCTCAACGCCAAGGCCCGGCCCCGATTCAGGGCCGGGCCTCCTGCACTTAACGCGCCTTAACGAACAAGCCGCTGACAATCCCGGACTTTCCCCAGCCGCAGGCAACGCCCGGTGCTGTAGGAAATCCTTAACCTCCGTCTGCGACCTTTCTCCTCACGGCGCCCTCGTGGCGCTCCCACCCCAAGCCCCGAGGAGGAGGCGACCCATGTCCCGACGCCCTGCCGCCCCTTCAGAGGTAGCGGTTCACCAGGTTCTCCAGCCGCTCCTGCCGCCCGGAGCGCGGCTCGGGCTCGATGCCCTCGCTCTCGACTCGCGCCGCCAGCGTCGCGAGGTCCGAGGACAGCAGGTCCTGCGCTTGATCCCAGCCAGCGTAGCGTTCCGTCCGCGCCGCCTCCAGCTTGCCGTCCTCCAGCATCCGCGCTGCCGCCTTGAGGCCCGCCGCGCAGACGTCCATCCCGCCCACATGCGCGAGGATCAGGTCCTCCGCATCGAGCGACTGGCGCCGCACCTTGCTGTCGAAGTTGGTGCCGCCGGTGGAGAAGCCGCCCGCCTTCAGCACCTCGTAATAGGCCAGCGCCGTCTCCGGCACGTTGTTGGGGAACTGGTCCGTGTCCCAGCCCGACTGGTAGTCGTTCCGGTTCATGTCGATGGAGCCCAGGAGGCCCAAGGACCCCGCCAGCGCCAGCTCGTGCTCGAAGCTGTGCCCGGCCAGGATCGCGTGCCCCTGCTCGATGTTGAGCTTGACCTCGCCCTCCAGCCCGAACTCCTTCAGGAACCCGAAGATCGTGCCCACGTCGTAGTCGTACTGGTGCTTGGACGGTTCCTGCGGCTTGGGCTCGATCAGGATGGTGCCGTCGAAGCCGATCTTCTTGGCGTACTCGACCACCATGGTCAGGAAGCGCCCGGCCTGCTGGCGCTCCTTCTTGAGGTCGGTGTTGAGCAGCGTCTCGTAACCTTCGCGCCCGCCCCAAAGAACGTAGTTCTGGCCCCCGAGCTTCTTGGTGGCATCAAGGCAGGACTTCACGGTCGCGGCGGCATAGAGGAATACGTCCGGATCGGGGTTCGTGGCCGCGCCCGCCATCCAGCGGCGGTGCGTGAACATGTTGGCGGTGCCCCAGAGGCAGCCGATCCCGGTCCCCTCCATCTTCCCGCCGATGTAGTCCACGATCTCCTCCAGCCGCGCCCGGCTCTCGGCGAAGCTCGCGCCTTCGGGCCGGATGTCGAGGTCATGCCAGGCGAAGAACGGCGCCTGCAGGATGCGGAACATCTCGAAGGCCTCGTCGGCCTTGAGCTTGGCATGGTCCATGTCGTTGCCGAACCAGGGCCGCTCGAAGGTCTGCCCGCCGAAGGGGTCGCCGCCCGGCCAGGCGAAGCTGTGCCACCACGCCACCGAGAAGCGCAGGTGGTCGCGCATGGTCTTGCCCATCACGACCTCGTCCGGGTTGTAGTGCCGGAAGGCGAAGTCGTTGTCCGTCTCGGGACCCTCGTAGCGGATCTCGGGGATGCCGCCGAAGTAGCTCATCGTGTCTTTCATGGTGTCCTCAACCGTTCAGGCGCGGCCCTTCAGGGCGGCATAGGCGTCATTGTAGCGCGCATGGGCCTCGGCAAAGGCCGGGGCGAGCGTCGCGTCGGGCTCGATGGTGCGGGCGATCTGCGGCGCGGTGGCGACCGCGGCTCCGGCGCCGGTCGCGGCCATCATGCCAAGGCGCGCGGCCCCGAAGGCGCCGCCATAGTCGCCCGCCGCCGGGATCTGGATCGGCATCCCCAGGGACGTCGCGATGGCCTTGACCCAGTAGTCGGACCGCGAGCCGCCGCCCACGGCGATCAGCCGCTCGATCCGCGTACCCGTCCCGACCAGGGCATCGAAGCTGTCGCGGAAGGCGTGCGTCACCCCCTCCAGCACCGCCCGCGTCATCGCGGCGCGGTCGGTCGCGTGGTCGAGATGCAGGAACGAGCCCCGCACGGCCGCGTCGTTGTGCGGAGTCCTCTCCCCGCCCAGGTAGGGGAGGAACAGCGTCCGCCCCGGCGCCTGCACTTCGCCCAGTTCGGCCGTGAGCTGCGCGGGCTTCCTCTCCACGACGCGGCCGAACCAGTTCAGCGCGTCGGTCGCGGCCAGGATCACGCCCATCTGGTGCCAGGTCCCGGGCAGCGCGTGGCAGAAGGTGTGGACCGCGCTCGCGGCGTCCGGCTGGTAGGCGTCCGAGGCGGCGAAGAGCACGCCCGAGGTCCCGAGGCTCACGAAGGCCTCGCCCGCCTTCACGACGCCCACCCCCACGGCGGACGCGGCGTTGTCGCCCCCGCCCCCGGCGATCACGACGCCCTTGGGCAGGTGCCACTGCCCCGCGAGGTCGTCGCGCAGGGTGCCGGACACCTCCGACCCTTCCACGAGGCGCGGCATGTTCTCGCGCGTCAGGTGCGTCGCGGCCAGGAGCCTGTCGTCCCAGTCGCGCTTGCCGGTGTCGAGCCACGAGGTACCCGCCGCGTCCGACATCTCGGCGACCGCATCGCCCGTCAGCCAGAGCCGCAGGTAGTCCTTGGGCAGCAGCACCAGCGCCGTCTTGTCGAAGATCTGCGGCTCGTTCGCCCGCACCCAGGCCAGCTTCGGCGCGGTGAAGCCCGGGAACACGATGTTCCCCGTCACCTCGCGGAAGCGCGGGTCGGCGTCGAGCTCGGCCGCCTCCTTGTGGCTCCGGGTGTCGTTCCACAGGATGCAGGGCCGCAGCACGTGGTGGCCCCCGTCGAGCAGCGTCGCCCCGTGCATGTGCCCCGACAGCCCGATGCCCCGCACGCCCGACAGGTCCGCCTGCGAGCCCAGTTCGCGCATCACCCGATCGGCGGCGCGCAGCCAGCTTCCGGGGTCCTGCTCGCTCCAGCCGTCATGGGGGCGCGAGACCTCCAGCGGCGCCGTCGCTTCCGCCCGGATGGCCTGCCCGCCGTCGATCAGCACAGCCTTGAGCCCCGAGGTGCCCAGGTCCAGCCCGATGAACATGTCTCTCTCCTCCGGCCCTCAAGCCGCTTCGCGCCGCGGGTTCTTGCCCAGGATGATCATGGACAGGATGTCGTCCTCGGTCACGTCCTCGACCCGCTCGGTGCCGATGAGCTTGCCGTTCTTCATCACCGAGACCCGGTCGCAGAGGTCCATCATCTCGCGAGTGTCGTGGCTGATGAGGAAGATCCCCAGGCCCTGCGACTTCAGTTCCTTGATGAGGTCCGCGACCATCGCCGTCTCGTGGACGCCAAGCGCCGCCGTGGGCTCGTCCATGATGAGGATCTTGGCGTTGAAGTAGACCGCCCGCGCGATGGCCACCGACTGCCGCTGCCCG
>Ga0210040_10008122_pt1 | contig 12523 bp, 1 predicted proteins | sample CryGeyCG12114_NA_FD_185462 | JGI IMG/M metagenome (GOLD analysis project Ga0210040, IMG submission 185462) | Groundwater microbial communities from aquifer - Crystal Geyser CG19_WC_8/21/14_NA (SPAdes) (version 2) | ecosystem: Environmental > Aquatic > Deep subsurface > Groundwater | place: USA... | reverse complement strand
CCGCCGATGTTTCCGCACGTGACGGAAACACTGTTTCGTCCAATCAGCGCTGAGCTTGAACGGCCAATCAGATTTCCCGCTCTGCGCCAGCAATCGTGGTAGTAATTGCTACGCTCGTTCCTCGCTGCGCAATTAAATCTAGAGGTTAGAATTAGACTTAATTAGAGAAAGCCTCCCTCTAATTTAAGGTTAATTAAATTAATCTATAAAAGAAGTTAATTTAATTTAAAGATTAGTAAAGGTTAATTTAAATTAGTAGTTTTAGTATAGGGTAAAGGATATAGAAGAGCACTTAATAGAAGAGTATTTAGAGAAGCACTTAATAGAAGAGTACTTAATAGAGGAGTACTTAATAGAAGAGTATTTAATAGAAGAGTATTTAATAGTAATTAATAGAAGAGTATTTAATAGTAATTACTAATTTTAAGAGATAACTTAATACTTAATATTAGCTATTATAAGATTATAAAAACGCGCTAAGCCTATACTAAGCCTATAATTAATAGCTTAATAAACTTCTAAACTTTAATCTACTATAATAATATAATAATAATAATAATAATACTTCTACTACTACTAATAATACTTTTACTACTACTATTATTACCTATTACTACTTATATAACTACTACTACTACTTTATATATTATCTAAGATACTCTTTAACTTACTCTACTACTTATACTTATACTAAGAGATATATCTATTTTTTTATATAGAGATAACTATAGAGTAGTTATATTATATTATATAGCTATTATATATTATATAGAATTTTTAAGAACTAGACTAAGTTAAGATATTTATATAATAAATTAAATAATATATATTACTTTACTAGCTTTAGTTATATTTAAGTAATTAATATAAGAGAGAGAGAAGAGTATAGTTAAGGCTAGCCTAGCTATTACTAAGAACTATAGTAAGAAAGAAAAGATTATTATAACTATATAAGAGCGTTATTAACTATTTAAAGGCGTTATTATAACTATTTAAGAGTATTACTAAGAGAGTTTAAGACTAAACTATAGAAAGAGTAAAAAATCTATAAGCTAGGGTATATAAGAGAGCTTATTACTTACTTACTCTTTTTCTTTATCTAAATATAACTATTAAATACTAGAATACTAAATACTAGTATACTATAGCTATAGTAGTAAAGGCTAAAGAGCTAATAAAAGTAGAAAACTAATATAAATTAAATTAAATAATATATTAGTTAATTCTTCTATTAGGAAAGACTTAAATAAGTAGTTTACGTAGTTCTATATTAAGTAAGAAGATCTTAGTAAAGATAATAAAGAGATTACTTTAAGATAAAAGTAAGATATTAGTATAAATAAAGAGAAGTCTATTAAAGACTTAAAAAGTAATAAGGTATTCTAGCTATAGTACTTCTATATAAAAGAGATTAAGAGAATAAGTAAAGGCTTTAATATAAATAAGTTATTATATATACTAATTATAAGCTTTAGTAGAGGCTAGAGGTACTAAAAAGTCTTTCTTAATATAGTAGATTAAGTTAAAGAAAGTACTTAAGTAAAAGCTTAGGTAATATAAGTTAAAGAAGTAAGGTAGATAGAAGCTAGATAATAAGAAGATTATATTCTTAGATATATTACTATAATAAGAGAAGCTAAGTAAGATCTTATAGTATAGTAAAGAGCTTAAGAAGTAAGAGTTCTTATATTATTACTATTACTATAGGATATTAATAAAAGTAGCTTATAGTAATTAGCTAAGACTTAAATAAATAAAGTTATTATACTAAGTAGTTTACTATATACTATAAAGTTATTATAATATAACGTAATATAATATAATATAGTAAAAGTAGCTTATACTACTATTATTATAAGAGGTGCTATAATATAAAGTAAGGAAAGTAAAGGTATAGTATATTAAAAAGTATATATCTTATTACCTAAAGCTATAAAGTATACTATATAGTAGTAGTATTATAGTGTTTATAGAGCTTATTATAAAGGTTTAATATATAATTACGTATTAAGCTTAGGTATTTAAGTTATATAACTATATCTTAGAGTCCTTATCTAGAGAGTAAGAGATATATCTATATAGTAGAAAGATAAGTTAATAAGATTTACGTCTTTAGTAAATTACTCTAGTATAGTATAAAGTTAATTTAAGCTATTAGTATAATCTTTTATATAGTTATAAACCTAAAACTTTATAGTAAGCTTATAGTCTTTTAACTCTTAAGTATAAAGTATTATCTATTATACTATAGCTACTACTACTACTAAATATATTTAATATATACTAATTATTTTATTAGCGTCTCTATCTTTTAAAATATTATCTAGTAGCTAAAAGCTCTAGTTCTATCTTATCTTATATTACTTACTTATACGTAATAGTAGTACTATAGTTTAATAAATTTTACTAAGTCTTATAGCTCTTTACTTTTTATCTTTACTATATTAAACTTACTTAATTTACTTATTAGACTTATATAGCCTACTTATATACTATCTTTTATTTTTATTATTTACTTTATACTAAGCTACTAGTATAGTACTATTTTTAAACACTATATAAAGGCTACCTCTTTTATTCTTCTAATACTATTACTACTTTTAATAGTATAGCTCTCTTTTAGCTATAACTCTACTTACTAAATATATATCTACTATACTTAGGTATAAGTCTTTTACTCTACTTTATCTTACCTTTACTTATATAGCTTTACTTATATATTAAAATAACTATTTAGTTTACTAAGTTATTATAAGATAGTTAGTAGAGTAGTATTAAGTATCTATTTATACTTTAATAAAGCCTTTATAAGTTAAAAATAGATATTAAGTAACTTACTCTTCTATAAGACTTTAATAAAAAGATTTTATTACTATTATAGAAAGATAGAAGCTTACTTTAAAAGTTTACTATAAGTATAGTAGTTTTCTCTACTTATATAGCTACTACTTCTTAAAGATAGCTTTCTTCCTTTACTATAAGTAACTATAGATATTTAAGTTTAAGATTTAGCTTAAAGTTAGTTTATAATAATATAAATAAATAGAAGCTTTTTTTAAGCTTATTATTTAAAAGTAAAAGTTTAGAGCTTTACTACTTAGCTATAGCCTCTCTTTTTAACTAGGTATTAATATAGCGTATAAGACTATACTTTAACTTAGAAGCTATACTTTAACTTTTTAACTTAAGGGCTAGCTCTAGAAGTTAATATTTTTCTAGATCTAGTAGCTTTAGCTAGCTATAAAGTAACTTAAAGTAACTTAACTATTTTAGTAAAAAGGCTTATAGTTTAATCTACTTAACTTACTATAATATAGTATAGCCTACTATTATAACTTATAACTTTAGTACTAGTAGTAATACTTTATATAATAAATTATTATCTAATATTCTACTAAGCTACGCTAGTACTTAGCTAGATAGACTTCTATAGTAAGGCTTAGCTATAAGCCTTAATATAGTATCTTACTTTATTAGTATTAACTACTTTTATTTTATCTTCCTTAAGATCTTATACCTTTATACTATACTATATTTATATAATCTATATACTTAGAGTATACTATAGTAGTAAGATATAATATATAATAGAGAGCTTAGCCTTAAAAGGCTTATAAGAGTATTATAATATAATACTAGCTATAATATAAAGTAGTACTAGCTAAATACTTAGAGTATATACTAGACCTACTTAGTTTAGTAGCTAGAGAGTAGTTAAGAAAACTAGCAGCTTAGTAGATAAGAGAGTAAGTATAGTATTAGTAGAAGAAAAAGCTTACTCTTAAATTAAGATAAGTAAGTATAAAAGGTTTAGAACTTATAAGTATAAAGAGCCTACCTATATAGTATAATAATAGTAGAGTACTTAGAAGAGCTACTCTTATCTTCTCTCTACTATAATAACTTAACTTAATTACTTAACTTTATAGATAACTATAAGTAATAACTTATAAATATATTAAGTGCTAGTATAAGCCCTCTAGGCTACTAGTATAATAATAATATATTTAGTAACTTTAGTAGAACTAATAATTAATAATAATAAGACTCTTATATAGTTAACTACTCTACCTAATCTATATAAAAAGGTAAGTATATCTATATCTATAGTAGTAATAATACTAGTACTAATAATAAAGGCTCTACGCTAGAATAGTAGCTATCTACCTACTTATAACTCTATATACGCTACTTAACTTAATAATAAAGCGCTTTCTATACTACCTTTAACTTTAACTAGCTTAAGGATAATAAATACGTTTACTTAGGCCTAAATATCTATATACTTAAGAAGAATAATAACTATATTAATATTAAGATTAATAGATAATAAGTTAAAGTACTTAATAATAATAAAGTCTATAGCTACTAAATTACTATTATAATTAGTAATATTTTAGACTTTTACGTATAATTAATAGAGGTTAAACTTACTAAAGATAGTAAGGCGCTCTAGTATTAGATCTTAATAAGTAATATATAAACTATTAAAGAAGATAAGTAAGCTTACATTTAGGACTAGGCCTATCTAAGTATTATAGACGTAGCTAAATTTAATAAATAAGTATATACTAGGCCTAACTACTAGTTTAATATATTTACTATTACTTTTATAACTATTCGTAACTATATCTTCTTAGCTACTAATATTACTAAGTTTATAGTACCTAATATAGAGTATTAAGCTATAGTATAATACTTTAACTAGATATAACTTAAGTTTAATAAGCTTAAAAAGACCTTAGCTAATAAATAGATAAGTCTATCTACTTCTACTTTAAGTAAAGTATCTATCTTTTATTATCTTAACTACTAACGCTTTAACTATAAACTAGTAGCTATAAAAGAGGAGTATAATACTCTTAAGCTTAATATTAAATAACTTACTAGCTAGCCTTAAAGCCTATTATAAGAAGACTTTAATAAAGTCTAGTAAGCTCTTAATAAAGAGAAGAGTAACTATAACTATTACTAGTAGAAGTTAGAGTACCTAAAGAAAGAGCTTAAGAGTAGTTAGTAATAGCTATATAAGTCTAATATAGAACTAAAGTAGATAAAGAAATAAGCTATAAAAGATAAAGCTACTTATTATAAATACCTTAATAAATATAATAACTTTAGTAAATAACTTAAAGAAGCTAAAAGTAAACTAATAGAAGCGTATTAAGACTTTTAAGAGCTCTAGTAAGCTAGCTCTTCTAATAACTAACTCTTTATACTACTTTAGAATTATAAGTATACTTATAATAATTAGTTATAATAGTACTAAGTATATATCTTAGATAAAGAGAATAAACTCTAGTAGTAATACTTAATAGTACTTAAGCTCTAAAGGCGCTAGTTATAAAACTTATATATAGGTAGCTCTCTATTATAATTATATATATATTAATATAATAGTCTAACTTACTATAATATATATAGTAACTTATAACTACCTCTACTATAAGAGTAATAAGATAATAGTATTACTAGTTATACTTTATACTAGTTCTAGTAAAAGCTTACTTATTAGTTATTTTATAACTATAAGAAGATATATAAGCTAGTTCTACTATAGTATTATATACTTAGGTAAAGCCTATAGTTCTTCTTTCTTTATACTACTAATATACGCTCTAGATAAGCTAAGCTTTAACTACTATCTATATACTAGTAGTAGTTCTTTACTACTTAATTATAACTTATATAAAGTATGCTTACGCTCTTTATATATAAAAGTAGTAGTAGTAGTAAAGTACTAAAGATACTTAATATTCTTAAATTCTCTAGTAAAAAGTTAGATAAAGACTTTAATAAGTAGTACTAACTAGCTATTATAAAGTATAAGACTTATAATAATAACTTCTATATTATATACCTTAAAAACTTTATTATAAGTAAGGCCTAGTAGCTAGTTAAAAATACTAATATAACTTTTTATTTAGATCTCCTTAAGGTATTAGATATTTACTATACTAATATATCTTATAAGAAGCTATTAAAAGCGTAGAATAATTTAATTAATAATACTCTTAAGTAGAAATATAGTAAAGTATTTACTACTTAGAAAACTTAATTTATATCTATTTATAATACTCTTATTAGTAATCTAGTAACTTTATATCTTAATGTACTTATACTTACCTATACTTAGAAGTTTATATAACCTAAACTAGTAGCTACTACTTTATATAGTATAGTAGTAAGTAAGATATTATAAAACTTCCTCTAGCGCGTATAGGAGTAGAATTACTTTAATACTAAAATTAGGTATAGCTACTAGGATAAGCCTAAAGCTTCTATTACTTAAGTACTAGCTACTTCTATATATATAGCTTTAATAGCTACCTATATAACTATATAATATAATAAGTATAAGATAGCTTAAGAGAGGATATAAGCTTAGTAAGAAAAGCTTAATATAGTAGATTAATACTTTAAATATAGTAATAAAAGTTACTAATTAATAAACTTAGATATACTATATAAGAATAACGTATAAACTCTATTAAACTATATCTTATTCCTAAATACTATAAACTTTAACTATAATAAAGAGTATATAGTAGAAAATAAAGAGGATATTAACTATAATACTAAGCCTAAACTAGGGCCTAATAAGATACTTATTAATAAAGATAGCTACTATATTAATTAGGATTTTTAGAAGCTCTTAAGTAAAACTATACCTAAGAGCTTAAATAGTATAAAGCTTATAAATATATATAGTAAGTAGCTAAATACTATTATTACCTTAAAGTAGCTACTACTAAGCTCTACGCTATACTAAGTACTTAGCTTTAAGTTTTATATTAGTTATATATCTCTACTACTATAATTAGATATACTAAGCTTAATATAGTAAAGTAACTTAAGTTCTATAGTTCTACTCTAGATCTAAGTAGTAAATAGATAAAAATAATAACCTTAGTAGATATAAAAGTAAGCGCCTACTTTATAAGTTAATACTAGGTAATATAGTATTAACTTAAGACTATTAAAATAAAGCCTATTAAGCTTATACTTACTAATAAAAACTTTATTAACTTACTTATATAAGCTATAGACCTACTAGTTAAATATAAGTTATATATAGCTACTATTATCTATTATATTATAGATCTAGAAGGCTATAATATTATCTTAGAGATAAACTAGATAGACTACTACTAGCTAGAGCTTAAATTTAGTAATAAGTAATCTCTCTACTTTAGTTTAGTAGAATACTATCTTAATTACTTACTTTATAGTATTCCTAATACTATATATAATAATAAGCCTACTAATAGTAATATAAGGACTCTTTCTAGTAATATTAGTATTATTAGTTTATATATAGTGTCCTATATAGCTATATAAAATCTAAGTAGTATTATCTAGCTTAACTATTATAACTAAGGTAAGTTAAAGGAACTTAAGTAGTATAGTAATTATAATACTAACTTATTTATATAAACTACTTAACTTACTATAGTTATATAGGTAGACTTTAATAAGTATATAAATAAACTAGAATAACTTTACCTTAATCTTAATAAAATTAAAGCTATAGTACCTAAGTTCGTCTATTATATCCTAGATATATTTAACCTATATTTTACTAGCGCTTTACTACTTTAATAACCTAGAGTTAATTATACTCTAATTATAGATAAGTTAAATAGTATACTATAACTTAAAATCTATAGTTTATCTTATAATAAGATATAAGTAGTTAAAGCCTTTATTAATAATATAATAGGAAGAGGATTTATACGCCTAAGTATATTACCTTATACTATACTTATACTAGTTATTAAGAAACTTAGAAGAGAGCTTTATATCTATATAGACTATTAAAGACTTAACTTAGTTATATAAAAGAATAGAAATGCTCTACTAGCTATTAAGGAGACTTTTATATATATAGTAAAAGTAAAGATTATAAGTCTAGTAAATATAGTAGTAGCCTTTAATACTATATAAATTAAAAAAAGAGATAAAGAGAAGACTATATTTCTAATATACTATAGGCTCTATAAGTACTTTATTATACTATTTAGTTTATATAATGTACTAGGCACCTTTTAAATATTTATTAATAAAATACTAAGAGACTATCTAGATAACTTCTATATAGTATACCTTAATAATATACTTATCTATAGTAATAATAAAGATAAGTATAAAAAGTATATTCTTAAAGTACTCTATAAGCTTTAGTTAGCTAGTCTATATCTTGATTTTATAAAGTATTACTTTAAGATAAAATAAGTAAAGTACCTAAAGTTAATTCTTACTACTAAAGATATTAAGATAGACTCTACTAAAGTTAAGATAGTAGTTAAATAAGTAGTACTTAGCTATATTAAGGACGTATAAGCTTTTTTAAGATTTATAAACTTTTACTATTACTTTATTAAGAGCTTTAGTAGTTTAGCTAAACTACTTATAGAACTTATAAAAGATAGTACCTAAAAAAGCTTCTTATTATTATTAAGTAGTAGTATAGTAAAGTTATTTAATTAGCTTAAGAGCGCTTTTACTACTATAAGTATACTTATATATTTTAACTTAGACTTTAAGATATAGCTAGAAACTAATACCTCTAACTTTATTACTACTACTATTCTCTTATAGATAGTTAATAGTAAGCTTTACTTAGTAGCCTTCTTATTATATAAGATAAACCTTACTAAGTATAATTATAAAATCTATAATAAAGAACTACTAGCTATTATCTAAGCTTTTAAAGAGTAGTAATTTAAACTAGCTAGTACTAATAATCCTATCTAGGTATTATTAGATTATTAGGCTCTATAAACGTTTATAATAACTAAATAACTAAATAGAAGATAAACTTACTAGGCTAAATTTCTTATAGAGTTTAACTTTAAGGTTAAGTATTATCTAAGTAAATAGAGTACTAAACTAGATACTTTTATATAGTAGTCCTAAGACTTACTTAATAATATTAGTAATAAGTAATATTAGTACTAAGTATAAATAATACTTAAGCTTAACTAAGTAAACTTTAAAGTATATATAGCTATTATATAATTTAACCTATATAGAGACTTATAATATACTATTTATCTTACTTAATATTATAATTAGGATATATACTATACTATCCTTAACGTAGCACTTATAATATACTAGATTAGTAAAGAAGATAATATCTCTAAGTAACTAGCTATCTTAGTAATAGCTTTATATACTCTACTTATCTCTAACTCTATAGAGCTATCTTTACTTATAATAAGTAAACTAGTATCTTAGAATAAGCTTATAGTTAAGATTAAAGTTATAGGCTCTTATAATAAAGTCTTAGAAGCTATTATTAAAGCTAAGAAAGAAAGAGTATAATATACTCTTAGTAAGCTTATATATAAGAAATAATAACTAAGACTTAAACTAGATAACTATAGCTTATATAATAACGTCTTATATATCTATAGTAAGGTCTATATCCTAGACTATAATAACTTTAGAACTTAGGTAATAGAGCTTATATACTAATCTCTTTATAGTAGTTATAGTAGTAAATATAAAAGCTATACTAAAATAGCTTACTAGTACTATTAGCTATATATAACTACTAATATTATATAATATATATAAGCTTATCTTATATACTACTATATTAAAGCTAGCTATAAAGGTAAGTATAGCTTTCTATATCTACTACCTATACTTAATTACTATTAGACTAATATTTTAATAGACTATATTACTTACCTACCTACTTATATAGATAATAGTAAAATATATATAAATATCCTAGTTATTATAGATAGGTTTACTTTAGTACTTTTTTTAATAAATAACTTTTTTTTAGAAACTTTTTTTTAAACTCTCTTTAGATTACTAATAAACTAATAATAATAGTAGTAGTATATAAGTAATAGCTTTACTTTTATAGTAAGTTTTCTACTCTAATTAAATATTAATAACTACTAGTCTATACTTCTCTACTTACGCCTATACTCTCTTTTTTATATTCTACTATCTACTTCTTTACTTATACTTATACTCTTACTTTATTCTTTACTATCTACTTTTACTTTTACTTTTACTTTTACTTTTACTTTTACTTTTTTTTTATATCTACTATCTACCTTTTTTTATATTACTATCTACTTTATATAACTAATAATAATATTAGTACTTTACTACTATAAGTTATTATAATATTACTAGTTAGTTACTATTAAAAGTGCTAATAATTATAGCTATTTATACTTTACTTACTAAATACTAGAAGTAACTTAAGAACTTCTCTTTTTCTTTACTAAGCTTATCTTCTTTTCTTTTTAGCTTAAAAAGTTATATTTTTTATCTTATTACTATAAAGACTTTTACTTATAAGAGATTTTTATAAGCTTTATATATTTCTATATATCTCTAAATATATATCTTAATTACTTACTTATTACTAATTTTTACTTTAAAGTTACTATTAAGCTTTACTTTAATAGTACTTTTATCTTCTTTATTATATTCTACTACTTATTATTTAGTATTAGGCTTATTCTAGAAGAAGAATTTAATAACTAAATATATTACTATAGTATTATTATTAGGGATTAAAGCATTTTATAAGACTATAAGCTATACTAAAGAAGAGAATAGATTCTAAGAAGAAAGCTTATTAAAGTTAAAGAAGTAGCTATTATTAATAGTAGTTATTATTATAAGAAGAGTATAATATTTTATAGATATTAGCTATTATAGTTAATATATAATAATACTTATACGTAAATAAACTTACTAATAAAGTAGTAGCTTTAGTAGTAAAAGAAGTAGAAAACTCTAATAAAGAAGAGAAAAAGTAACTATAGAAGAAGAATAAGTAGTATATTAGAGCTACTAGTAATACCTATTCTATAGTTATAATAATAAAGAAAACTAAACTAGCTAAGTCTAGCTTAAAGCTAACTTACTACTACTTAAAGTATTTTTTTTAAAGAGTTTAGTAGCTATATTTAGGTTAAAATTTACTTTACTAGTTATACTTATATAGCTATTACGTAATATTATTTTAAATTTTTTAATACTTTTATTTATTAAGTAGTAGGACCTTACTTATTTAAGCTAGTACTCTTTTTATAATACCTCTATATTATATTCTCTATAACTCTAAAATTATAGATAGGCTCTTAAAGAAGAAGAAGTTTATTTTAGTTATTAATCTTAAAGTTAATACGCCTATATAAGCTTTTATTAAGTTTATTTAGTAAAAGAAAAGCTACCTAGAGTCTATTATTAGTAATTAAGGAGTCTAGTTTATATTATACTTCTAGACTTATTTATATTAAAGAATTAGTACGTATCTAAAGCTCTTAATAGCTTTCTACTCTAAATTAGATAGCTAAATAGAGAATACTAATACTTACCTTAAGTAGTATCTCTATATATATATAAATTACGAATAAGATAATTAGGCGCTATTCTTACCTATAGCTAAGTTTAAAGCTAACTTATCTATAAGTATAAGTATAGGCTTTATACTATTTAAAGCTATAAAAAGATACTTCTTATACTTAGGATTTAAACTAGTAAAGCTAATTAATAAAAACCTATTAGTACTTATATAGAAAGATTAAGCTAATATAGATACTCTAGCTAATAAGATTAATAAGTTAAGAGAGTATCTTTATACTAGTTTAGAATAGTTATACGCTAAGTAAATAGAGTATACTAATAACTTATAACTCTTAGCCTCTAAATTTAAGAAAGGTAACTTTATTATATTTAATATCTATAATATTAAAACTATACGCCTAAATACTTTACTTAACTTTAAGAACTATAGCCCTTATAAGATTATCTAAGTTATTAATAATATAGCCTATAAGCTTAAGCTACTATAAGGCTTATACTAGATTTATAATATATTCTATTTATAGCTACTATATAAGATTAATAACTTACCTTTTCTAAGATAGATATATAATACTAAGAGACCTATTAAAGCTATAGACTCTAATATTAATAATAATACTAACTACCTTATTAAGGCTATTATTAACTTAAAGATAGAACTTATAGAGTATAACTCTATAGATAAGTAGTAAAAGAGCTTACTTAAGTACTTTATTAGGTAAGCTAACTACTCTAAAGGACTTAATAACCTAAGCTAAGAACTATATATAAATTTTATTAACACCTTTAATATTATCTATAATTACTACTATACTTACTTATTAAAGCTAGAGCTATATAAAAAGTTTAGTATATTAACTAGTAAATAAGAGTTATTAATAATAAGACTTATAAGAAGATCTAGTTAATACGCGTATAGAGAGGACTAATATATAGTAAGTATATAAAGTAGACTTTATATATAGGTAGGTAAAGGTTAAAAGTAGCTCTAAATTTAACTAAGTAGAGAATAGTAGATAAGAAGCTAGTAGAGGGCTAAAGACTAGCTCTTTATATAGGAGAGAGAGAAAGCCTAGTAAGCTAGTATATATACTAAACTATAAAGAGATAGTATAAATACTAGTATATACTAGCTCTAAAAAGCTAAAAGTAAAAAAAAAAGCTCTTTACTCTT
>Ga0210040_10008121_pt1 | contig 12523 bp, 9 predicted proteins | sample CryGeyCG12114_NA_FD_185462 | JGI IMG/M metagenome (GOLD analysis project Ga0210040, IMG submission 185462) | Groundwater microbial communities from aquifer - Crystal Geyser CG19_WC_8/21/14_NA (SPAdes) (version 2) | ecosystem: Environmental > Aquatic > Deep subsurface > Groundwater | place: USA... | reverse complement strand
CACCATCAGGACGGGCGGCGCACTTACGGCCACTCGCTGGTCGTCGATCCCTGGGGCGAGATCGTGCTCGACCTGGGGGGAGAGGAGCCCGGGCTCGGATTTGCGGAGATCGATCTCCAGCGGATTGCAAGTGTCCGCGCCCAGCTTCCCAGCCTTGCCAACCGTCGGCCGATCCCTAAATCGTCCTAGATCATGATCGTCTTCGACCTTTGCTGTGAAGGGGGGCACCGGTTCGAGGGCTGGTTCGCATCCTCCGCCGAGTTTGCCCGCCAGCATGAGACCAGCCTGGTGAGCTGCCCTCAATGCGGCTCAGTCGCGGTGGAGAAGGCGCCGATGGCGCCCGCCGTGCCCCGCAAAGCCAATCAGGTGTCCGTCCCGGCGGCCGCGGGCAGGGACAATCCCGTGGCTCGGGGTCCTCTGCCGGCGGAGGTCGCGCAGGCTTTGGCGGCCCTGGCACGCGCACAAGCCAAGGCGCTGGAGAAATCGCGCTGGGTCGGAACGGCGTTCGCGGAGGAGTCGCGCGCCATGCATTATGGCGAGCGCGAGCCGAACGCCATTCATGGGCAAGCCACCGCTGACGAGGCGAGGGAACTGTTCGAGGAAGGCATCGCCGTCGCTCCGCTGCCGTTCCCCATCGCTCCGCCTGAGGAGCTCAACTGAGGCGTGCGCCGAGGCGTGTGGATGCAATTGAGCGCGACCAGGCTGCGGCGGAATGGGAAGGGTCGAGCGATGGAGTGAGTGGCAGGTGATTGCGCCGGCCACTCGGCTCACCTAGACGCTTGCGAGAGTGCGCCCGTAGCTCAGCAGGATAGAGCATCGGATTCCTAATCCGGGGGCCATGGGTTCGAATCCCGTCGGGCGCACCATTTTTTCTGCGCTGCCGCGCTTCGCGCCACTTGAGCCCGCGGGTGCTCTATTCGGGCTTCGCTCACAGACCGACAGTGTCGTTGGGAGTTCCCTGACTTCGGTTGCCGCAGTGCGACGGCCTCGGGCGCTGCACTTTATTGCCAGCTCGCCTTCAATGAGGCTCCAGCCCTTCTTTTCAGGCCGCCGCGCACAACCCTCTGGTCGCCCGAAGCCGTACCCCGGCGGGATCGGCGAGGCTGCCACAATCCACTCGCCAACCAATTGCCAGAAGGTCGAAGCACGCTTGTAGCGGTGGTGAAATAATCAGGCGCCACTCCTGACGAAGGAGGTGTTCCCTGATGGTCATGCAAACTTCAAATGTTGCAGCGGCATATGATCGCTGGGCGCCGATCTACGACCTCGTCTTCGGCGGCGTGTTCCGAAAAGGGCGTCGCGAGGCGATCATCGCGGCGGAGCGGGTCGGCGGGCGGATCCTTGAGGTCGGGGTCGGCACGGGCATCTCGCTGCCTCACTACCGGCCGGAGAGCCGCCTGTTCGGCGTCGACATCGCCGATGCGATGCTCGAAAAGGCGCGCGTCCGTACCCTGCGCCTGGGCCTCGGCAACGTCGAGGGGATCGAGCGGATGGATGCGGAGGATCTTCGCTTCCAGGACGGTGAGTTCGATGTGGTCGTGGCGCAATATGTCGTCACCGCCGTCCCCCACCCGGAGCTTGCGCTCGATGAGTTCGTGCGCGTCGTGCGCCCCGGGGGAGAGATCGTCATCACGACGCGCCTAGGTGCCGGGGCGGGAATGCGCGGGGGGATCGAGAAGGCCCTGATGCCGGTCACCGCGCGGCTCGGCTTCCGCACTGAATTCCCCTGGCAGCGTTACGAAGCCTGGGCCGTGAGCAACCGTCGGGTGCGGCTGATCGAGCGCCGGCCGCTGCCGCCGCTCGGCCACTTCGCCCTTCTCCGTTTTCAAAAGCTGGCAGGCTGAAACTTCATGGCAAAGCTTCAACACGAAACAGTGGCCCGGTTCCGCGAGCAGCTGCGCGAGCAGCGTTGGGACGATCACCGCTATTATCATCACAGCGTGATCAACCAGAGCCTGCACTTCGTCAGCGCGGTGACGTTCCTCGTCGCTTACGTGATCGTCTGGACGGAACCGGCGCTGGCGGCGCTGCTCGCCTGGGGCGTGGCGATGACGAGCCGGCAGGCGGGCCACTTCTTCTTCGAGCCGCGCGATTACGACCACGTCAATGACTGCACGCACGAGCACAAGGAAGAGATCAAGGTCGGTTACAATCTTGCCCGCAAGGTCGTGCTGATGGGGCTCTGGGCGGCCAGCCCGGTGCTGCTGTGGATCGATGGCTCGCTGTTCGGGCTGCTTGCGCCGAAGCCGGGAATTGCCGGGTTCATGGAGAATCTCGGCCTGATCTGGCTGGCGCTGGGGGCGGGCGGGCTGCTGTTTCGCACGCTGCAGCTGTTCTTCATCCGCGACGTCGGGACGGGGCTGGTGTGGGCGACGAAGATCGTCACCGACCCGTTCAACGACTTTCGCCTCTATCGCCGCGCCCCGGCGCAGCTTGCGCGCAATGCGGCTGCGTGGCGGCCGGTCAAGCTCGGCTGAGCTCAGCGCAGCGCGTGGTGCAGCATCTCGCGCACCACGCGCCCGCGCAGTGCCTTGCCTGCGTCACCTTCGGGCAGCCACCACCACCCGTCGTCCCGCATCGCACATGCCGCCGCGACGAAGCGATCGGCGACGGCGGCGAAATCCGCTTCGGCATAGGCCAGGCTGAAAATGAACCGACCGGTGCCGACCCAGCTCAGCGCCAGCCCCTGTGCGCGCAGATAATATTGGAGCATCCAGTGATAGCGCCCCGGCTGCGTGTAGCAGGCCGTCCAGATCGTACCGAGGCTTGCGATCTCCACCGGAACGCGCTCGCTTGCGAGGCGCGCATTCAAGGCTTCGGCCCGCTGGCGCCAGCGCGCGTCGAGCCCGTCGTAAAGCGCGCGCCCTCGCTCCGTTTCCATTTGGCGCAGGAAGGCGTCCATTGCGCCCATGACATGAGGGTGCGAGTTGAACGTGCCGCGGGCGAAGCAGATGTCGGCGGGGTGGTCGTCGCGAAAGCGCTTCATGAGGGCCGCCCTCCCGCACAGCACGCCCACCGGCAGCCCCCCGCCGAGAGTCTTGCCGTAGGTGATCATGTCCGGCTGGACGCCGAAATACTCGCAGGCACCGCGGGGAGCCAAGCGGAAGCCGGTGAAGATCTCGTCCATGATCAGAACCACCCCGGCCTTGCGGCAGGTTTCCGCCAAACGGGCCAGCCAGTCGGCATAGAAGCTGCGGTCGGCGCGCGAATCCGCCCGCTTCGACATCAGCGTTCCGTCGCCAGGGGCATTCCTGTTCGGGTGCAGCGCCTGCAGCGGATTGACCAGTACGCAGGCAATATCCTTGCTGCTGGCGATCACGGCCAGGCTCCGCTCGCTCATGTCGGCGAGCGTGTAGGTGTGATCGGCGGGCATCGGATTGCCGACGCCTGGCTGCACATCGTCCCACCAGCCGTGATAGGCGCCGGCGAACCGCACGAGATGCGTGCGCCCGGTGTGATAGCGGGCGAGGCGCACCGCCTGCATCACCGCCTCCGTGCCGGACATGTGGAACGACACCGCATCGAGGCCGGAAAGCGCCTGCAACCGGCGGACATTGTCCGCGACGACGGGGTGCAAGCCCGCCAATGTCGGCCCGAACTCCGCGACCGTCTCCGCGCCTTGGGCGATCATCGAGCGATAGGCATCCACGCCCAGCAGGTTCACGCCGTAGGAGCCGGTGAGATCGTAGAACGCGTTCCCGTCGAGGTCTGTCAGCATCACGCCTTGTGCGGCCTGGTAGAAACTGCCGGCCGCCAGATGTTCGCGCACAATGGGGCTGAACGGGAACGGCACCCGGTAGGTGCTGGTGAAGCGGATGTCGGGAATGCCGTCAGCAATCGCGGCGGTATAGGCGGCGGTCTTGGCGAAGCGGCTTCGATACAGCGCGGCGAGCTGGTGGAAGCCTTCGCGGCGACGTGTGGCGATCTCGGCAGGAGCGCCGTCGGCGGCGAAGAACTGCTCCTCATCGAGCGCATAGTTCGGCACCAAGCGCGCCGCTCGCTTGGCCATCCGCGCATGCCCGACCAATCCCGGCTGCTTGGCGCGCGAAAGCTGTATGCGGCGTCGCACCTTGCCAGCGCTCGCCACCCCGGCGGCCGTTCCCAGCAGACCCCAAAGCAAGCGTTTCAACCCCGTTCTCCCGTCCTGCGGAGGCGAGACCTGTGAGCCTGCGGTCCGCCATTGCGCGCCTGGGCGGGCAGGAGGACCTCAACTTCCTCCTCACCAATCGCGTGCCTCGTCTCCTGCTGACCCGCTTCATGGGCTGGTTCAGCAAGGTCGAGCAGCCAGTGGTCCGCGCCGCCTCGATCGCCGTGTGGCGCTTCTTCTGTGACGTCGATCTTACAGATTCGCCGCCGATGCGATTTCGCAGCCTGCACGACGCCTTCACGCGCCCCTTGCGGCAAGGTGCCCGCTCGATCGAGACCGATCCGGCGGTGATCGTCTCCCCCTGCGACGCAATCGTCGGAGCGCATGGCCGGGTCGCGGACGGGCGAGCCTACCAGATCAAGGGCTTTCCCTACGGCCTGGAGGAGCTGCTCGGAAACGCGTCCCTGGCACGCGAGTTCGGGGGCGGGTGGTTCGTGACCCTGCGGCTGACGGCGGGGATGTACCACCGCTTCCACGCCCCGCACGATTTGCGGGTGGAGGAGGTGCGCTACATCTCCGGCGATACGTGGAACGTGAACCCGATCGCGCTGAAGCGGATCGAGCGCCTGTTCTGCAAGAACGAGCGCGCGCCGATCATTGTTCGGCTCGAGCAGGGCGGGCAGCGGCTGGTGCTGGTCCCGGTGGCTGCGATCCTTGTCGCCAGCATTCGGCTGCCATTCCTGGACACGATCGCGAATGTTCGTGCCGGCGGAGAGCGAGTCGTCCGCTGTGCCGCGCGCTTTGCCAAAGGGGAGGAGATGGGCTGGTTTGAGCATGGCTCGACGATCATCGTGGTCGCGCCCGCCGGTTGTTCGCCGCTCGGCCTGGAGGAGGGCCAGACCATCCGCATGGGCGAGCCGCTCTTCTCCACCTCCGACCGGTGAGGGGTCCCCGTCACCAACGGTTCACCGCCGAATTGCGGAGTTCACGGGAGGTACGAGACCAGATTGATCGCGAAGCTTTGTTGAACGGCGCCCGGAAGCGCGGGGCGCACTAGCGTTCGATCGGCGTGCTCGCCTGCATGCCAGCATCGCGCGAGCCTTTCCGTTCCAAGGTAGCAGAGCCGCTTACGCGGTCGCCGAAAAAGCGCAGGTGGCGGCGTTGCGGGCATCACATGAGCTGACCGCCGCCCCCGCTCTCATGCGCAGCCTCAAAAGGTCACGACGACCTTCCCGATCTGCTGGTTCGACTCGAGGTAAGCATTCGCTTCGATCAGGCTCTCCAAGCCCTGGAACTCGCGCGAGATCACCGGGCGCAAATGGCCGCCGGCCAGCCCTGCGAGAATTTTCTCCTGCGCTGCCTGATAGCGATGCGGGTGGTTCCAGATCTCGCTGGCGACCCAGCCGCGCATCGACAGGCCCTTGTAGGCGCAGGGCCAGTGCGGATAGGGCGTGGGCTGCCCGCTGAGGCCGCCATAGATGAACAGGATGCCGCGCGGCGCCAGCGCGTTGGCGAGCGTCTCCACGTAAGGCCCGCCGACCGGATCGAAGGCGGTGCGCGCGCCCTTGCCACCGGTGATGTCCATCACGCGCGCGACGAGATCCTCCTCTTGGGTCGCGATCACATGTTGCGCACCCTGCGCGATCAGCGCCTGCGCCTTGTCATGCGTGCGCGTGCAGGCGATCGACACCGCGCCCGCCCAATTGGCGAGCTGGATCGCCGCGACACCGACGCTGGAGGAGGCCGCCGGGATGATCACACCGTCCCCGATGCCGATCTCCGCCACCTCGATCAGCGCGAAGGCGGTCATGAATTGCATCCAGATCGAGGCTGCCTCGGCGGCCGAGAGGAAGGGCGGGGCGGGCAACAGGATGCGCGCGGGGACGATCGCGCTTTCGGCCCAGATGCCGTATTGGCCCTGCTGGATCATCGGCAGCACGCAGACGCGATCGCCGATGGCGAAGCCGGTCACGTCCGGCCCGAGAGTTTCGATCGTACCGACGCCTTCGTAGCCGATGAGGCTGGGGAGCTGCGGCTCCACCGGGTAGCGGCCGGCGCGATACATCGCCTCGGCCCGGTTGAGCCCGACCGCCTCGACCCGGATCCGCACCTCGCCGGGGCCGGGGGCGCCGATCTCCAGATCCTCGATCCGAAGCACCTCGGGCCCGCCGAGCTCGTGAATGCGCACCGTCCTGACCATCCCCAATCCCCTTTTTGCATGCATGTTGAAACGCGGCGTGCCCCCGAGGCATCGGCTTTGCAAGCGTGCTGCACCCAGCTTGCACCTGTGCCGCAACGGCAACGAAAAAGGGCCCTCCCGCGAGGGAGAGCCCTTGATCGTCCGTCCTTGGAGCCGGCCGCTTAGAAGCGGACGTTGGCGCCCAGGTAGAAGCGGCGGCCGAGGGCGTCATAATTGGTGACGTTAAGCCCACCACCCGACAACTGGAAGAACGCCGGATCGACGGTCGTATCCGCATTCCCAAACGGCGGCGCTTTGTCGAAGAGGTTGTCGACACCAAAGCGGATCGTCACGTCATCGGTCGCGGAAAACGAGCTGTTCAGGCTGAACAGATCGTAAGACGGATAGCCGGTGTTGGTCGTACCCGAATCGATGGCCGGCAGGTGCTGCCACTGAAGGCCAACCCGCACCGCCTCGATCGAGTAACTGACCGTGGTGAAGGTCTTCCACCGGTAGGCCCCGCTTGCACTAAGGCCGCTATCGGGTGCCAGGAAGGTGCCGGCATAGTCAACGAACGGAGCCTGCGATTCTTCCGGAATGCCCGAGTAGAATGGCGAGGAGTCGAGCTTGAGCAGATAGTTAAACACTGTGTTCAAGGTCAGACGGCCCGGGCCCGCTTCGAAGTTCCAGTCGAATTGGGCGTCGATACCTGACGTCCTGAACGCACCGGTGTTAGTATAAGCGAGCTGGACTGCGCCGATACCGCCGCCGGTACCGCGAGCGAAGTTGTTGCAGAAGAAGTTGTTAGGATCAAACGTCGGGTTGAACGCAGGATCCAGGCACAGCTGCTGGAGCGTCTGGCCGGACTGCAGACCGATAGCATCGTCGACCTCGATGTTATAGTAGTCGACCGCCAATCGCATGTTGCTGAAGATCCCACCCGTGACAGGCGAGGAGATGACGGCACCCAGCGTGATCGTCTTCGCCTTCTCTGGCTCGAGATTCGGGTTGCCCACGAAGTACGGGAACGCAAACCCTGGCGCCGTCGAGCTGCTGGTGGAGCCAGCTGAAGGCGCGATGTAGTTCGGATCGGTCGGAGCAAGCCCATTGCCGTAATACGACACGGAGTTGAGCGGCTGACCCGGGATCTGGGTCTTGTCCATCAACTGCCTGCACAGCGCCTGCACGTCGGCACCGTTCGCGTTCGTCGGATTTGCCGAGTACGAGAACGGGTTGCCGGTCGAGCAAGCATCACCACCCGTCAGCAGTCCGAAGTTCTGCGTGAACGAATAGAGCTCGCCGATATTCGGCGCACGCTCCGCCTTGTTGTAGCTACCGCGGAGACGGAGCCAGTCGGTGACTTCCCAGTTCCCCTCGACCTTCCAGGTCGTGCTTCCCCCGGTCTGGCTCGAGTCCGCATAGCGGATACCTCCGACCAGTTCGAACAGCTGGATGCCAGGCGTGTCGTGAATGAGCGGGATCGAGATTTCCCCGTAGACTTCCTTGCTGGTAATCTCTTCGTCAATGCTACGGGCAGGGTAGATGCCGAGAATCTGGTCGTTGAACGCGCTGTCACGCTCCTTGAGGTTGTCCTCCAGGAAGGTGTATTCGTTCTCGCGGTAGGTTGCACCGATTGCAGTCCGCACTTCGCCAGCCGGAAGATCGATGATCTTGCCCTGCGCGTTCGCTTCCCAGATCGACTGCACCATCGTGCCGGTCTCTTTGAGAGGCGCGGACACGGCATCGATACAGTCTTGGGTGACGACCAGGTTCGGATCGAACGGATTGAGGCCGCTCGTGCAGGTAGCGGCGTTGGCACCGAAGCCGCCACCGGTTGCATTGCCGACCCGCGAGAAGCCAGCGCCGAACGCCGGTGCAGACATGACGGTGCGGAGACGCTCGAGCGATGCGGTTCCGGTCGTCAGCGCGTTGGTCACTGATTCACCACGCTGTGCGGTTACGTCCCAGGTCCAGTCGATGCCAGGGATGCTGCCTTCGAAACCCGCCAGCATGTTGTAGGTGTACTGGTCGGTGAAAACCTCGCGGTTGCCGAGGCCGGGGACGTAGCCGACCGGCGACCACGGCGCGTTGGGGTTGGTTCGTGCGTTCAGCAGCGCAACCAGGTTAGCCGGCAGATAGCTGGCGTCGTTGGCGTACCGGGGAACGACCACGTTCCAGCCGCCGACGATCGGGCCGGGCTGCTGAATCGTCTCAGTTTCGCTCTTATTGAAATAGCCCTGCGCGATTACCGAGACCCAGTCATTGATCTCGTAATTGCCACGAAGATAGAAGTTGTAGCGCGTGAGAGGCAGGTTGATGTAATCTTCCTGGAAGTTCTGGCTGAGGGTGCCCAGCGAAGACCGCTTGGTCAGCTGCTGGTCGACGAGCTCCTGCGGGAAGTTCGTTACACCGGAAAAGCCTGCGGCGTCGTTGCCGAGCGTAAACGGAAGGTTGCCAAGGAAGTAAAGCGATCCGGTCGCCGAGACATTGGCGCCAGCAGGACGATTGGGGAACATGCTGTTTAGCACGGCCTGGTAACCAGGATTGGCGCCGGTCTGCTGGATGCCCGAGTAAATCGGGAAGAAGTAGTTTCCGCCCACGTTCGGGTCAGCAAACACATCACGGAAATAGTCACGATCGGCACGCAGCGACGGTTCGCGGGTGTTTGTGGACATCGCGAGGCTGATATTGCCGCGACCGTCGTCGAAGTCGCTGCCCATGATGCCGGAGAGCTGGTACTCGAAACCATCGGCCTCCTGGGTGATGCCCATCTGCCCATCGAGCTCGATGCCCTGGAAGTTCTTCTTCAGGATGAAGTTGACGACGCCGCCCACGGCGTCCGCGCCGTAGGTGGACGAGGCGCCACCCGAAATGATTTCGACACGCTCGATCGCGGCCGACGGAATGGTGTTGATGTCCACTGCCATGCTGGCGTTGCCAGGCGTCGCACGGCGACCGTCGACCAGCACGAGGTTGCGGTTGGAACCGATACCGCGAAGCGAGATCGTGGCCGAACCCGGGGTGTTGGTCGGGCTCGCCTGGATGTCGCCGCCCGCCGTCGGAGTCTTCTCCGGCGCGAACTGCGGCAGCTTGTTCAGGTTGACTTCGACCGACGCGGTGCTCGAGTTCTGCAGCAGCTCCTCACCAACCGTGACGATCGGGCTGTTTGATCCGTAATCCTGCCGCTGGATGCGCGAACCCGTGACGACAATGCGATTGCCTTCGGTTACGTCGCCCGCCGTCTCAAGATTGTCCAGGCTGCCCTGAGGGGCGACATCCGGCGCCTCTTGCGCCATCGCCGGGGCGGCGATGACGACGCTGCCGGCGCATCCGGCCAGCAGCAGGGACTTGAAAGCCCCGTTTACGTTGAAAGTCCTCACTTTGTGCTCCCTTCACAAGTCAAGGCGCTCGGCGAACCTGCCGATGCTTGGTGTTAGACTGCCGAGCGTCCGGCGCGACTTGCGCGGGACGTGGCGAATTTGACTGCCGCTTGCGGGCGGCAGGTACGTTCGTTGACGAGGTCGGGTTGGATCATGCCGTGGCCAGCGAGCCGATGATCGCTTGCGCAATCTGGCGCTCAAGGCAAAGGCCCCTCCCTCCGGTCCTGACTTGGAATCGACAGGTACCGTTCTCGCCGGACCCATATTGTCAGCGATAACGGGTGTCTAGGGCGACAATCGCCTCGCGATCGTGAACTTGTCCCGTTTCTGGTCGGCGGAGAGGCAAAAGGATGAAAAGGGGCGGGTGAAGAGGATGGGCCACGGCTCGTGTCGCGCAGCATTTCGGCCGATTTCAGCGATTTGCCGAGGTGGGAGGCCGGTCGCGCAGGACAGTGTTGCACACTTGCATCGGTCCGCAAGTTCGTTCTCGAGCCCTCCTCACATCAATCGAAATTGCCTTTGTCCACCTTGCGCGCACCGGTGCCCGAGCCCGCGAACATTCGCCAGGTGCCAACGCTCTGCTGTTGCTGGACGCGAAAAGCGCGCTAGGCATGGTGGTCGAAAAGGCGCCGGCATTGACACGGCACCGAAAACACGAAGGCGTCGGGAGAAGCCGAGACCATGGGAGAGCGCAAGCTGGCGGGGGAAGGCGGCGATCCGCGGCACCGGGAGGGACGATCCTGCGGCGCAGAGCAGGAGTGGCGCACGATCCTGCGTGTGCGGGGCGAGGCGGTCCGTTCCGGTGCGCTCGATCAGGATGTCCCCCTGCCGCAGGCGGAGCGCGACGTGCTGGCGGAGACATTCGGCGCGGCGGTGGACGATGTCGTGGCGACGCTCGACGCCTTCGCTCGCGGTGCACGGCGGCACGGGGCGATGGCCGCTGACGGGCAGGACAGGTTCGCGGGTCGGCTGGACATGCTGCTGCACGGCTTCGACGCTTCGCTCGCCAGCGGGACGCGAGAGGCGGACGGTGATGGCGCGCGCCCCCAGCTGATCCAGAGCGAGCTGTGGCTGATCCTGCACAAGGTCCGCGAAAGTGCGGAGCTGTTCTACGCCCGCGAAATGGACCTGGTGGAGCTCGACCGCCGCATCCTGTTCCTGCTGCACAGCGCGGGGCCGCTGGTGCCGGCGGGTATTTCGAGCGCGGTCGGGGTCGACAAGGCGCAGGTCAGCCGGTCGGTCAAGCGCCTGCTTGAGCTGCGGATGGTGGAGCGCGAGCAGATCCGCGCGCCGCTGCGTCTGTCCGAGAAAGGCGCGGCGTTGACGGAGCGCCTCTCTCGCCTCGCCGACCTGCGCAATCGCGAGCTGACCTTCGATATCGCAGACGAGGAGCTGACCGAGTTCTTCGCCACGTTGCAGCTGCTGCTGGAGCGCGCGCTGCTGCTGTACGAGCAGGAGCGGGAGCTGGCCCAGCCGTCACAGCGCGGCGGGCGGGCGGGAGACCAGCCGGGCCGGCTGCCAGAGCGCAAGCGGGCGGAGAAGATCGCCACCGATCGCACGCGGGTCATGTCGCCGCTGATGACGCTCAGCGCTTATTTCAGCCGCAGTGGTGCGCTGGCGTTCAAGCGGCTGACGGGTCTGTCCCAGTTCGAGGCCTTCGTGCTGTCCGAGATCGGCATTGATCCTCCGATCAGCTGGGGCCGGCTGGTGCAGGCGGTGCAGCGCGACCACAGCCAGGCGGGGCGGACGGTGAAGGGGCTGATGGATGCAGGCCTGGTCCGGCGCGAGGGGAAGCCCGGGCGGCGGCACGGGCATTTCTCGCCAAGCGAGGAGGGCGCTCGGCTGCACCGGGTGATCCATGATGCCGGGCGGGAACGCAGCGCCTTTCTGCTCGCTCCGCTAGGTCCGGAGCAGCGGGCCCGGTTCCTCGCCACCGTGGCGAAGATCCGCCGCAACGCCGTAGGCCAGCTGGAGCGGGAGCGTGCCTTCGCCGAGATCGAGCGGGACTAAAACCCGCCGAGCTCTGAGGCGAGGCCTACTGAATGCGGCGGACGGGCACCGCCCGCTGGCCTTCGTAGCGCATGAGGAAGCTGCCGAGCGAGCCGCGCTCGATCTCCACGGCGGCACCGCGTTCGGGCGCGCGGTAGCTCGACGGAACGCCTTCGGCGAACAGCCACTGCGCCCCGCCTTCCAGCGTGAGCAGATAAATGCCGGGCTCACGCTCGCTGACGCCGGTCACCTGCGCGCGGACCGCGTTCGCAGTCTGGCGCAGCTGATCGGCCTCGCGCTGGCGGGCGACGCGCACGGATTCCGCGCCGAAGCCCTGCGGCGTATTCGCGGCGACGGGCGCGCTGCCACCCTGCGGCGGCGCGCTCGCGACGGGCGCTGCGGCGCGGGGTGCGGCGCCGGCGGAGCGGATGTTGTTGTCGAAGCAGGCGAGGCGAGAGGTCGGATCGTCGATCCTGGCGCATTCGCGCAGGATGTTGAGCACGACCTCGTCCGCCACCTGCGCCTGCGCAATGTGCGGAGCCAGCAGCAGCGCCGCCGCCCCTGCCAGCAAGATCCCTGCGCGCTGCGCGTCCATCGAACCCGAACTCCCTCTCCTCAGACCGCGCTCTGTGGCGCTTGCCCTTCCAATGCGCAAGAGACTTGCCGCGCCCTGAACGGCTCGAAGCCGAGTGCGAGTCAGCGGTCTTGCGTTCCCTCCACCGGCAGCGCGCCGCGGCGGAGCTGGTCCTCCTCCATCGAGCGGAACAGGGCGTTGATGTTGCCTTCGCCGAAGCCCTCGTCGCCCTTCCTCTGGATGAATTCGAAGAACACCGGGCCCACCATCAGCTGGCTGAAAATTTGCATCAGCAGGCGCGGCTTGTCGCCCTT
>Ga0210040_10008120_pt1 | contig 12523 bp, 13 predicted proteins | sample CryGeyCG12114_NA_FD_185462 | JGI IMG/M metagenome (GOLD analysis project Ga0210040, IMG submission 185462) | Groundwater microbial communities from aquifer - Crystal Geyser CG19_WC_8/21/14_NA (SPAdes) (version 2) | ecosystem: Environmental > Aquatic > Deep subsurface > Groundwater | place: USA... | reverse complement strand
ACTGATTTACCCGAATATGCCTTTATCGGGCGTTCTAACGTGGGCAAGTCTTCTTTAATTAATATGCTGACAAGTAAGAGCAAATTAGCTAAAACCTCTTCTTTCCCCGGCAAAACGCAGCTCATCAATCATTTTAAAATAAATGATAATTGGTATTTGGTAGATTTGCCAGGTTACGGCTGGGCGAAAGTAAGTAAAGAATCGCGGGAAAAATGGCTGAAAATGATAAAAGCTTACCTGCAACAGCGCCAAAACCTGGCTTGTGTTTTTTTGCTCATCGATTCGCGCCATGAGCCGCAGAAATCGGATCTGGAGTTTATTGAACTTCTGGGTAGCTTACAAATTCCTTTTGTGCTGGTATTTACCAAAACCGACAAGCAATCAACTTTAAAAACAGAGCAAGCCGTAGCAACTTACCAGAAAAAGCTGCTGGAAACCTGGGAAGCACTGCCGCAGATATTTATAACCTCTTCTTCCGAGAAAAAAGGCCGCGACGAAATTTTAAACTTTATAGACCAGGTAAACGCCGAACTAAATAAATAAGTAGTAACTTGGCACTAAAATTGGGATTAAAACTGTTTAGTTTTTAGTTTCAAACATTTAAACTTATTATGAAAATTAAATTTTTCTCTTTTTTAGCCTGCTTGTTTTTAACTTTTTCGGCCGCTTCGGCGCAAACCGCTACTCCGGTAGCTAAGACTAACAGTCCCGCGGTAACCGACAAGAAATTACCGGTGGCGGAGCATTACGAAGGTGGCCAGGCGGCCATGTACGAGTTCATTGGTAATGAAGTTATCTATCCGCCTACGGCCAAAAGAAACCGCATGCAGGGCCAGTGCATTATTTCGTTTACGCTTAACGAAGACGGCTCTACCGCTAACCACAAAATTATCAAGAACATTGGTGGTGGTACCGGCGAAGAAGCTTTGCGGGTAATAAAACTTTTAAAATTTAATGCGCCTGGTTATAGCATGGTGGCCAGCCTTCCTGTTAACTTTAAACTTTAATTTAACCTTTAAACTTATTTATGCCTGTTGATTTAAAAGAAATTGCCTCTATTGCCGGTATGAGCGGATTATATCGCGTGGTTAGCCCTTCGCGAAATGGTATTGTGGTAGAAACCTTAGATGAAAAAGGAAACCGGTTTGTGGCCCAGAGCAAACACCGCATTTCTCTTTTAAGTGAGATCTCGGTTTATCAGGAAAATTCAGAAGATACTTTACCCCTGAGCGAGGTTTTTGATCGGATACGGAAACAATATGGCCCGGACATTACCATCAACAGCAAATCTTCTAATCCCGAACTGGCATCTTTTATGGAATCGGTAGTACCGGATTATGACCGCGAACGCGTTTATATGTCGGATATAAAAAAATTAGCCGGCTGGTATAGCATTGTAAGCAAACACCTGCCTTTTACCGAAGCCGAAACTACTCCCGATACCGGAAACCAAACCGAAACTGTTGCCCCGGCAACACTGGATGCTGAAACCCAGAACCAACCGGAATAAACATAAAAAAAGTCCTCTTCCCGAGGACTTTTTTATTTACCTGTTTTCCCGTTTATACAAGGTAAACTAACCGCTTCTTCATTATCTCTATTTAAATTTCAGGGCAGCTTTCCGCGGTCTGCGCCGTGGCACTTAACTTTACAGTATGAAAGTATTTAAATTCGGAGGCGCTTCGGTAAAAGATGCGGCCGGAGTGCGCAACATTGCTTCTATTGTTTCGCAGTACAGCAATCCACTGGTAATAGTGGTATCGGCCATGGGCAAAACCACCAACGCCCTGGAAGAAATATTTAATTTGCGGTATGCCGGCCAACCCTACGAAACCGCGCTGCAGTCCTGCCAGGATTATCATTTCGGCATAATAAAAGATCTGTTTCCTGATGTTCAATCCGAAGTGTATACCGCGGTAAACGGACAGTTTAGTTTTTTACGTGCTTATTTAGAAAAGCTGCTGCCAGGCAATTACGACGAACATTACGATCAGGTGGTAAGTGTAGGTGAGTTGGTTTCTTCTATTATTGTACAGCACTATTTGGCGGCCCAGCAATTTAAAACAACCTGGCTCGATTGCCGCCCGCTGATTTGTACTGACGATTCGTGGCGTGAAGCAAAAGTAGATTGGCCCAATACCGAAAGAAATATCCGGGAAAAAGTACAACCACTTTTAACTACGCAATTAGTAATAACCCAGGGCTTTCTGGGCGGCACCACCCAAAACCGCACTACTACCTTGGGCCGGGAAGGTTCCGATTTTACGGGAGCCATATTTGCTTATTGCCTCCAGGCCGAATCGCTTACGATTTGGAAAGATGTAGCCGGTTTTTTAAATGCCGATCCGAAGTACTTTGATAACACTACCAAATACCCCCAAATATCGTATCACGATACTGTTGAAATGGCTTATTATGGCGCTACGGTTATTCACCCCAAAACCATCAAGCCCCTGGCTACCCGCCATATTCCGCTGCTGGTAAAATCCTTTTTGGATCCGGCGGCAGCGGGAACGCTTATCAACGATAATCAAAACGAAAAACTAATACCGGCTTTTATCCGCAAAGATCAGCAGTGTTTAATTTCTTTTGGGGTGCGCGATTATACGTTTATCTCCGAAAAAAACCTCAGCGTTATTTTTCATGCGTTAGCCGATTTACGTTTTAAGATAAACCTGATGCAAAACTCGGCTATTTCTTTTTCGGTGTGTACCAACTACCACGCCGAACGGCTACAGTTATTACGGGAGCAATTGCAGGAACAATTTATTATTCATTATAATACCGACTTACTCCTTTTTACCATTAAAAATTACGACGAAGAAAGCATCCGATTTTTAACCCAGGCCAGGGAAATATTGCTGGAGCAACGCACCCGCACCACTTACCAGTTTGTTTGCCGTGATAATGAAAAGCCAAAACAAAGTTTATAGCCGGGGCTTACCAAAGTTAATTTTAATTTTTAATGCATAATTTTTAATTTCTAATTGTATCCCTACCTTTGCCGTAATATTTCTTAATTAAGAATTTTTCTTATTTAGATCATTATAAATGGCAGGCACCTCCCGCACGGATATCAGAGCGCGCATAGTGGCAGTTGGTTTAAAAGCTACGCTGCAACGCATCATTATCTATGAAAGCCTCCTAAACTTGCACGACGCCCATCCTACTGCCGAAGAAGTTTTCCAGCAATTGCAAATGGCCCATCCGGGAATTTCTTTGGGTACCGTTTACAAAACCCTGGACAGCTTTGTGGAAGCAAACTTGGTAAAACGGGTGCTTTCGGATAGTAAGCGGCGTTTTGATGTGAATGAACAACCGCACGGGCATATTTACTGCACCAATACCAAAGAAATTATTGATTATACCGATCCGGAACTGGAGAAATTAGTGGCCGATTATTTCAAAGCAAAAAACTTCCGGAATTTTAATCTCCAGCAGGTATCGGTGCAGATTATCGGATCGAAATCCGATCCGAACGAACAAATAAGCATTTCATCCATTTAAATACATTTTAAACCTTAAACATTATATAAAATTATGGCAGTATTAGTCGGAAAAAAAGCCCCTTCTTTTAAAGCTACCGCCGTTATAAACGGCGAAGAATTTGAAGAGAACTTCTCCTTAGATCAATATATCGGTAAGCAATACGTGGTATTTTTCTTTTGGCCCTTCGATTTTACCTTTGTTTGCCCAACCGAAATTATTGCTTTCCAGGACCGGATTGCTGATTTTGAAAAGCGTAATGTAGCCGTTGTTGGTTGCTCTACCGATTCTCATTTCGCGCATTTTGCCTGGTTAAACACGCCCAAAGATCAGGGTGGTATTCAAGGCATTACCTTCCCGTTAGTAGCCGATACATCTAAAACCATTGCTACTAATTACGATGTGTTAGCCGGCGAATATACCTACAACGAAGAAGGCGAAATGGTATTTAACGGCGAACCAGCCGCTTACCGCGGTTTATTCCTGATCGATAAAGAAGGTGTAGTGCGTCATCAGTTAATAAACGACATGCCACTGGGCCGCAGCGTAGAAGAAGCAATCCGGATGGTAGATGCTTTACAACATTTCGAAGAAAAAGGTGAAGTTTGCCCGGCCAACTGGGAACAAGGAAAAGACGCCATGCAAGCTACCCGCGAAGGCGTTTCTAACTACCTGGCTAACCACTAAGCTTAAGTATTTTGTTTTATTAAAAGGCTTCTGCTCCGTCAGAAGCCTTTTTTATTTATTACCTTTGCGCTTTCCTTTTAAGGTAGGGGGTCGGTATAAACGCCTTGTACGAAGAAATCTTTCATTTCACGTAATACTTCTCAATTATCAATATTTAACAAGATTTGTCACGGCTACTGTACCAGGTTGGAATAAATGCTTACTCGCTCATGCTGCATGGCCTGGCGCCTTTTCATGCAAAAGCAAAAAAGATGATTGTGGGCCGGCGGCACCTTTTTGCGGAGATAGAAAATAAATTAGCTTCGAACAAACAACCAATAATCTGGTTTCATTGCGCTTCTTTGGGTGAATTTGAGCAAGGCCGGCCGGTGCTGGAGAAAATAACTGCAGATTACCCGGGCTACAAAATTGTATTAACTTTCTTCTCCCCTTCGGGATACGAAGTACGGAATAATTACCAGGGAGCCGATTTTATATTTTACCTGCCATTGGATAGCGCTGCCAATGCCCGGCAGTTTCTGGACCTGGTAAAACCCACAATGGCTGTTTTTGTGAAATACGAATTCTGGTATTATTACTTATCCGAACTAAAGCAAAGGCACCTACCTGCTTTTTCTATTTCGGCCATTTTCCGGCCCGAGCAGTTGTTTTTTAAATCTTACGGGAGCTTTTACCGCAATCTGCTGCATTGTTTCACACATATATTCACCCAGAATAAAACCTCCGCCGATTTACTGGCTTCCGCCGGTATTAACCACGTAACCGTAGCCGGCGACACGCGCTTCGACCGGGTTTTACAAACAGCTGCCGCCGTGAAGAATATACCGGTAGTAGAGGCTTTTAAACAAGATAAACTTATTTTTGTAATTGGTAGCAGCTGGCCCCAGGATATGGAAGTTTTATTACCTTTTATCCAGAAATGGGCCGACCAGGTAAAATTTATTATTGCGCCGCACGAAATTCACGAGAAGGAAATTACCAGCCTGGCCGAAAAGTTATCGGGCCGGGCTTTGCGTTTTTCTCAGGCCGCGCAACAAAACCCGGAAAAATTTTCGGTATTGCTGATTGATAATATTGGTATGCTGGGATCGCTGTATGCCTACGGCGATTATGCCTATATTGGTGGGGCTTTCGGGAAAGGATTGCATAATACGTTAGAAGCTGCCGTATTCGGGTTGCCGCTTTTTTTTGGAACAACTTACCATAAATTTCAGGAAGCGATTGACCTGGTCGCTACCGGGGTGGCTTTTCCGATTAATACTACCGCAGAATTAGACACGGCATTTTCTCGTATTTTTGCCGATGCTAACTTGTACGGTACCATAACTACCCAGGCTAAAAATTACGTTAAACACCAGGCGGGCGCCACCGATATTATTTTAAATCACCTACAACCATGGCTACAAACGGTTTAAAAGGCATCGTTGTTAAATCTACGGGATCGTGGTACGTGGTGCGCGACGAACAGGGTAATCTGCATCCGTGCCGTCTGCGGGGCAAATTTAAACTCCGCGATGTTAAAGTAAGTAACCCGCTTGCGGTGGGCGACAAAGTTTTATTTGCTTTTGAAGAACAAGGAGAAAGCACGGCGGTTATCACCGAAATTGAACCGCGGGAGAATTATATTATTCGTAAGTCCACGCATAAATCGGCGCACAGCCACATTATTGCAGCTAACCTGGACCAAGCCTTTCTGGTGGTAACGCTGGTGTCGCCTCGCACTTCTTTTGGCTTTATAGATCGTTTTTTGGTTACCGCCGAAGCCTACCAGATTCCGGTCGTTATTATCTACAACAAAACCGACTTGTACGAAGCCGAAGACCAGGAATACCAAAGGCAAATTGCCAACATGTACGCTAACATTGGTTATCCCGGCATAGCCTGCTCTACGTATTTAAACCAGGGGCTTAACGCCATTCAGGAGCAAATGCAGGCTAAAACCACTTTATTTTCCGGCCATTCGGGCGTAGGCAAATCTACTTTAATAAACGCGCTGGTCCCGGATTTAAACCTAAAAACTTCCGAAATTTCGGCCTTTTCGGACAAAGGCGTGCATACCACTACTTTTGCCGAAATGTACGAAGTAAACCCCAGCACCTTTATTATTGATACGCCCGGAATAAAAGAACTGGGAATTGTGGAAATTGAAAAAGCTGAATTAGGCCGGTATTTTCCGGAAATAAGGGAAAAGATGCCGGACTGCAAATACCATAATTGTTTGCACCTGAAAGAACCGGGTTGCGCGGTAGTACCGGCCGTAAAAGCCGGTAAAATTTCTCTTACGCGTTACGAAAGTTACCGCAGCATGCTGGAAGAAGAAGATAACCGCCGCTAGTGCTTGATAAACCATAGATTGTCGGGTAGTGGGATAACTGGTAATTTGTTTCAGGTGAAAACACACTGAAACGGCGACCAGGATTCCCAACAAAGAAATCTTTATGGAGCACTAGAAACAAATTAGTTTTTACGTGTTCGGGCTTTGCCGGCTTACATATTTTCTGTCCCCGGCGCTATTGATATAGAACAATAATACTTATAGGTAGATTTGGGATTATAAGCAATGCCAATGCCTATGTGCGTATTTTCTTTAAAATTCTCCAGCCCCAATAAATGCTTGCGGTGGCCCAGGTTGCGCACGCCCTGATCGACGATTAATTGTTGGATAAAACCTTCCGGTCCTTCGGTGTTAGCCGCAATCGATTCTACCCCGTTAGCACTGGCTTTTTTAGAAAAATTGGCCGGCAAAGGATAATTTGCTTTCCATATATAATAATTCATGCCCCGGCCTTTTTTATCCTGGTGGCTAAAATAATTACGTTTGGCCATGTCTTCGGCTTTCTGTTGCGCCAGGCGGGCCAAAGTAGTATCCCAGGTTAAAGCATGTATTGGGCGAATCTTCTTTAAAGCCGGCAACTTATATTTAGCGGCATAAAGCACCGGGTTTTGCCGCACCTGGTTTAACTCATAAAAGCTTTTTTTAACTGCTTCCTGCAAATAATCTGTTTGGGCACCCAGTTTACTCACCGGCAGCACCAATAAATAAAGCAGGCAAAAGAAAGTAAAAGTAATTCGGTAGTTTCGTAAATAAAAATTTTGGTATTTACCGGTATGCATAATTAAATTTAAAATCAGAATTGTTACCTAATAAACTGGTTTATAGCTAGTTTATTGTTTTTTAGCCAAAACAAACCTGTTCGTTGCCTACACCGGGAACTCCTTGCTAAAACTTTTCTGTTCCAGACTTAAAATAAGGATAATATTTAAATATTACCTTTGCGGTAATATTTAATAAAATAAAATTTATATCCATGAAAACAGCAGATATTTATACCCCGAAGGGGATGATGAAAGTTGAGTTTTACGAGCAAGATGCGCCGAAAACTGTAAAGAACTTTGTTGATCTGGCCCAGAAAGGTTTTTACAACGGCTTAACTTTTCACCGAGTAATTCCGGATTTCGTTATTCAGGGCGGTTGCCCTAATTCGCGGGAAGGCTCTAAAGGTATGCCGGGCACTGGCGGGCCTGGTTACAAAATTGACTGCGAACTGACTGGCGGCAATCAATACCACGACAGGGGCGTATTGTCGATGGCCCATGCTGGCCGCAATACCGGAGGCTCACAATTCTTTATTTGCCACAGCCGCCGCAACACTGCGCACCTGGACCGCAACCATACCTGCTTTGGCAAAGTGGTAGAAGGCTTGGAAGTAATTGATCAGATTAAAGCCGGTGACCGCATCGATAAAATTGTGGTGAACGAAGGAGCGGAATAAGAAATATATTAAAGATCATTTCTTATAAGCGTTAACCAAAAATAAGCTTTTTTTGCAGTGAAAATAAAAAGCGCCATTCATACGAATGGCGCTTTTTATTTTCAAAACATCTCTCCGGGTTCCCGGCATTATTTAAAATCATCTTCCTCGTCTTCGGCACCAAAGCTGGGCATGGTAAACATGCTGCTTAACAAATCCTTAAATTGCGTACCGGCCGTTAACTTATTGCGGCTAATCAAACTATGTTCGGCTAAGCCGTGCAAACAGAACTCCATCAAAAATAGTTTAGTCTGATTGTCGCTGCTGCCGTGTAATTTATCAATTAACCCGGATAATCCCGGCACACCCATCAACGTTTTATTATAATCCGCTGCCGACATATCGTTTAAAATATCAATGGTATGCCCTTCGCCGAACCAATTGGTTATTAACCGGTAAACATTATTGTTTTTCTGTTTCTTTTGTTTGTCCGGGTCGGGGAAATAATTTAAGAACTGCGTCCGGATGGCTTTGCCCATTAACTTCTGCGCTACCAACCCGGCTCCTTCCTGTTCGCCTTCGTACACCAATTCTACTTTACCCGTAATGGCCGGAACGGCGGCCAGGAAATCGGCTACCCGGATATAAGTTTTGCTTTCGCCATTTATCAAAGTCCGGCGTTCGGCGGCGCTGATCGTGTTTTCGTACACCGAAATGGTTAAACGCGCTGACACCCCACTTTTTGCATCTACCAGTTCACTGTCGCGGGCTTCCATAGCTACCTGCTCAATCAGGTCACTCACCAACTCATTGGTTTGAACGGCTTTTTGCTGCTCTTTTTTGATTTTTGCTTCCTGTAAGGTAATTTTTTTTCCGATTTCGATAGATTTCGGATAGTGGGTAATAATCTGGCTATCGATGCGGTCTTTGAGCGGCGTTACAATGCTGCCCCGGTTCGTATAATCTTCGGGGTTAGCGGTAAACACAAACTGTATATCCAGGGGCAGCCGGACTTTGAAACCGCGAATTTGGATATCGCCTTCCTGCAAAATATTAAATAGCGATACCTGGATGCGAGCCTGTAAGTCGGGTAGTTCGTTTATCACAAATATACCACGGTGCGATCTTGGTATTAAGCCAAAATGAATAACCCGTTCATCGGAATAAGGCAATTTTAAGGTAGCGGCTTTTATCGGGTCGGCATCACCAATTAAGTCGGCTACCGATACATCGGGCGTGGCCAGCTTTTCGGTGTAGCGCTCCGAACGGTGCAGCCAGATAATCGGGGTTTCATCACCTTTTTCGGCAATTAAGTTTTGGGCGAAAATAGAAAGCGGCTGCAACGGATCGTCGTTCAGTTCAGAACCGGCTACTACCGGAATATACTCGTCTAATAAATCCACCATCATTCGGGCCATCCGAGTTTTGGCTTGCCCGCGTAAACCCAGTAAATTAATGTGGTGCATCGATAATATAGCGCGTTGCATATCGGGCACCACGGTTTCTTCATAGCCCCAGATTCCCGGAAAAACTTCTTCTTTGTTGCGAAGCTTCGAAATTAAGTTATCGCGCAACTCCTGCTTAACCGATTTGCTTTCGTAACCAGCCGCTTTGAGTTGTGCTAAAGTATTTATTTTTAATAGATTGTCAGTTGAAATGTCTTTATAATTCATGTATAATTGAATTGCTAAATAATAATTAAAGTATTAGTCCCAGGTAGAAAAGTAAATGACTATTTCCTTTTTAAGGACTCTCAACAGAGGCAAAATTTGCCGGATATATTCACATATTACGATTTGCTTTACGACTTCAGGTAAGAAATCATTAAATAACTGATTTAAATTTAATTCAAAAATCTCCCCACGTTCTCTCCAAAGGAACCACCATAATGTGTATTCAAATACGATATACCAAATACAACTTAGTAGAGCTAATATTAAAACGATAAAACAAGATTGAATTACTTTTAGGCCAACTAGTCTTAACGAATATATATTTTTATACGTTGGTAAAAGCGCGTTTAAATATCCAATTATATAATGCGTTAAAATAACCAATAATGTAAAATACACTATGCCCATTTGCATAGGCACTTGATCCAAACCCAAAATAATTATTCCATCATTTATTAATAAAGCTAAAGGTATATACCAAGCAAAAACGGTATAAGTACGCCAGTGAGATTGTTTAATGGTTTTAGCCTTAACAGAAACACTTTCTGTTTTAAACATGTCAGAAATTATAATGTTTTCCGGCGATTGCGGCGATAATCCTCGAATATCAAATGGCCCAGACCTTTAAGGCTGCTATAATAAGCCGTACCTTTATTTACCTGGGTAAATTCGTCTACAAATTGTTTCAGGTACGGGTCCGATGCAATCATGAAAGTAGTAATCGGAATATTAATGCGACGGCACTGCGCCGCCAGGTTCAGGGTTTTGTTTACTACTTTCCGGTCCAGGCCAAAAGAATTTTTATAGTATTTTAAACCTTCTTTTAAGCAGGTTGGTTTGCCGTCGGTAATCATGAAAATCTGTTTGTTGGGCGTTTTGCGTTTCCGCAGCAAGTCCATGGCCAGCTCCAGACCGGCAACGGTATTAGTATGGTAAGGACCAACACTCAGGTAAGGTAAATCCTTCACACTTATCTGCCAGGCATCGTTGCCAAACACAATAATATCTAAGCTGTCTTTGGGGTATTTCTGTTTGATAAGTTCGGCCAGCGCCATAGCTACTTTTTTGGCAGGGGTAATCCGGTCTTCGCCGTACAAAATCATGGAATGGGAAATATCAATCATGAGCACGGTAGAGGTATTGGTTTTATGCTCGTGATCTTTTACTTCCAGGTCGTTTTCGGTTAAAAAGAAATCGCCTAAACCATGATTGAGCTGGGCATTCCGGATAGAATCCGTCATTTCAATTTGCTCCAGGCTATCGCCAAAGCGAAATTCGCGCGAATCGGTAGAGGCTTCGTCGCCCGTGCCGGTATGCGGCGTAGCATGGCTGCCCCGTCCGCCTTTTTTCAGTTTGCCAAAAATTTCTTCTAAGGCGCTTTTGCGGATATTCTGTTCGCTTTTGCCGGTTATTTTAAATTCTCCTTTCTGGCCGCCTTCATCAATATAACCTTTGGCTTTCAGGTCTTCGATAAAATTACCCATGCCGTACTCATCGTTGGTGAGTTTATATTGCTTATCCAAGGAATTTAACCAGGCTAAAGCTTCGGCCACATCGCCGGAGCTAATGGTAACCAATTGCAGGAATATTTCCAGTAAGGCATCGAAGCCGGTCTTATTTTCCGGAGGCGGAATGTATTGTGTAAATCTGAATCCAGCTAACATTTTTAATTATCTTAAATTTACTTTCCCGGGTACTTTATATAAAATTACATCAGGAAAGTGGATTAATCAATGTAAAATTACTAAACGTTGAAGCGCGGCAGGTAGTATGCTTTTTAAGAGCCAATCCGGCAAAATCATAGAAACAAAATGCCCGTTTATTTTTGGTAAACGGGCATCTGATTTTATTTATTCCGAATTTAACTTATCCAGCGGAATTTATATTCCAGTTCGGGTACTTTCATGCGTTCGGCTACACGTTTTAAACGATTAGGCAAAGCCATTACGTAATCGCGGGCTTTTTCGCCGGCTTCGTTTAAACCAGTTACACTCGAAATTTTCCAGTCTTCAATTAAATCTTCCAGAATGTTTACGTAATCATGCGAAGTATAAACGCCAATACGTTGCGCAGCATCGGTAAAATGGCCAAAGGTTTTGCCCACTTCTACGCCCAGTTCGCGCATGTAATGCGCCGGCATTACAATTTTTTTACGCATCATATCTTCAAAGGCCAGCATCATTTCGCTGGGGTCTACTTCAAATATCTTGCTCACAAAAGATTTATACACTTTCGCGTGACGAGCTTCGTCGCCGGCAATATAACCGCAAAGTTTAGCCAGCAAGGCATCTCCTTCGCGTTTAGCAATCTGGGCTACGCGGCGGTGCGATATTTGGGTGGCTGTTTCCTGGTAACTGGTGTATACAAAGCTGCGGTAAGGGTCCATATCGGTTTGCAGATCGAAACCATCGGCAATTAAATACTGGGTAGAGGCTTCCATTTCCCGCATATTTACCCGGCCCGACAAGTATAAATACCGGTTCAGCAAATCGCCGTGCCGGTTTTCTTCCGACGTCCAGCCGCGGTTCCATTTGGTCCAGGGGCTATCGGGATTATTGGGCATATCGGTAATGGCAAACAACCAACTTTCGTAAGTAGGCAAGGCTTCCTCGGTAATGGTATCCCCGATTAAAACGGCAAACAGATCGTACGATAAGTTTTTGGCTCTTTCCCGTAATAGTTTAATTTCGTCGAAAAAATTATCTAACCGGGCATCGGGTAAAAAATCAGCGGGTTGCCAGCTATCTTCTACCGATTTTAGAAAATTGCTGAGATTTTCGCCCACAAAAGTTTCCAGATATTTAAGAACTTCAACGCGTGAAGAAATGGCTGCGATCATGTATGGTCAGGTATAATTATATTAAACAACAAATATAGGTATATTAATCCGGTATCTCAAACAGATACGTTGAACCTTACTTAAAA
>Ga0210040_10008119_pt1 | contig 12523 bp, 7 predicted proteins | sample CryGeyCG12114_NA_FD_185462 | JGI IMG/M metagenome (GOLD analysis project Ga0210040, IMG submission 185462) | Groundwater microbial communities from aquifer - Crystal Geyser CG19_WC_8/21/14_NA (SPAdes) (version 2) | ecosystem: Environmental > Aquatic > Deep subsurface > Groundwater | place: USA... | reverse complement strand
CTGCCCCAGGCTGGGCGCGATGACCGGCACCGTGATGAACACCGCGCCCACTAGGCTCATCAACCGGGCCATCCGGTCGCCTTCGAACTGGTCGCGGATCACCGCATTGGGCACCACGATCAGTCCGGCGCACAGCGTGCCCTGCACGCCGCGGGCGATCAGCAGCACTTCGAAGGAGTGGATCGCGGCAATGAACAGCGAACACAGGGCATAGCCGGCCAGCGCCACGAACAGCAGCGGGCGGCGGCCGAAGCGGTCGGCGAGCGATCCGGGCAGCAGGCAGCCTGCGCCGTTCGCCAGCAGATACACCGCCACCACCAGCTGCCGCCGGTTGCCGTCGGCCACCTGCAATTCGCGCGCCATCTCGTCCAGCGCCGGCAGCATGCCGTCAATGGCGAGCGCGTTCAGGCTCATCAGCAGGGCGATCAGCACCACCAGCTCGCGCTGGCCGATCGTCTTCTTGTGGTGGGGGGTGGCGGACGTTGCCATGCCAGGCGCCCTAGCGCTTTGTTGCGCTGCGGTAAACACTGCGCCAACGCTTCCAGCCGGAACGATCAGGCCCTAAGACGGCACAGATGGTGAACACGGACCCACCTGCGACTCTCGCCCGCAAGATCATCCACGTCGACATGGATGCCTTCTTCGCCAGCGTGGAACAGCGGGACAATCCCGACCTGCGCGGCAAGCCGGTTGCCGTGGGCGGCAGCAGCGGACGCGGCGTCGTGGCGGCGGCAAGTTACGAGGCGCGCCAGTTCGGCGTGCGCTCCGCCATGCCATCGGCCACCGCGCGGCGGCTGTGCCCCGACCTGATCTTCTGCCCCAGCCGGTTCGACGTGTATCGCGAAGTGTCGGACCAGATCCGCACCATCTTCCGCCGCTTCACCGAACAGATCGAGCCCTTGAGCCTGGACGAGGCCTATCTGGACGTGACCCGCAACATCCCCGGCATCGCCTCCGCCACCACAATCGCGCGCGAGATCCGCCGGCAGATACAAGAGGCAACCCAGCTGACGGCCAGCGCGGGCGTGTCGTACAACAAGTTCCTGGCCAAGCTCGCCAGCGACCAGAACAAGCCCGACGGGCTGTGTGTCATCAAGCCCGGCGAGGGCGCGGCCTTCGTGGCGGCGCTGCCGGTGCGCCGGTTCCACGGCATCGGCCCGCGCGGGGCGGAGAAGATGGCGGGCCTTGGCATCGCCACCGGTGCCGACCTGGTGGCCAAGGACGCCGACTGGCTGCGCACCCATTTCGGCAGTTTCGGCGAATATCTGTTCCACGCCGCGCGCGGCATCGACCACCGCCCGGTGCGCGCGCATCGCGAGCGCAAGTCCATCGGTGCGGAGCGGACCTTCCACGCCGACCTGTCCGCGCCGGACGAGCTGCGCGCCATGGTCGACAGCATCGTGGCGATTGTGTGGGAGCGGATCGCCGGGAAGGCGGCGCGCGGGCGCACGGTGACGCTGAAGCTGAAGTTCAACGATTTCCAGCTGATCACCCGCGCACGGTCCCTGCCCCGCGCGGTGAGCGACCGCGCCGAATTCGCGCACATCGCCGCCGCCCTGCTGGAGGAGCAGCTCCCCTTACCTCGCCCCATCCGCCTGATGGGCCTGACGCTGAGCGCGCTGGAGCGCGAGGGCGCGCCGGAGGAGGAAGAGGTAGTGGAGGCGCGGGTGCGGGCGGAGCAGTTGAGTTTGTTCTAGCGGTGTCGATGAATGGGTGGGAGCGGACGTTTCCTTATCCTCCCCATCTGTGATGGGGAGGGGGACCGTTCGCGTATCGAATGGTGGAGGGGCAAGGCGCAAAGGCTGCCAGATCCGCGCATCTCCCCTCCACCAGCCTGCGGCTGGTCCCCCTCCCCATGCTTTGCATGGGGAGGACCAAAGGCCCGCAATGGGGCCCGGGCGACGTAAAGCGCGCTAACGCCAGAGCCACTTACCGCAGAATGGCCGCTATCTGCCCTTGTCCTTCAGGTCTGCCGCCGGCAGCTCCGCGATGCGGCGGCGCATCCGGCGGGAAATGTCGTGCGGCAGGCGATCTGGCGCGAACAGGCGCGCTTCGGCCACCTCGCGCCGATCGGGCCGCGGCTCCCCGGCAAGGCGGGCGGCGAACAGGTGGACGGTGTTGTGAGCGCCGTGCAGCGGCTCCGTCCGCACCCGCAGCAGCGTGATGTCGGACAGACCACAGCCCAGTTCCTCCCGGAACTCGCGCGCCGCGGCCAGTGCCGGGTCCTCGCCCGGATCGAGCCCGCCGCCCGGCAGCACCCAGGCGCGCGAGCCATAGGTCTGTCGCACCAGCAGCACCCGTCCCTGCCCGTCACGCGCGATGATCGAGACCCCGGCAATGTCCGGCCGCCATCGCCGCCACCAGACCATCCGGACACGATTGGCCAGGCGCAGGGCCAGGCGATGGAGCGGTGCGGGCAGCAGCCCCGCGAGCGCCGCCGGGTTCAGGCGAAGCACGTGACCGGCAGCCCCGCCGCCTCTGCGCCGCGGAGCAGGCGGGTGATCGGCAGGTCGACCTCACCTGCCTCCGCCGCCCGCAGCAGCTTCAGTTTGGCCGCGCCGCGGATCACCAGCATGATCTCGCCCGTCGCCAGCAGCGCCGGCAGGGTCAGCGTCAGCCGGTCGAACGGCGCGTTTTCCGGTAGCGGATCGGGTGTGATGCGGCGGATCGGCAGCGGATCGTCCGGCGCGGGATCGGTGTTGGGGAACAGGGAGGCGACGTGCCCATCCTCCCCCATGCCCAGCCAGGTGAGCGCAAATCGCGGCGGCTGCGCACCTTCCGCCAGCGGCACGATCTCGGCCCCCACGATCCCCAGCATGGTGGCGAGCATCCCGACATTGCTGGCCGGATGGTCCGCCGGGACCACGCGGTCGTCACCCGGCCACACGGCGAAGCGCCGCCAGTCGAGCGGCGAGCCGGCGAGCGCCTCCAGGATCGGCACCGGGGTGCTGCCGCCCGGCAGGCACACCGCCACCTTCTCGCCCGGGGGCGCCTGCCCCCCTGCCGCGGCTAGGCGGTGGTACAGCCAGGCGGCGATGCGCTCGTCCGATGCGCGTTCGATCAGTTCGATCATGCCGGCCGCGCCTATTTCAATACCTGGCCGAGGAACCACACACGCTCCTCCGCCTCGTCGATCCAGCCATCGACCGCGCCGCTGGTGGCGTAGTCGCCGGCTTCCTCCGCCGCCTGCTTCACCGCCCGCAACCGGCCGAGCAGAGTCTGGTTGTCGGCCTGCAACTCGGCCACCATGGTGTTGGCATCAAGGGTGGTGCTGTCCTGGTTGGCGATCACCGTGTTGCCGCCGACCGCGCCGATCGAGGTCAGCGTGGCGGCGCCGTTCTTGCGCACCCGTTCCCCGATCAAATCGACCTGCGCGATCAGCTGCGCCGCCTGTTCGTCGAACATCAGGTGCAGGTCGCGAAAGCGCGGGCCGGCGACGTGCCAGTGGAAGTTCTTCGTCTTGACGTAGAGCGCCAGGTAATCGGCCAGGGTGCCGTTCAGCGCAGCGATCAGCGCCGCTCTGGAATTGTCGCCAGTGCTGGCCATGGTCATTCTGTCTCCTGTTTGTCTGCTGCGCTGAACGGGCGGAGGCGCTGGTCGGTTTCAGCGGCTTTGGTGAGCTGTGTGATAGGCCAGGTCGATGTTGGCAAGGCCGCGCCCTGCAATCACCCGTCCGGCTACGCATGGCATGCTTATCGGCTTGTTAAGCTTGTCGGCCGAAACGGGGCCCGCGCTGTCCGGCATGACGGTCGAGCAGCATTTCAGACAGAGTGCCCAGGCGCAGTCCTGGGAAATGGGGGTCCCACGGTGACATCGGCTGTTCGGCTTAACGCAAAGGGCGCACCTTGCGCCAAGTTCCTCACTTCTTCTTCCGCGGCCGTGCTGGCCGCATCGCTGATGCTGGCAGGCACCGCCGCCGCCAATCCGGCGGTGTACTTCACCGAGGACATGGCGCTTGGCCGCCAGACCTTCATCGACACGGCGGCGGCGGCCGACGCGGCCTATAATGCGGCCAATGCCGGCGCGACGCAATCCTCGCGGATTCACGAATTCGACATGACCCGCACCAGCGGGGCGGCGTTCTTCGTGACCGATCCGACGACACAGGCCAACATCTACATCCAGACCACGCTTGCGGGCAGCCTGGCGCAGAACAGCGCCAATGGCGATTTGGGCGGCGACGGCTTCACCAATTGGGACGTCGACTACATTCCAGGCGACTGGAACTCCGTGGTCGCTGCAGGCTACACCGTCTCGTTCTTCACCGATGCTGCTCACACCAACGCCTACATGATGAACGCGCTGGGCCTGAACGTCAGTGATTGGGGCACCTGCTGTGCGGCCGGCAACACACGGCCGGATGGCAGCGCGGTGAATGCGTCCGAGATCTACATGCTGTTCGACGGATCGACCCCGCTGCTGGTGGGCGGCATCTCCAACACGATCGGGCGGACCGAGCACTTCGTTGCCGCCATCGACGATCGCAATGCGTTCAGCAGCGTGACGCTGGTGCCCAACGGGTACGGCGAAGCATTCGGGGCAGGCGGCAAGCTGATCTTCTCCACCCTGGCGCTGAACAGCGTGCCGGCTGGCTCCTCGCTGGTAACGGTCGGCACACCGCCGCCGGTTACTCCGACGATCGACACCAACACCAGCTACACTCCCGACCAGATCGCCGACGGCGCGGTGGACCCGACCTTCAATGGCGGCACCCTGCTGTTCGTGACCGACACCGAAGTAACGGCCGATGTCGCGATCGGCGCCGGTGGCGGCACGATCGACACGATGGCGGGTGATGCCACGATCAGCGGCGACATCGCTGATGACAGCGGCGCCAATGGCGCGTTGGTCAAGACCGGCACCGGCACGCTGATCCTGACGGGCACCAACACCTATTCGGGTGGCACCACGGTGCTGCAGGGCACGCTGCAGGGCGACAGCGACGCGCTGCAGGGCGACATCGCGAACAGCGCCACCGTCGACTTCGCGCAAGCGACGGGCGGGACCTATGCCGACACGCTCTCTGGCATCGGCACGCTGGTCAAGTCTGGCGGCGGCACGCTGACGGTGACCGGCGCGCAGACCTTCACCGGCGACACGATCATCGAAGACGGGACGCTGGCATTGGCCGGCAACGGCAGCCTGGCCGGGACCGGCCGGGTCGTGGCCGACGGTACCTTCGACATCGCCGACACCGACAATGGTGCAGCGGTGCGTTCGCTCGCGGGCAATGGCGCCGTGGCGCTGGGCGACCAGACACTGACCCTGACCGGCGCATCGGACAGCTTCGACGGCTCCATCGGCGGCACAGGCGGCCTGGCAGTCAATGGCGGCACGCTGACCCTGACGGGTGCGAACAGCTTTACTGGCCGCCTCGCGATCGGCGCGGCCACGGTGCGCGTCGGCAGCGATGGCGCCCTGGGCGACGGGCCCATCACGATCGGCGCCGGCACGCTGCAGGCGACGAGCGGATTCGACAGCGGCAAGGCCATCCTCGTTACCAGCGCGGCATCGACCGTCGACACGGCCGCCTTCGACGTGGCGCTGGCCGGTCTCCTCTCTGGCCCTGGCACTTTGAACAAGATCGGCTCCGGCATGCTCACCTTGTCGGGCACGAACAGTCAGAACGGGCTGAACGTGAGCGAAGGATCGGTGCTGCTGCTGTCCGCCGCCGCCGCCGGTGCGACGAACGGGGACATCGTGCTCCATCGCGACACCAGCTTCCTGGCCGGCGCGGACATGACCCTGTCGCAGCACCTGCGGGTCGAAGGCGCCAATGCGTTGTTCGATACGGGCGCGCATTCGGTGGTGCTGACCGGCACCGGCACCGGCAATGACTGCCTGATCAAGGCAGGCAGCGGCCGGCTGACGCTGGCGGCGGAAACGTCCAATGCAATCGGTGCCTGCATCCGGCAGGGAACGCTCAGCTTCAACAGCGTCTTCACCGGCCAGGTGTGGGTCGAGCAGGACGGGATCGCCAGCGGTTCGGGTCTGGTGCGCGGCGACATGGACGTGCGCGGTGTGCTTGCGCCCGGCAACTCGCCCGGCCGGCTGGAAGTGCAAGGCAGCGTCACGCAGGGCGCCACCGGCACGCTGGCGCTGGACATCGACGGCACCACGCCGGGCAACGGCGCGGGCCATTACGACACATTGGTTCTGACCGGCGCCGGCAGCGTCTACACCGCCGGCGGCACCCTCGCCCCGCAGCTGCGCGGGATCACCGGTGATGCCACCAACGCGTACACGCCGGAAATCGGCGCCACGTTCGAGGTGGTGACCGCCGAAGGCGGAGTCACCGGCGCCTTCACCGCCCTGACCCAGCCTTCGGCCGGGCTGGCCGCGGGTAGCCGCTTCGAGGTGTTCTACCTGCCCAACGCGGTGCGGCTGGCAGTGGCGGCGGAGAGCTACGGCGAATTGATGGCAGGTGTCGGATCGTCCAACGCGGCCGCCGTGGGCTATGCGGTCGACGCGACGCGAGGGACGACCTTTGCCGGCGGCACGACCGATGCTGACCTGCTCGGCCAGGGCCTGCTGGGCCAGGGCGCGACGCAGCTTTCCCGCACGTTGCAGCAGGCCGCGGGCGAGATCCACGCCGACGGCATGGATGTGGTGGTGCAGGCCGGGCGGGCGAGCCGTGCCTCCATCCTGCAGCATATGGAAGGTGAGCCTGCCGGACGCATCTGGGGTGCGGCCTGGACCGAGTCTGCGAAAGTCAATGGCGACAGCCATGCGCGGGGCTACGATGCCGATGTCGATAGCTACCTGATCGGCATGGATGGCGAGCTTGCGCCCGGCATCGTGCTGGGTGGCGCGTTCGGCTATGCCAGGTCGCGCGCGCTGACGGAGTTCGTCGGCATCAGCGCGGCCGACAGCTTCCAGGGCCTGCTCTACGGTTCCGGGACCCGCGGGGCGACCTATGTCACCGGCATCGTCTCGGCCAGTGTGGACCGGTACGAGACCGACCGGCAGGTCGACCTGTCGACCGGCGCCGCGCGGCTGACCTCGCGTCCCGATGGCATGTCATGGGGCGGCGAGCTGGAGATTGGTCATCGGTTCGACCTTGGCGCAGCGCGCTTCGTGCCGTCCCTAGGCATCGCCTATGACGGGATCGATCGCGACCGCTTCGTCGAGCGGGGCGATGCCTATGCCGCGCTGACCTTCGACAAGGAGAGCCGCAACGCGGTAATCGGGCGGGTTGGTGGACGGCTGAGCGTGCCGGTCGGCGCCTTCATGCCTTATGTCTCCGCGGCGGTGACGCATGAATTCGCCGATCTGTCGACGCAACTGTCGCCCGAACTGAACGGCACGCGCTTCACGATCGTCGCGCCGGAACCCGGCCGCACTGCCCTGCGCCTGGGCGCAGGCGCCACGGCCGCCTTGGGGCAGGCAGTCAGCCTGCGGGTGGGCTACCGCTTCGTCGGCCTGAACGATGCGGAAGGCCATGTCGTGAACGGAGCGCTGTCGATCGCCTTCTGATCGGCGGCAAGCTTATGCAGCGGAACGGGTCGGGGGGAAGCTCCCGGCCCGTTTCTGTTTTTGGCACCCGGCGACACCTGCAGGAACCCGGCGCCGGCCTGGATTGTAGGTGTGTGCCCCACATGATCCGGAAAGCTGCAATGCCGCGCCGCCTGACACGCACTAGCTCGCCCAGAGAACGTGGCCACTCCGTGGCAAGCGGTGGTCGAGCAAAGGAGGCCGATCGCGATCGATCGGCGGAAAGGCACCGCCGTTGATCGACCCGCGTCTCGCCCAGCAGATCGTCGAGAGTTCGGCCGATTTCGCGATCATCACCTTTGACGAGCAGGGCGTCATCACCAGCTGGAATCCGGGTGCGGAAACGATCCTGGGCTGGTCGCCCGAGGAGGCGATCGGCCGGCATGGCCGGATGATCTTCACCCCGGAGGACCAGGCAGCAGGCTCTCCGGAACATGAAATGGGCCGCGCGCTGAGCGATGGGCGGGCGGTGGACGAGCGGCTTCATCTGCGCAAGGGCGGCGGGCGGTTCTGGGGCTCGGGCCTGATGATGGCGCTGAACGCTGGCACCGGCTTCCTGAAGATCGTGCGTGACCGCACCAAGGAACGCGAAACCGAACGCCGCCTCACCATGCTCACCGATGCGCTGCCCGGCTTCGTGTTCGAGGCGGATACGGACGGGCATTATGTGCGGACCAACGCCCGCTACAAGGCCTATACCGGACGGGACGATGCCGAACTGCTGGGTGACAAATGGCTGGAGGCGATCCACCCGCGGCACCGCGATCGCGCCCGCGCGGCGTGGCAGGACGCGGTCCGCACGGGCGAGCCGTTCGAACAGACCTTCATGGTCGCCGGCAGCGACGGGGAATATCGCTGCTTCGCCTGCCGCGGCGTGCCGGAGGCGGACGAGCAGGGCCGCGTGCTGCGCTGGATCGGCACCTGTATCGACGTGGAGAACGAGGCGCAGGCCAAGGCCCTGCTGGAGGATCTGAACCTTTCGCTCGAACATGCCGTGACCGATCAGGTGGCGGCGCTGGAGGAAACACAGCGCACGTTGATGACGGAGGTCGCCGAGCGCGAGCGTGTCGAAGAAGCGCTGCGCCAGAGCCAGAAGATGGAGGCGATCGGGCAGTTGACCGGCGGGGTCGCGCACGATTTTAACAATCTGCTGACCGTCATCCTGGGCAGCGTGGACCTGCTGGGGCGGCCTGGGCTGCCCGACGAGAAGCGCCAGCGCTACATGGCGTCGATCAAGGAGACGGCGGAGCGGGCGGCCAAGCTCACCAACCAATTGCTGGCATTCGCCCGGCGCCAACCGCTCTCGGCAGAACCTTTCGATGTGGTGGAACGCTTGCGCGTCAACGAGGATGTGCTGCGCACGGTGTCGGGATCGCGCATCGCGATCGATTTCGACATCAGGTGCCAGCCATGCGTGATCGACGCCGACCCGACCCAGTTCGACACCGCCATCCTCAACATGGCGGTCAATGCGCGCGATGCGATGGACGGCGAAGGTTGCCTGACAATCCTGGTTGAGGAGCGCGACGGGATCCCGGCGAACAGGGGCCACGCGGCGGTGGAGGGCCGGTTCATCTCCGTCGCGGTCAGCGACACCGGCGGCGGCATCAACGAGGACGACCTGCCGCGCGTGTTCGAGCCGTTCTTCACGACCAAGGATGTGGGCAAGGGCACGGGGCTCGGGCTCAGCCAGGTGTTCGGTTTCGCCAAGCAGTCGGGCGGCGATATCGCCATCGAGAGCGCTGACGGAACCGGCGCCACCTTCACCCTGTACCTGCCGCGCGCGGAGGATCGGGAGGTGCATGGGGACACCGCCCTCGCGCCTGCGACCTCGGCCGCGCCTGCGTCAGGTGGCGGATGCGTGCTGCTGGTGGAGGACAACCAGCTGGTCGGCGAATTCGCCGCACAGCTCATCGGCGATCTGGGCTATGGCAACATGTGGGTGCCCAGCGCTCAGGAGGCGCTGGCCCTGGTGCAGGCGGAGCCCGACAGGTTCGACATCGTCTTCACCGATGTGGTCATGCCGGGCATGTCGGGTCTGGAGCTGGCCGAAGCGTTGCGCAGCCGGTTCCCGGATCTGCCGGTGGTGCTGACCAGCGGATACAGCCACATCCTGGCCGCCGAAGGGTCGCACGGCTTCGACCTGCTGCAAAAGCCCTACACCGCCGACGGCCTTGCCCGCGTGCTGCGAAACGCAAAGGCGCGATGACCCCGATGCAGGCCGCCTGCATGATGTGAGGGGTATGCGGTGGAGCGGGTGAAGGGAATCGAACCCTCGTCGTAAGCTTGGGAAGCTTCTGCTCTACCATTGAGCTACACCCGCGATGCCGTGGCGCTTGCCACGGGCCGTGCGGCAGGTCAACGGCCCAGCACAGGGGCGCCCTGCGCCACCGGCGTGACCAGCGCATTGCCCGCCAGGAAGGCGTCGACATTGGCCACCACCAGCTCGCCCATCGCCTGCCGGGTCTCGTGCGTGGCGCTGCCGATGTGCGGAGCCAACACCGTGCGCCCGCTCTCGCGCAAGGGAGCCGGGACCTGCGGCTCCTGCGCAAACACGTCGAGCGCGGCACCGGCGATGCCGCCCGCCTCCAGCGCCGCCACCAGCGCCGCTTCGTCCACCACCGATCCGCGCGACACGTTCACCAGCCAGCCGGACGGACCCAGCGCCGCCAGCATCCGCGCGTCGGCCATTCCGTGCGTCTCCGCCGTTGCGGCGCAGGCGACCACCAGCACGTCGGCCCAGGCGGCCAGATCATGCGGATCGGCGAAGAAGCGCCGGCCATTATCCTTGTCTGTGCGGGCATTGTAGGCGACCGGGCCGAAGGCGGCGAGCCGGTCGGCAATCGCGGCGCCGATCCGGCCCAGGCCCAGCACGCCGAAGCGCCTGCCCGATACCTTGCGCGCCCACGGGAACGAGCCTTTCTCCCACGCACCGCTGCGGACATGCGCGTCCGCTGCGGGCAGGCGGCGCAGCAGCGCGATCACCAGCCCCACGGCGAGGTCTGCCACGTCCTCCGTCAGCACGTCGGGCGTGTTGCTGACGGCCACGCCCCGCTCGCGCGCCAGGCCGAGGTCCACCTGGTCGAACCCCACGCCGTTGATCGCCACCAGCGCCAGCGCCGGCAGGGCGCGCATCAGCTCGGGCGGGCAGCCAAGGTGGCCGCTGGTGATGACGATGCTCACCTCGTCCGCGCGCGTGGCCAGGAAGGCGGCCTGCGCCTGCCCGTCCAGATCGGACCAGCGCACCAGCGTCAGCCGGGCGGCGAGTTCGTCCTCCAGCGCATCGGGGAAGCGGCTCAGTTGCAGCGCGGTCGGCAGGGTCATGGCGGTCCTTGTGGCGTGGTGCTGTTCCCCGCCAAACGCGGGCGGCGGCCGTTCGCTCCGGCCCGCCGCCTGCCGCCCCGTCCCGGCCTAGAAGCCGTACCCCACCGTCAGCCCGTAAGTCCGCGGCGCAAGATAGGTCACGCCCAGCAGCCGGCCGGTGGCCAGCGCGAAGGTGCTGCTGGCCCGATCCACGTCGAACAGGTTCTTCACCCAGGCCTGCACGGTGACGCCGCTATCGGCCGCGTAGTTCAGCGAGGCATCGACCATGGTGTAGGATCGCGCGCTCTCGATGTCGCGCTCGAACTCCGTGAAATAGGTCCGGTCCTTGCCGGAGACATCGCCCTGGGCGGTCAGCGTGCCGCCGGGCAGCGCGATGTCGTACTCCGCGTGGAAGTTCCACGCCCAGCGGGGCGAGTTGCGCAACTGGTTGCCGGACAGCTGGATGTCGCCGCCGCCCGGCGCGCCGAAGGCGGTCGGATCGGGATTGGTCACCGGGTCATAGGCCGGCACGCCCGGCGTGATGATGTTGACCGGGTTCAGCGGGTCGAGCGTCAGATAATCCTGGAACTTGGCATCGGTGAAGCTGACCGCGCCGCTGATCCGGAATACGGGCGTGATGGCGCCGAACAGGTCCAGCTCGACGCCCTTGGCTGTGGTCTCCGCCGCGTTCTGGAAGATCGTCTGGTACCCGGTCGGCCCGCCGGCGATCGTCTTGTTCAGCTGCAGGCCCTGCAGGTCGTAGGTATAGGCGGCCAGGTTCACCGCGAAGCCGCCGACCAGCGTCGCCTTGACGCCCACCTCGTGGTTCTGGATCGTCTCGGGATCGACGATGGTGGTGCTGCCCGATGCGTTCTCGCCGGAGCCCGCCTTGAACCCTTCGGCATAGGTGTAATACAGCATCAGGTTGGCGGTCGGCTCCCACTGGAGGCCGACTTCCGGGGTGAAATCGCTGAAGCTGCGCTCCCGATAGGTCTGCTCCGTGGTGTAGCGGATCACCGGCCCGCGCCCGCCGCCCGCGATCACGATGGAGGGATTGGCGCTCTCGATCGTCTCGTGGCTGTAGCGCCCGCCCAGCTTCAGCGTCACGCTTTCCAGCGCCGGAGCCAGCGCGCCCAGGCCGATATTGGCCTGGCCGAACACCGCCCAGGCATCGGTGCCCAGGTTCGACCGGGTGCATACGCGCTTGGGGGCGATGACGACGCCGCCCGGCGCGCCATCCCGGCTGTAGCCGCACAGGCCGAACGCCTCGTCCAGGCTGATCCCGGCCGCCTGCAACACCGCGATGTTGGAGGCCATGCCGTTGCTGCGCGAGAGGCCGACATTGTCGATCGGCCGCTGCCGCTCGTGGAAGTAGAACCCGCCCACGACGACGTCGAGGAACTCGACCGAGTAGTTGAGCTGCAATTCGTTGCTCCACTGCTCGGAGTCGATGCGCCGTTCCTGCACCGTCGTCGGCTGGCCGTTGGTCTGCAGGCTCTCGACCACCGCCGACAGGTCGAGGTCCTGGAACAGGGAGGTTTCGAAGTTGCGGTAATTGGCGATGTTGGTCAGGGAGATGCTGTCGGAGAGGTCCAGCGACAGCGTGCCGGTGAAGGCGTAGCTTTCGGTGTCGGTCCCCACATCGATCTCCGACGCCAGGTCGCGCGGCTTCACCGCATAACCGCCCACGCCCAGCGGGGCGAGGCGGGGCACGCCGGGGAAGGAC
>Ga0210040_10008118_pt1 | contig 12523 bp, 11 predicted proteins | sample CryGeyCG12114_NA_FD_185462 | JGI IMG/M metagenome (GOLD analysis project Ga0210040, IMG submission 185462) | Groundwater microbial communities from aquifer - Crystal Geyser CG19_WC_8/21/14_NA (SPAdes) (version 2) | ecosystem: Environmental > Aquatic > Deep subsurface > Groundwater | place: USA... | reverse complement strand
CTCGTAGCAGACGTCGCCCGCCAGGATGACGTCCCATCGGCCGGGAGCCCCGACCACGTCCCCGTGGGCTTCGGCGATGCGAACGCCGTTCAGCGCGGCGTTGAGGCGTGTGGCGGCATGGGCCAGGGGGTCGATCTCGGCGGCCTCCACGGAGACGGCGCCGGCCAGGGCGGCGGCGATCCCGGCGAGGCCCCCGCCCGCCGCGAAATCCAGCACCCGCAGGCCGGCGACACGGGCGGGCTGATCCAGGATCCAGCGCGCGAGGGCCTGGCTGCCGGGCCAGGCGAAGGCCCAGAAGGGCGGCTCGATGCCGCGTTCCTCCAGCCACAACTCCGTGGCCTGCCAGATCGGCGTGATCTCTGTGGCCAGGTGCAGCGGGATCTCGGGCACGAGCGGCGGACGGGCGATCGCGGTGTGGGCGAGGATGAAGGCCGCGGGGGTCATGCCCCCGTCGCCCGTCACAGCCGGCCCAGCAGCAGCGCCAGCGCGATCAGCAGCCCCGCATCCCGGTTCGAGCGGAACAGGCGGAGGCAGAGGGCGGGGTCGTGGATGTCCAGGCGGTGCCACTGCCAGGCGAAATGGGCGGCGGGCAGGGCGAGGCCGAGCAAGAAAACTGGGTTCAGCCCGGCGCGAAGCCCGGCCATGGCCACGAGCGCGATGCAGCCGGCGAAGGCCAGAGCCAGGAAGGGCCGCGTGCGCTCCCCGAGCGTGAGGGCGGAGGAGCGGATGCCCACCAGCGCGTCGTCCTCGCGGTCCTGGTGGGCGTAGATGGTGTCATAGGCCAGGGTCCAGCCGAAGCCCGCCGCCCAGAGCAGCAGGGCCGGGGCGGACAGCGCCCCCGTCGCCGCCGCCCAGCCCATGGGGGCCGCCCAGGTGAAGACGATGCCGAGCATCGCCTGCGGCCAGTCCGTCACCCGCTTGGCCAGGGGATAGAGGACGATGGGCACGAGGGACGCGACACCGAGCCAGATGGCGGTGCGCGGCAGTTGCAGCAGGATGGCCAGCCCGAGCACGGAAAGCGCGACCAGGAAAAGCAGTGCCCGGCGCGCCGACACGGCGCCGGAGGCGAGCGGGCGGCCGGCCGTCCGCTCCACCCGGCGGTCCAGGTCGCGGTCCCAGAGGTCGTTCACCACACAGCCGGCGCCGCGCATCACAACCGCGCCCAGCCCGAACAGGAGGGTCAGCCAGAGGCCCCGACCCCAGGAGGGCGCCGCCGCCGCGAAGGCCCACAGCCCCGGCAGGAAAAGCAGCCATGAGCCGATCGGCCGGTCCAGCCGCATCAGCAGGGCATAGGGCACGAAGGCCGCGGGCAGCCAGCCGGACAGGCCTTCGCGCCGGATGTCGGTATGGGGCGCCACCCGCTTCCCTTCGGACGGATCGGGCCGGGTGTCCAGCCTGGGTTCCGGCGCGACAGGGCGGCGCACGCAGGGTTCACGGCACCGGAACTTGACCAACCGGCACCTCATCCCTTTGTTGCGGTGGAACGCCCCTATTCCCGAATCTTCCGGGTGAAACGGCGGCGGTCTCGGCGCTGGGATGGTCCAGGCGATCCGTGGCGACCTGGCCAACCCAATGGACGAGCAGAACGCAGAATGTCTAACCCTGGCGAGGCCGACCTCACGCCCATCGAATCCGCGCGTGACCTGGCCGGCTGGTTCGCCGCCGGCAGCAAGCCGCGCGCGGCCTGGCGCGTGGGCACGGAGCACGAGAAGTTCGGGTTCCACCGCGAGACCCTTCTTCCCCCCGGCTACGAGCCCGCCGGCATCGCCGCCCTGCTGGAGGGGCTGACGGCCCGCGGCTGGGAGCGGATCGAGGACAACGGCAAGCTCATCGGCCTCAAGCGCGGCGAGGCGAGCGTGAGCCTGGAGCCGGGCGGCCAGTTCGAGCTCTCCGGCGCCCCCGTGGCCACGGTCGTGGAAACCGCGGCCGAGCTCGACGACCACCTGCGCGACCTGCGCGCGGTGGCGGAGCCGCTGGGCATCGGCTTCGCGGGCCTGGGCTTCCACCCGCTGGCGACGCGGGAGGCGATGCCCTGGATGCCCAAGACCCGCTACGCGATCATGCGGAACTACATGCCGCGCGTGGGCGACATGGGCCTCGACATGATGCTCCGCACCTGCACCGTGCAGGCCAACCTCGACTTCGGGGACGAGGCGGACATGGTGGAGAAGCTGCGCGTCTCGCTCGCGCTGCAGCCGCTCGCCACGGCGCTTTTCGCCAATTCGCCCTTCCGGGAGGGAGAGGCGACGAACTACCGCACGCTGCGCGGCCATGTCTGGACCCGCACCGACCCCGACCGCACGGGCATCCCGGCGGTCGCCTTCGAGGACGGCTTCGGCTTCGAGCGCTTCGCCGACCACGTGCTGGACGTGCCCATGTACTTCGTCATGCGCGACGGCCGCTTCGTGGACGCGACCGGCACCACCTTCCGCGACTTCATGGCGAAGGGGCTTCCCTCCGATCCCGCCGTGCGGGCCACCATGGGGGATTGGGCGGACCACGTGACCACCGTGTTCACGGACGTGCGGCTCAAGCGCTTCCTGGAGATGCGCGGCGCCGACATGGGCTCGGCCGCCATGGTTTCCGCGCTGCCGGCCTTCTGGGTGGGGCTGCTCTACGACGACGCCGCGCTGAAGGCGGCCGCCGCCCTGGTGCGGCCCTGGTCGGTGGCGCAGTTGCACGCGCTGCGCGCGGACGTGCCGACGCGCGCCCTGGACTCCGTGATCGGGGAGGTTCCGCTGAGCGAGGTGGCGCGCGAGGTGCTGACCATCGCGCGGGAAGGGCTGCGGGCCCGCGGACACGGCGAGGAGCGCTTCCTGGAGCCGCTGGAACGCATCGCGGTTTCGGGCGAGACGCAGGCGGACCACTGGCTGCGCCGCAACGCGGAAGCCTGGGGCGGGGACGTGTCGCAGGTCTTCGGGGAGGCGGAGCTTTAGGGCGGCGCGCCCGCGTCACCCCGCCCGATTCGGCCCCGGCCGGCATGGGGCGATGGCCCGAAGTGCCGGAGTGCCTGTGGTCCATTCGTGAGGGGAGCGGCCCCAGGGGGACTGGCTTGCGGGGCCAACCTCAAGGCCCGCCACAGGCTTAGGCACCAATCTTGATCCACCACCGCAGGTGTTCGCAAGTGCGTGGCACACAACCTTACATTGCGGAGTGCAAACCTTGGCTAGGTTGATGCATTGACTGTTTGACCGAAACAGGGAGAGCGCTTCCATGATAGTTTCCGGTTCGTACCCTTACGCGATGGACCGTGGCGGGCAGTCCCTGGGTTTGAAAGCATCTCACTCCCGTCTCAATGTCAGCCTTTGCGTGGGGATCATTCTCGCCCTCTCCGGGATGCTCTGGACCTTGGTCTACGTGGTGATCGCGGCGCTTCTGCGTTGAGGCCGGCGCCGGCCGTCAGGGGGCCGGTTCCCCCGTGCCATCCAGTCCCCGCCACATGTGGACGCGGTGCAGGCCGCCTTCCTCGCTCTCCCTCACCTCGGTGAAGCCGGCGCGGGCGTAGATGGCGCGGTTGCGCTCCATCCGCGCATTGGTCAGCAGCCGCAGGGCCGGCAGACCCAGGCGGTGCGCCTCGGCCTCGGCGAAGGCCAGCAACACCCGGCCCAGCCCCTGGCCATGCGCGGCGGGCTCCACCGCCAGGTTCTCGATCCATAGGTGGCCGGGCCGCGCCTCGATGACCGCCAGGGCCAGGATCGCGCCGCCGCGCTCCAGCACATGCGCCTGCCCCGCGGCGATCCGGGCGGCGATGTCATCGTCCATCGGCGCCGGGCGGCGGCCGATGAGCGGCACATAGGGCGCATAGGCTCGCTGCACGAGCGCGTGGAGGAGTTCTGCCTCCTCCGGCCGGGCGGGGCGAAGAGCGCTCATCCCGCCGCCACCAGCAGGCTACCGGCCACCGCGGCAAGCGTGACGATCCCGGCCCGCAGCCGCGGCCCGGTGAGCCAGCGCCGCGCCGGGCCGGACAGCGCCGCGCCGAGCGCCACGCCGGGAAGCAGGGAGAGGGCCAGCAGCGGCGTGTTCCAGTCGGCCCGCCCGGCGGGCACGGCCAGCACCAGGATGGTTCCCTGCGCGATCAGCCAGAACAGGCCGAGGAAGCCGCGCGCCGCGCCGGCCGGAAGCTGAGACACGGCGAGGCCGATCAGCGGCCCGTGCACCGCCGCCAGCCCGCCCATGACGCCGGACACGAGCCCCACGGAAGCCAGCACCGGAGCGCGCGGCGTGATCCTGGGCGCCAGGAGCGTCAGGGCCGCGGCCACCAGGATCACCACCCCGCAGCCGCGGCGCGAGGCGAGGGAAGGCCAGGTGGCCGCGAGTGCCATGCCGATGCCGGTGCCCACCACGATGCCAACGACGGCGGGCGCGAGCAGCCCGCTCGGCACCGCCCCGGCATTCGCGCGCCACTGCCCGAACAGCAGCACCATCACCGCCGCCGAGAAGGCCACGGGCATCAGCCGTGGCTCGATCGCCAGCAGCAGGGGCGCGCCGACCAGCGCGACCCCCACTCCCGCCGCAAGCTGCACGATGCTCGCCGCGGCCATCACGAGGGTGGCGAGCAGGAACTGCTGGAGCTCCAGCCCCGGCATCGGCGGCCCCGGTCAGACCGCCGTGCCGCCGATCGTCAGCCCGCGCATCTTGAGTGTGGGCTGGCCCACCCCCACCGGCACGCCCTGGCCCTGCTTGCCGCAGGTGCCGATGCCGGCGTCCATCGCCATGTCGTTGCCGATCATGGAAACCTGGGTCAGCGCGCTCGGCCCGTCGCCGATCAGGGTCGCGCCCTTCACGGGGGCGCCGATCTTCCCGTCCTCGATCATGTAGGCCTCGCTCGCGCTGAACACGAACTTGCCGGAGGTGATGTCCACCTGCCCGCCGCCGAAGTTCACGGCGTAGAGGCCGCGCTTCACGCTCCGGATGATCTCCTCGGGGGCAAACTCGCCGCCCAGCATCACCGTGTTGGTCATGCGCGGCATGGGCGCGTGGGCGTGGCTCTGCCGGCGGCCGTTGCCTGTGGGGGCGACGCCCATCAGCCGGGCGTTCTGCCGGTCCTGGATGAAGCCGGTGAGGATGCCGTCCTCGATCATCACGGTGCGGCCGGAGGGCGTGCCCTCGTCGTCCACCGTCAGCGAGCCGCGCCGGTCGGGGATGGTGCCGTCGTCCACCACCGTCACGCCCTTGCTCGCCACGCGCTGGCCCATCAGCCCGGCGAAAGCCGAGGTGCCCTTGCGGTTGAAGTCGCCCTCCAGACCGTGGCCGATCGCCTCGTGCAGCAGGATGCCCGGCCAGCCCGGGCCGAGCACGACCTCCATCTCCCCGGCCGGCGCCGGCACGCTGCCCAGGTTCAGCACGGCCTGGCGCAGCGCCTCGTCCACGGCGCCCTTCCAGGAGGCCTCGCCCAGCACGCGGTCATAGCCGAAGCGGCCGCCCATGCCGTGGCTGCCGGTCTCGCGGCGGCCATCGGCCTCCACCACCACGGAAACGTTCAGCCGCACCAGGGGGCGCAGGTCGGCCACCTCCCGCCCGTCGCCGCGCAGGATCCGCACCGCCTGCCACTCGCCGTAGAGCGAGGCCATGACCTGCACCACGCGCGGGTCCCGCGCGCGCGCGAAGGCGTCGATCTCGGCCAGCAGGGCGGATTTCGCGGGGAAGTCCATGGCGTGCAGCGGGTTGGCGGAATCGTAGAGGCGGGCGTTGGTCGCGCGCGGCGGTTCGGCCACGCGGATGCCGCCCTCGCCCGGCAGGCCGCGCACGGCGGCGGCGGCGCGCTTCAGGGCGGGGGCGTTCACCTCGCCGGCATGGGCATAGGCGGCCGCCGCCCCGCGCACCGCGCGCAGGCCGAAGCCGCGCTGGGTGTCGAAGGTGGCGGAGCGGATGCGGCCATCCTCCAGGCTCAGCATCTCGCTTTCGCGGTATTCGAGGAACAGTTCACCGTCCTCCGCCCCCGAAAGGGCGTCGGCGGTGATGCGGGCGGCCTCCGCGCCGTCGAGTTCCCGGAAGAAAAGCCGGGCGGTGGCGTCGAGGGGGGTGTCGATGCTCATGTCGGAACCTCATCGGCGGCCGGAATGGCCAGCCGCGCTGTGGTGCCCAGGCCGGGCGTGCTGTCGAGCGTCAGGTCCAGGCCCATGGCGCTGGTGAGCGCACGGGCCAGGTAGAGGCCCAGGCCGGAACCGGGATAGCGGCGGTCCAGCCCGGCCTCGAGCTGGGTGAAGGCCTCGAAGGCGCGGGGAATGCTCCCGGGTGCCATGCCGATGCCCGTGTCGGTGAGGACAACGGTGCTGCCGCCATCGTCGTCGGGTGCGGCGGAGAGCACAATGCGGCCCCCGCTGGGGGTGAACTTCACGGCATTGGACAGAAGCGCGTCCAGCACCTGGCGCAGGCGGGCGGGGTCGCCGCGCATGGGCGGCAGGCTGTCCGGCACATCCAGAGCGAAGGCGATGCCGGCCTCCTGGGCTGCCTTCCGCCGGGTGCTGCCCGCGGCGCGCAGCACGGAAACGGGGTCGAAGACGGCGCCGCGGAGCGAAAGCGTGCCGGCCTCGATCCGGGTCGCCTCCAGCAGGCCGTCCACCAGCCCCAGGAGCTGCCGGCCCGCGGCCAGGACCTCCTCGGCGTGGTCCCGGATCACCTCGGGGCGGGTTTCATCCAGGATCGCCTCGGAGAAGCCGATCACGGCGTGCAGTGGCGTGCGCAGCTCATGCGTCATGGTGGCCAGGAAGCCGGACTTGGCGCGGGACGCCGCCTCGGCCGCGTCGCGCGCGGCCTCCAGCTCGGCCCGGACCCGGCGCTCCTCGGTCACGTCGCGATAGGTGCGGATGAAGCCGCCATCGGGGGTGAGGTCGGTGCGGATCTCCAGCAGCGTGCCGTCGGGGCGGCGGCGGAGATACCGGCTCCGGGTTTCCAGCAGCGTCTCGCCGCGCGAGGCGACGAAGTTCTGCACGTCCGTCTCGCCCGCCCCGAACTCCCCCACCCGGGCCTGCAGTGCCCGGAGCTCCAGCAGGTGGCGGCCGGGTGCCATCTGCTCCACCGTCAGCCCGACCATCTGCGCGGCCAGGGCATTGGCCGCGATCAGGTTGGCGTCGGCGTCGAACAGGGCGACGCCGTCGGGCTGGTTGTCCAGCATCGCGCGCAGCGTCGCGGCGCGGCGCTCGGCCTGGCCCTCGGCATGGATGCGCGCGGTGAGGTCGGTCATCACGGCCACCTGTCCGCCATCGGGCAGGGGCACGATGCGGGCCGAGACGATGGTGCCGTTGGGCCGCGCGCGGGTGTGCTCGTAGGCACGGGGCTTGACGAAGTCGTCCTCCATCAGCCGCCGGGCGACCTCTTTGTCGGCGCCGTACTCGCCGGAGGCGACGCGGCGCGCGGCGATGTCGGCGTGGTGCTCGCCCACCGCGACCTCCGAGCCCGCCATGATCTGCTGGTAGGCGGCGTTGACCATGCGCACCCGCCGGTCCGGCCCATAGACGCACACGCCGTGGGGCAGGGCGGCCAGGACGCCATCCAGCAGGGCGGCGCGGTCCTGCGCGGCCTTCTCGGCCTGGCGGAGGGCGGTGACGTCGATCACCTCGGTGAGCACGCCGCCCTCGGGCACCGGGCGGGCGCGGATCCAGATGGTCGCGCCGTCGTTGCGGTGGCGCCAGAAGACCTTGGTCTCCCGCACGCCGCTCTGCATGAAGTCCGCGATCTCGTCCGGCCGCAGGCCGGCCAGCTCGCCCCGGTCGCTGAGGTGGCGGAACAGCTCGCCCCGCGTCACGCCCACCCGGACCGCGGCGGGATCCGCGCCCACGAGGGTGGAGTAGGCCTTGTTGAAGTAGGTCAGGCGCTGACCCTCGCCGCTCACCGAAATGCCGATGTCCAGGCGGTCGAGGATGGTTGCCAGCAGGGTGGCGGTCTCCGCCGGGCCCTGCCCGCGCTGGCCGGTGATGTCCACGGAGAAGGTCACGAAGCCGCCCCCGGGCAACGGCGTGGTGGTCACGCGGTGCCAGCGGCCCGCGGCATTGCGGAAGGTCTCCCCCGCATCCGAACTTCCCCCGCTGCCGCCCCGGGAGAGCAGCACCATCACCTCGGCCGCCGGCGTGCCGAAGGGAAGGGCAGGGGCATCCACCCCGGCCTGGGACCAGAGGGCGCTGTTGGCATAAACCAGGGCGGCGGACGGGTCATAGATCGCGATGCCCGCCGGAAGCGTCTCCAGCACAGCCCGGAGCGGGCTGTCGACGAGAAGGGCGGCGTTCACTCCATCTGCCTTGCCGCCCGCTCCGGGCGGGGCGCGCGAAGGCTGTGCAGCAGCACCAGGGCAGAGCCCAGCACCGCGACGGCCACCGCTTGGTGCAGCGTGCCGAGCCAAGCCGGAACCACGTTGACCAGGGTGGCCACGCCGAGGCCGTATTGCAGCATCACCACCGCCGCGAAGCCGAGCGCCGCCCCGCGCGCCGCGCCGGCGGGCAGGCGGGCAAGCGCGAGGGCGGCCAGCACGAGGGCCGAGAGGCCGGCCAGGGTTGCCAGCAGGCGGTGGTTGAACTGCACGGTGGCGACATTCTCCACCAGATTGCGCGCGAAGGGGCTCAGCGCGCCATAGCCTTCTGGAACGATCCGGCCGGCCATGAGGGGAAAGGTGTTGTAGTCGAGCCCCGCCCGGATGCCGGCCACGAAGCCTCCGGCCAGCATGGTCAGCACCACCAGCCCGGCGGTGGCATGGGCCAGCGGCCGCAGCCGCGCGGCCGCGGGGGGTGCGTCGCGGTGCGGGCGCATCAGGGTCAGGGCGGTCCAGAGCAGCATCGCGAAAAGAAACAGCGCGAGGCCGAGGTGGATCACGAGGCGCCAGGGGGAAACGGCCGTGCGGTCCGCCTCGAAGCCCGAGGCGACCATGAACCAGCCCACCGCCCCCTGCAGCCCGCCGAGCGCCAGAAGCAGCAGCAGGCGGCCGCCATAGCCGCGGGGAATGGCGCCGCGCAGCCAGAACCAGGCAAGGCCACCGGCATAGGCCAGGCCGATCAGGCGGCCCCAGAGGCGATGCGACCATTCCAGCCAGAAGATGCCCTTGAAGCCTTCCAGCCCGAAGCCGCGGTTCACCAGCTCGTATTGCGGGATGGTGCGGTACAGGTCGTACAGGCGGTTCCACTCCGCCTCGCTCATCGGCGGCAGGGTGCCGCGGAAGGGGGCCCATTCCATGATGGACAGGCCAGAGCCGGTGAGGCGCGTGGCGCCACCGAGGGCCACCATGATCCAAACCATGGCGGCGACCGCGAAAAGCCAGATCGCGACCGCGCGGGAGCGGCCGGCAGGGGCAGCGGCCGTGCTGAGATAAGGAGCCTGGGCGTCGAAGGGCATGGTGTCCGGAAGATGGGGTCTGAGTTGGCGATCGGCACCCTCAAGGAAGTATGACCGGCCATGCCGGGCAAGGGGTGCGCGGCGACATGCCGTTTCAACGGCAGGACCTGCCGGCGCGGGGGAGGCCGTGTCGCCGACGGGCCGCGCTGGACGTGTCCGCGGGCCCCTGCTACCCCCCGCCGCCGGATGTCCCTCCCCCTTTTCCCGCCCGGCGGCGCCTCGATCAGCCCCTCCGGCGGCCTCCCTGGCGAAGCGGGGGCCAGCCCGGCCATCAGCGTTGTGGTGCCCGTGCGGAACGAGGCGCCCAACATCGCGCCCCTGGTCGCCGAGATCACGGCGGCCCTGGAGGGGGTGCCGCACGAGATCCTCTACGTGGACGACGGCTCGACCGACGAAACCGCCGGGGCGGTGCGCCTGGCCCGGGGGAGCGGCGCCGTGCGGCTGCTGCGCCACGCCACCTCCTGCGGGCAGTCCGCGGCCGTGGTGACGGGGGTGCGGGCGGCGCGGGCGCCCTGGATCGCCACCCTGGACGGCGACGGGCAGAACGACCCGGCGGACATCCCGCGCCTCTGGGCGCGGGCCAGGCAGGAAGGGGCGGACACGCTGGTCGCGGGCTGGCGCACCACCCGCAAGGACACGGCCACCAAGCGCTTCACCAGCCGGGTGGCCAACCGGGTGCGCGCGCGCCTGCTGGGGGATGCGACCCCCGACACCGGCTGCGGACTGAAGGTGTTCCCGCGCGACCTGTTTCTCGCGCTTCCGCATTTCGACCACATGCACCGCTTCCTGCCCGCCCTGGTGCTGCGCGGCGGCGGGCGGGTGGTGAGCGAGCCGGTGGGGCACCGCCCGCGCATGCGGGGCGTCTCCAACTACGGCACGCTGGACCGGCTGGCGGTGGGGGTGGTGGACCTGTTCGGGATGATCTGGCTGCAACGGCGCTGGACCCGGCCGCGCCTGCTGCCCGAGGACGCGCCCGCGCCGCGGCCGGCCGGGCCTGGGGTGTGAGCGGCGCGGCCTCCACCCGCCCCGGCCTGGCCTCGGCCGGCCGGATGGCGCTGCTGGCGGTGGGGCTCGGCCTGGCGGGCTGGATCATCCGCACCCTTGGCTTCGCCCCCGGGGGCGATGCGGGCACGCAGTGGGTGGACCACTGGATCCGTGGCCAGGGGCTCTGGGGGGAAGCCGTGTTCCTGGCGGTGGGCGCGGCGGCGGCGGCGGCGGGGCTGCCGCGCCAGGCGGTGGCCTTTCTCGGCGGCTACGCCTTCGGTGCCCTGCTGGGCACCCCGCTGGCGCTGGTGGCGCAGCTGCTGGGCTGCGCCGTGTCCTTCGGCTGGGCGCGGCTGCTGGGGCGGGATTGGGCGGCGCGCCGCCTGCGGGGCCGGTTCGGGCGGCGCCTGCGGCCGCTGCACGACCGGCTGGTGGCCCGCCCCTTCGGTGCCACCCTGGCGCTGCGCCTGCTGCCCGTGGGCAACAACCTCGCGCTCAATCTCCTGGCCGGGCTCTCGGGCGTGCGGCTGCTGCCCTTCCTGGCGGGATCGGCGATCGGCTACCTGCCGCAGACCCTGGTGTTCGTGCTGCTGGGAAACGGGGTGGCGGTGGACCGGACCGCGCAGCTCGCGCTCGGGGGTGGGCTGTTCGCCGTGTCGGTCGCGCTCGGGGCCTGGCTGCTGCGGCGGGAGCCGCCGGGGGAGGATGGCGGCTCAGGGACCGCCGAACAGGGCGAGCAGGCGCGAGAGCACGTCGCGTAGGTCCAGCAGGCCCGCCGGCTGGGGCGGCGGGGCGCTGCCCTCGGGCTGGCGCTGGCGGAAGCGGGCCAGCGCGGCCGGCGTGTCCGACAGGCTCAGCTCCACGGGTTCCCGCATGGCCTGGGCATCGGGCACCAGCAGGCCGCCGACCCTGACCAGCACGCCGCCCGCGAGCGGAAGCTCGGCCGCCGCGCGGGAAAGGTCCGCCTCGCGCGGGGCGCAGACCAGGGACAGCGCTTCCAGGCCGCAGGGCATGTCGAACAGGCGGTTCGGCGGAAAGCGGAGCTGCACCGTGCCCGCCAGCGCCAGCGCCCCGCGCGCGGCGCCCTCCAGCGACAGGTCGCGGGCCGTGACCACCGGCACGAGGCGGCCGTTCCGCTCGGCAACCTCCAGCGCCAGGGGGGCGAGGCCGGGGGAGGCCGGCTGGACCGGGCGCGCGTGGAGCATCCGGCATTCCGCGCGGTCCGTCATGCGGTCGGTCGCGCAGGACAGCAGCCAGGGGCCGAAGCTCTCGGTGGCGCCGGGCGCGGGCGGGCGGCCTTGCGCGGCGGCGGGGGCGGCCGCCATCAGGAGGCCGAGGATGACGAGGGGCCGGAACATGCCCCAGCTTCGCACGCCTTTCGCGCCGCCGCTTCCCGCGATCGCGTGACCACCGGGCCCGGCCGCCGTTTCATGCCGGCTGCCCCGAGAAAGGACCCGCCCATGCCCCGCACCATCCGCTTTCCCGACGGCACGGAGGTTCCCGCGCTCGGCCAGGGCACCTGGCACATGGGGGAGCGCGGCGCGGACCGTCAGGCGGAGGCGAACGCGCTGCGGCTGGGCCTGGACCTCGGGCTGCGTGTGATCGACACGGCCGAGATGTACGCCGATGGCGGGGCGGAGGAGGTGGTCCGCATGGCCGTGGAGGGCCGCCGGGACGAGGCCTTCCTGGTCAGCAAGGTGTATCCCCAGAACGCCTCCCGCGGGCGCATGGCGAAATCCTGCGAGGCGAGCCTGCGCCGGATGGGGGTGGAGGCGATCGACCTCTACCTGCTCCATTGGCGCGGCGGAGTGCCGTTGGCGGAAACGGTGGAGGCCTTCGGGCGGCTGGTGGAGGCGGGAAAGATCCGCCGCTGGGGCGTCTCCAACCTCGATGTCGACGACCTCGGGGAGCTGGGAGCGGCGCTTCCGGCCTGCGCGGCGGATCAGGTGCTCTACAGCCTGGAGGCACGGGGGCCGGAATACGACCTGCTGCCCTTCTGCGGGGATCGCGGCATGCCGGTGATGGCCTATTCGCCGGTGGGGCAGGGCGGGCGGCTGCTGCGCAACGCGGCGCTGCGCTCGCTCGCCGGGCGGCACGGCGTGGGGCCGGCGGCGATCGCGCTCGCCTTCGTGCTCCGGCGGGAAGGGGTGATCGCCATCCCCAAGGCCAGCGACCCCGCCCATCTGCGCGAGAACGCCGCCGCGCGGGAGATCGATCACCC
>Ga0210040_10008116_pt1 | contig 12523 bp, 4 predicted proteins | sample CryGeyCG12114_NA_FD_185462 | JGI IMG/M metagenome (GOLD analysis project Ga0210040, IMG submission 185462) | Groundwater microbial communities from aquifer - Crystal Geyser CG19_WC_8/21/14_NA (SPAdes) (version 2) | ecosystem: Environmental > Aquatic > Deep subsurface > Groundwater | place: USA... | reverse complement strand
ATTATTGGAAATGAAAGCTCCGTTTGCAATGCTTTAGAATGATGAAAGACAAGAAATTTTTTAATGCTTGAATATCTATGACGTGCAGTTTTTTCTATATTTTAGATTTGGAATCCAAGATGTTCATTTTGGAAATGCTTTAGATTGTGAAATTATAAAATTTTCATGCTTAACAATCAAAGATATGCAATTTTCAGTGCTTAAATATGTGGAAATAAATTTTTTGGGTGCCTCAGAATCTAAACTATACAATTTTGCAATGCTTTAGAATCCATATGCTTAAAAGTTTAATCTGTGAATTATTTTCACAAAACCTTACAATCTAACCTTGGTATTTTTTCAATACTTTAAAACAGAATGCATAGCATCACCATTTTTGCAATGCTGTATAATCCAAGCTGTCAATTTTGGCAAAATAGAATCCAAGATGTGACTATTTCCACAATACTTAAATCCTATATTTTGCCACTAAATTCAAATTGGCATAATATTCACCCCAAATCCTATAAACTGCTATTCTATTCCAATCCAATGCGTGCTAATGAGATAACATTATGAAAACAAAAAAACTATACATAAGCGAGTTAGTGAGCCAATCTTTTTTTTCGTCTGTAACTAACTAAAAGCCTATAGTATATTTATGCATTAGCGGAAGCCAAGTAACTGACTATAGGAGTTTCATCACTCACAAATATACATATGGCCCGTCATTAGAATTTGTTTTGCTCTGGGTAAACACGAATTATGCAAAAGCGTATTTTTTTACACGAGCTCCCTCCCTACCAAACTGGAGCCAATAATAACATATCTATTTCCACATGTTAGTTGGTTAGTTAGCTCTAGAAGTTGGCTCCCGAAATCTCATGTAGCTTTTGGCTGAGCAAACATTGCATACGCCCACTAACTAACTAACTACTGTATGTTGCAATCTAACTGACTGAGTTATCGTTTACTTTTAGACGTTTCTAGTTTGTCTAGTTTGTGTCTACAATTATGAATTCTGTTTTCCGTATTTTGACAAAATTTTGACATTTTATGCTCTGGTGCAAGGTTGCAAAAGTCAGCAGCGTAGTTTAGATGGTAAAATTGGTGGTAGTTTGGCTCTAAGTTTGGTTTTTTTCAATATTTTGTCCAGTTTGTGTTTAACAGTTTTTTCCTGTTTTCCGAATTTTCGAAAATTTGTTTAGGTACTGTTTTGATTTTGCAGGCTTACACAACTCAGCGTGGTTTGGATTATGAAGCGCTAGATAGTTTTTCGTATTTTTCGAAAATTTTGTAGTTTATATTCAAAAGAAGTGAAATAGGTGCCGTTTTGATTTTTGCAAGCTTAAGAAACTCAGCGTTGTTTGGATTGTAAAGCGCTAGAAAAAGTATTGTTAGTTTAACCCTGTTTTTTTTACTTTTTTCCCAAAAATTTCACTTTTCACATTGTTAAAAAGTAAAAAAGTCGCCGTTTTATTTGTAATAGTTCTGATTCTAAAGCGCTTAAAATGCATTATTGTTAGTTGCTCCGTTTTTTGGCTTTTCGTCCCAAAATTTCAATTTTCATATCCTAAAGAAATGAAACAGTCACCACTTTAATTCTCACAGACTTACAAAACTCGAAATTGCTTAGATTCTAAATTATTATTATTGATAAGTAGATAGTAAGTTTATTTACAAATACAAACTGCAGCTATCCATTGTCAGTTCCAAACTATAATATTTTAACAATGGACTTGTTTTTTCTCGCTAACTCTAACTCTGGGAAGCCATATATGAAGCTAAAAAATGATCGTGTCAGGAATCCCTAGTAAACCCGCAAATAATATCAAATGTACAATAGGGAAGCAATAGGAATAATTGGTCACTCATTATATTGTCAAAGTCCAGGCATTTGCTGTATCACTTTACAATCTATTATGTGGAAGTCAAAGTTTCAGAGTTTTTACGTTTACTGTAAAAATATTTGGAAAATTTGACTTTTTGAGGGCTAGTTCGTTAGTTTGTGTATAAGCTAAGCAATATGAGGAATGGTATTGCTTTTGAACTTTGATTATCCTTTTAGGAGCTTTTGAGTCTGAATGACGAAATTTTTCAAGAAAATGATGTAAAAGCTAAAGAAGCATTTTTTTAGGGTTCTAGGTTGTAAAATATGAAATTTTTCAATGTTCTAGAATGTAAAGTGCCAAATTTCACTAATATAGTTCAATTAGAATCTAAACAAAGAGTTTTTTCCGGCGTAGGAATCTAAAGGACGATTTTTTTCATGTAAAGTGCAAAATTTTATTAATATAGAATCTAAACGAAGAGTTTTTTTTGCATTAGAATCTAAAAAACGAAATTTCATCTAGGGTTTAGATTTAGAATCTAAAACATTTTTTTCTCTGATTAGAATCTAAAGGACCATTTTTTCCTGTGCATAAGGACCTAAAAGCAAAATTTAATAAATACTTTATTTTCTCCGCTTTAAAATCTAAAGGACAAATTTTCTCTGCCTCACGATCTAAACAACAAGCATTAGTCGCTTTATATGAATCTAAAAACTAAAAATTTCATCCATGCTTTAGAATCTTTATGCAATTTTTCTACCTATTACTATTTCAAAATCTAACAATTCCACCCATGTTTTAGAATCTAAAACAATTTTCTCTTCTATAATCTCAAAACTTTGAATGCAACCTGTACTATTCTAAACTGGTCGTAAAAATGATTACATAAGAAATTCTCAGTGTGTAACTTATTTGTAAAGTGAAATGGATGCAGTGCTGAAACTCACGGGAGAAAGTGAACAGCTGGAGAAGGGTTTTTTCCTTTTGCTCCAAGTTGTGTGATCATGTAAGTGACTAAAAACCCGGGTAATAGCAGTAGCAGAGTGCAGGGGGAAATGACAAAGTTTTAGGAAACACCACTTGCCATTTCCCATTGTTTCCCAACTAACAGCAGCAGCAGCATATAGTAAGTTCAAGTGGGGAGTAAGTGGACCATTGTGTGTGTGCATATTGGATTGGACACAGAATATTTCAGTTGGCCCCAGCTATCCCAAATTGTATATATAGTTTGGAGCAAGGAGTTTGCATGTTCCTTTTGCATTGATTTGAATGGGAAAATATGAGATTTTTTACGCATTTTGAGGAAATAATACAGTTTTGCTCTGTTTGCAGGAAAAGATTTTTTATAGTAGTTTTGAAGCTTGGATTTTGGGGAAAATACGGATTTTTATAGTTGCAAGGAATATATATACACAGATAGTTTTTGTTTATTGGAGGAAAGAATACTGAAGAATTAGTTTTGCATGAATTTGGGGGAAAATGGGATTTTTTTAGATTGCAAGGAAATCGAAATGTATTGTTTTCTGTGCTACAAAATTCAATGTAAGACTATTTTAGTTGCTTTAGATTTAAAGACTGGAAATTTTCGTTGCTTTAGAATAATCTAATGCAAGACTATTTTTGTTGCTTTAGAATTCAATGCAAGACTATTTTATTAGCTTTATTTAGAATTGAATACAAGACTATCTAAGATGCCTTAGAATCAAATGCTCAAAATTTTTGTTGGCTTAGAATTGAAAATTGTATGCTACAAAACTAGCGTCAACAAAAATCAAAATTTGCTCCACTCATCCGTATAACTTGCCTTATAAAGCTGCCTATTGCCAGTTTGAGTGATTTGCATCCCTTTTTCACAATAAAATTCTAAACTCAAGTGGCATATGATACATACAGTGAGTGAGTGAGTGGATTTCCCTCCAGACATACTAGGATATATGACATTCCTATTTTTTGGATTTCCTAACTAACTAACTACAAAGGGATTGCCCATATACATATAAGAGAGCCTGGAGGAAGGAAGGAAATGTAATCATTTATGCACAACAAGACACTCTCATCATTATGATCATCCTTTTGAGTTCCACTAAATTGAACACCAAAAGTTAACTTAATCATAATCGTTCCCTTGTCTCTCTGTCTGTAGGTAGGTAGGCAGTAGGCAGTTAGGCAGGGGAAAACATTTTCATTAATCACGGGCACATTGTAAACTAAGTGAGTGAGTGAGTGATCAAAACATGTTTTCTATACTCATTTAGCTAGTAAGGTAGAGATAATTATTGGAGTGTTTTGGAAATAGCGGGTTTGGGGATTTTGAATATATGAGGAGGATTTTTTAGGATTTTAGAATGGAAAGGTGAAATTTTCGAGATTTTAGAATGTAGAAAGGTAAAATTTTTAGTGCTTAAGAATCAAAATGGTGAATTTTTAGGTGCTTTAGAATGGAAATGATGAAAGGTGCTTAAGAATCAAAAAGACGAAATTTTAGGTGCTTTAGAATCGGAATGATGAAATTTTGCGTGCTTTAGAATGGAAAAGGTGAAAGTTTAGGTGCTTTTGAATGAAAATGATTAAATTTTTAGGTGCTTTTGATTTTGAATCAAAATAATGACATTTTTAGGTGCTGTATAGAATCTGGGCAAAATTTTTGCGTGCTTTAGAATCATAAATATGAAATTTTTAGGGATTTTGAATATAGAAGTGATGAATGATGAGTTTAAGTGCTGTAGAATCGAAAAGGTGAAATTTTGATTGCTTTGCAGAATTTAAAGGATGACTTTTTTGCCACTTTAAGATTCTAGAATGTGATTTTTTTTATGCTACAGAATGAAGAATGCATAATGAAATATTTAGCACTTTAGAATGGAAAAGGCAACATTTTAGAAACTTTAGAATCTATAAAGGAAGAAATTTTTCTTTAGAATGTAAAGCGCACAACTTTTTGGTGCTACGACGTCCTTTAGACATAGACGTGCTAGAATCCTAATGCAAAATAAATTATGTACAAATTCAGCTCCAGGATTTTTTTTCGGTTTTTACAATTTACTGTGTAACTACATTGCAAAAATCCTGTTTTTGTCTAAAAACGGCTATGCATAACAAATACCGTATTAATTATAACAAAATTTCCAAATTACAGTAAATGAACCAATGCGGGTGAATTTTATATACCGGTGTGAAAGCTGCAACGCTCTAACGTCATCTGACGGACAGTATTTCACATTTCTGGGCGTTCAATTCAGGGATTTCTAATTTAGCAAATCTGGATTTCAATATTCCACTATTATCGTTAAAAAACGAGGTTTTTTCTCATAACGCATATATTAACAATTAATGATTGTTAAAAATTTCACTCTAATTGTTTCCTTCAAATATGAAAAGCCAATAAAATTGTAAAGCATAATTGAAATGCATGGGATTCTTCACTTTTCAAAATTAAGGTCACTTAACTATAAAATATCATAAATATTTTGCTAAAAACTAACAATTGGATCAAACATCAAAATCAAAATGTTTTTGCTTAAAATTTCACAAAATTTCCAAATTTTACGTTTGATATCCGATTCATACACATTCCTCCGTAAAAGTTACATGCAACCCATTTAGGAATTCAAATCATTGCTATAAAACAATATTCTAGAATAAAAACACAAATTCCCACAAAAAAACGATCAAAAAATGAAATTTCACAAAAATTTCACCCAAAACAGCCAACAATCCCAGAACACAAACAAAGGCCTCAAAAATCAATACAAAGAATTAAGCGCGTAACTCAATGGCAAGACAAAATTTCGGCGTACATTTTAAATCCTTGCCCGAAAGTCAAAAATGAAAGTGTTACTGTTGTTAATAGAAAATCTACAACCGCAATTAATATTTACAAACTAACTAACCCACATTTCAAACTACAATTAAGTCAATTCCTTAACTATCTATCAAAGTTTTCAAAATCCAGCTTTCCCATCCAATAATGTAAGTATGTCTTTATATCATTTTGAAAATCCCATCATTTCACCCAAATACTGAAATTCCTAACTAACTAACATTATTATTGTTTTCGTGAATCGGGAATCTTGCTTCACTCGCTAGCCATTGAGTAAAATCCCGGATTTGTGAAATTTCGGATCAAAATCTGCCTTTTCAGTCGAAAATCCCAAGGAGATCATGTCAGGGGACGCTAATTTTTGCTGGTCTCTAAGATTATTCTTCATCTTGTGTTAAGGTAGATCCGAATAGTTATAAATGTTGGACATTTGATCCCGATTTATTATAAATTTCGGTGGTTTTGGTTCCCGCAGTGATCCAAATGCAGATTCTGTACTGGCACCTATCACATCGGGAATCATCGAGCAACGGTTACGACGGCTCGGGGTGGCAATCCGAATTGTTGACCTCTGGGAACCACTTGACCTCACCCCAGCGCTCATTGTCAGCACTGACGGCCACCACCTCCAGTATTATGATGATGGACGATGATGGACCCACTTTTTTCCTTCTGAATGCCCCTGATGAGGATGACGATGGCCTCATTCATCATCCGTCTCAGTCAAGTTAGTTTGTTTTTGTTGGCAATAATTGATATTGTGCCTACCTAAATAAGTGTACGTTGCTTGACCAGAGGCTGGGGTTGTATTGGATTGTAAAGTAGCGAGAACAATTATGGTTTGCACTTTGAAGCGTTAAAATGTTGTTTTAGTTTCGAATGGAGCAAAAAATGTAGGTTTTGTGATTTAGATTGTGAAGCAGCGAAAAAACTATGGGTTTTAGATTCTAAAGCAGCTGAAAATTTTAGGTTTTAGTTTAGATTCTGGAGCAGGCAAAAGTTATAGGTTTTAGATTCTGCTGCAGCGAAAAATTGTAGGTTTTAGATTCTAAAAAGCAGCGAAAAATTATAGTTTTTAGGTTTTAGTAAGTTTTAGATTCTGCAGCAACGAAAGATTTTCAGGTTTAGATTTTCAAAAGATCTTTAATTATTTCAAATTTTGAAGCACCAGAAAATGTGCACTTTTTAGTTTCTAAAACACCAAAAACTATATATTTTAGATTGTAAACCATCAAAATGTGTCAGATTTCAAATTTTAAACACTAACACTGTTTATTATTTGCAATATATTCTATAAACCTCCAAAAAATTTCAAATTTTCAACCAAACTACTAACAGGCTTTACTTTTCTAACTCCAGATGATTTCCACATGGAACTGGTCGGGGACCAATCGGATCCCCGAAATTCACACGACGTCTCCATGGACTATTACCAGAATTTCGATGGAGGCGGCATTGTGACCAACAACGTCGCCTCAAACGGCTTCAATGCGTCCACAGAAGAAAGCGATTCTGAAATCCCGATGAAAAGGAGAAAACTAATGAATACCGATGAGTTGGATTGGGATTTCGATCAAACCAAAGGTAAATTACCCGAAAAAAGGTTAAAAAAACATATTTTCATGTTTTTTTTTAGTTCCAGATGAGGAACCGGAAGAACTTGTTTCGCTGGACTCGTCAAATTTCCAATCAAAACTGGTCATCTCGTTATATGGAACCGGACATACGTTTTCGGTGCATTCGGGGAATTCGGGCAATTCAAAAGAGTCCCATATAATTCCGTATTGTGAGCGGTATATTTTGGATGCGTTGGAAGCTTGTAGGATTCCTGAGAAATTGATTCACTTTTTGGAGTCTTTTGAAGAAATGCCGGTTTTGCGGGTTCATAATTGTGTGTTGGCTCAAATTCGGGATTTCAGGGAGCGCACTAATGTTTCTACTAATGCTAATACGGTATGTAATATTTTTGGTTGTAAGGTTAGATTTTAATTGCTGGAAACAGATTTTTGGGTGTAGATACTAAAGCGTGAAAAAATGTTAGGCTTTAGATTTTAAAGTAGCGAAAAATGTCAAGCTCTAGATTCTAAAACAATTAAAAAAAACGTGCGGCTCTAGATTCTGAAAAAATTAAAAATGTCCAGTTTAAGATTCTAAAGCAGCGAAAAATGTCCGGCTTGAGATTCTAAAGCAGCGAAAAATGTCCGGCTTGAGATTCTAAAGCAGCGAAAAATGTTCGACTCTAGATTCTAAAGCAGCGAAAAATGTGTGGCTCTAGATTCTAAAGCAATAAAAAAATGTCCGGCTCTAGATTCTAAAGCAGCAAAAAAATATCTGCCTTTAGTTTCTAAAGCAGCGAAACATTTCAAGCTCTAGATTCTAAAGCAGCGAATAAATGTCAAGCTCTTGATTTTAAAACAGCAAAAAAATGTCAAGCAATGAACTTTAAAACAGCGAATAATGTGCTCCTCTAAATTCTAAAGCATCATTGCATCATAATAAGTATCCAGCTAGTGTTTTTGATTCTAAAACAACAAAAATTTTCGGGCCTCTAAAAATCCCAATTTATTCATTAATTAGCACATTCACTATTAGTGCTTTGCAATACCTCCAATATAATCCATCTAACTCTAACCCACATTTTGTCTCCCCCTATAGATATCCTCATGGAGCCCAGACGAGCCCACATATACGACAGAAGTGATCCTGCGACCTTCCACCCTGCTCAGTCACTTGGACATTGAACGGATCCTAAGAGATGCATTCGAAGCCCGAGACTACTGGGTGGAGACGAAAGCTTTACTAAACGGGGACTTGGAGCTCTCCTCCTCCTCCTCGGTCTGTTCAGATCCCGAAGACGAGCTCAACACTGCATCCCTCACATATGACCAGATGATGGAATTGGAGAAGCACTATATAAACCAACAAGGGGTTTCCCTTTGTCTGGATCCGGATCCCAATGTAGGCCGCATGTTGAATATTGGCGACTACGAACAGAATAAGTGGAGGGGGTGGAGTAGGATTCGAAATTCGTGTGAAGATAAGACTGAAGGGGATCTGGGGGCTGGGGGTGACGGGGGTGGCGCCACGGAGAGTGTCAACGAAAAGATTGGGGGCGATCGGCCCAATGTGGATTTGTTCTTGAAGTTTGTCACTCATGTGAAGGCCAAGAAGGGGGTCAAGGATGTTCTCGGGGATAAGGATGTGCTCAAGTTACCGCCCATTGTGAGTTTTTGGGGAAATTTCATGGATTTTGGTTGGGAATTTGTATTTAGATTTGAAGATAGGTTTTGAAACTGAAAAATAAATAAGTGTTTTAGATTCTGAATTCGTGAAAAATTTTATCTTTTGGTTTGTGAAGCTTGTAAAAATTTATTTGTGGTTTTAGATTCAATGATATTAACAGTGCTATTTTACTATAGCTTGAGATTCTGCAGCATTGAAAAAATTCACGTTTTCGAGTTTTCTTCTGAAAATTTTGTTGTCAAGATTCGAAAGCTCTGTTTGAATAGTTTCATATACAATGTATATGCTTTATGTACGTAAAATTGTGTATTTTCGATTATATAATAATTTTGTATTGTTTTTTGCAGCCATACTGCGAATATCCGTCACTCGCACCGCCAAAAGACTTGGAAGACATCCTAAAACTGGCTCAAACCCCGGAACCCGCCTCCCTCCGTCACATTCCATTGGAAAACCACGTGCGCAAAGTGGAAGAATACACGCTAGAAACGGAGCGTCGAAAACGACCACACACCACAAAGCTAGCAATATTCCAAAGAAACAGTGTAGAGTCCTATTTCGGGGAGTTGGAGATGGAGTCGATCCTGGAGCCCGTGGCTACAAAAGTGGGTAAACCCCCGGAACCCCCCGCACCCCCTACCAAATGCCAATTCGATCTGGGCTCCACCCGAAACGTGTCTCTATATGTGAAGCAATTTTCAGACATTTTCACCGAAGACGGCCGACGTCCTTGCAAAATCACGTATCAAAAAGCTGGTCAACCTCATCCCCAAGTGGTGTATACCAATTCTTACAAAAATAATAACAATAATAATAACAACAATGCTCCTTCTAGTTCCAAAACGACAGTGGTCTCCTCATCGGCCACTGCGGTGACCGCAGCGACCAGCACGGTGACCACTTCTTCGGTCCAAGTAGTCACAAACCAACCGCCAGTGCAAATTGTTCATCCTCAGCCTCGAACTGCTCAGAAACCTCAACCTGTGGTCGCGGCGACCACTGCTACCACACCGACCAGTACGGTCCACCTGGTAGAATCTCAAAATGTGGTCATGGCTCAACCTTCGGTGAACTTCAATGTGAATGTCAACTCCTCTGGTAGCATTGTGGGGATCAGTCCGCAACAAGTGTTGACGCGACCACAGCAGCAAGTTGTGAATGTGAATGTGCGACCACAGCAAATGGTGCTGGCGGGACCACATCAAAGGACCATTCGGATGAAGCAACCAACCCTGGCCAAATTGTTGTTAACTAATGTGAGTTCCAGTGGGACTACTAGTAGTAATGTGAAACCCATAACTGTCGCGGTGCAACCCCAACCCCAGCAAATTCAGCAGCCGACCGATGTGACCACTATGGTCGCTAGCCACCCGGGATCCAGTAATGTCAATGTGAATGTCCATACGGCGCCGACCAATGTGAATGTGAACCTGAGTACAATAAACCTGGAAGGGTTGTTGGCCAGTAATGCAAATGCTTTTAATACCATGGCGGGGAATAGTGGTCGCGGCGGTGCGACGACCACGACTATGAGTCAAGCCACCGCGCTCAATATTCTAAGACTGAACAGTGCAGCGGGCGGCGGCGGCAATTTGAATGTCAGCTCGGGCACACAGACCATGACTTTGCAAAGACAACTCATGGCCAATGGTGGTCTCCATTCCATCGTCAGTGGTAGTTCCCCGAATCCCACGCAGATCCTCATTAACAGTAATACCAGTGGTAACGGCACGGATAACCACCAGCAGCAGCAAATGGAAGAGATAAGTGTCCCAGATTTGAATGCTTTGTTGACCGGTCAGCAAATCCAAATCAGTGGTCAACAGCAATCCAACGACCACAATGTGAACCTGAATGTGAATTTGAATCTCAATGGGGATCAACCACAGCAACCACAAGTGGCAAAAATCCAAGGCGGCGAGTGGAATGGTAATGCGGGCGGCGCCAATAATCCCAATCAAAGTCCCCCCTTCTTGGTTTTCATTTCTCCGTTAAGACAAGTGTCTTTCAGCAGCGCGGGTCAAACGACCGGTCACATCCAGACAGTACCACAGCAAGCCAACACGCTCAATTTGAATGTTGGCGGTCAACCCACGGCAACCTTAGTGAACCATCATCACGTAGTGACTAGTAGCGCGGGACCGATCGTATATGAAACGGTCAAGTCGACCAATAGTAACAGTGGTAGTGAGTTGGTCTCATCGAGTACCGATGGGGACTCGTCTTATCATCCGTCGGTTTCGTTCGCCAACCCCAAAGGGGACGGAACGACGACTTTTACTGTCGACAATAGTGCTACGTCGAATCGACACAGTTCGACCATAACTTTGAACGACTTGCTGTCGACTCCATCCATTTCTTCGGCGTCATACCCCATAGTGGTCAACAATAACAATGGGCTGGTCAGTGGTAGTTTGTCAAACAATAGTGGGGTAGCCACTACAATAGTGTCTTCGACTCCGACATTATCGGCTTTGCTAGCCGGCTCCCCGTCAGCGGACCACCAACATGGGAATCTATTGTCACCCACAATCGGGGGGAGTAGTCAACCGACCATTGAAGGGGGATTGACCAACTATGGGAATCTGTTGGACCGGTTGGCCAGTGGGATCACAAATCCCAACCGGTCTGGTGCTAGTGGATTGAATCCGATTGCGAGCGCGACACCTACCGTGGTCTTAGAACATCCCATGTTGGCAGCGACACTGGCTGCGGCCGCCACACCGACCACAACGCGGGGTATGGGTTATCGACAGATCGCGCCTGCACCGAGTCTTAGTCCACATTTGATCAATTTGTTGGGGGGACAAGCGATACGGATTCAAGGGGTAGGGGGGAATAATAGCGCGGCGGTGAATTCGGTTTCAAAGTCTCCGGGCGGGAGCAATGTGACGCCTAGATGAGATACACTTTTCATTAGCTTAGAATAACGGGAGGAGGGCGAATAAGTTTCCCCTTTTTTTGCGCTCTATGAGTGTTTGAGATTCTATAGTTTATAGTAATGTGTTCATTTTTCGTGTGATAGGTTTAAAAGACTGCAAGTTAGTTAGTTAGTTAGCTAATTATTATGTTTGTTTCATTCCATTGACTAAGTTTGGGAATAATACAAAATGTATGCAAATCACAGTGACGTGACTGGTCCTATAATTTATTCACCTTGATTAGTTTATTATGATATCACAAAATGTAGCAATAATACTAATTATGTCAAGAGGGAGATATAATTGTTGTAAATTTTGACACAAAAGTATTCACTGAGAATATGCAAGGGACGGATCGTATTATTGTTATTCTTATGATTGCTTTACCTGGACAGTTAATTAGTTAATTAGTGACAATGATCCGTATTTGATCACAATACGTAAACACGCTGTAACTGCCCGTTGTACTAACTAACTAACTTTTGATCGCATTCTTAATGTTTAACATTTCGGACGCATTACTGTAGTCAAATAAGAAATAAAGGTAAATGTGTTTAATTGACAGATTTATTCGCTTGTCCATTTATGCATACTCAATTGGCATTTATAGGTTGAAATGACCCTGAAAAGTATTTGCAAACTGGATTATTGACCACACCCGATTTTTTGCAATAACATGCGGATCATGTGTGGTGTGCAAAATTTGCAGGGGAGTCCAAAGGTGTGTA
>Ga0210040_10008115_pt1 | contig 12526 bp, 8 predicted proteins | sample CryGeyCG12114_NA_FD_185462 | JGI IMG/M metagenome (GOLD analysis project Ga0210040, IMG submission 185462) | Groundwater microbial communities from aquifer - Crystal Geyser CG19_WC_8/21/14_NA (SPAdes) (version 2) | ecosystem: Environmental > Aquatic > Deep subsurface > Groundwater | place: USA... | reverse complement strand
GCGGCTGAGGTGGAAGCGGCGTAGGCGGTGGTCGACACGCTGACAGCGGGGTCCGCGCTGTATGTGTTGACCTGGACGTCGGTGATCTCGTGGATGTCGCTGGTCGAGCCCGTGGAACCGACGAACCCGAAGGCCAGCTCCTTCGGCACGCCGTTGGAGTTCACCCATGTCGTCGCGGGATAGAGCGTGGACGGTGCGACCGGCAGTGTGCCGGTGAGCGTCTTGTTGTCCGTCGCACCTCCCACCGTGGTGGCGATCACCGCGTACGAGTTAGCCGCCACGGACGTCCCGCTCATCGAGATGGCGGCCGTCGTCGGGTTCACGAGCACCCGCACGGGAACCTTGGAGAGTGCGCGGGTGGTCGAGCGAAGCGTGACCTGCGATGCCGCCGTACCGTTGTAGGTCGTGGTGAGGCCGCAGTAGCCGACGGACCCCGACCCCGGCCCCCTGACGACGATCGCACCCGCTACAGCGGCCGAGATGTTGGTGGGGTTGGTGCACCCGCTCCCCTGGTACGAGGGACTGCTGAAGTTGCCGTACACGTCGAGACCCACGCCCAGGTAGGCGTTCGTCACCCCGCTCGTGGTCCCCTGAGCCGAGTAGCCCAGCGAGCCTCCACCCGGCCCCATGGTCGTCGGGGGCACCGGCGTCGTGGGATCGGCGGCTGTGAGCACGAAGCCCAGTCCGTCGCCCGCGCCACCTCCGTACTGGTAGCTGTTGAAGCTGAACTCGAGGCCACCGCTGGCCGGCAGACCGACAGATCCGAAGACACCACCGACCTGACCACTGCCCGAGGTGAGACGGAGCGCACCGCTGCCCTGGGCGTCGGTCGTGCCGGAACAGCTGAGCAACGGGGTCGTGGACGTGTTGCCGCTCGCAGTCAAGCAGGCCTGGTTCGTCCCGCTCGCCGGAGAGGGTTTGGTCACCGTGCCGGTGCCGTTCACGGTGCTGTTCTTGAAGGTGTTGAGGAAGGACACCGACTGGGCCGCATCGGCGGTCGTCGCAGGCGGGAGCACGCCCAGGAGCGTGCTGAGCAGGGCGATGGTGGTCAGCAGGACCAGCCATCGCCGCGGTGCGGGGCTCGTCCGGCTCAACCGGTCAGACATCTCCTGCGCTGACGCGTGCAGACAGGGCGGCGGCCGCCTTCGCCACGGTGGCCTGGTAATGACGTCGGCTCGTACGGACGAGGAGCAGGACCAGCAGCACGACCCCGAGCCCGCCGGCGAACCACGGCCACGGGAACACGATCACGCGCACGGTCTGCGACAGCACGCCACCGTCGGCGCTGGTCATGGTGACCTTGGGGTGACAGACGCAGAGGAAGGGCGGGTCCCACGTGGTGGCGACGTCGCGGACCGAGTCGCGCGGCACCGTGAAATCGGGGAACGGCTTCGCCGTACCGGCGCCCGTCACCGTCAACGGGGACGGTTGGCGGAAGTCGTGGTGGACGGTCCCGTGGTTGGTGACCGTCGCCGTGATCGGCACCGAACCGCCCGAGACGAAACCAGGCGCGTCCAGCCCGATGAGGGAGACCGAGTCCACGACAGGGCCCGGTGCGGTGATGTAGATCGGCAACCCGACACCACGGTTGACCTTGATGTTGCCGGGGGACTTGCCGGCAGGAACCATGAAGACCAGGGCCATCTGGTGGTCCCCCGGCTCGTACGTCTTGGGCGCCTCGACGGTGGCGGTGATCACCTGTGCCTTGCCCGGCTCGAGCACGACCTTCATCGGGCTCACCGAGACCCAGGACGACGCGGCGTAGGGGGCATCCTGCTGGTACCTCAGAGCGCCGTCCGCGCCGACGGTGAAGTTGCGCTTCTGCGCCGCCACGGCCAAGGACTTCTGGCCACGGTTGACCAGGGTGATCTGCTGCGTCGAGCCGATGTCTCGTTGCCCGATGGCCAGCCGGGCCGGGCTGACGGTGAGGGAGAAGGCGCCGGGATCACGCTGGTACGACACCGAGCTGCTGGGCGTGCTGCCAGGAGTCGCCGGAGTGGTCGACGTCGAGCTGGACGACGTCGGCTCCGGGGTGGGCGCGGCGGACGCGACGCTCGGGTTGAGCGCCCCTGCCAGAGCAAGGACGCCCAACCCGGCCGCGACGACGCACCGGAACGGTGCGGTCATGAGGACCCTTCAGTGGTGATCGATCGGGTGGTGACCGATCAGGCCAGCGCGGTGGCCGTGTAGTCCAGCGTCACGCTGTAGGTGTCGCTGTTCACGTCGGGAATGTTCACGCGGTAGTCGTCACTGAAGTCGTCGCCAGCAAGAGCCGACCGGACGGCCCGGGTGTTGGTGATCACCGGAGCCTCCTCATCGTTGCCCAACGGCGTGTAGTCCCCGGCAGCGTCGGCCACTTCGAGGCTGCCGATCGGGATGCTGTCCGTGTTGCCGTTCAGGTGCGGCTGCAGGGTCGCCGCCGCTGCCACGACTCCGATGGAGTAGCCGGCAGCGTTGTTGGTCGTCAACGAACCCGTCACTGCGCCGGTCTTGGACACCGTGCTGTTCGGGGTCCCGTTCAGGTCGAAGTTCGCCTGATCGAGGGCGAGGGTGATCGTCGAGTTGACGTTCACGTTGGCGACTACTGATGCCTCCGAGACGTCGCCCGGAGCAGCGGACGCGGAAGCGGTGGCCAAGCCGACGAAAGCTGCTGCGGTGGCCGCGGTGAGCACGACTCGGGCGGCGGTGCGGTGGCCGCGGCGTCGGTCGGGGGTGCTGGATGGGTTCGTCATGGCGAAGCCCTTTCGCGTTGGGGTGACTGGAAAGTCGCCCCCGCGACTGGGTCGAACTCTATCTGCTTCCGACCGGCGGGAAATGCGTTCTGTGCGATTTGTCCGGATCTCGAGTCGTCTCTGGCTGACTAGCCTGACGCCGTGCTCTTCGTCGCTCTCGCCGGGCTCTCGGGCCTGGTCTGGGGCGTCGGGGACTTCGCCGGGGGCAAGGCGACGCAGCGGGCCGCCGCGCTGCCGGTCGTGTGGCTGTCCAAGCTCGCCAGCCTGCCGCTGCTCGTCCTCTACCTGGTCCTGCTTCCGGCTCACGTCGACGTCGGGAGCCTCTGGTGGGGCGTGCTGGCGGGGACGTTCGGCGCGGTCGGCGTGGTCGTCTTCTACCGGGCGCTCTCGGCCGGGGCGATGACCGTGGTCGCGCCGATCGCCTCCGTGACCTCCGCCGTGATCCCCGTCGTCGTCGGCCTGGCCGCCGGCGAACGTCCCAGCCCGGTGGCGCTCGTCGGCGTCACGTGTGCGCTGGTCGCGATCGCCCTGGTCAGCCTGGCTCCCCCGCACCCGGGCGCCGTCGCGGTCGTCACCGGGCGGCTCGTCAGCGCAGCCGTCCTCAGCGGCGTCGGTTTCGCGCTGTTCTTCGTGTTCCTCGCCCGCGCCAACGTGGCCGCCGGCGGGGACGCCGGGCTGTGGCCCGTCGCCAGCGCCCAGCTCGCGGCCCTCGTCCTCACCGGCCTCCTGCTCGTGGTGGCCCGGGCGCGGACCGGCTCCGCCCCTACGGCCGGTCGGTGGCCGCGCGGACGCTCGCTGGCCTGGACGTCGGTCGCCGGTCCCTTCGACATGACCGCGAACGCGCTCTACCTGGTTGCCACGCGCTACGGCGACCTGAGCCTGGTGGCACCGCTTGCGGCCCTCTACCCGGTGACGACCGTGCTCCTCGCGCTGGTGGTCGACCGGGAGCGGCTGCGCCCGCTCCAGCTGCTGGGTCTGGTGCTGGCGCTGGCGGCGCTGCTGCTCGTGAGCGGACCACTAGGCTGAGCGGGACAGGCGGCTGACAGGTTCGAGCCGCGACAGCCCGGTCCAGCACCGGCGGACAGACGGGCGGCGCAGGGGTGGACGTGTCCGTCGACTACCCCCGACGCGTCGCCATGATCAGCCTCCACACCTCCCCGTTGGCGACGCCCGGGGTCGGGGACGCGGGCGGGCTGAACGTGTACGTGGCCGAGGTCGCCCGTCGGCTCGGTGACCGGGGCCTGCAGGTCGACGTCTTCACCCGGGACGACGGGACCGCGCCGGCCGAGGTGGTCGAGGTCAGCGAGAACCTCCGGGTGGTCCACGTGCCGGCCGGTCCGCGGGAGCCGGTGGCCAAGGAGCAGCTGCCCGACCTCGTGCCCGAGTTCTCCGACCGGCTCGAGGCGGTGGCGTCGGCGTACGACCTCGTGCACAGCCACTACTGGCTGTCCGGCATGGTCGGCCTGGCGCTGCGCCGCAGCCACGGGCTGCCGCTGGTCCACACGATGCACACCATGGCCCGGGTCAAGAACGGCGCGCGCCCCGCGGCCGGCCCGACCGAGCCCGACCTGCGGGCGCTCGGGGAGTCGCAGATCGTGTCCGGCGCAGAGACGCTGACGGCCAACACGACCGACGAGGCGGCCGACCTCGTCCGCGCGTACGGGGCCCGACCCGAGAACATCGCCGTGGTCCCGCCCGGGGTCGACCTGCACACCTTCCACCCGTGCGACCAGGAGCAGTCCCGCGAGCTCCTCGGTGTGGACCCGGAGGCGCAGGTCGTGCTCTTCGTCGGCCGCATCCAGCCGCTCAAGGCGCCCGACGTGCTCATCCGTGCGGTCGCCCGGCTGGTCGAGCGCGAGCCGCACCGGCGCGAGCACCTGCGGCTGATCGTGATCGGCAGCGCCAGCGGCCCCGACGCCGGGTGGTCGCGCAGCCTCGCCCCGCTGGCCGCCGAGCTCGGCGTCGGCGGTCTCGTCGAGTTCCGGCCGCACGCGGAACGTTCGGAGCTGTTCCGCTACTACTGCGCCTCCGACGTGGTCGGCGTGCCCTCCTACAGCGAGTCGTTCGGCCTGGTCGCGCTCGAGGCCGAGGCGTGCGGACGGCCCGTGATCGCGACCGACGCCGGGGGTCTGCGCCACGCCGTGCACGACGGCCACACGGGACGGCTGGTCGACGGTCACGACCCCGACGACTGGGCCGACGCGCTCGCCGAGCTCCTCGACCATCCGGCCGAGCGGGCACGCCTGGGCGCGAACGCGGCCGCGTACGCCTCTCGGTTCAGCTGGTCGACGACCGCCGCCGCGACGCTGGAGGCGTACGGCGACGCCCTGAAGGCCGCCCGCCGGCGCGCCTTCATGACGGGCGCCTGGTTCGAGCGCGGCCGATGACCCGCGGCTAGCGGCTGACCGGCCGCTGGTAGCCGGGCCGGCCGGCGGTGCCGGCGGCGGCGAGGACGTTCCGTCCGACGGCCCTGCCGACCCGGCTCAGCACCGACGGCGGTTCGCCGGAGATGACCGGGGGCATGACCACCACCGGGCAGGACGCGGCGTAGACCAGCCGGTGGGCGAACATGGGCCCGGCCAGCAGCTGCCGAGGTGCGTCCACGACCAGCAGGTCGGCCTGCTCCGCCGCCTTCAGCAGCACGGAGTACTTGCTGCCGCGCACCAGCCGTAGCTCCGCGCCGTGGTCCTCGCCGAGGGTGGCGACCACGTCGCGCTCGAGCGCGGCCCGGGCCTCCTCCTCGATGTCCCCGGGCCGCGAGATCCGGCCCGCGGGGGTGCCGGAAGGCGTCGCCTGCGGGGCGGGCACCCGCCAGGCGCGCACGGCCACGAGCTCACCCTCGGTGCCCACCTGGGCACGGGCCCAGGCGAGCGCGGTCGGTGACTTCGACGTCGCACTGACGCCGACGACGACCGTGTACGGACGTTCAGCCATGTCAGCTCCTCTCGTGAGCCAGGGTCTAGACGGGCAGCTTGGTCAGCTGGTTGCCCTGCTCGTCGTACGTGCTGAGCGGCGGGGCGATGTCCTCCAGCGCCTTGCCCTCGGCGTCGACGCCGAACTTGAAGGCCACCAGACCACCGATCAGCATGATCACCGAGGCGCCGACGTAGCCCCAGAACAACGGTCCGCGCTCGGACCCGCCGCCGATCAGGGCACCGAAGATCAGCGGGCCGACCGCACCGAAGAGCTGCGCGATGGAGAAGAAGTACGAGATCGCCTGCCCGCGCACCTCGAGCGGGAAGATCTCCGAGACCGTGAGGTAACCGGCGGAGGCGCCCGCAGAGGCGAAGAAGAACGACAGGCACCACAGCGCGGTGTGGGTGCCGGCCGACAGCACGTCGGCCTTGAAGAGCAGCGCGGAGACGAAGAGCACGACCGCCGCGATCGAGTACGAGCCGCCGATCATCTTGCGCCGACCGACCGTGTCGAAGAACCGGCCGAGCACCAGCGGCCCGAGCAGGTTGCCGATGGCGAACGGGAAGAAGTACAGCGCCGCGCTGGAGGAGGTCTTGCCGTAGAAGTTCTGCAGCACGAGGGAGGAGGTGAAGAAGATCGCGTTGTAGAGGAACGACTGCGTGATCATCAGGGTCAGGCCCAGCACCGTGCGGGTGGGGTAGAGCTTGAAGAAGACGTAGCCGAGCTGCTTGAACGTGACGCCCTCGTGGGCCTTGATCCACCAGCCCTGCGACTCGTCCAGGTGCGGCGGCTCCTTGCCGTTCGCGCGGACCGACTGCTCGATGTCGGAGACGATCCGCTCGGCCTCCTCGCCGCGGCCGTGCGTGACGAGCCACCGCGGGCTCTCCGGGATGTGGCGACGCAGGAAGATGATGATCAGGCCGAGCACCGGGCCGATGAAGAAGGCGATGCGCCAGCCGACGTTCTCCGCGAACCGGCTGGTGTCGAGGAGGTAGAAGCTCCCCAGCGACCCCAGCACGGCCCCCGCCCAGTAGGTGCCGTTGATCGCCAGGTCCACCCGCCCGCGGTACTTGCCCGGCATCAGCTCGTCGATGGCGGAGTTGATGGCCGAGTACTCGCCGCCGATGCCCATGCCGGCGACGAAGCGGAAGAACCACAGGAACCAGACGTTGGGCGAGAAGCCGGCCAGGCCGGACCCGACCAGGTAGACCAGCAGGGTCGCGATGAAGAGCTTCTTGCGGCCGAGCTTGTCGGTCAGCCGCCCGAAGAAGAGCGCTCCGACGACCTGTCCGACCAGGTAGACCGTGGCCGTGGCCCCGACCTGGGTGTCCGACATGCCCAGGTCCTTGGCGTAGCCGGCCGAGGCGACGATCTGGATCTCCAGGCCGTCGAGGATCCACGCGGTGCCGAGACCGAAGATCACCATCCAGTGGAATCTCGACCAGGGCATCTTGTCCATGCGGACCGGGACCAGGCTCCGGATCGGCCGGTCCTCGGTCTGCGCTGGTGACGTCATCGTCAGCACCTCTCAGCTCGTACCCGTGGAGCCATGGGCTCTCGTGTCGGCGGAGAAGTTACTCCCCTGCCCCCGGGGCCGGGTGGGGGGATCCGAGGAAACAGTGCTCGCTGACCAGCTCTTGAGGAAGCGACGCCTCAGCCGGCTCCCCAGAAGACCCGGTCCACCACGGCCCGCGCCCGTCGCGTCACCCGGCGGTAGTCGGCGAGCAGGTGCGAGGACTCCCCCGACCCGTAGCCGAGCAGCTCCGCGAGCGAGGCGAGCTCGCGCGCGTCGCCGGGGATCGAGTCGGAGGCACGGCCGCGCATCAGCATGATCGAGTTCCGGATCCGGCTGGCCATCAGCCAGGCCTCCTCGAGCTGCCCCGCGTCGAGGGGGTCGACGACGCCGGCGTCCCGTGCGGCCCGGAGCGCCACGACGGTCCGGGTCGAGCGCAGCTCCGGCAGCCGGTGGGCGTGCTGGAGCTGGAGGGTCTGCACCGTCCACTCGACGTCGGCCAGCCCGCCCGGCCCGAGCTTGGTGTGCCGTTCCGGGTCGGCGCCGCGCGGCAGCCGCTCCGCCTCGACCCGGGCCTTGAGCTTGCGGATCTCGACGAGCTGGGCGTCCGTGAGCCCACCCTCGGGCCAGCGCCGCCGGTCGATCTCCGCCATCAGCCCGGCCCCCAGCCCGCGGTCGCCCGCGAGCACGTCGGCGCGCACGAGCGCCTGCAGCTCCCAGGTCGAGGACCAGCGCTGGTAGTAGTTCCGGTACGCGGCGAGCGAGCGGATCAGCGCCCCACCCTTGCCCTCGGGGCGCAGGTCGGCGTCGACGGACAGCGCCGGGTCGACGCCGGGACGGCTGAGCAGGGTGCGCAGCTGCGCGACCACCGCGCCCGCGGCCTTGGTCGGGTCGCCCGCCGGCTCGCCGTCCACCTGGTCCGCCATGACGAACATGGCGTCGGCGTCGGAGGCGTACGAGAGCTCACGCCCACCCCAACGACCCATCGCGACGACCGCGATCCGCGGGACCGGTCCGTCGGCGTCGGCACGTACGGTCTCGAGCGCCGCGTCGATCGTCGCCGACGTCACGTCGGTCAGCGCCTCGCCGACCTCGAGCACGTCGATCTCGCCCAGGACGTCGGCCGCGGCGATGCGGAACAGCTCGCGACGCCGGATCGCGCGCACCGCCTCCACGGCCGCCGCCCGCCCGGACTGCCGGCCGGCCGCCGCGAGCATCTCGCTGCGGATGTCGGCGAAGGGGCGCGGCTGCAGCCGCGACTCCTCCGCGAGCATCTGGACGGTCTGCGGCGCGCGGGTCAGCAGCGAGACCGCGTACCGGCTGCTCGCGAGGATGCGGGCCAGACGTTCCGCCATGGCACCCTCGTCGCGCATGGCCCGGAGGTACCAGGGGGTCGAGCCGAGCGCCTCGGACACCTGCCGGAAGGCGAACAGCCCGGCGTCGGGGTTGGGCGCCTCGGCGAACCAGCCGAGCATCGCCGGCAGCAGCTGGCGCTGGATCCCGGCCTGACGGGTCACGCCCTGGCTGAGCGCGGCGATGTGGCGCAGCGCGGCCGCCGGGTCGTCGTAGCCGAGCGCCTGCAGCCGGTCCTCTGCCGCCCGGGTCGTGAGCCGCAGCTCGCTCGTGGGGATGCGGGCGACCGCCTCGAGCAGCGGGGAGTAGTAGAGGCGCTCGTGCAGGCGGCGTACGCCCGCCGCGACGTGCCGCCAGGTCGACAGCAGCTCGGTCACCGGCTCGGGGTAGCCGAGCGACCGGCCGATCCGGCGCAGGTCCTCGGTCGCCTCGGGCAGCACGTGGGTGCGCCGCAGCCGGAAGAGCTGGATGCGGTGCTCGAGCACCCGGAGGAAGCGGTACGCCAGCGCCAGCGTCTTGCCGTCCTCGCGGCCGACGTAGCCACCCTCGACCAGGGCCTTGAGCGCGGGCAGCGTCGCGCGTTCCCGCAGCGACTCGTCGACGCGGCCGTGCACCAGCTGCAGCATCTGCACCGAGAACTCGACGTCGCGCAGGCCGCCCTCCCCCAGCTTGAGCTCTCGGCCGGCGTCGCGGGCCGGGATGTGGGCGACGACGCGGCGTCGCATCGCCTGGGTGTCGTGGACGAAGCCCTCGCGCTCGGCCGCGCGCCACACGTACGGGGCGACGACGTCGACGAACTCCGCCCCGAGCTGGAGGTCGCCGGCCGCCGGCCGCGCCTTGAGCATCGCCTGGAACTCCCAGGTCTTGGCCCAGCGCTCGTAGTAGACGCGGTGGCTGGCCAGCGTGCGGACGAGCTGGCCCGCCTTGCCCTCCGGACGCAGCGCCGCGTCGACCTCCCAGATGGTCCCGGCCGCGGTGTGGGCCGAGCAGATCCGCGTCATCTCCGCGGCCATCCGGGTCGTCAGTCCGACGGCACGGTCGGTCGGGATGACGGGTTCGCCGTCGGCGTCGCGCACGGGTTCGGCGACGAAGAGGACATCGACGTCGCTGAGGTAGTTCAGCTCCTGCGCACCCGTCTTGCCGAGCGCCACCACGGCCAGCCGGGTGAGCAGGGCCTCGGGGCCGGCCTTGGCGCGCGCGATCGAGAGCGCGGCCACGAGGGTCGCGTCGGCGAGGTCGGACAGCTCGTCGGCGACGCCGTCCACCGCCTCGATCGGTTCGGGGGCGCACAGGTCCCGCGCGGCGATCCGCAGCAGCGCGGCGCGGTAGGCCAGCCGCAGACCGTCCCCGACGAGGTCGGTGGCGACGGGGACGGTCGCCGCCGGGTCGGCCCCGACCGCGCGCAGCAGCTCGGCGCGGAGGTCGACGGCCGAGGTGCGGGTCAGCCGGCCGGCCAGCGCCCCGACCTGCCCGGGGTGGGCGGCGAGGTGCTGCCCGAGCGCGACGCTGGCGCCGAGGACGGCGACGAGGTGGGAGGCGAGGAGCGGGTCGGCGACCAGGCGGTCCAGCAGCGTCGGGTCCGCGTCGTGCAGCCGGTCGAGGCTCGCCAGCGCCAGGTCGGGGTCGGCGGCGCGGCCGAGCACGCCCAGCAGCTCGAGATGGCGCACCGACCAGGAGGCGAGCCGGACCTCGGCGGCCGCGGCGTCGGCGAAGCCGCGACGCGCCAGCGCACCCTGCGCGGTCTCGAACCTCATCACCTCCGCGATGTTACGGACGTGCGACGTCCGAGGAGGCCAGGTTGGCCGAGCCCAGAGCCAGACCTGAGCCCAGACCCCGTTCCCTGACGAAGAATGGGGGCATGGCACGCACACGGACGTCACCGGGCGAGGCCCTCGTCGAGCAGGGCTGGGCCGTCCACGGGTGGCTCGACGAGCTCGAGCCGGAGGCGTTCGCGCGCCCGTCGGTGCTGCCCGGCTGGGACGCCCACGCGCTGCTCGCCCACCTCGGGCAGGTGCTCGAAGGGATGCTCACGGACCTCGGTCGACCCACGGGGCAGGCGCCTCTGACGAACGACGTCCTGGTCGGCCGCTACGCGTCGGGGGCAGCGAGGATCGAGGCTCGCGAGGTCGCGCTCGCGGCGGAGCGCTCACCGCAGGTGCTGCTCGACCAGCTGGGCGACACCCTGACGACGACCGAAGCGGCGCTGGTGACCGGCTCGACGCTGCCGGCGTCGGTCAGCTCGACCGAGGGGCCGGTCAGCACGGGCGACCTCGTCGCCACCCGGGTCGTCGAGCTCGTCGTGCACGCCGACGACCTGTCCCGCACGTTCGTCGACCACGAGCCGGTCCCGCTGCTGCGTCCCGCGCTCGGGGTCGCGTGCCGCGCACTGGCGAACATCCTCGCCACGCGGTACCCCGGACGTTCGGTCGAGGTCCGCATCCCGCCGTACGCGGCGGTGCAGTGCTCGGCGGTCCGCGACGGCGTGCTCGACCCCGGTCCGACCCACACCCGCGGGACCCCGCCGAACGTCGTCGAGACCGACGCCGTCACGTTCCTGCGGCTCTGCACCGGCCGTACGGCCTGGGACACCGCGCTGGCGTCGGGCGTCATCGCCGCGTCCGGCCTGCGGGCCGACCTGTCCGAGATGGTTCCGCTCTTCGCCTGAGCCCGCCGCTGCTGCTGCTGCTGCTGCTGCTGCTGCTGCTGCTGAATTCTGACCGCCCGTTCGCCGACGCGGCTCCAGCTGAGCCTGAATGAGGGCGAAGAGGACATCGAGCGGTCAGAAATCGGCAAGAGTGCCGCCGACCCGGCGTCACCTCGGCTGAGGACGACTCGGGTAGCCCCGGAGCGGGGGGTCCTCCTAGAGAACCGGCAACAACCTCTCGAGCTCCTGCGGCGTCACCTGACGGCGGTACTCGTCGAACTCGGCGCGCTTGTTGCGCAGGAAGAAGTCGAAGACGTGGTCGCCGAGGGTCTCCGCCACCAGCTCAGAACCCTCCATCGCCCGGATGGCCTCGTCGAGGTTGCGCGGCAGCGGGGCGATGCCCAGGGCCTGACGCTCGCGCTCGGTCAGCGACCACACGTCGTCCTCGGCGCCGTCGGGCAGCTCGTACTCGCCCTGGATGCCGGCCAGACCCGCGGCCAGCGTCACGGCGAACGCCAGGTACGGGTTCGCCGCCGAGTCGATCGAGCGCAGCTCGACGCGGGCCGACGACGCCTTGTTCGGCTTGTACATCGGCACCCGCACCAGCGCGGACCGGTTGTTGCGGCCCCAGCAGATGTAGCTCGGTGCCTCGCCGCCCCCTGCCATCCGCTTGTACGAGTTGACGAACTGGTTGGTCACGGCGCTGATCTCGGCGGCGTGCCGCAGCAGGCCGGCGATGAAGTGCCGCGCGACCTTGGACAGGTGGTTCTCCGCGCTGGCGTCGTAGAAGGCGTTGTTGTCGCCCTCGAAGAGCGACATGTGCGTGTGCATCGCCGAGCCCGGCCAGTCGGTCGCGGGCTTGGGCATGAAGGAGGCGTGGATGCCCTGGCTGAGCGCGACCTCCTTGACGACCGTCCTGAACGTCATGATGTTGTCCGCCGTGGAGAGCGCGTCGGCGTAGCGCAGGTCGATCTCCTGCTGGCCCGGCCCCGCCTCGTGGTGGGAGAACTCGACCGAGATCCCCATCTGCTCGAGCATCGTGATCGCCTTGCGACGGAAGTCGCTGCCGGTGCTCTGCGGGGTGTGGTCGAAGTAGCCCGAACGATCGACCGGGACCGGCGTCTCGTTGGTCGGCAACGGGTCCTTGAAGAGGTAGAACTCCACCTCGGGGTGCGTGTAGAAGGTGAAGCCGAGGTCGGCCGCCCTGCCGAGCGCCCGCTTGAGCACGTAGCGCGGGTCGGCGTAGCTCGGCGAGCCGTCGGGCATCGAGATGTCGCAGAACATCCGCGCGGTCGCCGGGTTCGTGTCGCGCCACGGCAGGATCTGGAACGTCGACGGGTCGGGGTGGGCGATCATGTCCGACTCGTA